>Ga0181521_10001587_pt1 | contig 27816 bp, 28 predicted proteins | sample PEATcosm2014_Bin_32_FD_119764 | JGI IMG/M metagenome (GOLD analysis project Ga0181521, IMG submission 119764) | Peatland microbial communities from MTU Mesocosm Facility, Houghton, MI, USA - PEATcosm2014_Bin02_60_metaG | ecosystem: Environmental > Terrestrial > Soil > Wetlands > Peat | place...
AGGCCTCACGCTGGTTGGGATGGCGGGCACGGGTTGGAATTGCGGATCGGGCAGTTGTTCCCGGTCGGATTCGCTAGCGCCGGGCGGCGCTTATCCACCGATAACCGTTACGGTGAACGTCGCCTCCACTACTCCAAGCCAATTGAGCAATTCGGTGCTCGTCTCGGGAGGAGGCAGCCTTTCCTCGGCTGCAGTGGACGTGACTGCAGTCTCCTCTTATGCTCCTCAGGCTGCGCTGTCGGTGGCAATAAGCTACACGGGCACATTCAGTCAAGGGGAGACCGGCGCCACCTATATCGTGACTGTATCCAACGCCGCGGGCGTAGGCCCGAGCAGCGGAACCGTGAGTGTGACGGAAACCATGCCGGCCGGCTTGAGCCTGGTATCGATGGCGGGCAGCGGATGGACGTGCGGTGGCAACACCTGCACACGGTCGGACCCGTTGGCTCCAGGCGCCAGTTATCCAGCCATCACGGTGACAGTGAACGTGGCAGGCAACGCGCCAGCTTCCTTGACGAATCAGGCCACCGTGCAGGGGGGCGCATCGCTGCCAGCCAGTAACACCGACATCACCGCGATCATTCCCGTCATCACTCCCTGCAACATCAGCAACGATACAGCCGTCAACATTGTCGATGTTCAGTTGATAATTGCGGAAGCCCTTGGCGCCAGAGCCCCGGTCCACGATCTCAACACGGATGGCGTCGTGAATGTAGTAGACGTGATGATCGTCCTCGACGCGGCGCTCGGCTACGTCTGTTCGGCTAAATAGCCAAGGGCTTCGCCATTGATATCCCTGCGGGATATGGGAGTCGAGGGAGTCAGGAGCCAGAAGTCAGAATGGCGGCAGGCTTCTGAATCGATTGGGCTTGCCGACACAACGAAAACAGAATTCTCGTTTCGGGCCGTATAACGGCAACTAAGCCGCCTCGTTAACACGATCTTGGCGAGGCGGCCCCCCGGCCCGATCACGCGCTTCTCGGTCAATGGTCGAATTTGGCGACGTTGGCCGGAAGTCGCTTTATATCGGCTGTACGCTCAGATTTTGGCGGTTTTGGCGGATTTGGCCGGGCCTCAACTTTTGTGTCGCGCTCCGTCCGCCCGTCTATACCTTGACAAGCATATGCTGTGTGGGGTATGTAAAAAGAGTGGAATCTGTGTTCGAAATCATTGCGGAGCCGAACCGCCGGGCGATATTGAGCCTCCTGGTCTCGTCCCAACAGTCGGTGGGCGACATCGAGCGTCAGCTTCATATGCCGCAGCCGTCCGTGTCCAAGCACTTGCGCGTGCTGCGTGAGGCCGGTTTCGTGGAATCTACGGTGGATGCACAGCGCCGTCTCTACCGGCTGAGACCTGAACCGCTGCAGGAGGTGGACGCCTGGCTGGCTCCGTTCCGCCGTTTCTGGTCCGCTCACCTGGATGCTCTCGAACGCCACCTCGACCGCATGGATCAATCCACACCGGCGAAAAGAAAGACAAGGAGAAATTAGATGGTCGAGCGGTACGCACCGGGTCCCGCCTTCGGGGCGGAGGTACGAAAGGGCGGCGGAGAAAAATGGACGCTCGTTCTCGTCAGAGAACTGCGCCACCCGCCGGAAAAAGTCTGGCAGGCGCTTACCGACCCGGAGCATCTGCGCGAGTGGGCGCCCTTCGAAGCCGATGGGAGTCTGGGTACGGTTGGAACGGTGAAACTCACCTGGATGGGAACGCTCGCGTCGCAGGAAACCACCGTGACGCGAGCCGAGGCTCCCAAAGTGCTTGAGTACAACGATACCCGGTGGGAACTCGAAGCCTATGGTAGCGGCACGCGTCTGACGCTGTGGACCAACATCGATCGCCGCTTCATCGCATGGGGCGCCGCGGGCTGGCACATCTCTTTCGATGTTCTGGATCGCCTTCTCAGCGGAAATCCCATCGGTCGCATCGCCGGCAGTGAGGCGATGAAGTTCGCCGGCTGGCAGCGGCTGATCGGCGAGTACGCCAGGCAGTTCGCGATTGAAACGCCCAACGGGCCGTCTCAGGTGGCGTGAAACAACAGCGCCTGCTGAGCCGCGACCGCGAGGGAGCGGTGCTTTTTGGGAGTAGCTAAGGGGTCGTCATGCACGCAAGGGGAGGGGATAGTGTCCCAGGAGTACATAACCATACGCGGCGCACGTGAAAATAACCTGAAGAATGTATCGCTGCGTATTCCGAAGCGCAAAATCACCATCTTTACCGGTGTGTCCGGGTCGGGTAAGTCGTCCATCGTTTTCGATACCATTGCCGCCGAAGCGCGCCGCCAGTTGAACGAAACCTTCAGCACGTTCGTCCGTAACTTCCTGCCGCGCTACGCCCAGCCGGACGCCGACGCCATCGAGAACTTGAGCATGGCCATCGTGGTCGATCAGAAACATCTTGGCGGCGGATCCCACTCGACGGTGGGAACCATTACCGATATCTTTTCCGTGTTACGTTTGCTGTACTCGCGCATCGGGCAGCCGTTCGTGGGCTATTCCAATGCCTTTTCCTTCAACGACCCGCAGGGCATGTGTCCGGAGTGCAATGGCCTTGGCCGCAAGATAGGCGTCGATCTCGACAAGTTTCTGGACACATCCAAGTCTCTCAAGAGCGGGGCTATCTTATTTCCGGAATATGCCGTAGAGAGTTGGGGGTGGAGCATTCTAACCCAGTCTGGGTTGTTCGACATCAACAAAAAGTTAGACGACTACAGCGAAGAAGAGATGAATCTGCTGCTCTACGGCAAACCCTACAAAGTCAAGGTGAAAATGGCCGGCAAAGCCATCAACATATCGATGGAAGGCATTATCAATAGATTCAGCCATAAGTACATCACGCGCGACGTGAAAGCCATGTCCGACCGCACGCAGAAAGCGGTAGCGCCTTACATGACTTACGGTCGATGTGCCGTCTGTAAAGGCGCGCGGCTCAGCCAGGCGGCGCTCGGTTGCAAGATCAACGGTTACAACATCGCTCAACTGGCGGCGATGGAAGTCGACGACTTGATCGAGATGATCCGGGCGATCAAAGACCCCATCGGCGCGCCAATGGTCCACTCCCTGATCGAGCGGCTTCAGCACATGATCGATATTGGCCTGGAATACCTCAGCCTGAGCCGCGAAACCGATACCCTGTCGGGCGGCGAGTCGCAGCGCATCAAGATGGTCAAACACGTGAGCAGCAGCCTTGTGGATGTGCTGTACGTCTTTGACGAACCCAGCATCGGAATGCACCCGCGCGACGTACACCGCCTGAATGAACTCCTGCAAAAGCTGCGTGACAAAGGCAACACCGTGATGGTAGTGGAACATGATCCCGACGTCATCAAAGCCGCCGATCACGTGGTCGATGTCGGGCCGTTCGCCGGAACCCGTGGCGGGACAATCGTCTTCGAGGGCAGTTTCGCGGACCTGCTGAAAGCCGACACCCTGACGGGCCGCCACATGAAACAGTCGATGGCGGTCAAATCCGGCTTTCGCGCGGCCAAGGGCAAGTTGTCCATCACCAAGGCGAAGGCCAATAACCTGCAGAACGTCAGCGTCGATATACCGAAGGGCGTCCTGACCGTGGTTACGGGTGTGGCCGGGTCGGGCAAGAGCTCGCTCATCCACCAGTGCTTTCTGCGGCAGCATCCCGATGCAATTGTGATTGACCAGTCGCCGGTCGGCATCTCCAGCCGCTCGAATCCCGCCACGTATACGGGAATCATGGACGAGGTCCGAAAAACTTTTGCCAAGGTCAACAAGGTGAATCCGTCCTTGTTCAGTTTCAACTCGAAAGGCGCTTGCGAAAATTGTCAGGGACTGGGCGTCGTCTATACCGAGCTGGCGTATATGGACGAGGTCAAATCGCCGTGCGAAATATGCCGCGGCAAGCGTTTCAAGGACGAAGTGCTGGCCTACCAATTCCACGGCCAATCGATCTCCGATGTCTTGAACATGCCTGTCCCGGAAGCCCTCGAGTTTTTTGACACCAAAGAAGTGGCGCAAGACGTCATGCGCAAATTACAAGCCTTGAGCGACGTGGGACTTGACTATCTGACACTGGGTCAGCCGCTGAGCACCCTATCCGGCGGCGAATGCCAGCGCATCAAGCTTGCCAGCGAACTGCACAAAAAAGGCAGCGTGTATGTGATGGACGAGCCCACTACCGGCCTGCATATGTCGGATATCAGCCATCTGCTCGCTATTATCAATCGGCTGGTGGATGCCGGAAATACCGTGATCGTCATCGAGCACAACATGGCGATTATCAAGAACGCCGATTGGATCGTCGACATGGGCCCCGAAGGCGGCAACAAGGGCGGTAGAGTGATGTTCGAGGGTACGCCGCGGCAGTTGCTGGATTGCAAACAATCCCTGACAAGCGCGTACCTGCGCAATTAGGTGGGGCCGCGCACAACGATACAGCCCCCAAAATCCGGGGAGGAAGAGGACGGGTTGTCGGCACCGCGTTACGGCGGACAACATCGCCTCCAGAGAAACTAGGCGGCCGCTCTCCATCAATTCGATCGCAGCGCAATCATCGTCGATCCGCGGCGCTCGCCATGCGGGAATATCGCCGGCGACGGCCGCCACCACGGTCAGCAGCGCGCCCATAGCTGCAAAAGTGACCGGATCTCCGGACGTTATCCCGAACAACACGCTCCCCAGCGCGGCCGAACGCAGCCGCTCCAGGACTTCCAGTCCATTCCGCGCCACGGTCGGTTGCTTCAGTTAAGTTTGGCGACGATTCGGTTACAGCGGGCGGGAACTCTCAGCGTTCAGCCATCAGCTAACCCCAAGCTATGGAAGCTGGCGCAGGCCTGACAGGCACCCTCAGTTACCGCGATACGTTTTGCTGAAATTATTCCGTGTATTGGTCACCGTGAACCACCCGTCGGCCTGCGCCGACACCTTGATCCAGAATGCCGGACCAGTGTGGCCGCCGCGCCCTCCCAGCGGCGTCTTGGTCAACACGCTCGCCACCACCTCCGGCTCTTCCATGTTGGCGATAAACACGCCGGGGGTATTCCATTCGAGCCCCGCGGCGTACGCCCAGTGAAGCTGCCAGATGTTTTCGAGGCCAGGCGAGGTATACAGCACCTGCATGGTCTGCACCGCGCCGCCCTTGCGCGTGGAGTTATGCATGATCGCAACCTCCGGCTCGAGGCCGTGCACCAGCGCCGGCGAGCCCGATTGATCGATGCCGTGATGCGAAGTCAGGTACACGTCCACTTTGCCGATGGGATTCGCCGGGCACATCAGCTTTTCTTCGGCGTTCCAGGTGAAGTCGCCGAGGTTGATGGTGCGGAATTTGCCGAACGTGTAAACCACTCCCACCGATTGCGGATTTTCGGGATCGACGTGCGATTCGTCGCGCGGTTTGAAGTCCGCGCAGGCCGGATTGGGCTTGCCGCCGCCAGGTAGCGGAGTTTTGATGACATGGCCCGCCGACGTGACCACGGTGACGTCTACGCCCGCGAACGGAATCTTATCGCCCGGCTTTACGACGGTGTGTTGGGCGGCGCTGTACAGAATGGCGTAGTTTTTCTGAAAGTCGGGCACCTGCTCGCGCGCTTCCACGGTGGCGCCATGATCGATGAAGTGCTTGATCGGGATGCGTTTCGCCAGTTCCGCGAGGCCGCCGACGTGGTCGATGTGGTAATGCGTGAGAATCAGGTGATCGATTTGCGTCACGCCGGCAGCGTGGATCGCGTCCATAATGCGGTCCGGGTCGCGCGTGCCGGGGTTGCCGGTGTCTTCCAGCAGCGACTCGCCGGAGGGCGATACATACAGCACGGCGTGGCCGCCCTCGGTATCGATGACATACATGTCGAATGTTTTGGATGGCTGATTTTGCGCGCTTGCGGCGGTCGAAACGAGCGCCAGCCCAAACGCCAGGCATAAAAATCGCGGCATGCTTCGGATGCTACCACTACTCCACCTGTGCGTCGAGCGCGCCGTGCGCCAGACGCACGTGAAGGCGCGAACCGGATGGGGCGGCACTGGCGTCTTTGAGGATGCCCGATTGGTTGGAGACGATAGCATACCCGCGCTCCAGAATGCGCAGCGGGCTCAGTTGCGAGAGCTTGGCCGAGAGTTGTTCGAGCCGGCCGCGATGGCGCGTGAGACGCAGGCGCATGGCCTCGGCGGCCCGCGTGTCGGCGGCTTGCAAGCGGCGGGCGGCGGAAGCCAGTCGCGGGCGAACGTCGAATTGACGCAGGCGCTCGTCGAGCGCGCGGCGGGCACGCTCCCGCGAATCGATCGCCAGCCGGACGCGCTCGCGCAGGCGATATTCCTGCTCGTCGACGCGCTGCAGGCCGCGGCCCACGCGGCGGTGCAGGACGCCAAGCGCGCGGTCGATGCCCTGGCTGCGCAGGCGGCGCTCCAGCATTGCGAGCCGGTAGCGCATGGCCTGCAGGGCTTTGGAGCGGCAACCGGCGATCCGCTCCAGCACCTCGTCCCGCGTGCAGATGGCCATCTCGGCCGCGGCCGAGGGCGTGGGCGCGCGCAGGTCGGCTACGAAATCGGCGATGGTGACGTCGGTCTCGTGGCCCACCGCCGAAATCACCGGCACCGAACAGGCGGCGATGGCGCGAGCCACCGTTTCCTCGTTGAACGTCCAGAGATCTTCGAGCGAACCCCCGCCGCGTCCCACGATCAGCAGGTCGGGCCAGCCGGAGCGGCTGAACCACTGAATGGCGCGGCAGATCTCTTCCACCGAGCCTTCGCCCTGCACCTGTGCCGGGAAGATGCGGATGTGGATCCCGGGGAAGCGCCGCGAGAGAATCTGCACCATGTCGGCGATGGCGGCGCCGCGCGGCGAGGTGACGATGCCGATGCGCCGCGGAAATCGCGGCAGGGGGCGCTTTCGTTCGGGCGCGAACAGGCCTTCGGCCGCCAGCTTTTTCTTAAGTTGCTCGAAGGCCAGTTGCAGCGCGCCCAGGCCTTGCGGTTCGAGGACTTCCACCAGCAACTGGTATTCGCCGCGGGCTTCATAGACATCGATACGGCCGCGGGCCAGGACCGCGAGGCCGTCCTGCGGGCGGAATTTCCAGTAGCGGTGCGCCGAACGGAAGGCCACGCATTTGATGGTGGACTCGCGTTCCTTCAGGGTGAAGTAGTAGTGGCCGCTGGCCGCCAGTTTGAGTCCCGAAATCTCGCCGGCAACCGAGATATCGCCGAATTCCTGATCCAGCAATCCGCGGATGGCGGCGTTCAGTTCGCTGACGGTGAAAACGCGGCGCTCCGGGAAGAGATCGAAATCGAGTGCGAATTGCTCCAAGAAGTTATGGTAGCGCGCGGGAAGCGCAGTCTCTCGATAGACCGGGTTTTTCTCCGTGGACTTTGTGTCTCTGTGAGAAAAAATCATTTCACACAGAGGCACAGAGAACACAGAGAAAGCCCAGAGCCGGCACGAAGGAGAAACCGTAGGGTTCGCCATCTGCGTTTTACCCTGCGTACTCTGCGCCTCTGCGGGAAAAAAACGAATTTCACGCAGAGCCGCAGAGTACGCAGAGACAATCTACAAGAACTTCGCGAGCTTCAGCGCTTTCCGCGCCGTTGTGCTCAGCGGGATTTCCGCGAGTTCTCCGGCTGTGAACCACCGGAAATTCGCCGCGATCGCCCGCACGGTAGCCGATCGCACCGTGAACGTGTAGTGGTGGTGCGTGATGGTATGACGAAATGCGCCCCAAATCCTGCCCGCGCGCGCGGCGGGAAGTTCCTCGGGTGAAGGCAATTCCCAGAACCCGGCCATGCGCCGGGCGCCGGCGTCTTTCCGGCGCAGAAGCACGCGTCCGCCGCGCCGCACCAGCAGGAGTTCCGCCGCGATCGCCACCGGTTCGGTCTTCCGCGGCTTCACCGGCAATTGCCCCACCGTGCCCGCCTGGAGCGCGCGGCACTGGCGGGCCAGCGGGCATTGGCGGCACAGGGGATTCGCCGGGAGGCAGACCGTGGCGCCCAATTCCATCAGGGCCTGATTGAAAATGCCGGGATTGAAGCGGCCCATCCATCCCTGGACGATCGCGCGGAAGCGCTCGCGCGTGCGCAGCGCCGCGATATCGGCGAAGTCGTTCTCCATGCGAGCCACCACCCGCAGAACGTTCCCATCCACCACGGCGTGCGGCAATCCGAACGCGATGCTGCCGATGGCGGCCGCGGTGTAGTCGCCTATTCCAGGCAGATCGCGAATCGCTGCGTGCTCGCGCGGGAACCCGCCGCGCACGACCACCTGCCCGGCGGCACGCCGCAGATTGCGGGCGCGCGAATAGTACCCGAGGCCGGCCCAGAGCGCCAGCACCTCCTCTTCCGCCGCGGCGGCCAGAGCTTCCACCGTCGGGAAGCGGTCGAGAAAGCGATGGTAGTAGGGAATCACCGCCTGCGCGCGAGTCTGCTGCAGCATGATCTCGGAGACCCAGATACGGTAGGGGTCTTGACTGCGCCGCCACGGAAGATCGCGATGGCCGCGGCGGTACCAGTCGACCAGCGGCTTCACTCGAGGACCCGCAGCCACTCGGCGACCACGGCGAAATCCTGCGGCTCCACGTCCCAGGCCTCGAATTCGGGATTCAGCGGCTCCAGGCGGATGCGCTCGTGATGCCACTCGTCCTCACCCGTCGATGCCTTCTTGCTGGTGTACTTCTTGACGGTGTAGCGGGCGCTTTCGTCGGTGACGCCGAAGCGCTGGATGAGCAGAATCTTGTTCTGGCGGGAGCCGAAGGGGTGGAAGCGGAAGAGATTCAGGCTGCCATCGGGGATGCGCGGCTCCATCGACCGACCCACCACGTGGGCCGCGAAAACGCCCGCATCGAGCCGCATCCCTTCCGGCGGGCGGATCCAATCTTCCGCGGCCGATTCCATCTCTTCGCCCAGTCCGCCGGCCGCCGCGCGGAGGCTGTAGAGCGGAACGTGAGTGTGAAAAGGTTCCACCGCGATCTTCTCGACGTGCTGATCGAAGAGCCGGTCGGCCACTCGGCAAAACGCGTCGACTTCGATGGTTTGGCGCTCGCTTACCCGCACCACGCTCGAAAGCGAATCTTCCAGAGATTCCAGAAACGCCCCGGCGCCTTGTTCGGATGCCCGCGCCAGGATGTCGTCTTCGAGCGCTTCCAGCACTTCGATATCGTCGGCGTCGGCCAGTCCGTGGTAGGCGCGGCGCATGCGCAGCCAGAGACGGCCGGTTGCCGCGTCCAGCAGGTACACACCGATATTGCGCGCTGGCTGGCCGGGCAGATGGGATTCGAGAAGCACGTAAGTGCCCTGCCGCCGCGCGTGGATGGAGGTGACACTGGCCGGCAATGTGGAATCCCGCTCTTTTCCTATTCTACTCATCGGCCAAGCCCGCGGAAGTTTGAATCGGCCGGCCCTACTTGCCCGGCGCCGCGAAAAATCGATAACCCACCCCGCGCACCGTCAGCAGGTGCCGCGGATGGGCGGGGTCGTCCTCGATATACCGCCGCAGACGCACGATGAAGTTATCGATGGCGCGCGTGTCGGTGTCTTCGTGCAGGCCCCACACGTCTTCGAGCATGGCCTTGCGCGAGACCGGACGGCCTTCGTGCTTAATCAGATACCGCAGCAGGTTCGCCTCCATGAGCGTCAGCGGGAAAACCTTGTCGCGCACATGCAGTTCGAGCAGGTCGAAGTGCACCGACTTGTCGCCGAAGGTGAACGTGTCGGTGGGCTGCGGCTTGGCGGCGGCGTGGTTCACCGGCGCCCGCAGCCAGTCGCGGCGCCGCAGCAGTCCGCGCAGACGGGCCAGCAGAATCGCCAGTTCGAAAGGTTTGGTCAGGTAATCGTCCGCGCCGGCGGCAAATCCCCGCAGGATGTCGTCGGGATGGCCGCGCGCCGTGAGCATCAGGGTCGGCACGAACTGGCCCGCCTGCCGCAATTCGCTCATCACCGCGAACCCGTCCTTGCCGGGAAGCATCACGTCGAGCACCACCACGTCGACGGGCGCTTCCGGCTCGCGCAAGATCTCCAGCGCCGCCTCGCCGGTTTCCACCACGCGGACCCGATACCCTTCCGCCTCCAGATTGAAGCGCAGACCTTCGGCGAGGTGCATCTCGTCTTCCACTACCAGGATTTGCGTCATTTCGCCACCGGCAATTGCAGAAAGAATGTGCTTCCGCGGCCGGCTCCCTCGCTCTCCGCCCAGGCGCGCCCCCCGTGCCGCTTGGCCACCGAGCGAACGATGAACAGGCCCAGTCCGGTGCCCTTCACGCGCGACGCCAGCGGGCCGGGCACGCGGTGAAAACGTTTGAAAACCCGCTTCAGTTCGGTTTTCGGAATGCCCACACCGGCGTCCTTCACGCGCATCAGCACGTAACCGTCCACCTGCTCCGTCTCCACGCGCACGTTGACGTCTTTGCCGGAGTATTTGACGGCGTTGTCGATCAGGTTCGACACCGCCGCGCGCATGTCCTCCAGGTCGGCCATGATGCTCACGGAAACTCCCGGCCGAAACATGATGGACTCCACCGGGACGCGGTGCAGCGCGCGCGCCCGCGCCACGCATTCATCCACCAGGGAGCCGAGATCGACGCGCACCAGGTTGAGGCCGCGTGCCGCGGCGCCCATCCGCCCGGTGCGCAGCACCTGCTCGATAGTGGCCAGCAGGCGCTCGCTGTCGTCCAACATGATGCGATAGAACTCCTGGCGTTTCTCCTCGTCCACGGCGCGCGTTTGCAGAGTTTCCAGGTAGAGCCGGATGGACGCGACGGGCGTCTTGAGCTCGTGCGTCATGGCGTTGATGAACGCGTCTTTCTGCTCGTTGCGGTGGATTTCGCGCACCAGCGAGATGGTATTGAGAATCACGCCGCTGATGATAATGAGCAGCAGCAGGATGCCGAGCACCAGCAGCGCGCCGTGCCGCAAGTTGAGCTGCACCCAGCCGAGATACAGAATCAGGATGACGAGGATGAGGCCGATGCCGAACGCAATATAAAACGCGATCGATTTGCGCCGTCCCGGCATGATCATGACTTCAGATTAGCGCGCGGCGCCCCGCGCCGTCCGCGGCGCATCCATCGAGGGACCGGGAGGCGATTTCAAATTCGCAGCAGGTCGCCGAGCCCGCCTGCCGCGACGCGCAGCCCCACGTAGAAAGCTCCGAAGAGCGCGTATACCGCGCTCACCTCGTCAAAGCGCATCTCGTAGATCAACTTTTTGAAAACCAGCGGCTCGTCGGCGAAGAGGTCCACTCCCCACTCCCAATCGTCGAAACCGATCGAGCCGGTGATAATCTGGCGCACCTCCCCGGCATACCGGCGGCCGATCAGCCCGTGTTCCTTCATCATCCGCTGGCGGTCGGCCATCGGTTCCTGGTACCAGTTCCTGGCTTCGCCGCGCCTCCGGTCCATGGGGTAAAAGCAGATGTAGCGGGCCGCGGGGATCTCCGGCCAAAGCCGGGGCGCCATGGCTTTGCGGTGGCGTTCGAGCACGGCTTCGATCTCGCCCTTCCACTCGTCGGAATGCGGCTTGATATTCCGCCGCGCCAGCTCGGCATAGGTGTCGGTCGACGATTCGTACAGGCCCAGTTCGACGATCGAAAGGTACGACGCCGTGGGTTCCAGGTAATCGCCGAGGGCGATCTGCGTCAGGCGGGTCTGGGCCCGGTTTAGCTCCTCGAAATTGCGCCGGAAATGCACCAACATCAGGTCGCCCTTGTGTCCCAGCAGGGAATAGACAGCGCTCTCGCGGCCGTTGTCAGGCTTTTCCCAGGCGGCGAGCGTTTCCGCCGCCTGGGCCAGGATTGAGGCACGGGCGCCCGCATCGAGCGCACGCCAGGCGGCCCAGCGGAATCGCATCATCTGGTGTAGGACGCTGGCGCCCTCGACGGTCAACGGAACTTCGGGCAAGGCAATTGCGGCGGAGGTTTCAGGAGTCATTGGCTCCATTATATGGAGAATGCCCGGCGCCGGGCCCATTGGGCCAGGTAGGAGTCCGCGGCCAATTCGTCCAGCTCCTTTTCGGCGGCCGAATGCCATTCCGCCCAGCGCCGCTCCTTGAGACGCTCCAGGAGCCGGCAGCGGCGCCGCTCTTCCAGCAGAGTGGTTTGCCGTGCCGCCAATTCCTTGTGGCATTCCGCGCGCTTGGCGGTCAGGGCCTTTCCGCGCGCCTTGATTGCCAGCCGGAAAGTACCCAGCGCACACAAATCGCCTCCTCCCAGAGGCGAGAATTGACGCACCTCCACCTCGGTCCTGTGACCCATCGCGTCCAATTCCGCGCGCGCCTGGTCGATCGCCGCCATCGCCGCCAATTGTTGTTGCACGTGCGCTTCTGCCAATTCGAGCTGGGTTCGGCGCCAGTGGAGCGCCCGTTCGAGGGGAAACTGGAAGGTCTTCATTTGGTTTTCCTGGCTGGCAGATTCTGCGGCGCGGCGGGTTGATCGAGATGCGCCGCGATCTGCTCCAAACGGGCCAGCGTCTGCTCGATGGGCACCGAGGAGTCGTGGTCCTGCCGCAGAAACTCGAGGATTTCGGGACGCAGGCGAATGCTGGCGTCGAGCACCGGGTTGGTTCCGGCAACATAGGCGCCCAACTGGATCAGATCCTCGGCATCGTGATACGCGGCCAGCGCCTGCCGCAGCCTGGCCGCGCCCGCCTTCTGCTTGGGAGTGGCGATGGCCGAAGTGAGACGGCTGACGGACTGCAGGATGTCGATCGCGGGATAGTGGCTCTGGGCGGCGAGCTGGCGCGAAAGGATGATATGGCCGTCGAGGATGGCGCGCACCGCGTCGCAAATCGGCTCGTTGAAGTCGTCGCCCTCCACCAGCACGGTGAAGAATCCGGTAATCGACCCGCGGCGGAAATTCCCGGCCCGCTCCAGCACCTTGGGAAGCAGATTGAATACCGACGGCGTGTAGCCTTTCTGGCTGGGCGGCTCCCCGGCGGCCAACCCGATCTCGCGCTGCGCCATCGCCAGGCGGGTGACGGAATCCATCACCAGCAGGACGCTGGCCCCTTGGTCGCGAAAGTATTCGGCCACCGCCAGCGCCACAAAACAGGCGCGGACCCTCAGCGGCGCCGGCCGTTCGGACGTAGCGCATACCACCACCGATCGCTTTCGTCCCTCGGGCCCCAGTTCCTTCTCCAGAAATCCGCGGACTTCGCGATTGCGTTCGCCAATCATCCCGATCACCGTCACATCGGCGGAATTTTGGCGCGACATGGAACCGAGCAGCGTGCTTTTCCCGACCCCGCTGCCGCCGAAAATTCCCAACCGCTGCCCCTTGCCGCAAGGCAACAGGCCATCGATGGCGCGGATGCCGGTGACGAGCGGCTGGGTGATGTGCTCACGATCCAGCGGATTGGACGGGGCGCCATGCAGGCTGTAGGTATTCCGAACCTCCAGCGCCGGGCCGCTGTCGATCGGCTTCCCGAACCCGTCGATCACGCGCCCCAGCAACCCCGGCCCCACCTCCACACGCGCATCTTCGCTGCGCGCTTCCACCTCATCTCCCAGTTGAAGGCCGTCGGTTTCCTCGAGCGGCATCGCCAGCACCCGCCCGTTGCGGAATCCGATTATCTGGGTGCGAATGCGCCGGCCGTTGGCGGCCCGCACCTCGCAGAAATCCCCGATGGCGACATTCGGCCCGCGGGATTCGATCGCGAGGCCGATTACTTCCGTCACCCGGCCCGTCCAGCGAAACGGGGGTGTGGCCTCGACTTCCGCGATATATGGGGCGAGGGAGATGCGATCTGTCATGATTGTTTCCGCAGGCGGTCCGCAAGGCCGCGCTCGATTTCCTGAAGCTGGGACTCCACCGACGCGTCCAGATTTCCGCGGGCGGTCTCGAAGACGACCGATCCCAGCTCGCGCGAGGAATCGGCGATCACTTCCACCACGCCTCCGCTGACCGCTTGTTGCAGCCCCGACTTCACCACGGCCGCGTGCGCCGGGTGGACCTTTACCCGCGAGATCTCCTGGCCCCGCAACTTTTCGAGCGCCGCCACCACCAGGCCGCGTAACGCATCGGGATCGGCCGCCACTTCCCGGTGGATTACCCTGCGGGCGATCGCCAGCGCCAGTTGCACCACATCGGCTTCGGCCTCGCGCCGCAATCGCGCGCGCAGGTTGGCGATTTCCTGAATCGCGCGGGTCATGCGCTCGATGACGGGCTCGATTTCCGCCGTGGCGCGGTTCCTGCCGGCGATCTCGCCCTCCCGCGCCCCGGCCGCATGGGCTTCTCGAATCTTCTGCTGATACTGCGCCTCCAATTGCGCGATCTGGGCGGCCGGATCCACCGGTTCTTTGGCGGCTCGCTGCGCGCTGGCCGCTGCCGCGACCTGCCGCCACGGCACCGCACCGAAGGCCCGTTCGTCACCCGGCAGGACGATCTTAGACGACATACTGCTCCCCCACCGTGCCCTTCAGGCTCAGCACTCCTTCCGATTCCAACTGCCGCACAACGGCGATAATCTGCTGCTGCGCCGCCTCGACCTCCTTGATTTTGATCGGACCGAGAGCATCCATGTCTTCCCGCAGCATGTCGGCGCCGCGCTGCGACATCGATGCCAATACCTGATTTCGGAGCTGCTCGCTGGTCCCTTTGAGGGCCACGGTCAGAATCTTGCGGTCGACTTTCGCCAGTACCTCCTTCAACCCCATGGGGTCGATCAGCAGCAGGTCCTCGAACACAAACATCAGGTGCCGGATGGTCTCGGCCATGTTGGTGTCCTGCTGGTCGATGTGCGTCAGGATCTCGCGCGTGGAGGTGGAATCCAGCCGGTTGAGCATTTCCGCCACCGCCCGCACGCCGCCGTAGGACTCGCGGGCGAATTGGCCGAGTGTCTTCAGCTTCTGGCCGATGACCGAGGCGATCTTGATAATCACTTCGGGCGAGATCTGGTCGAGGCTTGCCATGCGCAGCGCCACATCGGCGCGCATCTGCGGCGGCAGTTGCGTGAGCAGCGACGCGGCCTGCGTCTGGTTCAGGTGCGAAAGCACCAGGGCGATGGTTTGCGGGTGCTCGCTGTGAATGAATTTCGCGAGCTGTCCGGGATCGGCCTTCTGAATGGCGTCGAACGAGGCGGCTTCGGCGCCTAACGCCTTGGTCAGGCGGTCCAGCAGGCGTTTGGCAACGTCCGAAGGAAACGCTGTCATGAGGAGTTTGCGGGCGAACTCCAGACCGCCGCGCGCCACATAGTCTCCGGCCGTGGAAATGTGGTGAAACTCGTTCAGAACCGATTCGGCCTGTTCTCCGGAAATAGACGTGATCTTGGCTACTTCGCGGCTGACCTTTTGAACGTCCTCTTCGGAGAGTTGCTGGAGCAGTTCCGCGCTGCTCTGCTCGCCGAGTACAACCAGCAGCATCGCCGCTTTTTTGAGCCCCGATACGCTCTCTTCCAATTTGGTGGTGTTGACGATCATAGCCGGCGGCTCACTGCTCCTCCTCGCGAATCCAAGTGCGCAGAATCTGCGAGGAGACTTCCGGTTCTTTGCTGATTTTTTCGCGCAGGTGCTTGGCCAGCACTTCAGCCTTCTTGGTAATTACCGGCGCCAGCTTGAGGTTGCTCAACACCTGCGCGTCGCTCTTCTGTTGCAAGGCGTCGCGCTCGGCGAGTTGCGCCTCCAGGTCGTTCTGGGCATGGGCGGCCGATATGGCGGCGCGCGCGCCGGGCGTGTCGGCTGCCGCAAGTTCCGCGGCCAGGGCAACCGCCGCGGCATTCTTCTTCATCTTCTTGCGGAGCACCAGGAAGAGCACGATGAAAACCGCCATCGCCGCTGCCAGCACGCTGCCCCCGATCAACATGTTCTTGGGATTCATTGGAATAGGCAGCCCCAACAGGGGCGCCGGCTTGGGCGGCGCGGCGAGAGTTCCAGGCGCCGCCGGCGGCTCAATCTCGCGCGTCGATTCGAAAGGCAGCGTCTCGATCACCAGTTGATCGCCGCGATCCTGGTTGAAACCGGTGACGCCGGCCACTACATCGTGAATGATCTTCATGGTCTCGGGCGCGGGTGGCACGAGTACTTTCTTCATGCCCGTGCCGTCCTTTTGCCAGGAAATGGATTGATCCACCAATACCGCCACCGACAACTTCTTCACGGTTCCCGCCGGCAGGCGAGTCTTCTTGACGGTCCGGCTGGTTTGATAGGCGATATTCTCGGTAGTGCGCGAGATGCGGCTGGAACCGCTGCCCGGCCGCGAGGTGGGGCGGGGCAGACTGGACGCGGTTCCCGGTACGCCGCTGGCGACGGCGCCGCCGCTGGCATCCTCCGTCCGCTGGGACGTGCTCATCACCGAATGCTCCGGATCGAACACTTCTTCACTCAGTTCCGCTCCGCTGAAATCGCACTCCACTGAGACATTGGCGCGAAATTTGTCCGTCCCCAGCAGCGGCTCGAGGGTGGAATTGATCTTGGCCACGAGATCCGCCTCGATATGATGGCGGTAATCCAGTACGGCTTCGGATGGTTCCGGGCCGTCCAGGCTGCCGGGAGGCCTCGGCCGGCCCAGCAGGTTGCCGTTCATATCCAGAACCGAGACCGCATCGGGAGACAGACCCTCCACCGCCGCCGATACCAGGTGATCGATCGCCAGTACATTCTGCGGCGCGAGCCGGCTTCCCGGCCGCAGCTTCACCAGCACGCTGGCCTTGGCCGGCTGCTGCGATTCCAGAAACACCGAATCTTTCGGAAATGTCACGTGGACCCGGGCTTGCTCGACTTCCGCCAGCGACATTACCGACCGCTCCAACTCCCCTTCGAGCGCCCGTTGGTAGTTGATATGTTCGGCAAACTCGGTCGCGCCCAGATTCGTCTTATCGAAAATTTCAAAGCCGATTCGCCCGGTTTTCGGCAGACCCGCGGCCGCCATGTTGATGCGCAACTCGGCCAGTTTCGCGGACGGCACCAGGACCACGCCGCCATCCACGGGCAACCGGTAATCTACGCCAGCCTCTTTCAGCTTTTGGACAATGGCGGACGCGTCTTCCGGCGCGACCCCGGTGAAGAGGGGGCGGAAATCGGCCTCGCGCTGATGCTGGACGAGCAGGAAGATGCCGCCCGCGGCGGCGAGCAGCACCACCGCGATCGTGATCCGCTGCCGGACCGGAAGATTTGCCAGGAGCTTCTTCATGGATCTCTGCGGGCCCGTAATGCGTCCCGGTATTTAGATCGGCGGGATGGGCGAAAAACCTGAGGCGGCCCGGTCTACATCTGCATCTTCATGATTTCCTGGTATGCGCTAACCACCTTGTTGCGCACCGCCTGGAACATCTCGAACGCCAGATCCGCCTGTTGCGTGGCGAGAGCCACCGTATGAAGGTCTTCCCCGTCGCCGGAGAGGAATTTTTCCACGGCCGCGGAGGACTGCTGCTGGAGCGATTCCACCTGGCCGACCGCGCTCGAAAAAACGTCCTTGAAGCCGTCTCCCGACGGCGATTCTCCCGCCGGCCTGACGGAACCCGGCAAGGGAGGAGCGGAAATGGGGGTAATTGCAGAGGGCATAGCACATTCAGTGGAGTAAATCGATGGAACGCTGGATCATGTCCTTCACCGCTCCTATCGCGGCCACGTTGGCTTCATAGCTGCGGGCGCTGTCCATCAGATCCACCATGTCTTCGGCGGGGTTCATTTTAGGGAACGCCACATAGCCATCCTGGTCCGCATCCGGATGGCCCGGCATGTAGCGACGCTCCGGTTCGCTGGAATCGGTGACGATCGCGGAAACCGTGACACCCGTCGGCGCCTGCAGTTGCGTGTTGAAAACCGAGGAGAACGGCGACTCGACGGAATCGCTTTCGAAGACCACGTCTTTGCGCCGGTACGGCCCGCCTTCCGGGGTGCGGGTGGTCTCGGCATTCGCCATGTTCTCCACCAGCAGTTCCGCCCGCGTACGCTGCGCCGCCATTCCCGATGCCCCAACCGACAAAGCCGAGAACAAGCTCATTAGCCTTGACCCTCCTTGATCGCCGCCCGCAGAGAGCCGATCTGCGATCGGAGCAGGCTGGCCGCCACATTGAAACGAAGGGCGTTTTCCGCCAACAACCGCGATTCACGGTCCAGGCTGACATTGTTGCCGTCGTTCTTCATGCGCAGACCGGCCACCTCCAGCACATTCGGTGTCCCGGACATGGCATTCTGAAATTCCGTTTGAAAGTCAATGTCCTGCGTGTGATAGCCGGGTGTATCGGCATTGGCAATATTGGACGCGACCAGCTTCTGCCTGGCGCTCAGCAGATCCAGGTAGCGCTCCAATTGTCCTGCCAACCGGTCGATCATGGCGATCCCTCATAGAGCAGATCGGATACCGGCCCGAAATCCTTTAGATTGAGCTGGCGTGGCTTCGCTTCCAGCGGCATGCATCTGCCGCGCGGCAAAATATTGCCACCATCTCGCTACATGCCTAATTCCTTTCAATATACATAGTTAAGATATTAATAAATATGCAAATTCTTTAAGCGCGTATCACCATGAAAATGTTGATATCCCCACAAATCAACCAGGGTACTAACCGCATTTGGGGGAGATCAATTTAATTGGAATGCTGGTAGGATTTCTATTTGTTAGTTATAATTCCAAAGGAGTACACCGAAAGTTACATGCGTGCGCTTGTCTGTGGAGCCGCGACTGCCTTAGCATCGATCCGCGGTTCTCACTACCGTTCGCCAGTACGGTCCTCTTCCCGGTTCCGGCCGGCAGTCGGGAATACCTTCCGCGAGTGTGGCCAATGAGTTCCCTTCCCGAAGTGAGCCCCGCCGATTCTGCCGAGACCCCACAGCCATGGGCCAGCATGGTGCAACGCATCCAGGCCGACGACCCCTCCGGAATGGAGGAGCTGTACGCCGTATTTACGAGCGGCATTCGATTTTACCTGTGCCGCCAATTGGGGCCCCAGGACCTCGACGATAAGGTGCACGACGCCTTCCTGACGATCGCCCAGTCTATCCGCCGGGGCGATCTCCGAGAACCGGAAAGGCTTATGGGGTATGTGCGCACGGTTGTGCGCCGCCAGGTGGCCGGTTACATCGGCTCGGCGGTGGAGGCGCGCCGCACGCTCGTCGATCCCGATCATGGCGCCATCCTGCGCGACCGTAAGCCCGACCCGGAGCGCACAGCAATTGACGAACAGAATAATGCCCTCGCCATGCGTGTGCTCAACACCTTGCCGCGGCGCGACCGCGAGGTGCTGGTGCGTTTCTATCTGCAGGAGCAGTCGCCCCGGCAGATCTGCCGGGACATGGGTTTGACGGCGACGCAGTTCCGGCTGACCAAGTCCCGCGCCAAGGCACGTTTTACCGAGCTGGGTCAGGCGAGATTTGCCCGCCGGCGCGGTTTTGTGCCTTCTGTCGAGCCCCGGCGCAAGCCGGCAGAAGCGTCCTGAACCGGCCTTCACCCAATAATTCTTGAGACTTTTGACCGCATCGCTGGCACTTTGCCGTTCTATGGCGAGTGGTGCACAATGGATGGTGATCATGCCCGCCCAGGTCAGTCGGCATTTCGACGAGGAAGCCGTGGAACGGTACTCTATGGGCAAATTGTCCGCCCGAAAAACGGCGGCAATCGAAGAACACCTCCTCATCTGCGAATCCTGCTGCCGGCGAGTCGTGGAGTCCGATGCCTACGTCGCGGCCATACGGAAAGCGGCGGCCAAGCTTCGAAAAGCGGAACGCAAGCCGCGACGCAGCGTCGCCAACAAATAGGCTTCCCCTCCGCCTCACTTTGCCGGCGTTTTATCCAACTGCTGCTTCGCCCAAACCCGTTTGGGGTCGAGCTGGAGCGACTTCTCGAATGCTTGGCGCGCTTCCGCGTGGCGGTTGTCCTTGCGCAGGCTCACGCCCAGCCACAAGTATGCTTCCGCATTGTTGGGATCGAGTTGGATGGCCTTCTTGAAATCCTCAATCGCCGGCTTCGGTCCGCCCCCGAGCATCGCCGGCAAGTAGAAATTGCCCACCCCGCGGGCGACATACACATCCGACGATTTCGGCGCCTTCTCCACCGCGCGATTGATCGTATCCTTGGCCTTCGCGCCGTAGCTCAGTCCGCTCGGAATGTCGACGATGGCCTGCCCGTAGAGCGTTCCCAGCACGCGAAGATATTCGGCGCTATTGCCATTCAGCGAGACCGCTTTTTCGCCGGCCGCGATGCCGCGCAAAGCCGCCTGCTGGCCGGCCTTCTTGTCGTGGAGCTCGATCGCCACTTCGGCCTCGTAAGAGCAGGCGAGCGCGAGGTGGTACTGTGCGTCGGCATTAGCGGGCGTCTTGGCTGCCGCGGCGGCAAACTGGTTCACTAGTTTTTCCAGTGCCGGCCGATCCTGAAGATCGCGCGCGGTATCGAGCGGAGTGGGAGGGGCGAAAGCCAGAAATCCGGCCATCCAAAGGACCAACATAGGCGTCTACCCCTATTAAATCAAAGCTCGGCGACGCGGCGTTGCACCAGGAAATAGTACAGTCCGAGAAATACCAGAAGGGCGCCGTTGACGGCCAGCACCACCGGCGCGGTGTATTGCTTCACGAGCATGCCGGCGATCAGGTTGCCCATCGGCATTCCGCTTCGGAAGGAGAGATTGTATACGCTCATCACGCGCCCGCGCATCTGATTGGTCACCACCAGTTGCACCAGCGAGTTGACCATCGCGAAGACCCCCATCATGGAAGCCCCCGAGAAGAAGAGCGCGATGCAACTGAACCATACCGCCGGCGAAAGCGCGAAGGCACTGACCCCGACGCCGAGCGACATCAGCATCAGGAGCGCCCATCGGCCCTTATTCCTGACGTTACCCAGGCCCGCCACAGCCAGCGCGCCAACCACCGATCCGGCGCCCGAGCAAGATAGGAACCACGCCGCCACCGATGCCCCGCTATGGAAGACCTTATCGGCGAACACCGGGAGGAACGTCCGCATCGGCACGCCCAGGGCGGCCATACAGAACGCCAGGACGATGAGCCCTTCCATGGCGCCCTGCCGCCGAACGAACCCAATTCCCTCCTTCAGGCTGCTCAGCACGGTGCCGCCGGTCTTTTCGGGCAGGAAGCGGGTATTCAGCATCAACAGCGTGACCACCGGCGCGAGAAAGGATAGCGCGTTGAGGCCGAAACACCAGGTAGCGCCCAGCTTGGTCATCGCCAAGCCCCCGAACGCCGGCCCCACTGCGACCGCCGCGTTGAACTGGATCGAATTCAATGCGATGGCGTTGGGCATGTGCTCTTTCGGCACCAGCGTGGGGATCAGCGCGGAATAGGCCGGACCGCCGAAGGCCTGCGCAAAGCCCACAATGAAGGAGCCGGTAAGGAAGTGCCAGACCTTCACCACGTGAAATCCGACCAGCACCGTGAGGATGGTGGCGACGGTCATCTGCACGCATTGCGAGAAGATCAGCATGTGGCGCCGCTCGAAACGGTCGGCCAGAACGCCGCCCACCAGCGAGAAAAGAAAGATTGGAATAGCTTGTAAAATCGGATCCAGGGCCAGCAGGCGGGCCGATCCGCTCAACTTCCAGATCAGCCAGCCCTGCGCGAACAACTGCATCCAGGTGCCAATGGCGGAGAGGCAGGCTCCCGTGAACATGAGGCGGAAGTCGCGGTATTGGAAGGCCTTGAAGACGCGTTGCAGCACGGAATCTGGCGCCGGTACTCCCTATGATGGACGCGGGAGCACGAAAATGGATTGTAGCAGTTTCGTTATGGGCGTTTGGTTGCGCACCACCGTATCCCATCGGGTATAATGAGACTTTCGCGGGGGTGGGTCTTCTCGAGTAGCAGACGAACCGCAATCGTAAGCATCGGTCCTTCCGTAGTCCGAACAGCTTCCCGCGCTCTTTTTTCCCTTTTCTTCCCCGACAATTGCCGCATTTGTGCCGAACCGTTGCGCGAGATCACGCGCATCCCGGTATGCGGCCGATGCCTGCGCGATCCGCAGCCGCTGATCGCGGAATTCTACTGCCTCAGTTGCCGGACTCCCTTCCTGAACGCGTTCCCGTTGGATGCCGAAGGCCGCTGCGCCTTGTGCCGCGCCGGGCTGCGGGGTTTCGATGCGGCTTACTGCTACGGCTCCTACGAAGGCGCCCTGCGGGAGCTGATTCATCTTTACAAGTACAGCCGGATCCAAACGTTACAGAGTCCGCTCGGGTCGTTTCTAGCGCTCGCGCTGCCGATCGAGGAGAGTTTCGACGCCGTCACGCCGGTTCCGCTGCACTGGCGAAAACAGTGGCAGCGGGGGTTCAATCAATCGGACTTACTGGCGCAAGCGATTGCCCGGCGGCGCGGAATTCCCGTGGTGCGGGCGCTTGCGCGGACGCGTTTCACGAAAACGCAGGCGGGATTGAGCAACAGCGAAAGGCGCAGGAACGTCGCCGCGGCGTTCCGCGGCCGCCGGGCGGCGAAAACGCTGGCCGGCAAGCGCGTTTTGTTGATCGATGACGTGATGACCACCGGGTCGACGGCCGCAGCCTGCGCGCGGGCGCTCAAACAGGCGGGCGCGGCCAGGGTAGTGCTGGCGACGGTGGCCCGCGTCGACCGGCGCTTCGAAGGCGCGAGGGCGCCAGTTATGTCAAGCTGAGGAGAAGAACTCTCATGATGATGGCGAGCGAGCGACTGCAAAAGCCGGTGCTGGTGCTGAACGCCAGCTACGAACCGATCAACATCTGCGCCGCGCGACGCGCGCTGGTGCTGGTGCTGAAGGGCGTGGCGGCGGCGGAAGAGGAGTCTGCCAGCACGGTGCATTCCGCGCGCTCGCTGGTGCATCTGCCCTCGGTCATCCGGCTGCTCGAATATCGGCGTATCCCTCACCAGACGCGGGCTCTTTCGCGCAAGAACATCCTGATGCGCGACCGCTACACCTGCCAGTATTGCCACCGCGTCATGCCTTCGGGCGAGCTGACGCTCGATCACGTGGTTCCGCGTTCGCGCGCCGGCGAGACCGCGTGGGAGAATCTGGTGGCGTGCTGCCACCCCTGCAACAACCGCAAAGGAAACCGCACGCCGGAGGAAGCCGGCATGAGGCTGGCGCGCATGCCGCGTCCGTTCAGCCTGCACACCAGCCGGCACTTGATGCGTATGCTCGGCAAGGGCGACGCGCAGTGGCGGAAGTACCTGTTTTACTAGCTCTCAGCGATCAGCCGGGGGACCGCGCCGCGGCGCGCTCCATGTTGTCGGACTGGGCTGATCCGCAGCGGGCCTCCGGCAGGTGGAAGATTATTGGAACGGTGCGTTCCTGCACCTTCGGCCGCTCTGCCAAACTATCAATAGACCCGGCGCGGCAAGCTATAGTCTCGTTTCTCTTGTTGCCTTTGTGCCCGTCGATCAGTCTGACTTCGGTTGCGGCGATCCATTGTTTGGTGGCGAGTGCTCCTGGGTAGTGGATCAGGCCGCTCGGTCCTGGAGAGTTTGTGTAGTGATCGCGGATCGAGCCGAGCGCCCGGTCTAATTCAACCTTAAACGAAAGTGAGCCTCCATGGCGAAACGAAAGCTGTCTACCTTCGAGCGCCTGACCAAAGGACAACTCAACCGCAAACAGCGCAAGGAACTGTGCAGACGTTTATATTCCGATAATCCTGGGCTGGAGATTGTCCACCCCAACGCCGCCGACATCGATGCCGGCGGCGTTGGACGTTGGGCGATGGTTTAAGCAGTTGGTACGAGTTAGGTGAAGTTTCTGGAGAGCCAAGGCCGGTGTAGGCCGAACGCCGACCGCTGATTGCTGATAGCCCGACCTCAGCCCCCTTGTTTTTCGCCCGATTTTCCGCCACAATTCGGCAAAAGGAGATCTGTCATGGATGATTTCCGTGTGGGCTCCGTACCTTCTCCCGAGCCGTACGGCGACCGGCACCCATCTGGCTCGATCGCGCGCAAGCGCCCCAAGCATCACGATGACGAGCAGGCCGGCCAGCAGGACGAGCCCGCCGACACGTTCGAAGCCACGCCCGAAGCCGAAGGCTCTTCCGCCTCCCCCGACCAGCCGGTGGAAGATTATTACTTGCCCTCTGAGCCGGCGGAGAACGAGTAGCCGGCCAGCCACACGGCCAGTGCTTCGTGGCCGTATTGCCGGGCCAGCTCGGCCGCTGTCTTGCCATCCCGGGTTTTGCGGTGAGGATCGGCGCCGGCCCGCAGCAGCCGCTCCACCATCTCCTTGTTCCCGCGCGCGGCGGCCGAGTGCAGGGGCGTCGCTTCCAGAAATTCCACCGCATCGGGCCGCGCCCCGTGCTCCAGCAGCAGATCCAACAACGCCAGGCTTCCGCTCTCCACCGCCGAGTGCAACGGCGCCACGCGGATGGCGTTCCGCGAGGGACGGTTCACATCGGCGCCGGCCGCTACCAGGCGCCGCGCGATCTCCTCGTGTCCGAAAAATACCGCCAGGCCGAGCGGCGAGAAGCCATCGCCGGAATAGGCATCGACGAGCTTGGGATCGCGAGCCACGAGCGCCATCGCCCGTTCAAGATCGCCCAATGCGCACGCCTCGAAAAAGTCCGGCTCCCGCCCGGCGAGCACGATGTTGGCGAGCTCGGGGTGGCGCGTGTAAGCGGACCACAAGGCGGGTGTAGCTCCATCGGCATTGCGGGCGGCGGCCAATGCGGGGTCGGCGGCGATCAGCGCGCGCACCTGGGCGGCGTCGCCCTTGCGGATGGCGTCGAACAGCGGCGCGGCGCGATCGGAGGGGGCTTGCGCGAAGAGCAGAGGCAAAAGAGTCAGCGGATTCATTCCCGCAGTATGGCGCGGCCCGAACGAACAGTCTTATCGAGTCTTGCTAATTTTCGCGGGACGCAGCGCCGATGGCGGAACGCCGAACGTTTTGCGGAACAAGGTGCTGAAAGAGGCCGGGCTGGCGAACCCCACCGCGCCGCAAATTTGCGTGACGGTCATGTCGCCGCCTGCGAGCAGCCGGCGAGCCCGATCGAGCCGCAATCGATTGCGATATTCGTGCGGGGTCGCGCCGAATGCGCGCGCGAAGGCGCGATGAAAGTGGTAGGGCGAAAGACAAGCCGCGCGCGCGATCTCGGCGAGATCCGGATCGGCGCAGGCGCTGGCGTGAAGATATTCCTGCCCGCGCCGCACGCGCCGAAATAATTCCGCGCGCGTCGCCGGGCGATTGGCGGGCATGCGATCGGCGCGGCGCGCGATTTCGCCGTTGAGCCGCAGCAGATCGCGAGCCAGCAACAGATATTGTTGGTCCACCCAAAGCCGGTCCCCGACCCCGGATTCCGCGATGGCGTGCATGCGCGGCAGAATGCGCTCGTCCCGGCAGTGAAGGCCGCCCAGAAACGGCAGCGGCGCGGATTCATCCTCCAACGCGCTTCGCACCATCGACGCCTGGACCGATTCCACGAATCCATCGCGGAAGAAAACGCACAAAGTCGCAACCGGCGTCCGCGAATCGATCGCCATGGAGTACGGTTCGCCGGCATCGAGCACCAGGAACGAATCGCGGTCCACCAGCCGGTCGCGCCCGGCGCATTTCCACGCCACCGTCCCCTCGGTCATGCTTTTGATGGACAGCGGGCCGGCGAACTCCCGCACGAAGTGGGTGCGCGAGCGGGCGCGCAGTACGGCGTTGGCGCGGCGCAGGGGCGCGGAAACGCGATTCAGCGGGAGCCCTCCATCCATTGGTTTCAGTGTACGCCAAACGCCGCTGCTATCATCGCAATAGCCGATGAATCCGGACTTTTTGGTGATTGGCGCGGGGGTTGCCGGCATGCGGGCCGCCATCGAGCTGGCTGCCGGTGGCGAGGTGCTGGTGGTCGCCAAGGACAGCCTGCGCGAATCGTCCTCCGAATACGCGCAGGGCGGCATCGCCGTGGCCTTGGGCGAAGACGACGAAGTGGAATTGCACGAGCAGGACACGCTTGCGGCCGGCGACGGGCTTTGCGATCCGGCCGCGGTCCACGCGCTGGTGGTCGGCGGGCCGGCGGCCATCGAACAACTCATCGAGTGGGGCGCCGCGTTTGACCGCGAGGGAGGTGCGCTGGCCCTGACGCGCGAGGGCGCGCACAGCCGCAACCGCATCCTGCACGCGCACGGCGATTCCACCGGCCGCGAAATCGCCCACACGCTTTATCGCAAGGCCGCGTCCCTTCCCAATGTCGCCTTTCGCAGCTACGCCGCCACCGTCGACCTGCTGCTGGATGACGGCGTTTCGGGCGCGCTCCTGTGGGACGGCCGCTCGCAGGCGCTCGAGACCATCCGCGCCCGCGCCGTCCTCATCGCAACCGGCGGGTTGGGCAGCGTCTTCCTGAACACCACCAACCCCGATGTCGCTACCGGCGACGGCGTCGCCATGGCATACCGCGCCGGCGCCGAGATCGGCGATCTGGAGTTCGTGCAGTTCCACCCGACGGCGCTCCATTTGGAAGGCGCTCCGCGCTTTCTGGTCTCCGAGGCCCTTCGCGGCGAGGGTGCGCGCCTGGTCAACGCCCGCGGCGAACGCTTCATGGAACACTACCATCTGCTCGCCGAGCTCGCCCCACGCGATGTGGTGGCGCGCGCCATTGTCGCCGAAATGGAGCGGACGGGCGCCGATTCCGTCGCGCTCGATCTCTCGCATCGCGAGCCCGGATTCGTGCGTGCGCGCTTTCCGCGGATTTATCAGACCTGCCTGCGATACGGCATCGATCTGGAACGGCAACCTGCGCCAGTGGCGCCCGCCGCGCATTACGCCATGGGCGGAGTAAGCACCGATCTCGAGGGCCGCACCAATCTTCCGCGCCTGTATGCCGCGGGCGAAGCCGCTTCGACCGGCGTACACGGCGCCAATCGCCTGGCCAGCAATTCCCTGCTCGAAGGGGTGGTCTTCGGCGCGCGCGCCGGCCGCGCGATGCTGGAATGGACGTCAAGCGGATGCCCGGCAGACGGCGCCGCGCCGCGATCCTACGGGTCGGCCCTTAGCGCCGGCGAAATCCGCGCGCTGGCGTGGGAGCATTGCGGCATCATTCGCGAAGCTACGGGGCTGCGGACTGCCTGGCGCATGCTGGAGGAGGCCGCGCGGCTGCCGGCCGAGGTTTCGCCGCAATTGGCCGAGGTCGCGAACATGCGCGAAGTGGTGCTGCTCATCGCGCGCTGCGCGCTGGCGCGCGAAGAAAGCCGCGGCGCGCATTTTCGGCGCGATTTTCCGCGGAAGGAAGCTGCCTTCGCGAGACATTCGGTGGTGCGTGAGGGATCGGACGTGATGTTCCATTAAGGCGGGAGCTTTCAGCATTCGCTTGCGGCATCCAGCACAAAAAAGCACCGCTTCCTCGGGGAGTGTGAAAAAAACCTCGAGACGCTTGTCTGAGGCGCGGAAAAAACGCGATTGCCGGTTACATGGTTTTATCTGTGTGCATCCGTGTTCATCTGTGGCCAATTTCTGAGCCCCAAAATTTGACTAAATCCGAAGCATCGCGAACTCCTGGAACAATAATTATTCGGCCACGGATGCACGCGGATGCACACAGATAAAACGGCACCGCTTCCTCGGGTGCCCTGGGCCCGGCTCAGTAAATGCAATCTAATTCAGCTCGCGCACCCAGATATTGCGGAAACTGATGGGCTGGCTGGGGTCGCCGTGCGCCTGGAGTTTGATGGGCGCGGCGTCATGTTTTCTGTAAAACGGCTTGCCGATGTACAGCGTCTCGCCCTGCAACTGGAAATGATCCTGCACCAGCACGCCGTTGAAGAACACCGTCACGAAGGCCGGCGACTTCAGAGATCCATCGGCGTTGAACACGGGCGCCGTCCAGACTACATCGTAGCTCTGCCACTCTCCGGGTTTGCGCGCCGGATTCGCCAGCGGAATGCCTTGCTTATAAATGCTTCCCGCCATTCCGTTCACGTACGTCTTATTGTTGTAGGAATCGAGAACCTGCAATTCGTACCCGCCGTCGCCGGGGGCGGTGGACGCCAGGAATACGCCGCTATTGCCGCGC
>Ga0181521_10001590_pt1 | contig 27800 bp, 29 predicted proteins | sample PEATcosm2014_Bin_32_FD_119764 | JGI IMG/M metagenome (GOLD analysis project Ga0181521, IMG submission 119764) | Peatland microbial communities from MTU Mesocosm Facility, Houghton, MI, USA - PEATcosm2014_Bin02_60_metaG | ecosystem: Environmental > Terrestrial > Soil > Wetlands > Peat | place...
GAGATGGAAGGGGCTCTGCACCCGAGACGCTCAAGCGGCTTGCGGTTTCAGTTTTTCAGGGTCGAAGCCTTCTCCTTTCTTCCACAGAGTCAGCGTAATGGCTGCAATCTTGCGCGCCAGCGTAGGCTTCATGCCTTTCGCCAGCAAAGCCTGGTAGAAGTCCTGGAACGGTCCGGGGCGCACACTGGCCATGGTGGCCGCAGATTTGAACAGACCTTTCAGATCATGGTTGTGGTCCTTGTTCAGGCCCCGAATGGAGAGGAGTTTCTTGGAGCGTCGCAGTTGGCCTTCGGCATAGCTGTATTCCGCGCTGATTCGGGTCTCCAAGGCCAGTCCGCTGTAAGCCCACAGCTGCCGCTTGGTGCGGAAACGATGCGGGGTCTGGATCAGAGCCAGCACCAGCGCCGATCGAATCGGTCCCAGATACGGAATCTGTCGCAGCTTGGCGGCAATCGGATGCCTTCGACTCTCCGCTAACAGTTCCCGCCGAGCTTGCTGACGCAACCCTTGCAACATATCCAGTTGCAGGTAGAGTCGCTCGGCTCGACGCCGGACGCCGGCTTCCCGGATCTTTTCCAACCACTGCGCGCGATGACGGGCGTAATAGACGTCCCTTCCCGCACAGGGAATGGCCCAGCTGCGATACAGCGCTTTCAGGCGATTCATGACCCGCGACAGGTCTTTGACGATGGTCAGATAACTCCGGGCCAGCTCGCGCAGCATCCGCATCCCCGTCTCGCCATGGTAGACGGGCTTGAGATGGTTGCCGCGTAACAGCTCCGCCAGCTTGCGGGCATCGATTCGGTCACTCTTGTTCCCTGCTTTGAGCAGCGCGTTCTTCCGCGGATTGCACACCACCAGTTTGGCAACGTGCGGCTTGAGCAGGTCGTACAACCAGGCGGCCCAGGTCCCTTCTTCGAAGGTCACTGACAAAGTTCCGCGCAGTCCGGCAAAGAACTGAAGAATGGTGGCCGCTTTCGTCTCCAGGATGGACTCCATCACCAACTTGCCGGTGGAATCCAAAACCGCGACCGAGATCGTTGCTTGATGAACGTCCAGCCCAATATACTTTTCACTGTTCACGAGGGTGCTCCTTTCTGTAGGTGCTGATGTGAAGGATCACAACCTACTCCAAAAGGGGCGCCCTTTTATAATGCGTTATCAACAGCTATCATCTCGATGTGACTCTCCAGCCAAAATCGGACCACGGCCATACAGACGCCGATTTTTTACGCCGTTTGCGCCAGAGCGTCGAGCAGCAAATAGCCGAGTATTCGTACGAAGTTCCTGAGGGTTCCATTGGACAGCCGATGAGCGCCAGTGCAGGTCAGAATCAGTTAGCAGAGATGCGCTCATTTCTTGTTGCGCCGTATTGGGTTGAAGTGGAATTGCGAGACACCTTCGAGCAAGTCGCAAAAGACGAGGGTATGATGCGGAACTGCGCCGTAGTCGCGGATGATGGCAAGGGCATGCTGCTGCTCTACGACCCCGTAGAAGAGGCCTTCGTTCTTGCCCAGCGCAGCGGGCGGCGTCTGAGCACTTTCGGAGTACGGGGCGATGCAGTTGGATGCTTCTTCTCCCGATAGCTGGCATACCCATCCGCGCTGCAATTTACAAATTACCAATTACCAATTACAACTTCTCTGCCCGACCTTGTCCACCACCGACAGCCCGCTCCCTGAAGCCCAGCCGCCGCTGGAGATGCCGCCAGCTCTGCCGCCGCGCGATCCCGTCTGGAGCGGCTGGGACGTGGTGATGATCCTGGTGGTTGCCGTCCTGGGAATTTTCAGCTTCGGAACCCTGATCAGTTTGGCGCTCTGGGCCACGCACCACCGCCTGGCGGCAGCCTCACCGGCGATGGTGAGAGTAATGATCCTGGCGCAGTCCCTCTCCTACATCGTGGTTTTGCTATTCATGCGCGAGCTGGTGGTGCGCCATTACCACCGCCGCTTTGCCGAAGCCGTGCGCTGGCATTGGCCGGGCGAACACCGCTGGCTGGCATACCTGCTGGGCGGCATGGGACTGGCGGTCGCGGTGCAACTCGTCTCCATGCTGCTGCCCATCCCCAAGACCCTGCCCATCGACCGCTACTTCCAGAACCGCAGCGTGGCCTACATCATGGCGCTGTTCGGCATCAGCATGGCGCCCCTGGTGGAAGAGCTTTTCTTTCGCGGCTTTTTGTATCCGGTTCTGGCGCGGCGATTGGGAATCGCCATCGGCGTGGTGCTCACCGCCCTCGGCTTCGCCCTGGTGCACGCCTCGCAGCTCGCCAGTGCCTGGGCCCCGCTGCTGGTCCTGTTCATGGTGGGCCTGGTGTTCACCCTGGTGCGCGTGGCCACCCGCAACGTGGCGCCCGGCTTCCTGATGCACGTGGGCTACAACTTCATGCTGTTCGCCATGCTGTACATCGCCACCGACCATTTCCGGCACATGGAGCGGATGCTGCAGCAGTGAGAGAAGAAGTACTCGGTACTTGGTACTCGGTACTCAGCACTAGCCGGCCTGTGGTATAACCCATTTAAGCGATGACCAACGCCCGCCAGCGCCTGCTCGAAATTCTCGCGGAAAAATCCTTCCGCCTGGGGCAATTCAAGCTGTCCTCCGGCGCCACCAGCGACTACTACGTCGATTGCCGGACCACCACGCTCGATGCCGAAGGCGCGCGCCTGAGCGGACGGGTGGTGCTGGACGCGATCCGGGCCTACGGCTGGAATCCGCAGGCCATCGGCGGCATGACCCTGGGCGCCGATCCCATCGTGGTGGCTGCCGCCCTGCTCAGCGCGCAGCAGATGCAGGTGCGCTCCAGCCCGGTGCAACCCGACCTGCCGGCCTGGCGCATCAACGGCTTTCTGGTGCGCAAAGAGGACAAGGCGCACGGCACCGCCCAGCGCATCGAGGGCTTCTGCGAGCCGGGATCGTCGGTGGTGATCGTGGACGATGTCTGCACCACCGGCGCCTCGACCGTCGCGGCTATCGAGGCCACGCGCGCCGCCGGCATGAAGGTCGTCGGCGTGTTGTGCCTGGTGGAGCGCGAGGAAGCCGGCGGCCGCGCCAACGTCGAACGCGTTGCCCACCCGGCGCCCTTCTCCGCCATCTTCAAAGCCGCCGAAATCCGCGCCGAGCACTTGCGGCGGCTCCAGCAGGGTCCCGGCGCTTTATAATCGCCGGTTCGCGAATCTCATGATCAAGACCATCCAATGGACCGAGGCCGGCATTCGTCTGCTGGACCAGACCAAGCTTCCCACCGAGGAGGTGTATGTCACCTGCGCGACATGGGAAGAAGTCGCCAACGCCATCAAGAAGATGATCATCCGGGGCGCGCCTGCCATCGGCATTGCGGCTGCCATGGGCATCGCCCTGGGCACGCGGGACGGCGACGCCGGCCACGTCGCGGAACTGCGCCGCGAGTTCGAGCAAATCTGCGACGAGATGGCGGAGACGCGGCCCACGGCCGTGAACCTATTTTGGGCCATCCGCCGCATGCGCGAAAAGTTCGAGCAGTGCGCGGAGCTGCCGGTCCAGAAGATCCGCCAGGAGCTGATTGCCGAGGCCCAGCGCATATATGTCGAAGACCTGGCGGCGAATGAAGCCATGTCGAAGCATGGCGCCGCGCTGCTGCCCTCCTCGGGCGCGATCCTGACGCACTGCAATGCCGGCGCGCTGGCCACCGCCGGTGGTTACGGCACCGCGCTGGGCGTGATCCGCGCCGCGGTCGAATCGGGGAAAAAGCTCACGGTCTATGCCGACGAGACGCGTCCGTTCCTGCAGGGCTCGCGGCTCACCGCCTGGGAGCTGATGAAGGACGGCATTCCCACCACGGTCATCTCCGACAACATGGCGGGCGCGATGATGCGCCAGGGCAAGATCCAGGCGGCGGTGGTGGGCGCCGACCGGGTGGCCGCCAACGGCGACGTCGCCAACAAGATCGGCACCTACACGGTGGCGGTGCTGGCCAAGGAGCACGGCATCCCGCTCTACGTGGCCGCGCCCTGGTCGAGCGTGGACATGGAGTGTCCCGACGGCGAGCACATCCCCATCGAGCAGCGCTCGGCGCGCGAGGTGACGCACATCGGCGCCACCCGCATCGCTCCCGAAGGGGTGAAGGTCGAGAACCCCGCCTTCGACGTCACGCCTGCCCGCTACATTACCGCGATCATCACCGAGCGCGGCATCGCGCGCGCGCCCTACGCCGAGTCGCTCAAGCGGCTGGCGGAAGCAGCGGTGACGGTGTAGGCAGGTTCGTGAGAACGTAGGCTGGTTCCTTGAAGGGGCACGCCTTCCAGGCGTGCCGTACCGGCCAGACAAGAGCTGGCTTTAGCATAACCTCAGGGCCTAAAGGCCTCTTTATTTTGCGCATGATCGGCACGGCTGAAGGCCGTGCCCTTTCAAAGCCCCCGTAATCCAGAACTTCACCGCTGGTTTCTTCGTATCAACTATCAGCGGGAGGGCTTTATGCTTACATTCCTTCTCTGGGTCATTCTCTTCGTGATCTGCTGGCCACTGGCGCTGCTGGCGCTGGTCCTCTACCCGATTGTGTGGCTACTGCTCCTCCCTTTCCGGATCGTAGGGATTGCTGTCGACGGAGCGCTCAAGCTCGTCTGGGCGATCGTGACGCTGCCGGCACGGGTGCTGGCGGGCCCGCACCGCGTCTAGAATGCCATCGTCTTCAGATTCGGGCTGATGATCAGCGTGGGCTCGGTCGCGGCCTGCACTTCGTCGGCGGTGAACCCGGGCGCGACTTCCTCCAGCACCAGGCCGGCCGGGGTCACGTTGATGTAAGCCATCTCGGTGGCGATGGTGTTCACCACCTTCAGGCCGGTGAGCGGCAGCCGGCATTTCTTCAGGATCTTGGGCTGGCCCTTGGCGGTGTGCTCCATGGCGATGATCACGCGGCGCGCGCCCGCCACTAGGTCCATGGCGCCGCCCATGCCCTTCACCACCTGGCCGGGGATCATCCAGTTGGCCAGGTTGCCAAGTTCGTCCACCTCCATGGCGCCGAGCACGCTTAGATCGACGTGCCCGCCGCGAATCATGGCGAAGGAATCGGCGCTGGAAAAATACGCCGTGCCCGCGATCTCGGTGATGGTCTCTTTGCCGGCGTTAATCAGGTCGGGATCTTCCTCGCCGGCAATGGGGAAGGGCCCGATGCCCAGCATGCCGTTTTCGCTCTGCAGAACTACGTCCATGCCCTTGGGGACGTAGTTGGCGACCAGCGTGGGCATGCCGATGCCCAGGTTGACGTAGTAGCCGTCACGCAACTCTTGCGCGATGCGCCGCGCGATGCGCTCCCGCATCAGCTCTTTCCCGACTTTCGCAGGTGTTGTAGCCATGGAGGTCTCTCGTTTCTAGGTGCTTTTTTCTCGACTTTGTCTTTGGCTTCGTGCGAGATCACGTGTCAGGGCACGACTTCAGTCGTGCCGAAAGCTCTCAACAATTGTCATCCCGAGCGAAGCGCGAGGCGAGCTTGCGAGCGGAGCGCGAGTCGAGGGATCTTGGGGTTGTATTTAGAGACCACCTCTCAAAATTGCGCCAGACAACACCAAGATTCCTCGCCTCGCCCTCACTCGCAAAGCTTGCTCGGGCGGGCTCGGAATGACAATACAACAAAGGTCCCTTTCGGCACGACTGAAGTCGTGCCCTGACACGTGTTCGCACCGCCACCGTCTATTCCCACTTCGCTTCGGCGCGGCGAAACTCGGTCACCGCCAGCTCCAGCTCTTCAAACGCGCCGTCGCGCCGCTCGAACCGCGCTGCGCTCTCCAGCAGCGCCCCGTACGGGTCGGGAATGCCGCCCATCGCATGATCGTAAGCCGCGGCCATGACCGCCAGCTCCGCCGCCAGATCGCGCAGCGTCAACTGTCCTTCCTCGTACATCCGCAGGTACCGCAGCACGCTGGCCCTGACCTCTTCGACGGTGCTGTCGGGCGCCGGCATCTAGGCAGTCGCCTGCCTCACCGTCCGCTTCTCGATGCGCTTCTCGTAGTTCGTGCCCTGGAAGACGCGCTTCACGTAAACGCTGGGCACGTGCACCAGGTCGGACGGAATCTCGCCCACATTGACCAGGTGCTCGACTTCGGCGATGGTGACCGTCGCGGCGGTGGCCATCATGGGATTGAAGTTGCGCGCGGTCTTGCGGAACACCAGGTTGCCCCACTTGTCGCTCTTCCATGCCTTGATAAAGGCGAAGTCGGCCTTGAGCGCGCGCTCCATCACATACCAGCGGCCATCGAACTCGCGCGTTTCTTTGCCTTCGGCGATGGGCGTGCCGTAGCCGGTCGGGGTGTAAAACGCGGGGATGCCGGCGCCGCCGGCGCGGATTCGTTCGGCCAGCGTCCCCTGCGGGTTCAGTTCCAGATCCATGGTGCCCGCGATCACCATCTGCTCGAAGGCCTTGTTCTCGCCGACGTAGCTGCCAATGTGCTTGCGCACCTGCCCGTTGCGGATCAGCACGCCCAGGCCAAAGTCGTCAATACCGACGTTGTTGGAAATGGTGGTCAGGTTCTTCACCCCTTTACGCGCGATGGCGGCGATCAGGTTCTCGGGAATGCCGCTCAGCCCGAAGCCGCCGAACATGATCACGGCGCCATCCTGCACGTCGCGGATGGCTTCCTCCGCATTGGCTACGACCTTATTCATGATTTCCGCCTCGCAGACAGATAGCGCGGCCGGGAACAGCCGCGGCAACCGGCGATTGTACTTATCGGAAGCGACAAAGAGCAAACTGCAAGAGGCTTGGGGAGCGTGTCACTTTGAAAAAAGGCTGTAAACAAGCAGGGCTACAAGACCAATGGTCGCGAGCGTCTCGAATCCAACCCAGGCCGCATATTGCCGTCGATTGGGAACGGTGCTCCAGCGGCGCCACGCTCTATAAAAGTGGAGCGGTATGACAATCGTGATGGAGAGCAAGGGAACGCCTCCGAGGATTGGCAGCAGAGGTTTCAAAGAGTCCTGGGCAGCAAGAATGAGAGAGAAGAACGATAAGAACCAAAGTGTGCCTTCGAGGTGTCGAGGTGTCCGCCAATTCATTCCACTACCCAAGCGCTTCACGATTACGCAATCCTCTCGAATTCGGAACATCATATGCGATCCCGGCCCGCTATTTGCTCTGTGCCTCTGTGTCTCTCTGGCGGAATTTGTTTCCGCGCTCGAATTCCGCCTTCAGCTCCGGGGTGCGCAGGTTCTCGCGGATGTGCGCCAGCCGCTGCTCCAGCCGCGCCAGCGCCTCTTCGATGTTCCGGGTGTTGGTCAGCGCGATGTCGCGCCACATGGAATAAGGACTGGAGGCGATGCGGGTCGTTTCGCGCAGCGCTCGTCCGCCGATGGCCAGCAGCTCGGGGTCGTCGCCCAGCTCGTCCAGTACGGCCGCAGCGAGCGCCGTCGAAAGCATCTGCGGCAGATGGCTGATCCAGGCGCACAAGCGGTCGTGCCGGGCAGGATCCAGCGCGACGATGCGCGCGCCCAAGCCGCGCAGCAGCCCCAGGTATTCACCGCTCAAGCCGGCTTCGACGTCCTGGCCCGGCAGCGGTGTGACCAGCCAGACCGCGTTGTTGAAGAGATCGCCATCCGCCTGCTCGATGCCGCTGCGCTCCTTGCCCGCCATGGGATGGCAGGGCAAAAAGCGCGTGGCAGCGCTTGCCCCGAAAACTACCTGTGCACGCGCAGTGATCTCGCTCTTGGTGCTGCCGACGTCGGTGAGCAGTGTGCCTTCGGCGAGGGTTGGGCCGATGCGTTCGATAAGATCGAGAATCCCGCCGACCGGGGTCGCCAGCAGTACCACTTGGCTGCCGCGCGCCGCCCGCACCGGATCGGCGAAGCCTTCGTCGATCACGCCCGCCGCTTTCGCGCGCGCCAGCACCGGCTCGCGGTCGCAACCCACGATGCGCCCGGCGAATCCGTGCTTCTTGAGCGCCAGAGCGATCGAGCCGCCAATCAGGCCGGTGCCGACGATCGTGATCTGCTGGATTAACATTTGTATTAACCGCCGAGACGCCGAAAACGCCGAGATAGTAATTCCATTCTTGTTTTCTCGGCGATCTCGGCGTCTCGGCGGTGAAACGAATTAAGCGATCTTGCGCCCCACCGCCGGCGCGATCATGCGCAACTCGTCCATGAGCTTCGCGAACTGCTCGGGATAGAGCGACTGCGCGCCGTCGGACAGCGCCTTGTCCGGCTGGTGGTGCACTTCGACGATGACCGCGTCGGCGCCCGCCGCCACCGCCGCGCGCGCCATGGGCGAGACCTTGTCCCGGCGGCCGGTGCCGTGCGACGGATCGGCGGTGATGGGCAGGTGCGACAGCTTGTGCACGATGGGGATGGCCGAGATGTCCAGGGTGTTGCGGGTGTAGGTCTCGAAGGTGCGGATGCCGCGCTCGCACAAAATGACCTCGTAGTTGCCGCCCGCCATGATGTATTCCGCCGACAGCAGCATCTCTTCGATGGTGGCGGCGATGCCGCGCTTCAGCATCACCGGCTTGCGCACCTTGCCCAGCTCGCGCAGCAGGTTGAAGTTCTGCATGTTGCGCGCGCCCACCTGGTAGATATCGACGTAGGGCTCCATGAGCGGGATCTGCGAGATCTCCATCACCTCGGTGATGACCAGCAGCCCGAACTTGTCGCCGGCTTCTTTCAGCAGCTTCAGGCCCTCCTCGCCCAGACCCTGGAACGAGTATGGCGAAGAGCGCGGCTTAAACGCGCCGCCGCGCAGCAACCGCGCGCCGGACTTGGCGACGACCTCGGCGATGGTGAACAGTTGCTCGCGCGATTCGACGGAGCACGGGCCGGCCATCACCACCACGTCGTTACCACCGATCGACACTCCGTTGCGCAGCTTGACCGTGGTGCCCTCGGGACGGAAGCTGCGCGCCACCAGCTTGTAGGGCGAGCTGATGCGGTGGACTTCCTTGACGCCGTCCATCACCTCGACGTCGCGGATATCGAAATCCACGCGCGCGCCGACGGCGCCCAGCACCGTCTGCACCTTGCCCGTGCTGCGATGAACCTCGAAGCCCAGCTCCACCAGCCGCTCGATCACGGCCTGGATCTGCTCTTCCCGGGCTTGTTCCTGCATTGCGACGATCATGGCTTTTGGCTGTTGGCTCTTAGCTCTTAGCTTTTGGCCAAAGGCCAAGAGCCAAAAGCCAAGAGCCTAATCATTCAGCTCCACATCAAATTCCGTCCCCTTGCCCGCCTGGGGCTGCACGTCGAGCTTCTGGATGGTGCGCATCACGTCGATCATGCGCTCGTAGACCCGCTTCAGGTCGTCGTCCGAGAGCGGCCCCCGGTTCAAACGGCAGACGTTCTCGAGGATGATCCTTTCCCGGTCCGGCTCGTAGACCGGCAGGTTGGTGTTGCGCTTCAGCCGGCCGATCTCGACGGCGCACTGCGCGCGCTGGTTCAGCAGCTCGACCAGCTTGCGGTCCAGCTCATCGATGCGCTTGCGCCAATCCGCGATGTCCATGCTTGTCAGCCTTCAGCGCTCAGCAGTCAGCACTCAGCAAGAACCTCGCTTAGCTGAATGCTGCGTGCTGATCGCTGAGCGCTCCTTGCTTTGCCGCCGTCCGAGCAGCGAGCTTACCAGTTCCGCCACCGCCTGTGGCGCGCGTTCACGCCCTGCCTGCTCGATGGCCTGCACGATGGCGCTGCCCACCACCGCGGCATCCGCAAATTCTCCCACTTCGGCGAAGTGGGCGGGAGTGGATATTCCAAATCCCACCGCGATGGGAAGCCGGGTGAACTTGCGCAAGCGCCGGACCAATTCGCGCGCATCCGCCGCCACTTCCTCGCGCGTGCCGGTGACGCCCGTGCGCGAAACAACGTACACGAAACCGCGCGAGGCCGCAGCGATGCGCTTCAGGCGCTGGTCGGTGGAAGTCGGCGCCGCCAGGAAAACTGTCGCCAGTTCGCGCGCCCGCATCGCGCGCAGATAGTCGCCGGCCTCATCCACCGTCAGGTCGGTGATCAGCGCGCCGTCAACGCCAGCATCGGCTGCCGCCGCGCAGAAGCGCGCGAGCCCCAGCCGCAGCACCGGGTTCAGATACGAAAACACGATCAGCCCGGCGTCTGGCCTCTGCTTGCGCACCTCGCGTGCCAGTTCGAGCACCTGCGCGAGCGTAGTGCCGTTCCTGAGCGCGCGTTCGCTGGCCCGCTGGATCACGGGGCCGTCGGCCACGGGATCGCTGAAGGGCACGCCCAGTTCGACCACCTGTGCACCCGCATCGATCGCAGCCAGCACGATGGCCTGAGTCGTCACGAGATCAGGGTCGCCGCACGTCACATAGGCAACCAGGCACGGCTTCGCATTGAAAGTGAGCGGCATCTGAATGTGTTACACCACGGAGGCAGCGAGATATGGAGGAGCGCCGGTCTTCTCCGTGACTCCGTGTCTCCGTCGTGGACTTGAGTTCATAGGGCCAACTGCTCACGCAGGATTCCGATATCTTTGTCGCCACGACCGCTAATGTTCACCAAGATCACCGCATTCCGCTTCATGCGCGGCGCACGTTTGAGCGTCTCGGCCACGGCGTGCGCGGATTCCAGCGCCGGAATGATCCCTTCCGTACGCGCTAGCAGGGTGCAGGCTTCGAGAGCCTCCGCGTCGGACGCCGAAACGTACTCGGCGCGCCCTGAATCTCTGAGATCGGCGTGCTCGGGGCCGATCGCCGGGTAATCGAGGCCGGCCGAGACCGAGTGCGTGCTCGCGATCTGTCCGGCGTCGTCCTGGAGTACGTAGGTGTAGGTGCCTTGCAGCACGCCGGGCGCGGCACCCGTGATTCCAGCCGCAACCCGCGCCGCATGGTCGCCCAAGGACGGACCGCGGCCGCCGGCTTCGACCCCGATCAGCCGGACAGCTTTATCGCGCAGGAAGTCGTAGAAGATTCCCATGGCGTTCGACCCGCCGCCGACGCAGGCGATGATCGCGTCCGGCAGCCGGCCTTCGGCTTTGAGGATCTGGGCGCGCGCTTCGCGCCCGATCACCGACTGGAAATCGCGCACCATGGTGGGATAGGGATGCGCGCCCAGCACGCTTCCCAACAGGTAGTGGGTGGTGCGCACGTTGGTGACCCAGTCGCGCATGGCTTCGTTGATGGCGTCTTTCAGGGTGCGCGAGCCGGAGTCCACGCCGCGCACCTCGGCGCCCAAGAGGCGCATGCGGAAGACGTTCAGCTCCTGCCGCCGCATGTCCTCGGTTCCCATGTACACCACGCAGTCGAAGCCGAACAGCGCGCAGACGGTGGCGCTGGCCACGCCGTGCTGGCCGGCGCCGGTTTCCGCGATCACGCGCCGCTTGCCCATCTGGCGGGTGAGCAGCGCCTGGCCGAGGCAGTTGTTGATCTTGTGCGCACCGGTGTGCAGCAGGTCTTCGCGCTTCAGGTAGATCTTCGCTCCGCCCAGCTTCTCGGTGAGGCGGCGGGCGAACGATAGCGGCGTGGGACGGCCGGCATAGTTGCGCAGAAGGTCGCGTAACTCGGCCTGGAAGCGGGCGTCACGCTTCGCCTTGGCGTACTCGCGCTCCAGTTCCTCGAGCGCGGCCATCAGCGTCTCAGGGACGTAGCGCCCGCCATAGGGACCGAAGCGACCGGGCGTGCCGGTGGCTTTTGGCTTTGCCGCGGGTGATCGACGCTTTTTGAGGGTTGCTTTCACAAATTACAAATCGGCGCTCTTCGCTGCCTTCACAAAAGCCCTGACCTTCTCGTGGTCTTTTTTCCCGGGCTCGCGTTCGACGCCGGTGACCACGTCCACGCCCCAGGGCCGAAACAGCCCTATGGCCTTGACGACATTTTCCGGGTTCAACCCACCGGCAATAATGAGGTCAAATCGCCCGCCCACAAACCGCACCAGCGGCGCTGCTTGCTTCCAGTCGAATTTCTTGCCGGTTCCCCCGCGCTTGGTCCACGATCCAGAATCGAGTACGTACGCACTGATCAGGTTCTTGGGTGAGGCGAGGTCAAGGCCACCTGCTGTCAAGAGTTTCATCGCGATAGCCTTGTAGACTCGCAGCTTGATCCCGGCCGCGCGTGCTCCGTCCCGAAGCTCGTGAGCGAATTCCAGGGTCTCGTCCCCGTGCAACTGCACCGCTGTCAGCCCCGCCTTTTCCGCAGTCTCCAAGATGACCTCGGACTTTTGGTTCACAAATACCCCAACCATCTCGATCTTTCGCGGCAGCGCGGCAATGATTCTTTTCGCCTCACTCGGGCGGATCCGCCGCGGGCTCTGGGCAAAGACGAACCCCAGCGCGTCGGCGCCCGCATCCACGGCGGCCTGGGCGTCTTCGAGGTTTGTCGTGCCGCAAATCTTGACCCAGACCATGTTTCACGTCTTGCGTTTCGCGTTTCGCGAAATATCCGTTGCCTCCGCCAGCATCGTCACCAGCGCTCTACCTGGATCATCCGCCCGCATCAGGCTTTCGCCGACCAGGAAAGCATCGTATCCGCAAGCGCGCAACCGGCGTATGTCGCCGCCGCCCTGGATGCCGCTTTCGGCGATGCGCAAAACCTTCGACGGGATTTTCGGCGCCAGCCGCTCCGCCGTCCCCAAATCGACTTCAAAAGTGCGCAGGTCGCGATTGTTCACGCCGATGATCTCCGCGCCCAGGTTGAGCGCACGATGCAATTCGTTCTCATCGTGGACCTCGCACAGCGCGTCCAGGCCGAGTTCGCGGCTACGCTCGCGGAAGCGCAAGAACTCGGAATCGTCGAGCGCCGCAAGGATCAGCAGTACGGCGTCGGCGCCATTGGCGCGGGCCTCGAGCAACTGGAATTCGTCCACCATGAAATCTTTGCGCAGGCAGGGCAGGCGAGTAGCCGCCGATGCTTCCGCCAGGTCGCACAGGCCGCCGTGAAAGAACTGCTCCTCCGTGAGGATCGAGAGCGCCGCCGCGCCAGCCCGCTCCAGCCCGGATGCGATCGACCCGACATGCAGGGTGCCGCGGATCATCCCGCGCGAGGGCGACGCCTTCTTCAGCTCCGCGATCACCGCCGCGCCGGTGCGAGCTTCCTGCTCCAGCGCGCGGCGAAACCCGCGCGGCGTGTGGGCGTCGGCCCTGCGCTCCAGCTCGCGGAGATCGGCCATGCGCTTGGCCGTATCCACGCGCTGGCGAGTCGCGGCAACGATCCCCGTGAGGGTAGGGAACATGGATTAAGACCAGCAGTATAAACCGCGCGTGGCGGCATGAGACGCCGCGGGCGCTTCTTGGGAAGGCTGCTCGGGTTTACTTGGTTGCCGGGGAAACCGACGGGGGCGGCGCGGACGCCGGCGGCGGCGGTTCGTTGTCCCACACCCCTTCATCGCCGCCGGTCTGAGCGATGAAGAGTGCCTTTGCCTGGGCAGCCGCGGCGGCGGCCGCGGCCTCCGCCTCAGCGGCGGCCGGCGAAGGGGCAGGTTCGGGCCCGGCTACGGGCTCGGACGTGACATGAATGGCTCTGATGGCGTTGGCGTCCCCGGCGCCGCCGACGATCACGTAATTGACAGGCGACCCTTCGAGCAGCGCCGCAATGACGATGGCGGGCGGCTGCGGCCCGAGCTGCACGGTCACGCGTTCGTTCAAGGCGGGAACCTCAACCACCGCGCCGGTGGACTCGCGCACCCGGTCCATGATCTCGCGCAGGGTTGCGTTCTGAGCGGTGATGGTGAGCAGGCCGTTCTGGTAGGCCACGACGGCCGAAGGCGCAGGGGTTGGCCGGGACGCGGCCACTGCCGGAACCAGGCCGGCCTTTGGCTGCGCCTTGCGAACTCGATGGGATGGGGCAGCCGGGGGTTGGTCGGACGCGGGCTGCCTGGCCGCCGCCATCGCGCCGGCGGCACACAACAGCATCACGACGGCAAGCGCTCTTCTTGCGATGGTCAAGCCGGGTGTCATGGTGCTGCCCGCTCCATTAATGCTGATGTTGCGTGCTGGGCTTGGGCGCGGCCGCCAGCACGACAACCGGGCCCTTGGCCGGAGTCTTGGCAACGATTCGTGCTATGCCGGCCTCGTCAAACTCGATGCTGATCTTGAACCTGCCATTGGCATCATGTCCCAGATATTCCCAGGTCTCTTGATAGTCGACCACATTGCAGTCTCCATAGTTATTCGTCCGCCATGGCGTTCCCAGTAGCTCCTTGATCTGTGATCCAGTGGTGTCTCCCACTTTGATCTTGGCGATCATCTCCAGGGTGACGTCATTGGCCGTAAAAGCGGCGGACTTGGGAGTGTCCGGCGTGCCCGCAAAGGAATAAGGCGCGAAGCAAAGCGCGATCAGAATGCAAACGTATTTCATGAGTCCGACCTCCTTAGACTGTGCAACGGGGAGGGCCCGGCGGAATCTCGGAAACCGAGACCCCGCCGGAAAAACTCCCAAACAGCATCAATGATGATCGTGATGGCCGTGATCATGGCCGCGATCATCGCCATCACCTTCCACGGCTCGTCTTGCTGCTCCGGTGAGTTTCAGGATATGCATCCCGGTACCTGCCCGGTCTGCAAGGTAGATGTACCCGCGATCGTCGAGTTCAGGGTTGTTGGTCTGGATCGCGTGCACCGCATGATTGTCCCTGCCCGTGTTGGCAAAAGTGCAGCCCGGGCCGGCAGAAGGTCCGCCGGTCGGTCCGCAACCCGTGTCGTTGGGCGCAGGCACAAAATAGCCGATCGCACGCGCCGCGTCCGGATTGCGAATGTCAAACACCCGGACCCCGCCGGCGAACCACGAAGCAATTACCAACTTGCCGTAGTACCCTGGATAGAACAACTCGGTAACTGCGTGGGTCCCGAAGCGTCCGCCCTGATTGCAGAAGCCATTCGGGTTGCTGGCGTTGTCCTGCGGGGTGAGGCTGGCGGGATAAACGCCGGAGTAAGCGGCGCCGGCCAGACCGTTGGAAACGACGTGGAATGTCCCGTCGAAACCGTCGGGCACATCCAGGCGGGTTAGGGCCGGGTCGCTAGCATCGACCGAGATCTGCCTTGGGTTCGCCTCGTCCGTGATGTCATAGAGCCACACCGCGTGCGGTGCGCTCCCGGCGGTACATTCGTTGCCCCCTTCTTCGGAAGTGACGACCAGGACGTTGCGAGTCCGGCCGTTTTCTTCTCCGAATATCGGGAAGGAAGTGTGGCCGCCTTGCAGAGCCAGTCCCGGCAGAGTGAAATACCCCTTCTGCGGCGCCAGCATGTCAGCCTGGCTGGGGCTCACGGCGCAAGCCGCCGGCGAATTGCAATTGCCCAGCAACGTGCGCCGGTCAACGATCTGAACCACACCGCTGCCTCCTACGCCGTAGGCCATGTAGACGCGGTTCTTTTCAGTTCCGGCGGAAATCGGCCCGTGGATTCCCGAAGGCGGAGTAACCGTAGCCGGTCCTTCGCAAGCGGGTGGCGTGCAGGTCCCCGACGTAGCTGAGCCCGGCTGCTGCCCGACCATGCCGAAGTCGCGGATGTACTCCGGGCTGGCAGGATCATGCAGGTTGTAAATCTTGAGGTGCTGTGCCGATCCGCTGTGCACCCAATTCTGGGTGGGATCGTTCGCCACCAGATACGCGATCCCGGTATCGCACTCCCACCAGTTCTTGTGGGTGTTGCTGTAGGGGATCGCGTTGATAGTCGTGAGAAGCACTGGGTGGGAGGTATCGGTGACGTCAAAGATTTGTTGAGTTTCGGTAGGAGTGGCGAGCCCGGACGAATTTCCATTGCTACGCAGCAGGTAGTAGTGGCCCCGCTTGCGCGCCGCTTCTGCCCGGCTGTTGGAGGGTAAGACGTCGCCGCTGCAGACATGGGCCATCTGGTTACCCCCGGCATCGAGCGAGCCGGCAAATCCGGGGATGTGCGACAGATAGACCGGGTGGTGCGGATCGGTGACGTCGAGCAGCGAAGTTCCGTTGGTCTCGCTTAGGCCGTTCAACCGGTTGATCCCGGTGCCGGCATGGTGAGCCATGTAGGCGATGTAGCGGTCGCCTTGGCGGACAACCAGCGGCTGATAGGTGGAGCGGCCGTCCAGAGTGTCGTAGCCCACGAGTTCCATGTTCCATGACGACTGCGCCACTCTTCCGGTGCCGTCGGTCAAGAGCGTAACTGCGGGTGGGGTCAACTGTGGCCTGACCTTGTGGTCGAAGTGCGCGGTTGGGACATTGGAGCCGTAGGGCGGGTAGTCGGGTGAGTGGTCGCGGTCGCGATCACCATCGTGGTCACCTGCCATCACGTATGCCGGTGCGACCGTAATGAGCAGGAGCAGCACAAATAAGATTTTGGGTTGAAGGAGTCGGGCGAGGGGCAATCTGACGCTGGGCATGGTTCCTCCCTTTCGCGGTGGGGATGACGCGGTTCGATTCCGGACAGCGCCGCGAAATCTGGCTTGAGGTCCCTCGCTACGCTCGGGATTTCGGCAGCGGGCTCCCGCTTCGCTCACGCCCGCTAAGCGCCTCAAGTTCGATTCCGGATAGCCAGTTCTAGATCCAAACCGAGTCGAACTACAAAGCCAAGGGCCCTTTTGAAAAACGGTTCCCGTAAGTGCAGGGCGAAAGGAAGAACGTTGTATGAAGCAAATTCGGGCTGGGCTCAACTCCAGGAAGCGAGCGGCCCCCCACAAGCGGGCGGCAGTCTATGCTTCGGAATTGAAGGGTGTCAAGGGGCGAGGTCTGTAAAGTTTTGTCAAGCGCCCCGCCGATTTCCGCAGCCCACGCTGGTTTCGCGGGATCGCGGGATCGCCCTCGTTTTGCGACGGGACGTGCGACCCCGCTGCGGCCGTCTTGAGCGTTTACAAACCTTTACAGACAATCCACAGCCCGTCGTTGATGTCTATCGGCCGTCCCCGCCCGGGCGGATATAGGTGAGCGTGTGATGCGTCAGCAGCTTGCGATCGAGGCTGACGCACTCGGCCACCCCGTACACTAAGCGCTTGCCGAGCTTGAGGATCTTCGCCCGGCAGCGGAAGTCCTGCTCCTTGGCGGCCGCCAGAAAGCTGGTCTTCATCTCGGCGGTGACGCAGCCATCCTCGCTGCCCAGCAGGGTCTTGATCGCCAGCCACATGGCCACGTCTGCCGCCGCCATGAACACCAGCCCGCTGACGATGCCACCCGGCCGCTCGAACGCCTGCTGGAAGGGCACGCTGAGGACGCACTCCCCGGGGCTGATGGAGTGCACGCGCAAACCGTAATTGCGGACGAAAGGCAGGTCCGTGAGCAACCGCTGCAGCTCCGGCTTGCTTACGGCTGTCTTTCTAGAGACTTGGCTCTGCTGAGACATCCCATCCACCCCCACGCCTGGAGAATTTAACCACAGAGACACGGACACTTGGATTGTCTTTCTCCGTGTCTGCGTCTGTGTGGTGGATCGGCTTCGGCGCCGCCGCCAGCCTATGCCCCGCTGTTTCCACCTCACCGCGAGCGGTGACCCGGATCACAGCGGGGCCGGGAAGGAGGGTTTTTAATGTGGATTGGTTGGTCATCAGACCAATCTTTCATGGCAACCCCTGCCAAAGTCGAGTTCGCGGCCATCCGGCGAAACAAGGTCTACGAAGAAGTCGCCCGGCAGGTCCAGAACCACATCCTCGAACACCTGAAACCCGGCGATGTGCTTCCTCCCGAACGAGAACTGGCGCAGCAGTTTGGGGTCAGCCGGGGCTCGGTACGGGATGCTATCCGCAGCCTCGAGCTGACCGGCCTGGTGGAACCACGCCAGGGAATGGGGACGGTGGTTTGCGCACCCTCGGACGCTCTGGCCAGCCCGCTGGCTGCCGTGCTGGTGCAAAAGCGCAAGCTGGTGGGCGAGCTTCTGGACGTCCGCAGGATCATTGAGCCACCTCTGGCACGCCGGGCAGCGCGGCACGCCACCGCCGCCCAGATTGCCGAGATGGAACAGATCCTGGAACGGCAGAGTCAGAAGGTGCTGCGCGGCGAGATGTCGATCGAGGAAGACAACGAATTCCACTACCAGATCGCGCTGGCGGCCGACAACTCCGTCGTGCTGCGCATCGTGGACGTCCTGATGGACCTGCTGCGGGAAACACGCGAACGCTCGTTACAGACCGGCGGCCGCCCGGAGAAATCACTGGCCGGCCACCGGCGCATCCTTTCCGCCCTCAAGCGGCGCGACCCCGCCGCTTCGGACAAGGCCATGCGGCAACACCTGGGGGAGATCGAAGACATTGTTTTACGAAAGCTCTAATACAAAAATGGAGGTATCAGATGGGCCAGTTATTCGCGGTTGAAATCATCTACCGAGGGGTCTTCCAGAAGACCCTCGCCAAAGGCATCTGCCGTGGGATCGTCCTGGCTGCGCATGAAGAAGGCAAGCCAGGAATCTCCTTCGGCCGCTATGGCGACAGTCCTGAACGCAACGGCATTCCGGCGAAAAGCTTCGCCATCGTGGCCAACGATGAGCAAACGCTCGAGGCGGGAATGGCACAGTACGAACCCAAACAGGTCGACGTAGCCGTCGTCCTGGACGACACCCTCTGCAAGGGCGCCGAATCCTGGGGCTGGTATGGCCTGGAGACGGTCAACAAAACCATCAAGCCCAACGGCACCATGATCGTGGTTTCTCTGCAAGATCCCGATTCGCTCCTGCACACGATCCATGCCAAGCCGCAGCCCTACAAGCTGGCGGTGCTCAAAGGCATCGCGAGCTTCTCGGGTATGTGGGTTTACAAGGATGACCACACTGATGTCCGCGTCCTGGGCGCCATCGCCAAGGCGCTGCCGGAGCTGGTCAGCCTGCAGTCGATCGAAAAATTCATCAAGGACAAACTGAAGAACGACCTGAAGGTCACATCGGCCCACGTGGCCTATGAGCGCTTCAGCACCATCGAGGTCGCACCTGGAACCGGCAACACGGAAGAGCCTTTCCACTTCGACCTGCCAGGATGGCAGGCGCTGCGGCACGGCGTATCCGTGGATGGAGTGACCGATCGCGGCGGCGCCTATGCCGATCCCGTCACCGGTCAGCTCGGCGGCTTCCGCCCGGGGCGCAACGACAAGTTCAAGAAGTACACCACCCGGACCATGCGTCCGGTGGTGAACTTCGAGACCTGCACCAAGTGCACGTTGTGCTGGCTGAACTGCCCGGATGCGTCGTTTGACGTCACCCCCGACGGCACCTACGACGCCAACCTGGAAGCTTGCTGCGGATGCGGCATCTGCGAAGCCGTGTGCCCCGTTTCCAACTGCATCACCATGGTGAACGAGAGCGCATTCCAAGACAACGCCAGCCAGTGGGAAGCCTTCCGCAAGGACAAGGCCGGCTACACGGTGTGGCTGAAAACAGTGGTCGTGCCCGTCGGCGAGCGCTCCCATGGCTTCCGTTATCGCGGCCAATACAAGGAACAGATCCCTGCAGCGTTGGAAATCGCAAAAGGCTGACGCCCGGAAAAGGAGATTGGATATGGCAACATTGACAGTGCCCGTAGAAGAAAAAAAGAAAAAGAAGGTCGAGCAGGAAGCCCTGATCACCGGAGCGGAAGCCATTGCGATTGCCTGCAAGCTGGCTAATGTGGACGTGGTCACGGCCTATCCTATCCGTCCCTACGACACGGTGATGCAGTACATCTCGCAGTTGAAAGCCGATGGCGAGATGGATTGCGAGTACATCGTGGCCGAGGGCGAACACTCACAGTTCGAGATCGTGAAGCACGCCTCGGTGTGCGGCGCCCGCGTGTTCTGCGGCTCGAGCGGCGTGGGCTGGATGTACGCCATGGAAGCGCTGACCGTTACCCCGGCCCTGCGCGTGCCCATGGTGGCCATGGTCGGCAACCGCGCCCTGGATGATCCCGGAGCCTTCGGCGTGGAGCACAATGACGCGCTGGCGGTCCGCGATCTGGGCTGGAACCTGGTATGGGTCGATAGCGCCCAGGAAGCTCTGGACACGGCGCTCATCGCCTATCGTGTGGCGGAAGATCGCCGCATGTTCGTGCCCGTCGCGCTCAGTTGCGACGGCGCGTTCCTCACCCACTCCCAGTCGCTGGTGAAGATCCCGACCCAGGAGCAGGTAAAGGAATTCCTGCCGCCCTACAACCGCGGTGACCTGCTGCTGCACCCGGACAACGTGATTTCCGTCGCTCCGCAGGTTAACGAAGACTGGGTGATGGAGATCCGGCGGCAGAACTTCCAGGTCACCGAGCGCGCAGTCAGCGTGATCCGCGAAGTCTATGCCGATTTCGAGCGCATCTTCGGCCGCAAGTACGGCAATCCGTTCTTCGAAGAGTACATGACCGAGGACGCGGACGTTGTATTGCTGGGGATGGGAACCATGTCCACTCCGGTGAGGGTCACCATCCGCAAGATGCGCGAACAGGGCCTGAAAGTCGGGTTCGTGCGCCTGCGCTGGTTCCGTCCCTTCGCCGGCGAAGAGCTGGCCAAAACCCTCCGGCGCTTCAAGGCTGTCGGAGTCATCGATCGCGACTTCTCCTTCGGCTCACCACACCTGAGCGGCGTGGTGGCCACCGAAGTGCGCTCCGCCCTATATCCGGGCGATGGCGCGAAGCCGCCGGTGCTGGGCTTCATTTGCGGTCTGGGTGGACGCGAAGTCACGCTGCCGGATGTCGAGAAGATGGCCGAGATCACCCTGGAAGCGGGCAAGGGAAAATCGCAACCCTTGACACAATGGATCGGGCTGCGTGGGTAACGCGCAAGCGTTCCCGAGCGCCGGAAAGGACAAGCACAACATGAGCACATTCATAGATACCAAACCAACGCAGGACCTGGAATCCTTCAAGGGAGTCAAGAAGGTCCCGCATGAGGAGTATTACTCATCCGGCCACCGCACCTGTCAGGGCTGCGAATCGGCGCAGATGATGAAGCTGCTGGCCAAGGCCGCCGGTCCCAGGACCATCATCCTGGGCAGCACCGGGTGCATGTACGTGGCCAACACCTCGTACTACTCCACCCCCTGGGGCGTGCCCTGGATGCACACACAACTGGGCAGCTCCGGCTCGGCGGCGCTGGGCGCGGCCGCGGCCTTCCGCGCGCAGATGCGCAAGGGCACGATGAAGGATGAGCCCATCAACGTCATCGCCTTCTGCGGCGATGGCGGCGGCGCCGACATGGGCCTGGGCGCCATCTCGGCCACGATGACTCATCCCGACTACAACCTGCTGATCCTGATGTACGACAACGAGTCGTACGCCAATACCGACATCCAGATCTCGGGAACGTCGCCCTATGGCGTAAACACCTCGTTCAGTACGCCGGGAAAGGTGACGCGCATCATGCACCACCGCTGGAAAAAGAACGTGGCGCCGCTGATGATCGCGGGACACCCCACCGTCAAGTACGTGAGCACCATCTCCACGTCCTACGCCCTGCAGGCGATGAACTGCGTCCGGCGCGCGCTCACCATTGGCGGGCCGACGTTCATTCACTGCCTCAACCCCTGCCCGAAGGGATGGGATTTCGATCCCTACATCGCGCACGAGTTGGGCGAGCTGGCGGTGAACACGGGCATCTGGCCTCTGTACGAGGTCATCGAAGGCAAGCTCAAGCTGTACGGCAAGACCGAGCAGATCGGCAACGGCAAGCTGAAACGCCTGCCGGTGCGCGACTACCTGCTCAAGCAAGGGAGGTTCGCACACTTCACCGAGGAAGACATCGAGTACTTCCAAGGCAAAGTCGATGAGATGTGGGAGAAATGGCTGGTTCCAGGCGTCATCCCACTCCTGAAGGACCTCGAAGGCTGACAATTTCCGCCCTCCCCTCCAGGGAGGGCGGTTTTCTTCTTAAGCTTTCGTCAGGCCTCGGAAGGAGTGGCAAGGGAATGAACCGCTAACGGAAAGCCACCCCAGGAGGGTGCCTATGGCTACGTCGAAAACTGTCGCTACGGAAGCGCGAGACAGCGCCAGGGAAGTGTATGGCAGCATTGCTGGAAACCGGTGGATCCAGCTAGTGTGCGGTGTCATCGCGATGATCGTCATATCCAATTATCAGTATGCGTTTACCCTCTTTACGCCGGGCATGAGACAGACTTTCACCGGAGTGCCCTACGCGAAGATAGCCGCCATATTCTCCGCTTTCATTTTGTTTGAAACCTGGCCGATGCCCGTGGCCGGATACTTTGTCGATAAGCTCGGCATCCGGAAGCTTATGACATTTGGCGCGTTGTGTATCCTGCTGGGATGGGTGCTGGGTGGGACCATCGCCAAATCTCCTTTTGACTTATACATCTATTATGGCGTTATTGCCGGAACTGGTGCCGGCATCATTTACATTTCGTGCGTTGCCAATGCGGTGAAATGGTTTCCGGACAGGCGGGGATTGGCGGTCGGGTTGACGGCCGCAGGATTCGGTGGCGGAGCTGCCCTCACCATCATGCCCATTGCCCATACGATTCACAACATGGGGTGGGCTCACGCTATGGCCGTCTGGGGGCTTGCCCAGGGCATTATTGCCTTCGTGGCTGCGCTGATACTCCGCCATCCGCCCGCCAACTGGGTTCCTGCCGGGTGGAACCAGCGCGCAAAGCAGGTACGCAAGGCCGTCGTGCAGTCGAAGGTGAACTTTACCTGGGATCAAACCCTTGGAAGACCCGAGTTCTATCTGCTCTACACGATGTTCTTCTTTGCGTGCGCCGGCGGGCTGATTGCTACCGCGAACCTTTCACAGATCGCCAAGTCTCTCAATGTAAGCAACGCTAAGGTATGGGGCCTGGCGATTGTGCCGCTGACCGCAACCCTGGCGGCAGCTTTTAACGCTCTGTCCAGAATCGTCTGGGGCACGGTCTCAGACTGGCTGGGGCGAGAATATACGATGTTTCTGACCTTTGGCGTCGAGGCGGTCCTGGTGTTCCTGGTGACCAAAATAGCGGGAAGTCCGATAGCGTTTATGGTGCTCTTCTCGTTTGTTTTCCTTTTCTGGGGTGAGATATATTCGTTGTTCTCAGCCACGACGGGAGATGTTTTTGGCTCGAAGAACGCTTCGGCTAACTATGGCATGGTGTATACCGCCAAGGGGCTGGCTTCGATTTTTGCCGGATTTGGGGCAGCAGCGCTGGCGGCGTACCTGGGCGGCTCTTTTGCAGTGGGATTCTACATTTCGGCCGTACTCTGTGGCATCGCGTCGATCTTCTCCCTGTTTGTACTGAGGCCATTGGTCAGGGGCAGAATCGCGAAGGAGGTTCCGGCGGAGGCGATGGCCGCACTGGCGGCAGAAGTGAATCAGGCTACGGCCGAGGGCAGCCGTCGAGGAACGACTTCGGTGGTCTAGGCCTGTTGTCATCGGGAGCAGCGGCCCGGGGATCGCATCCCTCTGGCCTACTGCTCCTTTTTTGTCTTCGGGGCTAGCCTGGCGCTGAAGGTACTCAGGCCAGCCGGTCCAGGTCATGCTTCTCTTCTTCGCTGGTTTCGCCGTCGTCAGACGGCTCACGCTCATCGGGATACGGACGCTGGCGGCGGTGTCTCCCTGCCTCCCGCTGCGATGGCTGGACGGATCCATCTCCAGACTTCGTGATGGGTCCCAGGCGTGATATCGAAAAGTCAGACATCGATCTTTCCCGGACAATGCGCGGCTCCGCCTTACCCATCGGCCACTCGCACCGATAACTTTAGTTTCCCCTGGCATTAGTTGGCTGTTAGTTCCCAGGAGCAGGAGTTAAACGCCTCGCCGCCCACTCCGGGGGCTTCTCTAATGATTGCTTAAGAACCGCAAGGCTGGCGTGCCGGTCGGCCTTCGCCGCACAACGGAGCCTGCGCAACTCTCTGAATCGGCGAGCCGCAGACCGGGCCGCGATGGAGACCCCGCTCGCCGGCAATGGAAGCCGAGTTGCAGATGCTGACGGACCATGCCGGGCGAGTGATTCGGGTCCTGGTTGCTGACGACAGTGCCGTGATGCGCTCGGCGCTCAGCCGTCTGCTGCAATCGGACAAGGACATCAAGGTCGTCGGTGTCGCCAAAGACGGGCTGAACGCCGTGCAGCAGGTCGGCGCGCTCGATCCCGACGTGGTCACGCTCGATGTGGAGATGCCGGTCATGAATGGGCTGGAGGCGCTCCAGCGCATTATGCGCGACTGTCCGCGGCCGGTCATCATGTTCAGCTCGCTCACGGCAGAAGGCGCCGAGGCCACCTTCGACGCACTCGCGCTGGGGGCTTTCGACTATGTGCCCAAACCCGCCGGCTACTCATCGGCGGCCGCGGTCGGGGATGAACTGATCGCCAAGGTAAAGGCTGCCTATGCGAGCCGTGTGCGCCGTACGACCGTCAGCGTCCACGCTTCCCCTCTTGCCCAGGCGCCACCCAGGCCACGCATCGCGGCGGCGGCGGCGAACATTGCCCTGGTCGCGGTGGGGTGCTCGACCGGAGGTCCGGCCGCTCTGCAGCGCATTCTGCCGTTGCTTCCGGGAGACTTCCCCGTCCCCTTGCTGGTGGTGCAGCATATGCCGCCGGGGTTCACGGGGCCGTTCGCACGCCGGCTGGATGGCTTGTGCCAGCTACGGGTTCAGGAAGCTTCGCAAGGCCAGCCGCTTGAACCCAACACGGTCTCGATCGCTCCGGCCGGCTGGCAAATTACCGTCCACCGCAGGAGCGCGAAGCTGGCGGTGAACCTTTCGAAAGAGCCTGCGGGGATGCTCCATATGCCGTCGGTGGACGTCATGATGCTGTCAGTCGCGGAAACCTGCGGCAGTCTTGCCCTGGGGGTGATCCTCACCGGCATGGGCTCGGACGGCGAACATGGAATGCGCGCCCTCTATGCCTGCGGCGCTATGACCATCGGCCAGGATGAACGGTCCTGCGCGGTGTACGGAATGCCCCGCGCCTGCGCCGAACAAGGCACCCTGCGAAGGGTGTTATCTCTGGATGCCATTCCCATCGAACTGGTCGCGGTGGCCAACACTCTCGTCAAGCGGGCTGGCAAGTAAAGGTCTCCCGCAACTGCGTAGGAGCCCGATACCGCACTACGGTAACTGAAGACGGCGGGGCAAGAGGTCGATACAGGACATGGTTGCTCGCCGAAGCTATTGGCGGGCTCGGGTGCTGCCGATCTATTTAGGAGAACCAACTATGCGCATGAAATGCGGAAATCCCCGGCTTCGGTTCAACGACGGGGAATGCGCGGCGTTCGCGGCGGCTTCCGCCTGAGGGCCCGCCGTGACGTCCCCCACTCCAGCCACGCCGGCGGCTGCGGACGATGCCCGCTACATGCGGTACGTTGCCCGCCAACCCATCCTGAATGCGGATGAGAGCGTCCTCGGCTACGAACTGCTGTTTCGCGATGGCGTCGTGGATTATTTCTCGAGTCCCGACAGCGACGCAGCATCCCGCAGCACGCTGGACGCGTCCCTCCTGCTGGGGCTCGACGTGCTGTGCGATGGACGGCTGGCCTTCATCAACTGCACCCGCGACCTCCTGCTCAACGACTACATCACCTTGCTGCCGCCCGACCGGGTGGTGGTGGAAATCCTGGAAACCGTGCCCGCCGACGAAGCGGTAATCGCCGCGTGCCACCGTCTGAAGAAGGCCGGATACAAGATCGCCCTGGATGACTTCGTTCCCGGCGATCCACGCCAACCTCTAACCGGCCTGGCCGACATCATCAAAATCGACGTGAAGCAGAGTTCTTTGGCACAGCGCGCCGCCATTTTCCGTCAGAACGGGGAACGGTGCCGGTTGCTGGCCGAGAAAGTGGAAACCCGGGCAGAGTTTCTGGCCACCCGGAAGGCCGGTTTCGCCTACTTCCAGGGATACTTCTTCCGCAGGCCGGAGCTCATGCAAGCGCGCGAGATCCCCGCCAATCGGGTGAACTACCTGCGCTTGCTCAAGGCGGTCTCGCGAGCCGAGCTGGATCCCCGGGAACTCGAAAATGCCATCAAGGGCGAAGCCTCGTTGTGCTACCGCTTGCTGCGCTACCTGAATTCACCCTTGTTCGGGTTCCCGGCGGAGATCCGGTCGGTGCGCCATGCCCTGGTGATGCTCGGCGAACGCGAGGTACGACGCTGGCTGCGCCTGGCCACTACGCTGGTGGCCAGCCAAAGCCGGTCCTCCGACCTGGTGCTGGCGGCCCTGGTGCGCGCCCGCTTCTGCGAATTGCTGGCGCCGAGCCTGCAGCCTGGCGATCCCGATTTGTTTCTGGTGGGGCTGCTTTCGCTGATGGACGCGATTCTCGGCATCCCCATGGCCCTGGTGTTGGCGGGCATCTCGCTGGACCGGGAGACCACGGCGGTGCTGCTGGGACACAGCAGCCCGCACTCCCCGATCTACGAACTCATGCTGGCACAAGAGAAGGCCCAATGGGAGAAGGTGGCGCAACTCTCCGGCCGGCTTCGCTTGCGCGGAAGCTTCATCGCGGAGTGTCACTGGAAAGCGATGCAATGGGCACGCCAGATGACCACCTGCCTTCCCACCGATGCCTGACCCCCGGGTCCGGTCTGGCCCGCAGCCACATCAGCTTGAGGAGTGGGCAAACGACGAGCGGCGAGATTCAGCAGAAAAATTGCAAAAACCGAACTTGGCGTGTCAGAATCTCTAAGAGGTTCGGATATGAACGCAGAAGCCCGTGCCGAAGAAGGCTTGAGCGCAGTTCCCCTCCACAGCGCGGTGTTCTGTGTGGATTGTGAAACCGTCAGCAACAGCCAGCATGATGCATGCAGTGTTTGCGGCAGCCATTCTCTGATCAGCCTTTTTCGCATGTTGGGAGGAACTCTCCGGAGCCAAAAGCCACCGTCCACCGAAGAGCGCGCGAAAACCGCGAAGTACAATCTGGAACTCACCCTCAAAGTGCATGAAATCCCGGCCAACGAGCTCAACCGTGCCATCGAGTCGTTGAGCCGTTTGGCCGAGGTGTGCGGCGATCTGGAATCCCTCCACATCAACGTGGAATCTGTTTTCGTCACCCAAGGCATGTTCAGAGCGGCGTGAGGCAGGCGACGCCGTCCCCACTCGAATGCCGCTGTTCCGATGAGCGAACCTGACCCTCGGTTCAGCGGAGCAGCCCTCAATCGCGGTCGCGTTACAACTGCGACGTTTTTCATCAAGACACGTCTAATCAGTACAGAGCTGGTCCGCTGACACCCGCGTAACGTTTACAGCCCGCCTGGCTCCGCAGGTTTTTGGCGGTGGGGGCGGCTAATTTGCAAGGGGCATTCATGAATCTGCAGTTGCATTGTCGTCCGGCCAGAAAAGCCGTCGTTGTTTATGGCACGGGAAGAATCACGTTCGGCGAAGAGGCAACGCTTCTTTTCAACCAGATTGGCGCCCTGCTTGCCAAGAAGCGGCGGGTATTGCTGCACCTCGGGGGCGTCGAGGCTATGGACGCCGCGGGGCTCGGGACGCTGGCGGAACTGGCTGCACGGGCCAGCACTTCTGGCGGCGAGATCAAGTTCTGCAATCTGCCGGGGCACATCGCCATCCTCTTGGACCTGACTCACCTGTCGCAGATGCTCAAAGTGTATGAAACGGAGGAGGAAGCTCTGGTCGGTTCGGGTGAGGATTTTCCTGGGAACTGCTCCGGCGTGCCAGCGGTCGCGTGAAGCGACCCCGTGTGGTAGTCAGTGCCTGTAACTGTTGGAAACAAAGGATTGGTGCCGAAGAAGGGATACGGCTGAGGCTTCAGGATCGCCAGTGTTTATGCGGGTTTGCGCTACCTAACCCCTTGCCCTGCAAGGACGCCAGTTGGCGACATCCGAATTATGTCAGATTTGAAGGGAAAATCGATAGCCCGTTTTTAGGCATTTTTGGTAGCCAATTTGGTAGCCAGAGCCCGCCTAGCGGGGCAGACGCCCGCGAAGTGCTAGAGCAGAATCGGCTCCGCACCGAACCTCCCAATCGCCCACCTGAACCGCCAGAACCCGAACGCTGGGGCATCGCCCCGCCGAACCGTTTCAGAGACTACGGGAAGCCTTTGTGGCCACCCTGCCGCCCC
>Ga0181521_10001591_pt1 | contig 27793 bp, 24 predicted proteins | sample PEATcosm2014_Bin_32_FD_119764 | JGI IMG/M metagenome (GOLD analysis project Ga0181521, IMG submission 119764) | Peatland microbial communities from MTU Mesocosm Facility, Houghton, MI, USA - PEATcosm2014_Bin02_60_metaG | ecosystem: Environmental > Terrestrial > Soil > Wetlands > Peat | place...
CGAGGCGGCCTGCGCTCGACGACCACCGAGGGGAGTTCCCTGATGACAACGCCGGACTGTGCCGCCCGTAGCACCATTTCCACGTCGAACAAGCTTCCGCGCATGACGCAGCGATCAACGACCGGCGCAAGCGCCTCGCGCTTCATTGCCTTCATTCCGTGGGCGTCGGTCACTTCGAGCTGCGTCACGCTGCGAAGCGCCATGGCGAATCCAGAGGTGAGAACACGACGGATCAAGGGTCTTCGGTCTCGTGCCCCTTTCATTCGCTTTGACGCGAGGACCAACTGAGCGTTGTTGTCAGAAAGTACCGACATCGCAGCATCGACGAACGCGAGGCTGTAATAGTCGACGTCGAAGTTGACGATGACATCCCCGCGGGCAGCTGCGAAACCTGCAGCGAGCGCGGCGCCATAGTCTGCTTGAGAAAGGGTCAGTACCCGCAGGGTTGGGATCTGAGCGGCGAGCACCCGGGCGAGGCGCAGGGTTCCGTCGCGCGAGCCGTTCTCCACCACAATGAGCTCAAAGGTGAGCGTTCGTCGCGAAAGGCCCGTCACGAGGTTCGTGACTGTCGACCCGAGGAGCGATACTTCGTTGTGCGCGGGGACAACGACTGACAGATCGAGCGTGGTCACGTTGGCTCGCTTAGGGTTGTTTGGCCTGCTTTAGGATCGTCGCTACCTGGTTCGACGCTCTCTTGTTCTACCCCATCGACGGGCTTGCCCTCGGGCAATGGATCGTCGGTCTCGTCGGATCCGAGGCGATTGCGCATCCTTCGGTCTGACCAGATGAGTCCGAGGACGCCGAGGAAACCGAGCCCTGAAGCGAACTTCGAGGCGATGTCGATGCCTGTTGCTTGGTACGACAGGACAACGCTATGGGACGTTGGCACGACAACCATGAAGTTCGGCGTCGCATCAAAGGGGCCGTATGCGCCAGATGCTTGCCAATTCGGGAAATAGGGGATCTTCACGAGGACCGGCGTACCGATGCGCGAGACACGAAACGCGATGGATTCATTGGTTTCGCTCACGTCGCTCACGACGGTCGGATCGACGGGAACGGCAGCTTGAGGTGATACGAGGGATGCGGAAAGCAGGTGGATCCAGCCGGTCAACCCGCTGCCCACGACGGGGACGGGCCAATAGCTCTCATGTTGGTACCAGTCGATCGCGAGATTCAGCCACGCATCTTTGGAGAGGTTCGCCTCGACGACCGGCTCGTAGGTGAGGCCCGTGACAAGTGGAGAGGATTTGATCGCATAGACGATCCACTTTGTCGCGAGCTTGGACGGAGTCGTCGAAGGTGTGGCGGCACCGTCAACGATCGATGGTGTTGCGGGAGTTGACGCAAGCTCGACGAGCTCGGGGTCTTTCGCTGCTTCTCTTTCGACGGTCGGTGAGTTTGCAAGGAAGTACCTGATGCCCTGGAGCTGGAGATGGCGAATGCCGTCTGCCACGTTGAGCATCTGGTAGGGGATACCGACGACGGGATTTGAGGCTTGGATGGAAAGCTCAGCTTGGTCGAGGAAATGGAAAGGCGTCGACGTGGATGACTCGTAATACAAACCTTCTGCGCTTTGGATGCAACCGTTTGTGAAAAGCGGGAAGGCCATCTCGACGAGTGTTGAACCGAAGTCGTTCTGCACATTGGGCGAGTACTCGTAGTCGAGTCGACCGCACCCATTCGTTTTGGTGACACTATCGAGCATCGCGACGATCCGCTGGTATTCGGGCCAGCCCTGTTTTCGTTGATATCCGGAGTAGTTCCAAGAGATCCAAGAGTCTGTGAAGTTGCGCTCCGCGACCGGCCAGTTCCCAACGGGAAGGACGCCAAGCCAGGCTGCGATCAATGCGACGACGATTGCGCAGCTGATGATCGGTGTGAAAACGACGTGCCAACTCGTCAATTGCAATCTCGAGAACAAAAGAGAGCCCAAGCAAGCGACTCCGTAGGCAGCGAGTAATGCCGTCGCGAAAAACCAAAATGGGAGCCATCGCGCGTTGTAGACAAGTCCGTTCGGCGCGAACTGGAACGCGACCACGACGCCGACCGCACTAGCACCAAGGGCACCGATGATGCGGTCTCGATACGTAACTCCGAACATGACTCCGATCAACGCGAACACGGGCAGAAAGAGCTCGCCATTGAGCGGAAAGATCTGGCCGAACACATCGGTCACGCGCGTGTAACCCATCGAGGAGGAATAGCGAAGGTCGGCCCCGAAAGGGACAAGCCAGAACGCGATGAGTAGGCCACCGGTGACACCGACGGGCATGAGGACATGAAGTGCTCGGCGGTTGTGGAAGCTCGCGGCAAAAAGGATCGCCACACCTCCGATGAACAGCGCTGGAACGACGTGGCACAGCGCCATCGCGCCGAAGAGAACAGCGGCCAGCCAGCGCTGTCGGCCGGTGCGCAAGGCAAAGGCGAATGCACCGAGAAAAAACAATCCGAGCGTCAAGGCGAGGCTGTAGGAGAACTCCCCAGCCATCGTCGATGCGAGGTTCCCGCCGTCAATGGTGTAGGAGACATTGAAGAGGAAAGGAAGCGTTGCAACCGACATGAGCTCGGGCACCGGGCGACGCAAACCGGCGCCACGTCCAAAGACGTACGCGCCAAACGGCATGGTGACACTTCCCAACACGGTGACGAGCTTGAACGCAACTGCGAAGGGGGAGAACCACGACAAGAAGGCAACGAACAACGCCGGGAGGGGGAAGTAGAACACATAGAGCGGGAAACCGTTGAACCACTGGGGATCCCAGCCCGAAAGCTGGAAGCGCGGCAAGAGATCGTGGATCAAGTAGTACGAGGCGACGACGTGCGCGGCGTTGTCTCCGCCGACGTCGAGCGTTGGAGCAAACAACAAATCGGGACGGACTTGCGCGACCACGAAGGCGCTCGCGCCACCAACGACGAGGATTGAGACGATCGATTGAATCGTCAGCGGGTGCCTAGACAAACGTCGATACGAGCGCCAGCGGGGAGGAACCTTCGTCGGGGGGACGGGTTCAGTCGATGCTTTCCTCCTGGTCAGACCGATGACCCGGAGGTTGCGCACGACGCAGATCCTACCGAGGCAGTCAGCAATTCCTAGCCGCTTCAAAACCATCGGGATTCTGTGTTTTGGCGCCCAGTGGTAGCCTCGAAGCCTTACGGGCCGTTGGCGCAGTTGGTAGCGCACTTGCACGACACGCAAGGGGTCAGAGGTTCGAGTCCTCTACGGCCCACAGAATTACAAGCGACGCGACGTAGGCACCACTGAAGCGCTCTCCAATTACTCTGGACAGTCCAAGCTCAAGTACCACGTCGAAAGAGCGCAGATGTGTTGATGACACAGCGAAGTCCCTCTTGGAAGAAGCGTTGATGGTTGACGGCCCCTTGCCGGTTCGTTACCTGGGATCCGAGCGTCTCGCCGTCCCAATCTTGGGCTTTGGTTGCATGGGATTGTCACATGCCTACGGCCCTGCCGATGATGACGAGTCGATCATGACGATCAAGCGTGCCCTCGATCTCGGTGTGACGTTCTTGGACACCGCGGATACCTATGGACTTGGGCACAACGAACGCCGCGTCGGTCGCGCAATCGTCGGCCGCCAGGAGGAGATCGTGCTTGCGACAAAATGCGGGATCCTTCGCGACGAGAACGGTGATCGCTCGATTCACGGAAGCCCGGAGTACGTCAAGGCGGCCTGTGACGAATCTCTTACCCGGCTCGGCGTCGAGCACATCGATCTTTATTACCAGCATCGGGTCGATCAGACAGTTCCGATCGAAGACACCGTTGGAGCCCACGCCGAGCTCATCAAGGCGGGGAAGATCCGCTACATCGGGCTGTGTGAAGCGAGCTCCGCGACATTGGAACGTGCCGTCGCCGTGCACCCGATCACAGCCCTTCAATGTGAGTGGTCCCTATGGTCGCGAACGATCGAAGACGACGTTTTGTCCACGGCGCGAAGCCTTGGTATCGGGATCGTGACCTTTAGCCCGCTCGGCCGGGGGTTCTTGACCGGCAGTGTCACAAGCCGCGAGGCACTTGGCGCGAATGACTCGCGCAGCTCAATTGCGCGTTTTTCCGCAGAGAACTTCGAGGCCAACCTCTCCTTGCTCGAGGGGTTTCGATGCTTCGCGGCGGAAAAAGGAGCCACTCCCGCCCAGCTGGCGCTCGCTTGGGTCCTCGCCCAAGGGAGCGACGTCGTACCGATCCCGGGCACGCGCCACGTAGAGCATCTTGAGGAGAATCTCGGCGCACTATCGGTCAAGCTCTCCCAAAGTGACCTTCGTCGACTCGAAGAGGTTGTGCCGAGGCAGGCGTGGCAAGGATCGGAGACCCGGGGCTGGATACAGACCGAGCGTTACGGTAACTCTGTATCGAAGGCGTAGCTGCTCGCGTCTTGGATTCAGGCGGTTGACGCAACAACATCGGAAAGCGCCCGTTCAATGCTTCAGGACAAGACGTCCTCGAGGGAAGCTGCCTTCATCCCGTGCGCTTCTGCGACAGGCGCGCAGGTAATCACACCGCCCGTCGTGTTCACGCCGTGAGCAAGCGCATGGTCAGAACGAGCCGCGAGTTGCCATCCCTCGCGCGCGATTTCAATCGTGTAGGCAAGGGTCGCGTTCGTAAGAGCGTACGTCGATGTGTGAGGTACAGCGCCTGGCATGTTCGCGACGCAATAGAAGATCGAGCCATTGACGGTAAAGGTCGGATCGGAGTGCGTCGTTGGCCGCGATGACTCAAAACATCCTCCCTGGTCGACAGAGATGTCAACGAGGACAGACCCGGGTCGCATCTGCGAAACAAGTGCGTCGCTCACAAGATGGGGAGCACGTGCCCCCGCAATGAGCACCGCACCGATGACGAGATCCGCGTTGCCGCAGGACTCCTCCAGGGCGTGACCCGTTGATGCGAGGGTGCTGATGCGTCCGCGGTAGATCGCATCAAGCGCGCGGAGTCGCGCCAGGTCGCGATCGAGCACTACTACGTCTGCGTGCATGCCCGCAGCAATCGAGGCAGCGTTCGTGCCAGCGACTCCGGCACCGATGATGACAACACGAGCGGGAGCGACTCCAGCTACGCCGCTCATGAGGACACCGCTACCGCCACGCGGTGCTTGAAGCTGTTCGGAGCCCACCATCGGTGCCATACGTCCAGCGATCTCGCTCATCGGTGCGAGCAGGGGGAGCGAGCCGTCGGTGAGCTGCACCGTCTCATAGGCGATCGCGGTCGTCTTTGCGACAACTAGCGCATCGGTCAATTCTTTGGACGCCGCAAGGTGAAGATAGGTGAAGATGACGAGGTCGCTGCGCAGGTGGCGGTATTCCTCTTCGATTGGTTCTTTTACCTTGCAGACGAGCTCCGCTTGGCCCCAAAGTTCATCGACATCTTCAACGACCTTCGCGCCGACTGCCTCATATTGTGTATCGGGGAACGACGATCCCTCGCCCGCGCCGCGTTCGATCGTGACGTGGTGCCCTTCAGAGATGAGCTCTCTTACTCCGGCCGGTGTCATGGCAACACGGTATTCATCGTCTTTGATTTCGCGTGGGATCCCTATCCGCATATCCAGATCCTTGCGCAAATCAGCCTCGCGTGACGGACAAAGCGCACCCGGGGGAGATACGAGACGTGTCGATGGCGCCGATGTCCGATTGGGATGTCATGGTGGCAAGTGCAGTGTCAATGCGCTGCAGCTGGACGGGGTTCGGTGCCGGGGGCGCTACGGAAAGCCCAAAGGGTTCGAGAACAGCGCGCCCGCGGTGCAATACGAGGTTTTCGGTTCCAGAGATACCTGCGGTGACGATGCCAGCGACACGACCGACACGGTCCGCGAGACAAGGATCGAGTGACGAACGGCCCTCGTAGCCGACGACGACGACCTGTTCCAAGAGCCAATCTGTCTGTAAGCGCTGTAGGAGAGGGTGCGGCCTCGAACGTGCGAGGTCGAGCAGGGTCTCTTTGCTGGAGCTGTGCATCTGGAAGCACTGTTCTTCAAGGGCAGGAAGGGGTGGCCCGAGCAGCTCCACGCTGAGTTCTTCTGTCCACGGCAAGGTTCGAAGGCCAACGAGCATGCCGGCGATGACATCACGCACAACTTCGGGATCCCCGACGACTCCTAGGTGCCTTGAGGATGTGAGGTTGATGAAGTACGTCTTCCTTCCGTGCGCGCCGAGGGGCAGGAGACAAGGAAGGAGGCGGCCGCATCCAGAGGTTAAGGCCAGCAACTCAGGAAGGGTCATGGAGGGATCGAGTACCCAAGTCGTCGTGGCAGCGCGCGCACTGAACGGCTTCGGAACCTCGGGAAGCGCGCGTCCGAGCAATAGTTCGATCCCTGTTGGCCCGACGCGCAAGAACCGAACGTCGGGAAGTTGCTCAGCGCTTCCATGCGAGTGATACGCGTACCAAAGGGCGCGGCTCGTGCCATCGATCCAATCGATTGTCGAAGTGCCCAGGAACGGAGCGAGCATCCCGAGCGCGTCGCCCTTAGGTGTTTGTGTGCCGAGAGCGACCCCGGAGCTCTTCGCCTCGCCTAGGCGAGGTTGCGAGATGACGAGGGCTCTTCGCGCAAGGGCCTGGGTCATGAACGTCCCAAGACCGAACCATTCGAGGGCTGCCTTGTGAGATGGCGAGTCGGTCCCGGAGAGGTCGCTCCAGCCACCGACGACTCGGGAGCTTTGTGCACGGGCTGTCGCGAGCGTCGTGACCGTGACCTTGCGGAGCGTCGTCGCACCAGCCTCCACGGCGAAAGACGAACTTGCGCTGCAGATCAAGAGGAGAGCGACGATCGCCGAAGCCCAACGGGACGACCAAGACGTTGCGTCATGGGTTCTCTTCTCCTGGATCGCCAGGATGAATTCGCGGACGAGGCTCATCGCCGCGATGAGCCAAAGCTCACCGACGCAGATGACGACGACGTGAGCCCAGGTCGTCGCGTTCACAAGCAGTGCAAAGACGTTTGCTTGCGGTGTGTTTGGAATGCTCAACCAGAGCCGTGTGAGAGCGAGGGGCACGCCGATCAAGACGAGCACCGTCTTCATGAGCGCGTAGATGCCTGACGCGATGGTTCGGAGATCCGCGTTCAAGGCGAGAATTCCGTAGACGAGGTCATATAGGACACGTTCAAGGTGTAGGCGGCTGACGCCTGAACGTCAGGCGGCTCTGCGATGCCGACGCGACATTCTCCTGGTTGCGCCTTGAGAGTGATCGACGCGACCAACGTGCTCGATGTAGAGCGCGCGGAGCCCTTGCACGAAAGCGTCAAGTTCAATTCGTATGGGCCGGTCCATTGGGCTGTTGCAGTGAGCTCACCACCAAGAGTCGAGAAGAGGTATTGAGTTGACACGTCGGCTGGGAAGCTCAATCGTGCCGAATAGCTCGCCGTCGTCAGATGAGCGACGGGCGCGACCGTCGCGGGGACGAGCGAGCTCGTGGAAGCTCGCGACAACTCAGATCGAGCTGACGGCATCGCGCCATTCGCATTGCTGTGTAGGACCTGATGTCTTGAGTTCTCGTCGGAGTCTCTAGAACGTTGTGGAACGCGCAACGACATCGATGACCCCAATACTCTTGGAATCTCGTGGTCATGGTTCGTGAGCGCAGGCACTTTGGCCGTTGTGATCTCCGGGGCGAAGCGCGTGTCGGGCGATGAAGTTGCCGTGGAACGTGACATCTTGAGACTTGCCATCGCATGGGTCGAGGATGACCGCCTTGGGGCGTCGCGAGGAGTATCGGATGTGCGGCGAGTGGTGAGTGAAAGTGCGACAGCGACAACGAGGCCGAGTGTCATCCACATCGCGACGTCACGTTTGCGCCGTGGCGCGCGGTGCTGCGCGGGTCCTACGCGACGTCGCTTTTGTCGTGCGACGCGCGGTGGCGATCCCGGTCGGGAATCTACGTGGTTGCGAGCGAGCACGTCAGGTAGGAGACCGCCGGGTCGCACGCGCCTACGGCGCCTTGTACACGATCGACATTACGTACCGAAGGAAGAGCATCTGGCCATGGGATTGAGCACGGTGTGAGCATGAGGTGCAACGTTCCCGCTAGACCTCCCGTTTTTTTCTCTGTGAGCCATGCGCGCAAGAAAGCGTCTCGAGGAACAATGCGCGGCGAAGCGGTGTTGTCATGGAAGAGCGAAGCATTTGTGGACCACGCAAGCTGGGGAAAGGAGCGGCACGTGCCTGCAGTTACCGTTGAGGACCTCCTCGTGTTGCCGCGGGTATCGCGCCCGGATCCGACGAGTTCGAAAGAACGCGACGTACGGAGCGTGACAACTGCTCCTCACGGTCTAGAAGGGGAGGGCTTCCCCGTTCGCAGAGCATTCGCGGGTGTCTCCCAGGCGGATCTCGACCCGTTCGTCCACATGGATCAGATGGGCGAGGTTTCCTACGCACCGGGCGAGCCGAAGGGCACCCCGTGGCATCCCCACCGCGGATTTGAGACGGTCACCTACATGATCGATGGCACGTTCCGCCATCAAGATTCAACGGGCGGCGGGGGTCTCATCTCCGACGGCGATACCCAGTGGATGACAGCGGGTTCAGGGATCTTGCACATCGAAGCACCTCCGGAGTCCCTCGTCGTGTCCGGGGGTCTCTTCCACGGTGTTCAGCTCTGGGTCAATCTCCCTTCTCACCAGAAGTGGGTCCCAGCTCGGTATCAAGACATCAACAAACACGAAGTGACGCTGCTCTCGAGCTCCGATGGCGGCGCGTTGGTGCGCGTCATCGCCGGTGCGATCGACGGGAAGCATGGCCCCGGAATCACGCACACACCGATCACCATGGTCCACGCGTCCATCGAACCTGGCGCACGCGTCGAGTTGCCGTGGCCTGCAGAGCAGAACGCCCTCGTTTATGTCCTCGCGGGCAGAGGGAGCATCACGAGCGCGCAACGACCGATCGAATCGGGACAACTCACGGTCTTGGGCCAGGGCGACCACCTCGTTGTGCAGGCTGGCGAACGAGGTGACAGCATCCACAAAAGGCTCGAAGTCTTGATCCTCGGTGGTGTTCCCATCGGTGAGCCCGTGGCCTGGTATGGACCGTTTGTCATGAACACTCAAGCAGAGCTTCGCCAAGCCTTCGAGGACTATGAACACGGCAAGATGGGCCAGGTCCCGGTCGAACACCTCGGGACCTCGCGAGCCTGATCGTCTCGATCTCCTCGGCGGGAGGTCGCGTCAGGACGGAATCGATCGGGAAGAGCGCGGTGGTTGGCTTGAGGACGAGTTGTGCTTCGCGCACGTCGGGCAAATCCCCTGAAAAACGATGTCGACGCCGGTGATTTCAAAGCCAAAGCGTTCCCCGTTCGGCAGCTCAACGTCGGGATTCGTCGCCATGAGGACGTCGCGTAGGGTGCCGCAGTTCGTGCAGACGAGGTGGTGGTGGGGAACGGTGACGTTCGGGTCGTAACGCTTGGGGCCGTCGCCGGTCTGGACCTCGAGGACCTCGCCCATCGCCACGAGTTCGTTCAAGGTGTTGTACACCGTTGCGAGGCTGATCTCGGGAAGTCGCTCTTGCGCGTAGCAATGGACCGACTCGGCCGTGAGGTGAACGTGCTCACCGTCGAGGACTTCCGCGACGACGCGGCGTTGCGGCGTCACCCGCCAAGCCCGATCCCGCAATCGCTCCAAAAGATCGCTGATGTGTGCTCCCAGCTGCTCGGATGCCCCTGTCGAGATGCTAGCGGCTCGGTCTTGACACTTCTGCCTTGCTTTCGTGAGCAACAAGGACATCTAGGCGAGGGTGTTAACCGGCGAGGAACACCCCTAAGACGAGCGCTGCGAGCGACGCGACCCCAGCGACCCCTCCGAAGGCTGCAAGCCCGGCCCTCGTTCGAGAACGCTGATGCGCATACGCAGCGAGTCCTGCGACGAGAACGACTGCGATCTTGACACCAAGGACGATGTTCCACGCGTGGCCCTGTGTGCTCGGATGATCAGCCTGGACGTTCCAGATCCCGGTGAGCACCACGACGACGTACGCGGGCCACTGCAAGCGTGAGAAGGCGCGAGCGATTTTCCTGGGGGCATCTTGGCCTAGTCCGCGTAGCGTCGGGAGCAGACCCGCTACGGTGATCATTCCACCGACCCAGATCGATGCTGCAAGGACGTGAAGACTCACGCGTACTGCCGTCGACGAAGTCGCGAGACTCGCAAGTTCTTCGCTACCAAGGGCGCTCGTCATGATGGCTTTTCTCTTTCGGCGCAGACGTCATAGAAGTTGTGGGCAACGGCTAAGGAGTGTGCGACGCCTCGATTGGTATCCGGGGACGGGCCAATCGACATCGACATGCAAACGTCGAGACGCAGGAAAGACAATGCCCGCGACAACGTCATTTCAGACGAGAAGTACTGGAGTGCTCGATGCGGAAGTGATCTTCTTGCATGACGCGCGCACCTCACGCGTCGTGGCACAGCGGTCGCGTCGAGCAAGGCCTCGATCGCGACACACCGCGAGCTGGCAACTTGGTGCCATCTGCGTCGCAAAAAAGCCGACGTCGTGTGGAACTTCGAGGAGATCGAGGATGACTCCTCGGAAAGCAGTCGAGTCAGATCCGGTCTAACTCGGTCGGGATTGGATCGCCGGACCACCATCTTGCTTGGCCTTTTTTGCCGCTCGCTTTTCCTTCAACGATCTCTTCGGCTTCTTGGCACTCGGTTTTTGGGGCGATTTATCCGCCATGTTCAGCTCCTCGCCGCGCTGTGGGATGTCGTGCTGCTTCTCTCGCGTTGCAGCGGTTGTCACTTCGACCGCGTGAGCGCAACGCACACAGTTTAGCCAGCTATCGCTTAGTGACCTTTGCCAATAGGACCGAACTTTGGGTTGCTCTTTTCCACGCCGGGCATGGCTTGTTCATCACCACGAATAGCGCTGAAACCGACCATCACCGAGATCGCGTCGGCAGATCGCCAGCCGCAGCTGATAGCTGAGCCCATGGGCTCACCGGGGGGACATCGTTCTTCGTGCTGGAACCTTGTCGGGTCTAGCTGGGAATATTCCTTCGCGAACCTGTTGTCCACAGAAAAAGAGAATCGCTTGCTTTTGGTTCAAGCGGCTACAAAGATGCACGCTGGCCTCAGTTGGGGACGGGGCTTTGTGTGTACGAACGGGGGTGCAGCGACACGAACGTGGCTATGTGGCGATGAAGAGCCTTTCGGCTGTCTCCGGCCCGGTGACTCTTCCATGCGGTGTAACGCCGCAACCCTGAAGAAGGAGACGGACACACAACGCGCCAGGACGTCCCCGCCGCCGTCGTTGCCATGTCGACAGGCGTGCTGCTGCCAATAAAGGACAAACAAGAGAGAGAGAAAGGGGCCCTATGTCGAGCACGTTCGAATCGACACGAGAACCAACGCCAGTCCGAATAGAGAGCGCGTCACCAGCCGCGGATCCAGCACCACTCGGACTTGCTGCATTTGCGCTCACAACATTTCTACTTTCCGCTTTCAACGCACACTGGACGAAGGGCACGGTAGCGTTCCTCGGCTTCGCGTTCGCGTACGGTGGGCTCTGCCAGCTGCTCGCGGGGATGTGGGAGTTCAAGAACAAGAACGTCTTTGGAGCAACCGCGTTCTCAACCTATGGCGGATTCTGGATCGGGCTCGGGTTGTACTTCGAGCTCGTCGTGCCGGTTGACAAGCCGACCGCCGCGCAATTCGGGAACGACCTCGGATGGATCCTCGTTGGGTTCTTGATCATCAACACGTACATGTTGTTGTTCAGCACGCAAGTGACAAAGGCGGTATTTGGCGTCTTTCTCTTCTTGGAAGCAACCGAGATTGTGCTCATCTTCGGGAACTTCGCGAGCAACACGAACGTCATTAAGGCCGGTGGAATCCTCGGTGTGATCACGGCAGCGGTCGCGTTCTACACCTCGGCGGCAGGAGTGTTGAACGGTATGAAGGGAAGGCACGTCATTCCCGTTGGCAAACCCTTCGGGGCCTAGCCGACACGTGACGCAGGTATGAACGAGACGTTGAACGCTTAGGGAGGTACGTTCTGGTGAGTACTGATCACACGGAGGCGCTCTCAGCCCTCCATCACGAGTTACGGCGCTTCGCGCCCCCTGCCGATCTCGCAGCGCATGCGAATGCGCAACCGGGCATCTACGCGGAGGCGGCGAAGGACCCTCTTCGGTTCTGGGAGACCCAGGCGAAGGCATTGACCTGGGCAAGCCCGTGGACCGAAGTGCTCGAGTGGGACCTTCCCTTTGCGAAGTGGTTCGTCGGGGGGAAACTCAACGTCTCGTTCAACTGCGTCGATCGTCATGTCGAAGCGGGCCTTGGGGATCGGGTCGCTCTTTATTGGGAGGGCGAGCCGGGAGATACGAGGAAGATCACCTACGCACAACTGCGTGATCTCGTCGCGCAAACGGCAAATGCCCTTACAGAACTCGGGGTGAAGACGGGCGACAAGGTGGCGATCTACATGCCAATGATCCCCGAGGCGGTCGTTGCGATGCTCGCGTGCGCCCGCCTCGGGGCTCCGCACACCGTCGTCTTTGGGGGGTTTTCCGGCGAAGCGCTTCGGGGCCGGATCCTTGACTGCGACGCGCGAGCGGTGATTACCTCCGACGGCGTATACCGAAGGGGAGTTGCCGCGGCGCTGAAGGTGAACGTCGACGAGGCCCTAAAGCACTGTCCAGGTGTGCACACAGTGCTCGTCGTGCGCCGCACCGGTCAAGAAGTCGAATGGACCGAGGGGCGAGATGTTTGGTGGCACGAGGTCGTCGACCGCCAGTCGACGGTTCATGTTCCGGAGGCCTTCGATGCCGAGCATCCGCTTTACATCATGTACACGAGCGGGACGACGGCGAAACCGAAGGGGATCCTCCACACGAGTGGGGGATACCTCACACACGTGAATTCGACGTACCGGTTGATCTTTGATCTCAAGCCCGAGAAGGACATCTGTTGGACGGCCGCGGACATCGGGTGGGTGACAGGGCATAGCTACATCGTCTACGGACCACTGTCGAACGCTGCGACCTTGGTGATGTACGAGGGCACTCCCGACACCCCGACACGCGAACGGTGGTGGGAGATCGTCGAGCGCTACAAGGTGTCGATCTTGTACACGGCTCCGACGACGATAAGGACCTTCATGAAGTGGGGAGCCGACCTCCCCGCGAAGCACGACCTGTCTTCGCTTCGACTCCTCGGCTCGGTCGGAGAGCCCATCAATCCGGAGGCGTGGATCTGGTACCGCGAACACATCGGGGGAGACCGCTGCCCTGTCGTCGACACGTGGTGGCAGACCGAGACTGGCGGCATTCTCATCACTCCCTTGCCCGGCATCACGACGACGAAGCCCGGCGCTGCGATGACCGCGTTCCCGGGCATTTCTGTCGACGTCGTCGACAACGACGGCAAGTCCGTTGGAAACGGTGAAGGCGGATACATGGTGGTCACCGAGCCTTGGCCAGGCATGCTCCGCGGGATCTGGGGAGATGACGAGCGCTACAAAGAGACGTACTGGTCGCGCTTTCCCGGTCTTTACTTCGCGGGCGACGGTGCAAAGCGCGATGAAGACGGTGACTTGTGGTTGCTCGGGCGAGTTGACGACGTCATGAACGTCTCTGGTCACCGCATCTCGACCACGGAAATCGAGCACGCACTCGTCGGCCACCCGGCGGTTGCCGAGGCGGCCGTCGTTGGCGCACACGATGCCGTGACCGGTCAGGCGATCGTCGCGTTCGTGACGATCAAAGTCGAGCTGAATGACAAGGACCAAGAGGAGGCGCTCATCCATGAGCTGCGCGAACAGGTGGCCCGCGAAATCAGCCCGATCGCACGTCCGCGCCAGATCATTCTCACGCCGGAACTTCCGAAGACTAGAAGTGGCAAGATCATGCGTCGCTTGTTGCGCGACGTCGCCGAAGAGCGAGCGCTCGGCGATGTGACGACACTTCTCGATCCAGGTGTCGTTTCATCCATTCGCGATCGGTTGGTGACGAGCGGCGGCTCGAGCGACGAAGAGGCCTAGGAAGGCCCTTTCGGGAGCACATCGCCAGATCAGCCTCAAAAGGGAGCTCCGATTTCCGCAAGGCAACGTGCGGCTCAACGAAAGCGAAGCGGTGACTGGAATCAAGGTCGTGACTGACAACATGAGCGACATCCCGAGTGACCTCCTCGTTGCATTGAACATCGACGTCGTACGACTCGACGTTCGACTCGGCACCGAGGATCTCACCAGGGCCACCCCAAAGGATTTCTGGTGCCGCGTGCGTGCCACTAGCGATATGGCCACAACGTCGGCACCCTCTCCCGGCGCGTTTGCACAAGCCTTCCTTCGCGCTCGCGACGAGGGCTTTGAGGGGGTCTGCTGCGTGACGGTCTCGTCGTCGTTGTCCGGCACCTTTCAGGCGGCGTGCTCAGGAGCAACCGAAGTAAAGGGCGACATTGCAGTTCGCGTCGTCGATTCGCGCTTTGGGACGATGGGCGAGGGGTTATTGGCGTTGGACGCCGCAGAACGAGTGCGCGAGATCGACGACTTCGATGCGCTCATTGACACGCTGAGCTCCGAGATTGCGAACCTTGAGACCTTCGGGGCCCTGAATACCCTCGAATACCTCCGCAGAGGTGGACGTATCGGCTCCGCACAGGCCTTTATTGGATCGTTGCTCTCGATCAAACCGATCGTCGAACTGAGAAACGGCATCATCGAAGGTGTGTCGCGTCAACGCACGCGCGCGAGATCCCTTCGCTACCTCGCGGACAGAGTCGCTGCTGCGCTTCCCATCCGCAGACTAGCCATCACCCACGCCGATGCAGAAGACGTCGACGCGTTCCTCGCACTGGTGAAGCCGATCTTCCCCACGGAGAAGACCATCACGGCCTACATGGGTCCAGTTGCCGGCGCGCACCTTGGGCCAGGGACGATCGCAGTGTGCCTCCAGCGGGGATGAATTCGTCCACCTTGCCTTAGTCACCGGTGGGTCGCGATTCACCATCGTCTGGAAAAGCACCGAAGGATCGGCAACACGGCACGCGGCCCACTGATGCCAGCTCGGTCTACGGATTAGCTCCGCAAGGTTGGGAGGCTCGCTCGGCTTGTTGGAGCTCGCGTCAGCGCAAAGTCCACGCTCTCAGACTCAAGCCGTGTGATTCTTTGCGCGGATCCGATTCAGGTCGCAAAGCAAACTGGGTCGACCCAAAGCCCTGGTCAGACGCACACAAGCAGTGGCCGATGTCGCGAGACATCCTGGACACTGCTGTGGCCGATGTCTTGGGATATAGGGCAAATGGTGGAGGTGGCGGGAATCGAACCCGCGTCCTTCAGCTTCTCAAAGGGCCTTCTCCGAGCGCAGCCGGCGGTTAGATCTCGGGTCTCGCCTCGCCACCGGCACCGGCACGAGACCCCAGCCGACGAGATTTTCCCTTAGCGACGCGTCGACGCCATCACAGAGGTAAGCCCCACTAGATGACGCCTGGAACCGTTCCGTGGGGCTAGGAGCGGGCAGACGTTGCTGTTATTTAGGCAGCAAGCGCGAGCTGAGGCTCGGCATTTGTTTTGGTTCCGGCTCTTTTACGTGGCTCCGGAGACCACGGCTCGCTTCTCCCAAATCGACGACCGAAGTCGAAGCCTGTCACCCCCTGGGTGGACGATAAGACAAAGTTACCGGAGCGTCCGGTGAAACCATCGTAGTGGCTCGCATCGGTGCGCCTCACGGCGTTCAATCACCTTGGTCAGGCACGGGCCGGTACTATGTCTCAGCGCCGTCCGTAGGACTTGATCGCTCGATCCGCCTCACGCGCCGCGTCTCGCTCTGCGATGACGCGACGTTTGTCATAAAGGTGTCTTCCACGCGCCAAGGCGAGCTCGATTTTCGCGAAGCCGCCCTTGAAGTAAATGGAGAGCGGCACGAGCGTGAGGGACTGCTGCGCGACACGGCCCTTTAGCTCGTCTATTTGTCTGCGGTGCATCAAGAGCTTTCGGGCTCGGTCAGGTGCAACAGCACCAAAGCCGTTCGAGTACTCATAGGGCGCGATGCGTGTCCCGAGCAACCACAGCTCACCATGGTCGATGCGGGCGAAGGCGTCCTGGAGGCTCACTTGGCGTGCCCTGAGGGACTTCACCTCGCCGCCGCTCAGGGCGATGCCGCACTCGAAGGTCTCGAGGATCTCGTATTCGTGGCGGGCTCGACGGTTTTGCGCAACAGGGCGATTGCTCTGCTTCGTCACCTTTGGCTGCACCTTCGCTGGTTGTTTCTTCTGAGTCTTCGGCGCCACGGCACGACACGGTAGCTTGTCGATCTGATGGCTGGATCAACGACACCACCTGTGTTCCCAGCAGGTGCGTCTCGGCTCATTGTCGATGACGACCAAGAGGCCGAGATGATCGCGCACTGTTTGCGCGCGTACCCAGAAGAGGGGTGCGGGCTCATGGCCGGGGATCCACAAACGGGGCGTGTCGCGAAGTGCTACCTGACGCGCAACGCGGCTGCGTCATCGCGCCTCTATGTCGTCGACCCGATGGACCTGCTGCGGGCCGATCGCGACGCTGAGGCAAACGGGATCGCTCTCATCGGGGTGTTCCATTCCCATACCCACACCGATCCCTACCCCTCGCCGACAGACGTCGAACAAGCGCCCGATCCGAACTGGCACTACGTCGTCGTCTCCCTACGCCACGAGGTCCCGACGATGCGGTCGTATCGCATCATCGAACAGCGCATCGCCGAGGAGCCCATCGAGCAGGCGATCTGATAGACCGCCTTGAAGTGGCATTTCGGCGTGCAGGCAGGGGTTTGCGGCGGCGACGGTAGAATATGACCAAAGAGGTCACCATTCAGTCGCCGAGCACATCCCGGAGGTGTCGTGTCGATCGAAGTCCGCTTGCCCACCATGTTGCGGCCTGCTGTTGACGGCCGCCCGATGGTACTTATCGAAGGCTCGACCGTCGGAGAGGTCCTGCGGGCCTTGGTAGCGGCACACCCAAGGCTTTCTGGTCAGGTGCTGACCGGGGAAGGTACCTTGCATCGCTTTGTGAACGTCTATTTGAACGACGATGACGTCCGCTACTTGGACAGGCTCGACACAAAGGTCGTGACCGACGACGTCGTGTCCATTCTGCCGGCGGTGGCCGGCGGCGTTTCCTGAAGACCGGTGCGCACAAGCGGATCCGCCACGACGGTGACGGCGCGCAACATCCTTGAGCTCATCGGGAACACTCCCATGGTCGACGTCTCGGGGCTCAGCCCGAACCCGTCGGTCCGAATCGTCCTCAAGCTCGAAGGCCAAAACCCCGGCGGATCCGTCAAGGACCGCATCGCGCTCGCGCTCATCGAAGACGCAGAAGAGCGCGGCGTGCTCCACCCAGGAGCGACCCTTATCGAGCCTTCGTCGGGAAACACAGGCATCGGCCTCGCACTCGTGGCCCGCGTCAAGGGGTACGAAGTGAAGATCGTCATGCCGACGAACGTCTCGATTGAGCGTCGACAGCTGCTCGAACTTTGGGGTGCAGAGATCATCGAGTCACCCGGATCCGAAGGCTCAAACGGGGCGGTGCGCCTGGCAACGCGCCTGGCGGGTGAGCATCCGGAATGGACCTTCCTCTATCAATACGGCAATGCGGCGAATCCCAAGGTGCACTACGAGCACACGGGCCCTGAAATTTGGCGTGACTGTCCTGAGGTGACGCACTTCGTGAGCGGCCTCGGCACGAGTGGGACGCTGCTTGGTGTGGGGCGCTACCTAAAAGAACAGAACCCGGCCATCCAGGTGTGGGCCGTCGAACCACCGAGCGGTGAAGTCGTCGACGGGCTTCGCAGTCTCGACGACGGTTACATCCCTCCGATCTTCCATGAGTGGAAAGGCGAGGAGCTTCTCGATCGCAAGACGGTCGTTGGGCCGCGAGACTCGATCATCTGGACGAGGCGTCTTGCGTCGCTCGGCGTATTTGTCGGGCTCTCCACCGGCGCGGCGATGTGTGGTGCTGCGAACTGCGCGTCGAAAATCGCCTCGGGTGTCATCGTCGTCATTTCGCCCGACGGAGGGTGGAAGTACCTGTCAAGCGGCGCGTGGACGGGAGACCTCGACGAGGTGGTCGAAGCGACAAAGCGCACGGTTTACTTCTAGGAACCGGTTCCCGCGGACAAAAAGGCGAGCGGAGAACCTTGGAGGACAATAGGCCGAAGAGCACGCTGCCTCACGTCGCATCTAGCTTTGTGGGGTGGACAATCGTCCCATCGGCGTTTTTGACAGTGGCTTTGGCGGCCTGACGGTCGCGCGAGCCCTCATCGACGTCCTTCCTAGCGAGCAGATCGTCTATCTCGGCGACACCGGGCGCTATCCCTATGGTCCGCGCGATCCGGACGAAGTTCGACGTTTCAGTCACGAGATCGCCGAGTACCTCATCAACATCGAGCAAGTGAAGATGGTCGTCGTCGCGTGCAACACCGCGGCTTCGGCTGCGATGGACGGATTGCGGATGTCCTTCGACGTACCCGTCCTTGGGGTCTTGGAACCGGGAATTCGAGCGGCAACGCGTGTCACGCGGAATCGGCGCATCGGTGTGATCGGAACGTCGGGAACGATCAATTCGGGCGCCTATGAGCGGCTGGCCGTCCGGATGCGCTTTTCGGGTGAGGTGTTTGCCGTGGCGTGTCCAGGTTTCGTCGAATTCGTCGAGCGGGGCGACTTGTACTCAGAAGAGGTGCACGCCCTCGCGAAGCGTCTGTTGTCGCCGCTTTGTGAGAAGGGCATCGACACGTTGCTCTTGGGTTGCACGCACTATCCATTTCTCGCGCGCACCATCGCGGACGTCATGGGACGCGAGGTCGGGCTCGTTTCCTCTGCAGATGAGACCGCTTTCGATGTGCGTTCGGTGCTCGAGGCAACGGGGCTTTGGCGTCACGGCCACGAAGGTGGTGGGCACCGCTTCTTGTCGACGGGGGACCTTGACTGGTTCGTCGAGACGGGAAGGCGCTTGCTCGGTCCTGAGTTGGACAAAGCCCAAGGTATCGTCCTCGGCGAATGAAGAGGGTGCAGAGGTGCCTTCCGGCCATCGCAATTGAGAGGAGCAGGCGAAGTGGATGTTTCGAACGTGGCGCGACGTGACGGGAGATCGCTCGATGAACTGCGCCCCGTGGCATTCGAGCGCAACTTCACCGAATTTGCGGCCGGATCGGTTCTCGCAGTGATGGGAAAGACGAAGGTGCTCTGTACGGCTTCGATCGACGAGGACGTGCCACGATGGATGCGCGGCACGAACAAGGGTTGGGTGACTGCGGAGTACTCCTTGTTGCCGGGATCTTCGCCCGAGCGCGTCCAGCGGGAAGCGGCTAGAGGCCGGCAGTCAGGCCGGACACACGAGATCCAACGGCTCATCGGCCGTGCACTTCGTGCGGTGTGCGACCTCGAAGCCCTGGGCGAACGACAGGTCATCATCGACTGCGATGTGCTCCAAGCCGACGGTGGGACTCGTACGGCATCTATAACCGGGGCCTATTTGGCATTGCACGACGCGTGTAGCACCTTGGTCGCGAAGTCGAGCATCAGTCGAAGCCCGCTGAGAGAACCGCTCGCCGCGGTGTCGGTGGGTGTGGTCGACGCGGTCTGTATGCTCGACCTCGACTATTCAGAGGACTCCCGAGCTGAAGTCGACATGAATGTCGTCATGACCGGATCGGGCCGATTCATAGAGATCCAAGGGACGGCCGAAGGCATGCCGTACACGCGCACCGAACTCGACGAGCTTCTTGCGCTCGCCCAATTGGGCATCGACGAACTCATCCGTCAGCAAGCAGCGGCGCTCAGTGCGACAAGCGCAGACGCGGTGCCTTCTTGATGAAAGGACAATGTGAGCGCTTGGTGCTTGCATCCGCCAATGTCGACAAGGTAATGGAAATCAGCGCAATCCTGTTTGGCTGCCTTGGGGATGCCATAGAGCTCGTGCCGCGCCCAGCTTCGGTGCAAGAGGTCGAGGAAGACGGTGAAACGCTCTTGGAGAACGCACGCCTCAAAGCCGTCACACTCGTTCGAGCGACGGGCATCGATGCACTTTCCGATGACACGGGTTTGGAAGTTGAAGCGCTCGGCGGAGCCCCAGGCGTTTATAGCGCGCGCTATGCGGGTGAGGGCGCAACCTACGAAGAGAACGTCAAAAAGCTGCTCGCGACCCTTGGGGATAGCCCTAATCGCGCTGCTTTGTTTCGATGCGTCGCGTTCGTCGCTTTCGCGAGTGGGGAGGAGTGCTACGCAGAAGGGGTCGTGTCCGGGACGATCGCGCGTTCTCCACGCGGTAGAGGCGGCTTTGGCTATGACCCCATTTTTGTTCCCGACGAAGGAGACGGTCGAAGTTTCGCGGAGATGTCTTCAGCAGAAAAGCACCGCTATTCTCATCGCGGGCGCGCGTTCCGTTCGCTTTCGCAACTTCTCAAGGCACGGGGCGTCGGAATCTCCTCGTGAAGAAGGAACACCTTCAGTCTTTCGGCACGCAAGGTCGCGCGCTAGGTTCAATTCGTGGCCCATTACCGCTGTAGCTCGTGTGGCAACCGGACGCGCTTTGACCTCGTGTCGACGCGGCGCACACGGTCGTTCCACCACTTTGATCTGGCTGGCGCGGACACGATCGAGGAGGAGGTCGTGCTCCACGAGACGATCGAGTCGGTGACTTGCCGCTGGTGCGGGTCCTCCAAGGCCATTGAGGTCTTTGAAGAGGACGGAAAGAGCCAGGTGGGCGGCGATGTCGCGGCGGGATCGCACGCCTCGACACCTGGCTGAACATGAATCGATGGGGCCGGTGATACAGCCTCGGGTCATCCTTTGTCTCAACGGAATGTCTTACGGGAACGTCCCGGCCGGAGAAAAGGATGTGGTGCCGTGTCAGAAGCAGCGCTCACCATCAGCTGTGAGGAATGTGTTTTTGAGAACACGAGTGCATGCGATGACTGCGTGGTCAACTTCCTTCTCAACGAGGACCGTCATGATGCGATCGTCATCGACGCAAGCGAAGCTCGAGCGGTTCGATTGCTCGCGAAAGCGTGCTTGGTTCCCGGCCTTCGCTACGAACGGCGCGTGGGCTAACAAAGCACGCTCGTCGATGGGCTCAAGGTGACCCATCTCCTCGTCACCAACGATTACCCACCGAAGATCGGCGGGATCCAGTCCTATCTCTTTGAGCTCTGGCGGCGACTCGACCCGGAGACGTTCGTCGTTTTGACCACTGGACACAAGAACGCGGCGAGCTTTGATCCAACCACTGGGCACAAGATCATAAGAATCAGATCGCGACTGATGCTCCCGACGTCGCGGCTTCGTGCGCACATCATGGAGCTTGCGAAGGATACCGGCGCGTCACTTATCGTCTTGGACCCGGCGCTTCCCGTCGGTCTACTCGGCCCTTCCCTCGGGCTTCCCTATGCCTTAGTTCTCCACGGTGCTGAGGTCACCGTTCCCGCGCGCATGCCTGCCCTTCGCCAGCTGCTTCGCAAGACCATCGTTCACGCTTCGCTCGTCATAGCGGCCGGAGACTATCCGGCCGCTGAGGCATCTCGCGTCGCGGGCGACAAGATGCCACAGGTGATTCGCGTGCCGCCGGGTGTGGATGCCGCGCGCTTTGCACCGCTTTCACCCGAACTTCGCAACGCGACACGACGGCGCCTTGGATTAGAAGAGCGCGCGCAAGTTGTATTCAGTGTGAGTCGCCTCGTGCCGAGAAAGGGTATGGACGTGCTCATCGAGGCCTCCGCCGAGCTCGCGTCGGAGTTTCCTGAGCTACGCGTTCTCGTCGGCGGGACCGGCCGAGACGACAAGCGGTTGGCGAAGCTCGCGTCACGCCTTTCTGCTCCGGTGACCTTCCTTGGGCGTTTGTCCGAAGAGGAACTTCCTCAGATCTACGGTGCGGCTGACATCTTTGCGATGTTGTGTCGCAACCGCTGGCTTGGACTCGAACAAGAGGGATTCGGGATTGTGTTCCTCGAAGCCGCAGCAACAGGTATCGCCCAAGTCGCAGGGCGCAGCGGCGGGGCACCTGAGGCCGTCATCGACCACAAGACGGGCCTCGTCGTCGACCGCCCAGGCGACGTCGTCGTGTGCACCGAGGCGTTGCGCACACTCCTCGAGGACGAGGAACTGCGCTTGTGTCTGGGCAGCCAGGCGTTGTTGCGCGCCCGCACCGAATTCGCCTACGAGCGACTTGCCGGACAGCTCTCTGAGGCGCTCCTACAAGCTGGCGGATAGCTCGATCGCGTCCCACGCGGCCGAAGAGTCACCCAAAGGAGGTGTCGGGGTGAAATGCTTGGGAGCAGGATAAAGGGTTGTCGAAGGGAGCAGGCTGTGGAACACACGTCCGAACAAATGGTTATCGCCGGGTCGCCCGAGCGTTGCCTTTCGGTCGTGGCCGACGTCGAGCGGTATCCGGAATGGGTGTCGGACGTCAAGGAGGTACACGTACGCGAGCGAGACGCGCTCGGTCGCGCCTCGATCGTGAGTTTTCGAGCCGGTGCTTTCGGGCGATCCACGAGCTACACGCTCGTTTATGACTACTCGAAGGCATCTGAGATCTCGTGGACTCAACGAGAGGGCGATCTCACGAGCCGCCTCGACGGACGCTATGAATTCCGCCCCACGAGTGACGGTGGAACCGAGGTCATCTACAGCTTGGCCGTCGAGCTGCGCGTGCCCATCCCCGGCTTCGTGAAAAGGCGTGCCGAGGGTCACATTCTCCATGCAGCGGTGCGTGACCTAAAGACGCGGGTGGAATCGGGCGCGTGAACTCCTTGGAGAACGGCCTGTCTCGCAGGTGAACCTTGGAGTCATCTTGCCGTCGTTTTCGACGAGCGCACGGGATGCCCTCGATGCAGCGGACGCGGCGGAACGCGTCGGCCTGCACGGCGTGTTCGTCTTTGACCACCTCTGGCCAGTCGGAGAACCCGGAAGACCCGCGCTATCGCCCTTCCCGCTCCTTGGCGCGATTAGCGCGCGCACGCATTCCATTGCGATTGGAACTCTCGTCGCACGCATCGGGCTCGTTGAAGACACGGTGCTCGTCTCGGAGTTCTTGACGTTGAATGCATTGAGCTCAGGACGCGTCATCGCCGGCGTTGGCGTGGGAGACGAAAGGAGCGCCGCGGAGAACATCGCCTTTGGCGTCGGGTTTCTCGCGGCAAGCGAACGGCGCAACTCCTTGGAAAAGGTGATCCTCGAGCTTCGCCGGGAGGGGGTGGCGACGTGGGTCGGCGGCGGGACACAGGCGACGAACGCCCTCGCCCGAAGGAACGGGGCGGTGTTGAACCTATGGGGTGCAGAGCCCGATGCTATGGCTCGGGCGGGTCGTGAAGGGCCAGTCACCTGGGCAGGCGCGCTTCCAAAGGACGCAAAGCACGCTGCCGAGCGCCTTGATCTTCTCCAAAGAGCCGGCGCGACGTGGGCTGTCGCGTTGTGGCAGGGATCAGTTGATGGGCTCGTTCACAGCGCAAGACAAGCGGACATCAACCTCGCGAGCTGATCGTTCGACGGGAGATTGCATGAAGACCGCGGCGAGAAGCCCGAGAGGTCTCGTGCTCCAGTAACTTTGTACGATGGAATTTCGACGAATCGACGGGTTGCCCCCTTACGTCTTTGCGGAGATCAACGAGCTGAAGCTCATCGCACGGCGCGCGGGGGACGACGTCATCGACCTCGGGTTTGGCAATCCCGATATCCCCTCCCCGGACATCGCGGTGGAAAAGCTCGTCGAGGCTGCGCGCAATGCGAAGAACCACCGCTATTCGGCCTCCCGGGGCATCCCGAAGTTGCGCCAAGCCATCACGGACCTCTACCTCCGCCGATTTGGCGTGGACCTCGATCCAGAGCGCGAAGCCGTCGTGACGATCGGCGCGAAAGAGGGCCTTTCGCACCTCATGTGGGTCCTCGTCGGACCAGGTGATACGGCGCTCGTGCCTTCGCCTTCCTATCCGATACACATCTACGCGCCGCAGTTCGCGGGTGCAGCGGTGCGCTTGGTCCGTCTCGAAGGCCTCGGAAGCGACGAGAAGGACGCGGGTGAGGCGTTCTTCGCGAACTTGATGGAAGCCTGGGAATCGGAGTGGCCAAAACCGAAGGTCGTCATCTTCTCCTTTCCGCACAATCCGACGACCGCATGTATCGACCTTGCGGCGATGGCGAGGCTTGTCGCGTTCGCACGGGAACACGGCGTCGTCTTGGTGCATGACTTCGCGTACTCCGACACGGCATTTGACGGCTACGTGCCGCCATCGCTGCTCCAGGTGCCCGGTGCAACCGAGGTCGCCGTTGAGCTCTACACCTTGACGAAATCGTTCTCTATGGCAGGGTGGCGTCTCGCCTTCCTCGTAGGAAACGCAGAAGTGGTCCAAGCGCTGACGAAGCTGAAGAGCTATCTCGACTATGGGACGTTCCAGCCGATCCAGATCGCCGCGACGGTCGCGATGAACGAGGCCTCGGACTACCCGAAGGTCGTGAACGAGATCTATCTGCACCGCCGTGATGCTCTATGCGATGGGCTTGGTCGCATCGGCTGGGAGGTGACGAAGCCGAAGGGCACGATGTTCGTATGGGCCCCCATTCCCGAGCCATACAAGGAGATGGGTTCGCTCGAGTTCGCGAAGTTCTTGGTCACTCAAGCCAAGGTCGCAGTCTCGCCTGGTGTCGGGTTTGGACCGGGGGGAGACGGCTTCGTTCGCTTCGCACTCATCGAGAACGAACAGCGCATCGGGCAGGGAGTCCGGTCGCTTCGACAGGCCCTGAGCAAGCTCTAGGCGGGCCCGAAAGCATCGCGCCCTGCGCCAAGACGGGGTCTTCTTGGGTTCTCCTCGGCGAAAAGTTTCTGAAAGAATCGGCGGAGAAGTCGTTGACAGCGCCATAGTTCCAATGATGTAATTACTCTTTATCTAGTAGCGACCTTACGCACGACCACAAGATGTTGTGTTTGCAGGCCCGGGATGGGCTGAGAGACCGAGGTGCTAGCAAGTGGCGGGGGCGCAGGGGCGCGATCCGCGGGCAAATCCCGGGAGGACGATGTCATGGCGATAACGGGCGATCGCGTCGAGATCGGCGTACGGCGACACTTCACGACGGCGGGTCGGCATCCCTACGACATGGTCGACTGGGAGCGACGCGACTCGCGCATCTCTGATTACCGCACAGGCGAGGTTGCCTTCGAGCAGCTCGGTGTGGAAGTCCCCGTGACCTGGTCGATGAACGCGACGAACATCTTGGCCCAGAAGTACTTCAGAGGCACGCTCGGCCTTCCCGAGCGCGAGACCTCACTTCGCCAGGTCATCGATCGTGTCGCCGACACGATCACCGCGTGGGGGATCAAGGATGGCTACTTTGCCGACGCTGTCGAAGCGGAAACCTTCGGTGACGAACTGAAGCACCTGATCGTCGAGCAGAAGGCCGCGTTCAATTCGCCCGTTTGGTTCAACATCGGCGTGGCCGGAGTACCCCAGCAGGCCTCCGCATGCTTCATCCTCGCGGTGGACGACTCGATGTCATCGATTTTGAACTGGTATGTCGAGGAAGGGACGATCTTCAAGGGCGGTTCAGGCGCCGGCATCAACCTCTCGCGCATTCGGGGATCGAAGGAATTGCTCAAAGGTGGCGGTACCGCGTCGGGACCAGTGAGCTTCATGCGAGGAGCGGACTCATCGGCTGGCACGATCAAGTCCGGAGGAAAGACCCGGCGTGCCGCAAAGATGGTCATCCTTGACGTGGACCATCCTGACATTCGCGAATTCGTCTGGTGCAAGGCGCGTGAGGAGCGCAAGGCGTTCGCGCTCGCGCAGGCGGGTTTCGACATGGACCTCGACGGTTCGGACATCCACTCGATCCAATACCAGAACGCGAACAACTCCGTTCGCGTGACGGATGACTTCATGCAGGCTGTGTTAGAGGACAAGGAATGGGGCCTCACCGCCCGCACGACCGGCAATGTCATCGAGACGGTGCGTGCCAAGGATCTGTTCCGCGAGATCGCACAAGCGTCCTGGGAGTGTGCGGACCCTGGATTGCAGTACGACACGACGATCAATCGGTGGCACACCACACCGAACACCGGCAGGATCGCAGGATCAAACCCGTGCAGTGAGTACATGCACCTCGATAATTCGGCATGCAACCTCGCGAGTATGAACCTCTTGAAGTTCTTGGACGAAGACGGCACCTTCGACACAGAGGGATTTAAGGCGGGCGTTGAGGTCATCTTCACTGCGCAAGAAATTCTCGTCGGAAATGCCGACTACCCGACGGAAAAGATTGCTGAGACCACGCGGCGCTTTCGTCAGTTGGGCATTGGGTACGCGAACCTCGGCGCAATGCTCATGGCGCTCGGGCTTCCGTACGACTCAGACGAGGCACGGGCGATTTCAGGTGCGGTTACCGCGCTCATGACGGGCCATGCCTATGCGACTTCGGCACGTATCGCGGCGCGCATGGGTCCTTTTGCCGGATATCACGAGAACACCGAGCCGATGCTGAATGTCTTGCGCATGCACCGCAGCGAAGTCGCGAAGATCGATGAGGAGATCGTTCCGATGAATCTCTTGTCTGCAGCTCAAGAGTCCTGGGATGAAGCGGTAGAGCTCGCGGAGACATTCGGCGTACGGAACGCGCAGGCTTCTGTGCTCGCTCCGACGGGCACGATTTCGTTCATGATGGACTGCGACACGACGGGGATCGAGCCGGACTTGGGTCTCGTGAAGACGAAGAAGCTGGTCGGTGGCGGAACGATGTCGATCGTGAATCAGACCGTTCCGCGAGCGCTACGCCGCCTCGGGTATGACGATGGACAGATCGCCGAGATCGTCGCATACATCGATGAGAACAAGTCAATTCTCGGTGCACCCCACGTGAAGGCCGAGCACACCCCAGTCTTCGCCTGCTCGATGGGGGACAACGTCATCGACTACCTCGGTCACGTGAAGATGATGGCGGCCGCACAGCCCTTCATCAGCGGGGCGATCTCAAAGACGGTGAATCTTCCAGGTGAAGCGACGGTCGAAGACGTCGAGCAGCTGCACATCGACGCGTGGCACATGGGACTGAAGGCTGTCGCTATCTACCGGGACAATTCCAAAGTCGCCCAGCCACTCTCCACGACGAAGATGGACGGTGCTCTTGCTTCGCCAGCTGACGGTCCGGCTAACGAACTTCACTCGCGCATCGCCGAACTCGAATCGGCTCTTTCGGCGCGCGCGCTTGCACCGGCGGCGACGTCACGCAAGAGGCTTCCGCGACACCGTCGCTCGAGCACGTTCTCCTTCCGGATCTCTGATTGCGAGGGCTACGTCACCGTTGGTGAATACGAAGACCGCCGTCCCGGTGAGGTCTTCATGAAGGTTTCCAAGCAAGGATCAACCCTCTCGGGTGTTATGGATGCGTTCTCCATCGCTGTCAGCCTCGGGCTGCAGCACGGTGTTCCGCTTTCGACTTTCGTGCGCAAGTACACGAACATGCGCTTTGACCCAGCTGGGATCACCGACGACCCGGATCTTCGTCTCGCTTCGAGCCTTGTCGACTACATCTTCCGTCGCCTTGCTCTTGACTACCTAAGTTTTGACGAGCGAATCGAACTCGGGATCGTTTCCACCGGCGAGCGGACCCAGCAAACGCTTCCGGGGATCGACGATGTCGAAGTGGACGTTGCCATGCGAAACGACAAGGAGCGCTTTGGCGAAGGTGGCGACAGCCTGTCTGCACCGCTGGGAGACCGCCGCGAGCTGTATCCGGAAATCCGGGACGCGCCGTTTTGTTATTCCTGCGGCAACATCATGCAGCGGGCCGGTTCATGCTTTGCGTGCCCGAGTTGTGGGGCAACGAGCGGCTGCTCATAG
>Ga0181521_10001597_pt1 | contig 27755 bp, 33 predicted proteins | sample PEATcosm2014_Bin_32_FD_119764 | JGI IMG/M metagenome (GOLD analysis project Ga0181521, IMG submission 119764) | Peatland microbial communities from MTU Mesocosm Facility, Houghton, MI, USA - PEATcosm2014_Bin02_60_metaG | ecosystem: Environmental > Terrestrial > Soil > Wetlands > Peat | place...
GTCTCTTTCCCGCCCTGCTCACTAATTGCGGTCACACAAGATGTCTCAGTCATGTTGGCACAGAGGGCAACCCCTGAATTCCGAGGGTAGTCAGTTCGTCAAAACCGTCAATAAGGAGCGTCACGTACCCCGCACGCCAGGCGCGCACAAGATGCGACGGGTGCGGAAATCCTATATTTCTCGCGTGGCGTTCCAGCACCTCGGCTGGATTCATTTGTCCAAAATGATCCCGTAGATTAATGTAAAGTGGAAATCTTACGGTCTTGTTCTTAAGATATGCAGCGCGCAATTCCCGAAAAAGTTCCCGCAGGGTCATGCTCTTACCGGATCCGTAGTCGCCAAAGACAATGAAGCGCTTCGCTTGAAGCAGCGCCTGTTGGATTTCAGTTACACTCCAGGGCACTTGGGTCGAAACCTCGACCAGGTCCATGGAGATATATTCAATCTCTTCTCGGGAGGAAGGATTTGCCGGGTCACGAACGCTACCGAATGGATAGTTCATCCGGAGGCTGAGATAGGAGCCCACGTCGATCAATTTGCTCTGAAACTGCGCGAATGATAGGGCGACGACTGAATTGTACTTTTCTTTAATCGCCGTTCGCTGGTCAGGTGAAGGTTCTTCTCTCGTTATGAACCAGCATTTGATAGCCTTTTGCGGGTGCTTAGGCTGAAGCTTTTTCGCTAGATTCACAAGCTTTTGCGCGTCATCCTTGGCCTTTTGCTGGGCGCGCGAGACAGTGCATTCAACGATGTGAACACACTCCTCCGTTTCGAATATTCCGTCTCTTTCGCGTCCTTCCACTACTAAGGCGCCGTCGTATTCAGCCTCCGGCCATAGTTCGCGGGCGACTCGACGAACCTCAGTTTCGAAAATCCCCTCCTGCTCCTGATCAGTCATCTCCGCTGAGACCTTCGTATGATTGCCATCGCTGCCTTAACGCTCCTTCATCGCAGAAGACGAATCTATTTGTATCGACTCGGGCGAGGGTCTGGCGTGCGGATTTAGCCCGGAATAACAAGAAATAATTCCGCCAGCCAAGACCGGATTCGCTCGGCGATTCATTGGACGTATGGCCGGGCACCCGGGAGCTGTCCCCAAGCGGCGTTCCGGGAAACTGCACGTCCAGTTAGACGTCTGACGCCCATCCCTGAGGACGCCACGCGGCGTTCACTGAGATCTCCACAGCGGGATACAATTAGTGCATGACGCTCTGGCAGGAGCACCTGGGCAGCGACCCCGCAGTCTGCGGCGGCGATCTGTGCGCTCGCGGAACCCGTATTCCCGTGACGGTGATTCTCGATAATCTGGCGGAGGGATCGTCACGAACCGAGATTCTGTGCAGTTATCCGTCTTTACGTCCTGAACATATCGATGCCGCCCTGGCCTATGCTGCCGAATTGGCGCATGAAGAACAGTTGATTCCCCTGCACAGCCGGTGAAGTTCAAGCTCGACGAAAACTTGCCGGTCGATCTCGCCGAAGATTTGCTACTGGCAAGAGTTCCAGCTTGGGCGGCGCTGCGACTGAGTGGCTGGGTGGGCTGTCTCAGCGATCCGTTACCGCTCCCTTACGGTCACGGCTCAGTAAAACTACTGGATGTCGTACTCGTTGCGCGCCAGAACGCCGGAGACGCCGGCGATCAGCCGGACTTCCCGCTTCGCCACACCCAGGGTGGACGCCACCGTGTCCGGCAACATGCCCGATCGCAGCAGATTCATCGCCTGCGAACGGAGCGACCGGTTCATCGCCCGGCCGATCGCGTCGCCCGTGCTCTGCCCGCTCAGTTCCAGAAACTCGACGGCGCGGCCCACCTGCCCGATCTGCTCCAGACACGCCGCCTGATTCCGATCCACCGCCGTCCGCAGTTCGCTTCGGGTTCGCGCGAGGCTTTCGCCCGTTCGCCACAGCGCAGACAGACAAACGATCCCGATCAGAACCCCGAGCACGCCGCCGATCAGAGCCGGATCGAGCAGCCTCATGACGGTCGTCCGCCTATCTTGATGTGTTCCGCCGTGCGCAGCCTGTCTTCCCGGCTGGCAAGCTGATTGATGCGGACGCCGTAATTGCCGTCCACTACGACAACCTCGCCGTGTCCAATGACGCAGTCGTTAACGATCACTTCCACCGGATCGGTTACAAACCGGTCGAGTTCGACGATCGAGCCCGTATTGAGTTTCAGCACTTCCCGGATTTGCAGCGAAGTTCTCCCGAACGACACGCTCACCGGCAGCGCCACATCGAGCAGCAGGTCGAACGTTTTTGAGACGCTGCTTTCCCGTGCAGCCGGGCTGTGGGTCTCCGCGGCACGGATTTCATAGAGATTCGCCAGATCTACCGACCAGGCGGCCTTAAACTGCCACGCTTTGTTTTCGGCGTCGATGATGGAGTAGCCTGTCCATGCCAGACCGGGCGGCTCGGCCTTCAGCTCTTCTCCCTGCGAGGCGGTGACCTCGCGCTCCAGGTCGGCGGTGATGCCGGACGCCAGAGCTCCCATGGCCTGACTGACGATTTCCTGCCAGGTCGAGCGGCAGTCTTCGAGCGAAGGGGTATCGACCCCGGCGGCCACCAGAGTCAGGCTCCCCAGCGCTTCCCATACGGGTTTTCCGGCGGCGATCCAGAACGCGGGTCCTTCCACCGTGGCAAACGACTGCTGCCACAGAAACGCTTCCTCCGCTTCCCCAATCTCCGGAATTTTGTCCTGCGGGGAGACGGTGAAAGCGGTCCCGATCATCCCGCGGAGCGCCTGGCCAATCCCCGCTTCCAGGTGATGGGCAAGCTGGGCCTGCGCACGGGCGTTCTTCATTTTTTCCCTTTCAATTCCCCACCCCTGGCCATTGCCTGGCTATCGACGTCCGGAGCCGCAGGATGGCCTGGGTCTTAATCTGCGAAACGCGCGAAAAATGAACTCCCATGACTTCGCCGATCTCCCGAAGAGTCAACTCTTCATAGAAGTAGAGACTGAGGACGGTTTTCTCAGCTTTCGGGAAACGATCGAGAGACGAGGCCATCAGCCGTTCCAGTTCGGTCCGCTCCAGCTGCACGGCGGGAGATTCCTCGCCCGATGCGGCGTATCGCAGGGCGATCGGGGCATCGTTTTCGTCGCGAATGAAATCCAGCTCGCCGATGTTGAGCGCTTCCATTTCGCCCAGCTTCTGCCGGTAATCGTCGATGGTCAGGCTCAGTTCGGCCGCGACTTCGGCTTCCTCCGGCGTCCGCCCCAGCCGCTGCTCGGCGCGCGAGAGGGCGGCTTCGAACTCACGGGCCTGCCTGCGCTTGAGGCGCGGTGCCCAGTCCGCTTCCCGCAGACTGTCCAGAATCGCGCCCCGAATGCGGAACTCGGCATAGGTCCTCAGCTTGACGTTCTGGCCGGGATCGAAATGGTCGATCGCGTTGATCAGACCGACCACGCCGGCCGAAAGCAGGTCGTCGAAGCAGACGGATTCCGGCAGACGCTCGTGGATCTTGCGCGCAATCAGCCGCACCTGGGGCAGGTGCTCGAGAATGAGCCGCTCCCGCTCCTCCTCGGATACGCTGTCTACCGTGCAGTAATACGCAGCAGCCCCCAAAGTCATTTCCTGAATGGTGGGGCGGACGCCCTCGTCCGCGCGGGTCCCCCGGACCCGCTGGTCTCTGACTCGGCAGGCCGACGGGGGCGTCGGCAGACCGGGGGTCCGCCCCACTTAGAAATCCGGAACTCCACGATTTCCGCCATGCTATGCCGCCGCCGCGAATCGGATATTCGTATTCGGATCGACATTCGGCGCAGCCGCCCACAGAGCGCGTGCGAGTTTGGCCGCTTTCACTTCTTCAAGATCCTCGGGTATGCGCTGCCCGGTTCCGGCAAAAGTGGCGGGGATGCCGCTGCGGATCAGCACATCGGCCATGGAAGCCGCGTCCAGCGCCTCGTCCACACCGGTGAAGAGGAGGCGGGACGGCTTCAAACCCGAGAAACGCGCCACCACGTGAAGCATATCGGCGGAACGCGCATCCGCCCTTAGGACCAGATGCGTCTCAATCTCGGGCCGGCCCGAAAAAAAGCCGCGGAAATCGTCGAACTCGCTCCGGTCGGCTGGCGACAGGCCAGGCGTGTCGATCAGTGCCAGTCCCTTCCATCCCTCGCCGGTCAGCGCAAGGTTCAGACCGAAGAGCGACTCATAAGATTGCGACGGCACGCCGAGGATCGCGGCATAACGCGCCAGTTGTTCCTGCGCGCCGACGCCGTGGGCTCCGGCGCTGTAAATCCGCACGGGCACGCGCTGGGCTAATCCCCGCGCGATGGCCAGCTTCATCAGGCTGGTCGTCTTGCCGCGGCCCGGAGGTCCGATGAATGCCAGCGTGCGGCTTTCGCCCGGCTTGATCTCAACGAAGGGAGCGGTGGAAATTCGCCGCGTCAGTTCGCGCAGCGCGGCCTCATGCGAATCGCCGGGCGTTTCCGTCGCCACTGCCGCGATTTCGCGGGCCACCGCCGGATCGATACCGGCCTCGGTGAGCCGCGCCGCAATCGCACTGTCTTCGCGGGGCGCGTTCGGGCTCGCGGCGACGCTCACGCGTAACTCCGAAATTTGCCGGCGGATCTCTTCGATTTCGGAGACAGCGTACAGCGGACCCTCGGGAGCTTCGGCCGAACGGTCCGTGGCCGGGTCCCAGGCGAAAGTCACTTCGAGGCGTCCGAATTGCCGCGCTTCGGCCGGGGTGGGCCGCGATCCGACCAGCAGGGCTTCCGGGCCCAGTTCGCGATGCGCCACCTCGAGGGCTGCCGAGACGCTGCTGGCGAAATAGATTTTGGTCTGCATGATTATTGAATGACTCCCAGTGAAATGACCTTAATACCGGCGGGAACCTCGCTGTGCGCGAGGAAGAACAACTGGGGTATCGACGACTCGACGGCCTGCCTCAGAAAGTACCGGCAGGTGGAACTGACGATCACAACGGCCGGAGATTCCAGCGGTCCCACGGCTCGGTTCAGGCGCTCGAGAAGATCGCGCAGCGCATTGGGGACAAGCGCGAATGAGCTGTTCGATTCGCCGTGTTCGATGCCCCCCTCGACGAAGCGTTCGACCTCCGGTTCGAGGAACCAGGCCGGCAAAGCACCGTTCGCGTTCAGATACGGCCTCACCACAACGCGCCGGATCGACTGGCGAACATAGTCGGTCAGCAGCACTGGATTCCGCGTGGCGGGCGCGGCTTCGCCAAGGGCCTCGAGAATCGATACGGAGTCGCGGATGGAAACGCGCTCGCGCAGCAGATTCTGGGTCACGCGCTGCACGGTCGCCAGCGGCAACAGCTTGGGTACCAGATCCTCGACCACCTTGGCGTTCTCCACGGCGACGCGGTCCAGCAGCTTCTTGGCTTCCTGACGGGAAAAAAGTTCGTGCGCGACGCGCTTGATCGATTCACCCAGATGCGTGCTCAATACGCTGAGCGGATCGATCACGGTGTAGCCCATGTTCCGGACCGCATCCGCACGCGATGAGGGCACCCACCACGCCGTCACGCCGAAGGCCGGATCTTTAGTTGGCCGTCCTTCGGGAGGCGGCGCGGTCGCCGTCGTGGCGATGGCGAGTTCGAGACCCTGCGGAAGCTCGAACCGGGCGATTTCAACTCCCTTGAGGTTGATCGCATACTCGCGAGATCGCAGGCTCAGGTTATCGGTCACGCGAATGGCGGGAATAATGAAACCAAGCTCCGTTGCGAGCTGCTTGCGGATACTGCCGATGCGGCGCAGCAGCGGGGAGTTCGGCCCGTCCGCGATAAAGGAAACCAGGCTGACGCCGACTTCGATCGAGAGCGGCTCGACGCGCAGCAGATCGTCGAGATTCTCTTTAGTTGCTTTCACCGGTCCCGCGCCCGCCTTCACGACGCCCTTCTCGGCGCGCTTCTTCATCCGCCAGCCGATCGTGCCCAGCCCGGAACCAAGAAGCAGGAACGGAATTTTTGGCAGACCTGGAAACGCCGCCAGAGCGATCAGCACGCCCGCCGAGAGCAAAAGAGGCTGGGGCGTTCCGAACACCTGTTTCTGGAACTCGACGCCCAGGCGATTATCGGAACTGGCGCGCGTCGTGATCATGCCGCCGGAGATCGAGATCATGAGCGCCGGGATCACCGTGACAAGGCCATCGCCGATGGTGAGAACGGTGTACGTCTGCACGGCCTTTCCGAGGTCCATGCCGTGCTGGAGCACGCCGATCAGCAAGCCGGCGATGATATTAATCCCGGTGATCAGAAGACCGGCCACCGCGTCGCGCTGCGTGAAGCGGCTGGCGCCATCCATGGCTCCGTAGAATTCCGCCTCGCTGGCGAGTTGCTTGCGCCGGCGCCGCGCCTCGGCTTCGTCGATCAGGCCCGCGTTGAGGTCCGAATCGATCGACATCTGTTTGCCCGGCAGCGAATCGAGGGTGAAACGCGCCGTGACTTCCGAAATGCGCACCGCGCCGTGGTTGATCACGACGTATTGAATGGCGATCAGGACGAGAAAAATCACTGCCCCGATAACGTAATTGCCGCCCACCACGAAATTGCCGAATGCCTGAATGACATCGCCCGCAGCCGATGTGCCCGTGTGCCCGTTGAGCAGAATCAGGCGCGCCGAGGAGACGTTCAGCGCCAGGCGGAAAAGCGTGAGCAGCAGCAGAGTGGTCGGGAATACGTTGAAATCGACCGGTTTCGTGATGTACATCGCTACCATCAGCACGATGACGGACATCATGATGTCGCACACGATCAGCAGGTCGAGCATGAAACGCGGCATAGGCGCGATCAGCGCGATCACTATGCCGAGGACAGCCGCCGGAACGGCGAACTCGCTGGCCGCCTGAAGGGAGATCTTCGGGCCGGCTGTATTCAGCCGAATGGGCGCCGGAGCTGCGTTAGCAGCCACGGGCAACCGCTCCTTTACAGTCGCGGCTCAGTAACGTTTTGCCCTTACTGAGCCGCGCGCGTGAGCAAGCGGTTGTTCGCCCCTTTTGCCACCGGATGTTTGCCGTCATTTGCGTGCCATCAATTTGAAGATGTAAGCCAGAATCTCCGCCACCGCGCGGTAAAGATGCGCCGGAATTTCCTGTCCCACTTCCACCGATTTGTACAGTGCCTGCGCCAGCGGCGGATTCTCAATAATGGGTACCTGATTTTCGATGGCGCGCTGGCGGATGCGGGCCGCCAGGTAATTTTTGCCCTTCGCCACCACGCGGGGCGCCGCCATGGTGCCCTGTTCGTACCGGAGCGCCACCGCATAATGCGTGGGGTTGACGACCACCGCCGTGGCTGTCGCCACTTCCCGCATCATGTTCTTGCGGCGCATATCGCGCTGGAGGCGCCGGATGCGGGCCTTGACCTGGGGATGGCCGTCCGTTTCCTTCGACTCGTCGCGCAGATCCTGTTTGCTCATCTTCAGTTGACTGCTGTATTTTCTGCGTCCGCGCGCGAGCATTACGGCGCCCAGCACGACCAGCACGAGCGATGCTTTCCGCATGACGTCCCGCAGCAGAACTCCGGCGGTCGTCACGCTGCCGGCGATGGGCAGCAGAGGCAGGCGCAGCAGCTCCGGCAACTGATCGCGCACCATCGACCAGGTAAGCCAGAACATCACCGGAATCATGATGACGGCCTGCGCGAACGACATGAAGTTATTCGCCGGCATCTGCTTGAGCTTGTTCATGGGATTGATCCGATCGAATTTCAGCGCCAGGCGCGCGAAACTGAAGCCCATATTGTTGGATAAAAGCTGGATCAGAACCGTGACCCCCAGGAGAACAAGGCCGAGGACGCCCAGCGGACGCAGCACGCCATTCGCGAGGCGGCCGAAAATGGCAAGCAAATCGGGCGCCGTCAGGGAGGCCGAGAACGCCTGCCGTAATCCCATGCGGAAGGCGCCCTCGAAGCTCGCAATCCAGTCGGGAAACCAGGCTGAGGCGAACAGGACGAAAGCCAGGAACTGCATGGCGGAGACGAATTCGCGAACCGCGGGGAAATCGCCCTCCTTGCGCGCCTTTTGCAGGCGGCGCGGGGTGGCTTTCTCACTGCGCTGCGAATGATCCGCCATTTAGCCGCGAATCGCAGGCGGAACCGCCTGCGCCACATTTGTCTTTGTGGGGCAGGCGGTTCCGCCTGCCGGACGTTGCTCAGTGGGCACTGCGCAGAATGCCTTCCACCAGGCGCGCCCACGAAGTCATCAGCGACTCCAGAAAAGCCGGCTGGAGAGCGATCGTCGCCGACAGCAGCAGCATGGTTCCCGCCAGCTTCACAGGCATGGTCAGACTGATCAGATGGAGTTGCGCCTGCACGCGTCCGATAACGGCCAGCGACGCGTCCGCCAGCAACAGAAGAGTGAGCAGCGGAGCCGCCAGACGCAGTCCCGAACTGAAGATCGTCGACGCAAACTGAATCATCGCCGGTATCCAGGCTTTGTTCAGCGTGAACGACTCGGGCGGAACCAGCCGCATGCTCTCCGCCAGCGCTTTGACCAGGAGCCGATCCGCGCCGGAGACGAAGAACAGCAGACCGGCGGTGATCTGCGCCGCGCTGAGAAGGACTGTGGAATCCGCCCCGCTGGTGGGGTCGATGGTCGATGCATAACCGAGACCGGCCAGCAGACTGACCTCCTGCGCCGCCATCTGAAATACGTCGAGCACGATGGCCAGGGCGAGGCCGATGGTGAGGCCCAGCGCAGTCTCGCCGGCGATCCCGGCGACCATCCGCCCGATGCTTGCGTCGGCCCCCACCGGCGATTTCCACTCGGAGCGCAACAGCAGCGTAAAGGCGATGGCCAGCACGATCCGCGCAGTTTCGGGCGCGGCGCGAAATGCGGCCAGGGGCAGAAAAGCGAATACGCCGGAAATGCGCGCCAGCGCGTACAGGAACCCGAATAACGTCGCGTAGTTTACGAGCGGCTCAGCGCCCATAGCGGCTCAAGTTTCCCAGAATGTCCGTGGCATAGCCCATGGCTTTGTGCACCATCCAGGGCATCAGCAGCAGGCTGCCGCCGAGAAACGCGATCAGCCGCGGAATAGCATTGAATCCGCTGTCCTGGATCGAGGTCAGCACCTGCACCAGGCTGACTACGATGCCGGTGGCGAAACCGATCGACAGCAGCGGGGCGGCGATCCAGAATGCGGTGAGAAACATCTGGCCCACCATATGAGCGACCGAATCGGGCGTCATGCGAAGAATCCTTTCATCAGCGATCCCACCGTCAGGTTCCAGCCGTCCACCAGCACGAACAGAAGGATCTTGAATGGCGCCGAAACCATGGCCGGCGGCAGTTGCACCATGCCGATGGACAGCGTCACGGAAGCCACAACAATGTCGATTAACAGAAACGGAAGAAAAATGACCGCGCCAATCTGAAATCCCGCGCGCATCTCGGAGAGGATGTAGGCGGGCGCGAGGATCTGCAGATCCAGATCCGCGGGCTTGCGGGGCGCGGGCGAATGCGTCAGATCGAGGAAGAGTTTCACGTCTTTCTCGCGGACGAAGCGGCTCAGGAACTCCTTCAGCGGCTTGCCGCCCGCATCGTAAGCCTGAGAGATCGTCATCTCGCCGCGCTCCATGGGCGCCCACGCTTCGTTATAAATCCGCGTGGCCATGGGCTGCACGGTGACGAGCGTCAGAAAGAGCGCAAGCCCCGTGAGTACCTGATTGGAGGGTGCGTTCTGCGTGCCGAGCGCCTGCCGCAGGAAGTGCAGTACGATCGAGATCCGCAGAAACGGCGTCACCGACATGACGATCGCGGGCAGGAGCGTGAGGGCCGTCAGCAGAATAATGATCTGCATCGGCGCGCTCAGCGCGTTTTGCCCTGCGGGTAACAGCGGAGGCGCGCTCATGATTCGATTACCTGGCATGATGAAGGAGCGGTTGCCACCAGCACGCGCCGGTCGCCCACGCGCACGAGATGCAGAGCGTGGTGAGGTCCCAGGGTCACGCGCTCGATGACTTCCAGCTGGCGCGGGGTTGCCGAGGACATCCGCGGCAGACGAAAAGAGGCGGCGCCCCGCTTCTTCAGGAGAAACAGAGCGCCGCCCAGCAATGCCATCACCAGAAAGACCGCGCCGAAAGATTGCGTCATCTATTACCCATGCTGCTCTGGTGTAATCACCATCAGTTTTTTCTCAGAAGGGGATGCTGCCTTCCGGCAGCTTTGTCATCGCTCGATATTGAAATCCGTGATACGGACTCCCATCGTGTTCTCGATGATGACGATTTCTCCGAACGCCGCCAGTTTCGACCCGATGAAAATGTCGATGTTCTCGCCAGCCGAGCGGTGCATCTCGATCACGCTGCCTTCTTCCAGAGCGAGAATCACCGACAGCTTCATCCAGCGCCGATCGAGCTGGACCTCCACCTCGATCGGCACCTCCGCAATGTGAGCGATCTCCTGCAGCGGCGTCATCGCCGACTGCGGAATCAGGGCCAGCTGGGGCGTCATTGTGCGGGTATCAGAGTGAGCACATCCTGAACGATGTTGTCTTCGGTAGTGATCACCTTGGAGTTCGCTTCATAGCCGCGCTCATACGTCAACATGTTGGTTAGCTCGGTCGCGATATCGACCGTCGAGGTCTCGAGCGCGCCGCCGGTAATCGTTCCCCGCGCGCCGGTCGAAGGCAAGCCGATCACCGGCGCCGCCGTCGCTCCCGTCACGGCGAATGAATTCCCGTCGACCTGCACCATGGAATCGGGATTCAGCACCGACGCCAGCGCTATCTGAGCCACGTTCTCCGTCGTACCGTTGGAGAACGTCGCGACCACGGTTCCGCCAGCCGCGATACTCATATTGGAGAGCTGGCTCGCCGCCGAGCCGTTCTGGGTCGTGGAAATATTGGTCGAGGTCTGGGCGTTTTGACTGATGGTCGGATTGCCCGAGGCGTCATAAAGGTTCCAGGTCAGACTGGGCAGGGAGGCTTGGTTGGACAGCGTGACGGGAATCGAGATGGAGCCGGTTGCGCCGGGCGCCGGAGTTAATAACTTGCCGCTGCCGTCGAAAGTCATCGCGCCGGTAGCGAGCGGGTTGGCCGAGCCAGCTCCCAAATCCGCCGCTGGCAGCGACGCGGAGTAAGTCCAGTCGTTGGCCGCAGTTTCGGTATACGTGACGGTCAGGGTGTGCGCGTTACCCTGCGCGTCGAAGATCTGGACGGGCGTGCTGAAAGTGGCATTGCCCGCGGCGTTCCCGGCCAGGTTCACGTCGACTGAGAAATCCGAGGTCGCAACAGGCGGCTGGGCCAAAGTGTTCGGCAGTACAATGCTGCTGGTCGGCCCGGCAGTGCTCAGGGGATTGCCGGTGCTCGCGTCCCAGCCCTGGACATTCTGTCCGGTGGCAGTCACAAGATCGCCGGCTGAGTCAACCTGAAAATTCCCCTGCCGCGTGTACTCTATGGCGCCCGATGGCGCCTGCACAACGAAAAACCCCCCGCCCTGAATGGCGGCGTCGTAGGCGCCTCCCGTGGTTTGAAGCGTGCCCTGCGTGAACTGCTGCGTGGTCTGTGCTACCGTCGAGCCGCTGACCGCTGAAGAGTTCGAAAAGCCCGACAGGCTTTGATTCACGAGATCTTCGAATGAGACCTGTATGTCCTTGTACCCGGTCGTATTCAGATTCGCGAGATTGCCGCTGATGACGTTGATGGCCGTCGAATTGGCGTTAAGTCCGGAAAGTGCATTGGCGATGGCTGATGACATGTATTAGCTCCCTGTGGTTGACTGTGTGCCGCTGGTCTGGTCCGGCGTGGTTGTGGTTTTCGCCGGCGTGGTGTTCTGGTTGATGTCCATCAACTGCTCGAGCTGACTGTACGAGGTAAGTTGCGAGACGAATTCCGTGCTGTCGGTCGGGTTCAGCGGATCCTGATTCTGCAGCTGCGAGACGAGCAGCGTCATAAAAGTCGACTCGCTGGCGAGCGGGTCGTTCGATTGCGGCGTCTGGCCGGTGGTATCCGCCGTTGACGGCGACGTTCCCGTGATTATGGATGGACTCATAAATACTCCTTCGGTGTTTGCTGCATGGCGGTGTCGAAATCCTCTGCGTCCGGATCGGCGCTCTGGTTGTGCTGCTCTTGTCGATCTTCCTGTGGCTGGCGCTGACCGCCCTGACGGTCCTGTCCGGGTGTCCATGCCTGGGCGTCATACCCCGCATTGGCAAGCGAAGTGGCCAGATCGTGTACGCCTTCGCTCAGACGGCCCGTCAGCGCGGGATCCGTCGAGTGCAATTCAATGTGAACATCGCCGGCACGCTCGGAAAGACGCAGCCGAACGTCCGACGCACCGTCCGGTGTAAATTCGAGCGACACCGACCGCAAGGGCTGCGTTTGAGTCCGCGCCTGAGAGGCGGGCTCGGCCGCTTCGTAGATTTGCGCCGCCTGACTGGCTGGCCGCTCCGTTCTGGTTGCCGCTGGTGCCGCTGCAGGCGCCACGACAGGTGCTGCCGCAGGTGCCGTGACGGGCGCGGTTTGCGGTTGTGAACCGGAGGGTATCGGTGGCCCAGCGGCCACCGGATTGGATGGCGGCTGCTCCTGAGGCTGTGCCAGGGGCTGCGCAGCGGACTGAGTCTGGCCGGAAACTGTTCTCGGCGAAACCGGAATGGGCTGCACGGTCTCCGTCTGCACTGGCGTTTGCGTTACCGTTGCTGCGCCTGGTTCTACGGCGGCCTGTGGCGGCGCGGAATTCTCCTTTGGCTCTTCCGTCGCCCGTATTCTGACCTCAAGCGCGGGCGCGGCGGAGAGCGTGACTGCGGATTCCTGCGGCGGCGCCGGGGCCAGCTGCGGTGGTGGGCTTCCGGAAGGCGAATTCGGCGTGGTCGATCTCAGCGCGACAGGCGGAAGCGGAAGCGGAGGTGTGGGTGTGGCGATCGCGATCGCGGGTGGCGTCGGGCTGTCGCTGCTTTTTGCAGATGACGTTTTCCGCATTGACTGGATATCCGCCGGCATCGCGGCTTCGGTGCTCTCCTGCTTCGGTGGCGGCGGCGGAGCGTTTATCTCGCCGGTGACGGCAACATCCGCACTATTCTGAGTCGAAACATTGCTTTTCGTGCCGAGACCCACATCCCCGCCGCTTATATCCTGAATCGGGGTTTGGACCGTCGTTTGTATCGTGGTTTGAATAATCGTGGGTGCTGACGGCTGCGGCGTCACCAGGTTCGTAATGGGAGCTGTCGTCGTGTCGCCTCGGCTTGGAGATGCAGCTGCCAGACGTGTATTTCCCGGCGCAGCCGGTTTCGAGGCTCGCGGATCTGCATCGATGGCCGCGTTCTTCATCGTCTGTTCGGGGACCGCCGGATTCAAAGTCGTGCGCGCCGTACCGGAGTTGACTGGCTGCGGGTTCGTTCCCGAATTGACTGGCTGCGGCATCGCGTTCACCGCCGGTCGCCCGCTGGTTCCGAAATAGACCGGCTGCGGCGCGGGGTTCGCGGTCTTCTGCGCGGTTCCCGAATCGATTGGCTGCGGTGTCGCATTCACCACCGCCCGCGCCGTTCCCCGATTGACTGGCTGCGGAGTTGCGGTTCCTGTCTTCTGTGTTGCTCCCGAATCGACTGGCGGCGGCGAAAGGGACTGGATCAATTGAGCGAAGTCGGAGAGAGTTTCGGCACTCGTTGTGTCGAGGGAGGATCCGGAGGTCGATGGCGTGTTCCCGTTGCCTCGCGTCGCCGACGGCCCTGCTGCCGCATTGTTCAGCGGAACTGGTTCGAGTTGCTGCGAGATCGCAAGCTGGCTGCTCACGCTTGCGGAAGGGGCAGCCCGGCGGCCAAAGCCGCGCGTCAGTGTTTCAAGCTGTTAGCCCGGTCCGGGCGGCGTCGTTTTGCCGATCGCGACTGAAACGGCAAAATTCTGGCGATTCCCGCACTTCCCCTCATTGCGCATATCGGCCTCGCGGGTCTGATTGTAGAGGAGTTGATCCGGTTTTCTTCGTTAGGCCAGCGGGCTGCATCCCTCTGGCACGGGAACAACGATGGACAACATTTCAATCTCAGCAGCCAGCGGTATGAGCTCCCGCATGCAATCCCTCGAAATGCTCGCCAACAATCTGGCCAACGTCGAAACCGGCGGATACAAAGCGGACCGCGAGTTCTACAGTCTTTACACCAGCGCCGAAGCGTCGGCCGATCCGCAGACCGGAGACGCGAACGCGCTCCCTGTCATCGAAAGTCACTGGACCGACCTGACCCAGGGCAACCTGCGCGATACCGCAAATCCACTCGACCTGGCCATCGACGGTGAAGGTCTTTTCGCGGTCCAGACGCCGGGCGGCGTTCGCTACACGCGCAACGGCAGCTTTCGCATTTCGCAGGCGGGAGTGCTGACGGCCGCCGATGGCAGTCCCATCAGAGCCCAGGGAGGCGGCCAGATCGAATTGCAACCCGGACTTCCCGTCGAGGTGCTTCCGGACGGAACCGTGCAACAGAGCGGACAGCCCGCCGGCCAGATCGAGCTTGCAGCCTTCGATTCAGGCAGCGCAAATAAGGAAGGCGCCAGCTATTTCGCGCCAGTGGCAGGAGCGACGGCCAAACCAGCCTCCGGCGCCGTGGTGCAGGGAAAACTCGAACAGTCGAACGTTGGCGCCGCCGAATCGTCCGTCCGCCTGGTGGCGATCATGCGTCAGTTCGAAATGCTGCAGAAGGCCATGAACATCGGCAATGAACTGAACCGCGAGGCCATCGAGCAAGTGGCCCGTGTGGCGACTTAAAGAAGGTACCGAGCCGCGCGCGTGAGCAAGCGGTTTTTGACAGGAGAAATCATGATTCGAGCCTTATACAGCGCCGCCAGTGGCATGACGGCACAGCAATTGAACGTCGATAACATCGCCAATAACCTGGCCAACGCCAATACGGTCGGTTACAAAACGCGGCGGGCGCAGTTTCAGGATCTGCTCTACCAGACCATGGTTCAGCCAGGCTCTTCGGCGAGCCAGTCGACGATCGTTCCCAGCGGATTACAGCTCGGCCTCGGCACGCGCGCGGCCTCGAACGAAATCATCTTCTCGCAGGGCAGTTTCTCCAACACGAGCAATCCGCTGGATCTCGTCATTCAGGGCAACGGATTCTTCCAGATCCAGCAGCCGAGCGGAGGACTTGCCTACACGCGCGCGGGAACGTTCCAGCTCAATGCCGCCGGCGCCATCGTGACCTCGAGCGGCTCTTTGCTCACTCCGCAGATCACCATCCCGCCCACCGCGCAATCGATCAACATCGCTACCGACGGAACCGTAAGCTATGTTCTGCCCGGACAGACCGCCTCTCAGGTAGCGGGCCAGCTCACCCTGGCCCAGTTTCAGAATCCAGCCGGTCTGAACTCGATGGGGCAGGGCCTCTATCTGCCCACCGACGCCTCGGGAGAGGCGCTCGTCGGACCTCCGGGCGGCAGCGAAGGCCTCGGCACGCTCATGCAGGGCTATGTCGAGCAATCGAACGTCAGCGTTGTCGACGAATTCATCAATCTGATCACGGCCCAGCGCGCTTACGAGGCCAACTCGAAGGTCGTCAAGGCCGCCGACGACATGTACCAGCAGGTCAACAACCTGACCAAGTGAAACGCTCATGACGCTGCGTCTGCTCTTACTGACGGGCATCTCAAGCGCCGCGTTTGCCGCTTGCCTTCCGGTCGCCGGAAGCCGCATCCTCGCACGCGATCTCGCGCTGGCCGATCCTCGTTTCGCCGCGCTCCCCGCCACGCTCGCAGTGGGTTTCGCACCCGAACCCGGCACGAAGAAGGTTTACACAGCGGCTGAGCTGCAGCGGCTCGCGCGCGCCAATGGATTTCAGTGGAACGATGCAGCCGCCGACATCTGCTTCGAACTCCCCATGCGCCGGCTCGACGCGGCAGACGCGACCGCGGCCATGCGGCGCGGCCTTCCTCCGGATGCGGAACTAACGATCGAAGAATTATCCAAGCCCGATCTGCCGGCGGGACAACTGGAGTTCCCGATGTCCGGCCTTGAGCCATCCGCGCCCGGCTCTCAGAGCGTACAACTTTGGCGGGGCTACGTGCGCTACGCGGAAACGCAAAAAGCGTCCTGCTGGGCGCGCGTCAAACTGACCGCGCGCTACACGGTCGTGGTCGCCGCGAAGGATCTGCGGCCGGGCCAAACGCTCGATGCGGCTGTTCTGCGAGTTGAGACGAAGACCGGACCCCTCGAACGAGAGCCGGCCGCCACTCGGCTGGAAGAAGTGCAGGGACACGCGTTGAAACGTCCTTTGCAGGCTGGTTCGCCCATAACGCTGGGAATACTCGTCGAGCCTTTTGCCGTGCAGCGGGGCGACCCGGTGCGAGTCGAAGTCCGCAGCGGTCCGGCCCGTTTGCATTTCGAAGCAGTGGCCGAAGCTCCGGCGCGCGAAGGAGACACGATCGAGTTGCGCAATCCGGTAAACGGCAAAACATTCAAGGCCCGCCTCGCCGCGGGACAACAGGCCGTGCTGGTCGTCGGCGAAGGACAAAAACTATGAAACAAACTTTCACATTCGCGGCGGCGCTCTGTCTGGCCGCGAGCCTTCACGGCGCGAGCATTCCGGGCCTGAAGAAAAAGCCTCCCGAGCCTTCACTGCTCGACAAGTACCTCAAGAGCGCCTCCGCCCCGAAGGATGCCGATCAAACGCCCGCCTCGCCCGGCGCCATCTGGTCTCCCGCCTCACGCTTGAACGATCTGGCCCGTGATTTGCGCGCCAGCCAGGTCGACGACGTTGTGACGGTGGTTGTCAACGAGGCTACCAACGCGGTCTCCAGCGGCGTCAGCCAGACTCAACGGGCCTCCACCGCCACCGACACGATTCCATCGCTGCTGGGCATAAAGTCTCCCACCGGAGCGTTGACGAATCTGCTGAACCAATCCGGCAATGTGCAGCTCAACGGCACCGGAACCACTTCGCGCACTTCCACGCTCACCGCGGTATTGACCGCGCGCGTCGTGTCGGTATTGCCCGGCGGCCTGCTCCTTATCGAAGGCGACAAGAATATGCAGGTTAATTCCGAGCAGCAGGTCATCACGGTGCGCGGGATCATTCGCACGGCTGACATTTCCACCAGCAATACAGTGGGTTCCACGCAAATCGCCGATATGGAGCTGCTCGTGAACGGCAAAGGTGTAGTGGGCGACGCCATTCGCCGTCCCAATGTGCTCTACCGGTTTTTACTCGGCCTTCTGCCCTTCTGATCATGCGCGCTCTATCGGCATATCTCGCGGCTCTCTATCTCGCCACCGGACTCCCCACAGCACTGCCGGCGGCTACCCGGCTTAAGGATCTGGTTTCGATCGAAGGCGTGCGCGAGAATCAGCTGGTCGGTTACGGAGTTGTGGTGGGTCTCAACCGCACAGGCGACAAGCAGCAGACGATCTTCAGCACGCAGAGCCTCGCCAATGTGCTCTTACAAATGGGTGTGTCGGTCTCTGCCACTGCTATCAAGGTTGCCAATACCGCCGCCGTCATGGTGACAGCAACGCTGCCGCCGTTTGCGCAGCCCGGCACGAAGATCGACGTCACCGCGGCGGCGATCGGCGATGCCAGCAATCTGCAGGGCGGCATCTTACTAATGACTTCCCTGCGCGGGACCAACGGACAGGTGTACGCGGTCGCGCAGGGGCCGGTTGTGACCGGCGGTTTCGTCGCCGGCCGCGGCGGCGTCAGCCAGACCGTCAATCATCCAACGGTTGGCCGTTCGCCAAACGGAGCTACAGTCGAACGCATCGCCCCCTCCGTCGAACCCACCGCGCGCGTGAAGCTGCAATTGCGCACCGCCGATTTCACGACCTCGGCGCGCATCGCCGCAGCCATCAACAAGGAATTCTCGGGTGAGGCGCCTCCGATCGCGCGGGCGGAGAATTCCGCGCTGATCGGCGTCGACACGCCCGCGGAGTGGAAAACCCGCATGACCGAATTCATCGCCGCACTGGAAGACCTGAGAGTCGACGTCGATGCGCCTGCGAAGATCGTCGTCAACGAACGCACCGGTACCATCGTGATAGGAAAGGACGTGCGTATCGCGCCGGTAGCAATCCTGCACGGCAATCTTTCCGTAGAAATTCAGACCAACCTGCTCGTTTCGCAGCCAGGGCCGGCGTCGAAGGGAACCACCGAAGTTGTGCCCGAGACGACGGTCACCGCGAAGGACAGCCCTACCCGCAACGTGGTATTGAAACAGGGCGCGACGGTCGAAGAACTGGTCCGTGCGCTCACGGCGATCGGATCTTCGGCCCGCGACATCATCGCCATTCTGCAGAATCTGCGCGCCGCCGGTGCGCTGGATGCCGACCTCGAGGTGATCTGACGATGACACCGACCATGCCGGTCAACGCCGGCAGTCTCGCGCCCGTTTCGGACCTTCAAAAAAGCACGAAAGCCGCGAAGGACTTCGAAGCGCTCCTGATTGGCCAGATGCTGCAGTCAGTACGCGAAGAGGGCTCGAGCTGGCTTGGGACGGGGGACGATGACAAGGCCAGCGACTCCGCATTCGGAATGGGCGAACAGCAACTCGCCCGCGCTATCGCCGATGGCGGCGGACTGGGTCTGTCGAAGGTGATCGCCTCAGGCCTCGAGCGGAATCCCTGACCCGGCGCCGGACTTCTCGCCCCAGCTCCCCGACTGCCAGTCGCCGGATTTCCCCTCACTCGCGACGGCATGCTCCGCGATCTGGTCCCAGGCTTCCGCCAGCGTCGTCAGCAGACCGAGCACTTCCGTAAGGGGCGCATCCTCCTGCCGCAGATTCGCGTCGAGCAACCGCTGCTGCATGTACCAGTACATCTCCCGCAGCCGGCTGGCAAGCTCCGGCGCAGCGTCCGGTCGCAGCGAAGACAGCAGCTCGTGAAGCGCCGAATACGCCCGTGTGATGGCCTTCGACCGTTCCGCGATCCGGCCACTCCGCAGATGCTCACGCGCCTCGCGCACGGTCGATATCGCCCGTTGGTACACCAGCCTGACCAACTCGATCGGATCGGCGCCGAGAATTTGTTGTTCGAAATAAGGATTCATCCTGAATCTTTCGTTGTGGCTTTCAATTCTGCTGCGAGCTGCAGCAGGTACTCCGGCGGCCATTGGGTAATGACCTCTTTTGTTTTGGTATCGACCACCTGGACGACGGGTGTGTGGGTCCCCGGAGCGATGGAATGCTGGACCTCGCGACCTTCGCCCAGATAGCTGGCCTCGTTCAGTTGCCCTGCCGCGGCCGAAACAGCCAGGTTCAGCGTTCGCTCTGCCTGGGACGCCGGATTCGCCCGGAACGTCGTTTCCGCGGACGCCGACGAGCTCGTAATTGGAGCGCTGGAAAAGAGGCCCATAAGTTTCGCCTGATTCTCTTATCGGCTGACGGCTCCGCGGGCTTTAACTATAACTGGACCGGCGTCAGCGGCTCGGGCATAAACTGTGGAGGGAGCTGAACGTCAACGAGGCGATCTAATTGGTTTCGGAACCTCCATTGCGGAATCGTCGTGCACGAGCGCGAACTCCTGATCTGCCGCGTTTGACGGCAGCGCAGAAGGCGGCGGCTCTTGCCCGGAGTCATCTGTTCAACGGCTCCTCACCCGCGGCTCTCAACTCGCTGGCAGATCTGGCCGAATCCCGGCGGCTGGGCCGCGGCGAATTTCTGTTCCTCGCCGGAGAGCCGGCGCGGGGCTTGTTTGTCATTGTCTCCGGCTCCATCCGCGCATTTCGTGTAAACGCAAAGGGCCGGGAACAGACGATTCACGTGGAAAGCGCCGGAGCTACTCTGGCCGAAGTTCCCGTCTTCGACGACGGTGACTATCCCGCGACTGCGGTCGCCGAGGAGCCGTCTGAAGTCCTGTTTCTCAGTAAAGCCGATGTACAGCGGTTCCTCATCGCGAATCCCGCCGTTGCGCTGAATGCCCTGCGGCTCATGGCCCGACGATTGCGGCGTCACGCCGAGCTCGTCGATTCGCTGGCCCTGAAGGACGTGGGACAGCGTCTGGCACGGCTTCTGCTTACGGAGGCGCGCGCTCAGAACACCCGCGATCTGGACTTCTCCAACCAACAACTGGCAGCCCGCGTGGGATCGGTGCGCGAGGTCGTTTCCCGGACCCTCTCGCGCCTGGCGCAGCATGGCCTCATCGATTTACATGCGAGAGAGCGGGGTATCACGATCCTCGACGAGCAGGCACTGGAACGCTTCGCTGAGGACGAGGTGTGACTTAGGTCATTGCCGTGCTCGGTATCTGTCCTTAGAGTTAATAGCAGATGGGATACAAACCGCTGCCCCGTCTGCTGGCGCTGGCTGGCAGCTGCGGCGGTCTGGGCTCCGATTGCTGAGCGATGGCCCGTTTGGCCATGAGAAAACTGGAATCGGAAGTATTCCTCATTGTAAGTAAAGGAGATAATGCACATATTGAATAAGTCGCTATATCGCCGCGGGTTTTTGACAGCCGTCGCCGGCGGATTTGGCATCTATAAATTGATGGGCGCTACCGACAAATTATCAGGCACGGCAAAGACGGTACGCATTGTGGAGTTCGATGCCCTCGGACACAAGACCGGAGTCGAAGAGGTAAACAAGGTGGTGAAGTCGGACGACGAATGGCGCAAGCAGCTCTCGCCTGAGGAGTTTAAAATCGCGCGCAAGGAAGGCACAGAACGCGCAGGAACCGGCAAGTATGCCTATACCCACACCGATGGCCTGTATCACTGTATTTGCTGCGACACGGTATTGTTCGATTCAAAAACCAAGTTTGAATCCGGCACTGGCTGGCCGAGCTTCTATCAGCCGATTGCGAAAGAAAACGTCGTCGAGCTGGCCGACCCGACTGAGGGAGAGCTCCGGACTAAGGTGAAATGCGTTCGCTGCGACGCACACCTGGGCCATGTCTTTGACGATGGTCCGAAGCCAACCGGTTTGCGCTATTGCATGGACTCGGCGTCGCTCAACTTTGTCGCGCGCGGCAAAAAGACGAGTTAGGAGCAATACCCTCTTCTTCATTACCCCTTTTAATGCAGATGGCTGCGATAGTTCAATGGGCCCATATGAAGCGCAGAATTGTGAGCTTTCGACAAGACGAAGAGGGTGCCTGGATTGCCGAACTGGAATGCGGGCACGCTCAGCATGTCCGTCATCAGCCGCCCTGGACGACGCGGCCATGGATCACAACCGCCGAGGGCCGCGACGGATTTCCGGGCCATGAGCTTCAGTGCGGCATTTGCTTAGCCACCGAGCCGAGCTTCATCGTTAGGTGCGATTGATCTGGCTGGCCAGCAAGTGTGCCGGAGGGCGCACGAAAGTGGCCGCCAGATTCGCCGCGAAGACCGTGACTGCGGCCAGTTCAATGATTGCCGAGCACGGCAGCACCGACCAGGCCCATCGGGCATACCCCTCGTAGGCGAGAACCTCGGAAGAAACACGCAGTGCGCAGCCGGCGTTGAGCAGCAACAACGATGCAAACATGAGGCCAGGGCTGAAAAGCACGCGGGCACCACAGAAAGCCGGCAGGATCTTCTGGCCGATGGCGAACACCATGGTCGCGAGAAATCCGACGGTGAGAGCATGGCGCGAGGCACCCCAGATACCGCCCTCGCGATCGGCCAGCGCGGCAGCGACGGATAACGCGGATGCGACCAACAACCAGACATAGGCCCCGCGGACAAAGATCGGGAAGCTCCGATGCACGCCGTTGAGTTTGCCTGCCTGGATGGATGGCTCGAAGACTCGCAACGCGACGATGGCAGCCACGGCCGCCAGAGGCAGCAGCGCCGCCGACAGGATTGCAAAGCCGCGCAGCATGAGAGCCGACGCCACCCAGGCGGACAAGACCGCCGCGCAGAGAAATTGCGGCCGCAAAGGCCGGAGGCCGAGAAAAACGGGAAGCCATCGCGCGTTGAAGCCCCACACCGTGGGCACGAGAAAGCCCCACGTGGGCAGCACCAGAAGACGCTGATCGAGCAGCATGGGAATCGCAGGCCCGTCGCCGCGCACCGCAACATAAATGGTGGCTGCCAGATTCGCCAGCAGCGTTACAAAGAAAGCCACGGCCGAGCCGATTACGACCAGCATCCACGGCTCCTTCCGGCGTGGCGCGTCAGCGGACTGCGAGGGGCTGTGCCGCGACACCGTTTGAAAAAAAATGAGGAATCCGGCGAGTTCGAGCGCCGCGGAAAGAGGGAGGGTTAGCCGCCACTCCCACTCCGTGATGTTAACCGTCCATCGCAGGAGGACACCCGTTGTCCAAAGCCCGAAGCAAACCCAGCCTCCGGAGACAGCGAAGGTCGGCGGGTTGCCCATTTTCGAGAGCGAGTAAAAGCCAATCCCGAGGATGAACGTTCCCAGCCAGCCGAAAATCTGAGCGTGCCCGTGCGCTTGCAGCCATGCGGGCGACAAGCTGGCAACCGTATGTTGAGCGCTGATGGAGAGCAGGTTCCAGACACCCAGAAATGTGCCCGGCAGCAGCATGAAGAGCAGACCGGTCGCGATGTAGACCGTCACGAGCCGCTGCAGCCGGGACTCTCGTCCGACGAGCGCGGCCGTGTGCGGATCGAGCGCAGTCGAAAAACTAGTGGCAGTCAAAAGCACTCTTTTCCTGAAGCGCCCGTTCCATCTCCAGTGCGCGCGGGAAGAGAATGTTGTTCTCGAGATGAACGTGCTGATGGAGGTCGCGTTCAAATTCCTGGAGGCCGTGATAAAGCCCGCAATAGCTTGGGCAGGCTCCGGCAGGGGCTATGTAGTTGCCCGAGAGATCGCGAATCCTGGCCGTCAGCGCGCCCGCGTCATCATGATCCGCGAGCATCCGCGCGATGGGAGCACCGACCGACGCGAAACACGCCGAGGGCGGCGGTGTACCGGTGCGCGCCGCTAACTCCATTTTTTGCAGGAACGGGAACAAAACCTGGTCTTCCTTCAGCATGTGCGCAAACAGCTCGCGGGCCATGGCCGAAAATAACTCCCTGATAGCCGCGAGTTCGGGATGAGCATTGCCATGCTTGCTCACCACCTTGTCGAGCAGTATTTCGAGCCGCGGCGTTTCCTGACGAATATAGCTGTGATGACTGGCCACGATGTGTTCGATCAGTTCCAGGAACGAAGCATCGGCCCAGTGTTTCTCTGCGGGCGAAATGGGTTCGGCCTTCACGTCCGCAAGCGATTCCAATACCTTCGCCACAGGAACGTTCGCGCGGTCGCACGCTTCCCGCAGCGGGCGCTTGCCGCCACAGCAGTAGTCGATGCCGAACGATTCGAAAACCCGCACGGCGGCGGGGTTATTAATTGCGATCTCCCGGACTGTTTGCGCTATGCCTGGTGCCATTGGCTCGCCTCTGATCCGAGAGTATGACGAACCGCGACGCCCTTGCAGTGACTTAAGTCACAAGCCGGCCGGGAAATATCTGCACGACGGAATTGGGGCCGGTGAGACGCTATAGGATTGGATTGGGGGACGTGTCCCGGTGAAGGTTCTGGATTTTCCGTTGTGGCTCCGCGCGGCCCATTTTTTCAACTTTCTCTTCCTGTCGCTGCTCGTTCGCAGTGGTCTCGAAATCCTGAGCGCACATCCGAGATTTTACTGGAACGATCACTGCACGCCCGGCAGCGAATGGCTCAAGTTCACGAAGAAGCAGAGACCTAAGGACCGGCTCTGGACGGCGAGTGACGAGGAAACCTCATTCCCGTCCGCTATTGCCCTGCCAGGCCACCAAAATCTGGGGCTCGGGCGGCATTGGCACTTTCTCGCGGATTTCGCATGGTTACTGACCGGTTTGCTGTACGTGGCGATGCTCTTTGTCACGCCGGAATGGCGGCGCCTGATTCCGACATCCTGGCAGATCGTCCCGGACGCATGGCGCGCCATGCTGAGCTACTTAAGCATTCACATCGTGGAAGCTTCCGGAACATATAACGCATTACAGCAGTTGACCTACGCCGCCGTCATATTCTTTCTCGCACCGTTCAGCATGGCGACGGGAGTAGCGATGTCCCCAGCCGTCGCAGCTCGTTTCCCGTGGTATATCAAAATGTTTCACGGGCGGCAGGGCGCACGGAGCTTGCATTTCCTGGCTCTTTGCGCGTTCATCGTATTCTTCATTGGACACGTCACGATCGTTGCTCTGCATGGTTTCCGGAGAGAGCTGGCGCGGATTGTTCTTGGGCAGACCCGCAATCCACACTTGGCGCTGGCTCTCGCGGTCTGGCTTGCCGGGCTGGCGGGCATCGCTGCAATCCACGTCGCGATCACCGTGTGTTCCCTTCGCCGCCCCCGTTTCGTTCAAAAAGCAACCCAGTCGGTCACAGACCCACTGCGCACACTTTTCTTCGGTCATCAAATCTCCGCGCAGCATTACTCCTCGGTGGACATCTCGCCCTACTTCTGGGTAAACGGACGGCCACCAAATGAGGAAAAGTATTTGGCGATGGCAAGCGATAACTTTGCAAGTTATAGCCTCGAGGTCGGTGGATTGGTCAAAAGGCATCTGCATCTAACGCAGGTGGACCTGCGCGCCATGCCCAAACAAACTCAAATTACCAAGCATTGTTGTATTCAGGGCTGGTCGGGCGTCGCAGAGTGGGGTGGGGTATCGCTGCGTCACATCATCGGACTCTGCCAACCGCTTCCCTCCGCACGCTACATTGCCTTCTATGCGTTCGACAACAAATCCACCTCGGAGCCACACGCACAGGGTCCTGGATACTTCTACGGTACGATTCGCATGGAGTTGGCTGACGATCCGCAGACTATGCTGGCTTACGAAATGAACGGCCAACCCCTTCCGCTCCTGCACGGAGCGCCGCTTCGTCTTCGCGTGGAAACGCAGCTTGGTTTCACGATGGTGAAATACATCCGCGCAATCGAGTTTATCGAGGACTACAAAACCATCGGTAAGGGCCAGGGCGGCTGGCGGGAGGATTACCAGTATTTCAGCCAGGAAGCCGGGATCTGATTCAGCAATGGATTTCCGGCATGAAGGAGTGCGTATTGCCAACACCGCTGATTGTCGTGACTATCGGGCACTCCACCCGTCCGGCAAAGGAGTTCATACAGCTTCTGAAAGCACACCAGGTAAAGCGCCTGGTCGATGTCCGAACCGTTCCACGCTCGCGCCACAATCCGCAGTTCAACCGAAGCCAATTATCGCCTGCCTTGCATTCCGCTCGCCTTCATTACAGGTACATGCCCGGACTGGGCGGTTTCCGGCCTGCGCGCCGGGATTCCCTCAACACCGGTTGGCATAACGCCAGCTTCCGCGGCTTCGCCGATTACATGCAGACGCCTGAGTTCCGGAAAAATCTGGACGATTTGATAAAACTTGCGAAGTCAGAGCGGATTGCAATTATGTGCGCCGAAGCTGTTCCCTGGCGCTGTCATCGCTCCCTGATAGCGGATGCGTTGTCAGCACGAGGGATTGAAGTGCGAGAAATCATAAGCGCCATTCGTACACGACCTCATACGCTTACGCCCTGGGCCAGGGTGAACGGAACGCAGGTCACTTATCCTGCTGAACACAAAGACTAAGCGGATTGCTGCCGCCGCTGGTTCCGTGATCGTCACGGGCCCGCAGGTCCATCCAGTCCAAATCGTCTCGCCGCCTTAATGAATCCGAAGGCGTTTCGGTATTCTCCTAAACTTCCCCATTCCCTCCGCCGATAGTTTCACCAGAGGAAAGAATGACTTCTACCGCTCTGCTGGATGTGCTGATCGTCGATGATTCGGCGGCTATAAGGAAGATTCTGCAAAGAGTTCTCCGTCAAACGGATCTGCCGCTGGGCGAGATCAAAGAGGCTGGTGACGGCGCCGAAGCGGTCGCCATCCTTCAGGACCGGGCTTTCGGTCTGATTCTGTCCGATATCAATATGCCTAACATGGACGGACTGCAACTGCTGAGCCGCATTAAGGAGATGGAGCATCTCCGCAACGTTCCGGTCATTATGATCACCACCGAAGGCGGTCAGGGCAAGGTAATGGAGGCGGTCCAGCTGGGCGCGACGGGCTATGTTCGAAAACCCTTCACAGCCGAACAGATCAAGGAGAAGCTGATCGGAATTGTTTAGTGCCGGGCTTACCGCCCAGGCACTCCCATCCAGCCGCGCGTCCAGATATCGGCCATCGTGATAAACAGCAGCAGGCTGAGCCAGAACATGGCGCACACCACGATCAATTTCGTCAGCCGCGTACTGTAATGGACGTGCATGAAGAAGAGCACGACCAGCGACGCCTTGCAGATCGCAATGGCCAGCGCCACAAAAATGTTCCATCGGCCGAGGTCGAGCGTCGAGACGCCGGTAGTCACCCAGGTCAGGACAATCAGCGCGAAAAATACTGCGAAGTAAACTCTCTTGGGTACAACGTGTGCAGTGTGCTCAGCCATCGTAAGACCTCAATTATCTGGGTGGCGCCGAACGGTCGATCAGATAAAGCAGCGGGAACAGAAAGATCCAGACGATATCGACAAAGTGCCAATAAAGGCCGAACAGTTCGACGGGTGTATGGTACTCCGGCGAAAATGCCCCCTGGTACGCCTTCCGGATCAGAATCAGCAGGATGACCGCCCCCACAATCATGTGCGTGGCATGCAGCCCGGTCATGCCGAAGTACAGCGAGAAGAACAGAGGAGTGTGCGCGGCGTCGGCACAGCCTTCGCATTCAAAGTGCAGCCCCGGAATCTCGTGGTGGACGTACTTGTCGTGGTATTCGTACGCCTTGACGCCGAGGAATGCGCTTCCCAGGATCAGCGTCAGCACGAGAAACAGCACGATCAGCTTTCGTTTCCCGGTGGAGGCCGCGTGTACGGCCAGCGCCATCGTCAGGCTGCTGCAGATGAGCACGGTCGTGTTGAACGCGCCGATCAGAAGATTCGTCTTGTTGCTGGCAGAAGCGAATGCCGCCGGATAGGCCTGCCGGTAGACGAAATAGGCCAGGAAGAGCCCGCCGAAAAACATGACTTCGGTGAGCAGGAAGACCCACATCCCGACAGTCGAAGCGTCCTTCTGCTGCTCGGCGTTCTCGAAATGATGCTGGAGCTGGCTGTGCTCGCCGGCTTCGTGCGAAATAACCGCCGCGTGACTATCCAACGTGTACGACCTCCTCCGTCGAGTAAGTATAGGCTTCCTGCGTCACGACCGGCGTGACGGCGAAGTTTTCCGTGGGCGGCGGCGAAGCCGTCTGCCATTCGAGTGTTGTCGCGCCCCATGGATTCGGCGGCGCCGGCGGGCCATATTTCAGCGACCACAAAAGATAGCAGAACGGAATCAGATAGCCGATGCCCAAAATCGATGCGCCCGCCGAAGACAGCACATTGAGGACCTGGAATTCCGGCGGGTATACATGATAGCGGCGCGGCATTCCCATGTAGCCGAGCAGAAACTGCGGGAAAAAGGTGAGATTGAAACCGAGGAAGATAATGATCGCCGATACCTTCGACCACCCCTCGTTATACATTCTGCCGAAAATCTTCGGCCACCAGTAATGGATGCCGCCAAGGAAACCCATGATCGCTCCGCCGACCATGACGTAATGGAAGTGGGCGATCACGAAGTACGTATCGGTCAGGTGCACGTCCATTCCGAGGCACGCCAGAAACAGGCCCGTAAGGCCGCCGATGGTGAACAGTCCGATGAAGCCGAGCGCGTACAGCATCGGGGTCGACAGCCGCACCGAACCCTTGTACATCGTTGAAGTCCAGTTGAAAACCTTGATCGCCGATGGAATCGCGACGATGTAGCTGAGGATCGAGAAGACCATTCCCGCATAAGTCGACTGACTGCTGACAAACAGGTGGTGACCCCACACGAGGAATCCGAAGACCGCGATCGCCACGCTCGAAAACGCGATGAACGTATAGCCGAAGGGTTTTTTGGAACTGAATGTGGTGA
>Ga0181521_10001606_pt1 | contig 27647 bp, 24 predicted proteins | sample PEATcosm2014_Bin_32_FD_119764 | JGI IMG/M metagenome (GOLD analysis project Ga0181521, IMG submission 119764) | Peatland microbial communities from MTU Mesocosm Facility, Houghton, MI, USA - PEATcosm2014_Bin02_60_metaG | ecosystem: Environmental > Terrestrial > Soil > Wetlands > Peat | place...
CAGTCGTCGATGGCCAGCGCGATTTCGCGGGCGCGTCCCGGTTCCACCCCCAGCGCCAGGACCAGCTTATACAGCATTTCCACCGAGACGCCGTTGATGTTCAGCTTGCCCGCCTCCGGCAGGATTTCCACATGCGCCACGCCGCTCGGGAACTGGTAATCCACGAAGGTGGCGTTCTTCGGAATGGGCGGCTGGGCCTGCGTCATTCCCCAGAGCATCTCCAGCTCGGCGCGCTCGATCCCGCCGGCTGCCAGGTAGTAGCAGCGCAGGCCGTCAATGTTGGTGGAAGCACGCTCCGTCTCGCTCCGGACGGTGGTCGAAAGCGAAAACGCAATCGCGGCCAGGGCGGCGGAAAGCCACAAAACGGCCAGCAGGGCGCTGCCGCGGTGGTTGCCGTGTCGAGACTCCTCCCGACACCGCGCATCGCCAGGGGTGGCGAAGGGGCACGCAGGAGGGCGTGCGCCACTTGCCCGCCTAGAAATCCGCATATTGAATCCCCGGCGCGCGATACACCCGCATGGGCGCCACCACGGTGATGGGCTGCAGGCGCGATGGATTGGCTTCCAGGGGCGCCATTTCCACGCGGATCGCCAAGGGCCAGCCCAATCCCGTGGCGTGCTGCCGCCAGATGGGCGCGGGCGGCTGCGGGCCGTCCGGTCCCACTCCCAAATACGCGAACCGGCAATAGGCCAGCTTGTCCGCCAGCACGAAGGAGTGATCCATGGCCACCACCGGCGCGAACCGCGGCACCGCAATCTGAAACACCGGGTCCGGGAACTGCCCCAGGCAGGTTTGCCCCGCCGCGAACTCGCTGAAGGGGATCTCGTTCACCACCAGGCGCACGCCGCCCCCATCCGCGCCCGGGATCACGAAAAGCTCGAGCAACTGCGGTTGCCCGCGCCAGCCCTGTTGGAGGGAAAACGTCGAGACCAGGCGCATGCTTTGCTCCTCCGCCTGGAACACGACGAAGCGCCCCCCGCCGCTCTCCTTGCCGCCGCCCAGGCAGGGCGCCTGAATGGGGACCATCCCTTCGAGTTCTTCCTGGAGGGCCCGCTGCGCGCCGGCCACGCGGCGGTTCTCCATGAGCTTGTCGCCGGTTTTGGCGAAGGCCGTCAGGCCCACGCGCATGGCGATCGCCATCCCCACCGTCAACAGGCTGAACAGCGTGACCGCGATCAGCATTTCGATCAAAGTTACGCCCGCATCGCGCCGCCGCCCCGGCATGTTCATTCCGTCCCCGGCGGCGGAACTTCCGCCGGCAGCAGCGTGTGGCGCCGGAAGGCTTCCAGGTTGAAGGTGCGCCGCTGGCTCCCGCTCATCCACCAGACCTCCAGTTGCACGCGGTCCAGTATGGATTGCCCGGCGGCCATCATGGCCGGCCTTTCGAACTCGGTCACGGCGGCGCGCCAGCCGGCCGTCATGCCGCCCGCCAGCGCGGGATCGAAGGCGCCTTGCAGAACGGTGTTGCGCGGCAGCGCCGGGTTGGCCAGCAGCTCGTTCATGCGCAGTTGCGCCAGTTGCGCCACGCGGTCGGCATCGCGCAGGCGCGCGGCGTTGCGCGTGGCTCCCGAAATTCCCGCCAGCAGCCCCACCACCGCGATCGCCATGATCAACATCGCGACGGTCATTTCGAGCAGCGTGAATCCGCGCGTCTTCTTCACTTTGCCTCGACGCTTTCGATGTGCGGAAAGCCGGTCATGGGGTCCAGGTGGATCAGCCGCCGCATGCCGTGCGCATTTACGAGCTGCACTCCCACCCCCGGCGCCGTGCCGCCGGGCAGCAGGATCAAATGTCCTTCGCCGGCGCCTTCATCCCCGCCCGCGCCCACAACGGCTTCGATGCGCACGCCGTCGGGCAGCTTGAGCTCGCGCTCGAATCCCGGCTCGGTCGAGTACAGCAGCAGGCGGTTTTCGGCCACCGAAATCACCAGCTCCATGGCCTGCTGGCGCCGCTCCGTGCGAACCACCGCGCCGTTCAGGAAACTGGCGATGGAATCCGACGCCGTAGCCAGCCGCACGCTATCCATCCCCGACGACACCGCCGGAAACGAAACTCCCGCAATCAACCCGATAATCGCCACCACCACCAGCATCTCGATCAGGGTGACGCCGCGCCGGCCGGACGCTCTTCCTTCACCACAGAGACGCAGAGGAGGACGGAGAACGCGGAGAAAAAATACGGATCTTCTCAGCGATCTCTTTCCCGTCTCTGCGTCTCTGCGGTAAATCGACACGGCTGTCCTTTACTGATTCTTCCAGCTCACGATATCGGCGTTCAATCCATCGCCGCCCGGCTGCCCGTCCGCGCCCAGGCAGACGATCTCCGGCTCGTCGCCGTGGTCGCTGGGATATTTATACACGTAATCGTGCCCCCACGGGTCTTTGGGAATTTCCTGCGGCATGTACGGACCGGCCCACTGGTTCACGTCCCCCGGCTTCTCCCGCAGCGCGTGCAAGCCCTGTTCGGTGGTCGGAAACGTTCCCGTGTCCAGCTTGTACGTGCCCAGGGCCGTCATGAAATTCTGAATCTGGGTGCGCGCCGCGGTCACCCGCGAAGTGTCCACCTTCTTCCAGAGCGCCGGTCCCACCAGGGCCACGAACAGCCCGATAATGGTCACCACTACCAGCATTTCGATCAGGGTGACGCCGGCCTGCCCGCGCCTTCCGTTTTGCATCTTGCGTTCGTTCATGATTTACACCGCCACGTCGTTGATGCTGGTAATCGCCAGCAGCATACTCAAAATGAGAGCTCCCACCATCACGCCCATCACCAGGATCACGATCGGCTCGAAGATCGCCGTGAAGCGCTTGATGGCCGCCCGCGTATCATTTTCGTAAATATCCGCCATGCGGGCAAACATCTGGTCCAGCCGCCCGGTCTCCTCGCCCACCGTCAACAGGTGCGCGGCCAGCGGGGGAAAGACCCCCGCTTTGCGCAGCGGCACGGCGATTCCCTCGCCGCGCTTCACACCCAGGGCCACGCCCGCCAGGGCGCCGGAAATCGTGCGGTTGTTCAAAGTGGCCGCCGCGATCCCCAGCGACTGCACCAGCGGCACCGTGTTGCCCACCAGCGTAGCCATGGCCCGCGCGAAGCGCGCCGTCTCCGCCTTCAGCAGCGCGTCGCCCAACAGCGGCGTCTTCAAGCGCAACCCGTCCCACCAGATCCGCCCGGCGGTGGTGCGCGTGTAGGCGCGCCAGATCACCAGCACGGCCGCGAGGGCCGAGGCCGCCATCCACCAATAGGTCCGCACGATGGTGCTGGCCGTCAGCATGATTTGCGTGGGCACCGGGATCTTCATGGTCGAGCCTTCGAAGATGGTGGCAAAGCGGGGCACCACGAAATTCAGGAGAATCAGAATCGACGCCAGGCCCACCGCGGCCAATAGCGCCGGATAGATCATGGAGGAAATGATGTAGTTGCGCAGGTCGTCGCGGGTGCGCTCGAAATCCGACAGCCGCTCGAAAATAATGGCCAGCGCGCCGGATGCTTCTCCGGCCCGCACCATGTTGACGTACAGCTCGGAAAAATACTCGGGCTTGGTCGCCAGGCTTTCCGCCAGCGATTTTCCGCCCTTGAGCACGCGCAAAACGTCCAGCACCACGAAGCGGAAACCCGGCCGCTCGGTGAGCTCCGCCGTGATGGAGATGGCGCGGTCCAGCGGCACCCCCGAATTCAACAGGGTGGAAAGCTCCTGGGTAAAGAATAAAACGTCGCGCCGCCGGTTGCCGCCGAAGGAAGGCAGCTTGATCTCGAGGCCCGCCGATTTCGGCGCCACCCCCACATAGACCGGCGTCAGCCCCTGTTTCCGCAGCTCTCGCGCGATGAGGGTTTCGTTATCCCCCGCCAGGCTCCCCGTCCGCATCTTGCCGTCGGAAGCCACCGCGCGAAAAAAGAAAGTCGTAGCCATGGAATTATTCAGCCGCCGATGAACTGCCGCCAAAACATTTCGCCGCCGATGCACACCGATGCACACCGATAAGCGCTCTTGTGTTCCATCCGTGTTTATCTGCGTTCATCCGGGACCAATTCATTTTTCTTCCCGCCGCCAAAACATTTCGCCGCCGATGCACACCGATGCACACCGATAAGCGCTCTTGCATTTAATCGGCGGCCCAATTCCTTCCGCGCTACAGTTCCTGCGTAACCCGCATCACTTCCTCGACCGTGGTGATGCCTTCCCGCACCTTCATCCAGCCGTCTTCCCGCAGGTTGCGCATGCCGTCGCGGCGCGCCGCCTGGGTGAGCACGCTGGCGTCGGCGTTGTTCATGATCAGCTTGCGGGTCTCGTCGTTGAGCCGCATCATTTCGAAAATGCCCATGCGCGAAGCGTATCCGCGGCCATTGCACTCCGGGCAGCCCGCGCCGCGGAAGGTGGCCACGGCTTCGCCGTCGGGAGCCAGCGCCGTTCCGTCCGGCGCCTTGCAGTTTTTGCAGATCACCCGCACCAGGCGCTGCGCCAGCACCGCTACCAGCGAGGAAGTGATCAGGTAATTCTCCACTCCCATGTCGGTCAGGCGCGTGATGGCGCTGGGCGCGTCGTTGGTATGCAGCGTGGAAAACACCAGGTGCCCGGTGAGCGCCGCGCGGATGGCGATATCGGCCGTCTCGCGGTCGCGAATTTCCCCCACCATGATCACGTCCGGGTCCTGCCGCACGATGTGGCGCAGCCCCGCCGCGAAGGTCAGCCCGATCTGCGGATTCACGTGGATCTGGTTGATGCCGTCCATCTGGTATTCCACCGGGTCTTCGATGGTGATGATTTTCTTGTCCGGCAGGTTGATGCGCTTCAGCGCGGAATACAGCGTGGTGGATTTGCCGCTGCCGGTGGGTCCCGTCACCAGGAAGATGCCGTGCGGCAGGCTGGTGAAATGCTCCATGGCGGCCAGCATGCGATCGTCGAATCCCAGCCGCTGCAAATCGAAAAAATCTCCCGCCGAGCGGTCCAGGAGGCGCATCACCACGCTCTCGCCGTAGAGCGTGGGCAGGGTGGAAACGCGCAAATCGACTTCGCGCCCCAGCACCTTGATCTTGATGCGGCCATCCTGCGGCAGGCGGCGCTCGGCGATATTCAACTTGGCCATCAGCTTGAGGCGCGAAATAATGGCCGCTTTCAACTCGCGCGGCGGCGTTTCCTGGCTCGCCAGCACTCCGTCCACGCGGAACCGCACGCGGAATTCCTTTTCGAACGGCTCGATGTGAATATCGCTGGCGCGCTTTTCGAGGGCGTCGGCGATCATGGCGTTCACCAGGCGGATGACGGGCGCTTCGCTGGCCATGTCGCGCAGGTGCTCGAGGTCGGCGGTGGCCTGCTCGTCGTCGCCTTCCCCTACCGCCAGCGTCTGCCGCTCGGTCTCGCCGTAGTATTTTTCGAGGGCGTCGAGGATCTCCTGCTCGGCCGCCAGCACGGTATGAATTTCCAGGCCGGAAAACGCGCGCACCGCGGCGATGGTTTCGAAATCCAGCGGATCGGCCATCGCAATGGTCAGGACCGAGCCTTTCAGCTCGAGAGGAAACGCGCGGCACTGCCGCAGGAAGCGGTGCGAGAGGCCTTCGATCTCGGGCGCGGCGGGCGGCGCCGCATCCACCGTCACCAGCGGGATGCCGAGCTGGCTCGAGAGCGCCGCCAGCACGTCGCGCTGCGCGATCAGCCCCATGTCCACCAGGATCTTGCCCAGCTTGTCGCCGCGCTCTTTTTGCAGCTCGAGGGCGCGCTCCAGGTCTTCGGCGTCGATCTTCTGCCGCTCGATCAGGATCTCGCCCAGCCGCAGGCTCAGCGGCACGGGCGCCGCCGCCTGTTCAGCTCCATCCGGAATCGAGCCGACCGCGTCCAGCATGGCCTTATTGTTCTTCCGTCTTGATGTCGCCCGCGATCGCGCTGCGCCGGTCCGCGCGCATCACGATCTGGGTGGGCAGCCCCTTGGTATTTTCCCAAGGCTGGTAGATCAGGCCCACCACGAAGACGATCTGCTCGGTCTGGGGAACGAAGTCCATCTCTTTGGCCGCCGCAATCATGCTGTTCTTCATGGCCCGGCGCAGCGGCACCAGGTTGGCGGTCTTGGTCCTATAGATTTCCACCGCTTCCTGCGGCGCGACCATCTGGCGTTGGAACGGATTCACGGTGGGGGTGCGCATCAGCTCGACCTTGGTGCTGAGGATGGCTCCGATGCCGTGCAAATAGATGCAGCGCGTGGCGCCTAGAATGTCGATGGGCTGTTGCCGGTTGGCGGCGGCAATCTGCTCGTCCACCTTGATTTCGATGGGGCGGAGCGAAGTCGCCTTGCCCGCCGCCACGGAGCCGGGCATCTGCGGCAAATCCTTGGGCGGCCGCGTCATCTGCGCCCACAGCGTGGCGCCGGCCAGCGCCAGTGCGATCACGGCGTATTTCATTGATTGGCTCCCGCGTATCGCTGCCGGTAATAATCGAACTGGGCGTCCGCCAGGGCCACCACGTTGTGCAGTTTGGCCTGGTCGCGAAGCTCGATGTCGCGCACCAGTTGCGCGGTCTTCTTCTCCTGCCGGGCTTCGATTTCCAGCGCCGCCTTTTGCACGGCGGCCTGAATGCGGCTTTCGATTTCGGCGCTGCTCAAACCGGCGGTTGCCACGGTGCTGCGCGTCTGCGCGAGCGGCGCGGGAGCCGGCCGCGTCAGAGCGGAAACCAGCAGAGCCGCCGAGAGCATGGCCGCCGAAGCGAACCCCAGGCGCGCGCCCGAGCCCCAGAAGGCCGCCCAGAAGCGCCGCCAGGGCGAAGGTTCGAAGATTTTATCCGAAACAAACCCGATGCGCTGCGGAATCTCTTCCTCGCGCAGCGCGAACAGCGCCGTCTGCGTCACGCGCAGCCGGTCCAGCTCTTCGCGGCAGCTCGGGCAGGTTTCCAGATGCGCTTCCACCTGGAGCTGCCGCGGGTTGGTCAGCTCGCGCAGAAAATAATCCCTCAAATCGAATGGCGAACAACTCATGAAACACCTCGCGCCCTGATGGGAGCCAGTTCGGCTTTGAGCAGGTCCAAAGCGGTGTACAGACGCGACTTGACGGTGGAAACGGGACAGGCTAGAATTTCGGCCATTTCCTCGAACTTGAATCCCTGGTAGATCTTCAGCACCACGGCCTCGCGCTGCTCGGCGCTCAGCCGCTCCAGCGCGCCGGCCACCGCCAGGCTCAATTCGATGGGGAACACGGAGCTTCCCCCGACCGTAATCCCGCTTCCCGTGCTTTCCGGCGGCAGCTCGTCCACATCCGTTTCCGGCCGCCGCTTGCGGAACATGGAATAGGCTTCGTTGTGCGCGATGCGGTACAGCCACGGTGCGAAGCGCGACGCGTCGTCCAGCTTGCGGAGGTTCTGGTAGGCTTTCAAAAATACGTCCTGCGTCAAGTCCAGAGCGTCTTCCCGGTTGGCTGTGATGCGCAGCAGGTAATTGTAAACACGCTTCTCCCAGCGGGATACGAGAAGGTTATAGGCCTCCACGTTTCCCCGGGCTGCCTGCGGAATCAGGTCGGCATCTTCCACCGCCCGGAAAATCAAATATCTGGCTCCTTGTCTAAAGACGCAGTGCGGCTGCAAAAAGTCGGACGCGGTATAACACCAGTCTACCGCGCAAGCCAGTGGGACAGGCCTCGCGGCCTGTCCAAGCCGGGCTGCGCCCGGCCGGCAAGCTGAAGAAGCATGCCCCACGGCGCCGACCATAAGGGAAGCGGCGCGGCTGCCGGTTATTCCGCGCGCGCCGGAACGAAGACGGTGCGCGGGGGAGCGGCCGTGGGATCCAGCAACCAGAGCGGGCCCGCGCCGATTTCGTTCAAGCGGAAGACCGCGCCCATGGGAACCAGGCCGGTGGGCGTGCAGTTGCAGACGATGGAGCTGGGCGCGCCGCCGGCCAGATCGAACGCCACCACGGCGCCGCCGGCTACGTAGAGCGTCTTCCCGTCCGCGGAAAATGCCACTCCCACGGCGCTATTGGCCGCGCCCAGGGTTTGTTGGGTGGATGCGCCGTCGAGGTTGCGAATCCACAGCACGCCCGCGCCGCCGGGGTCCACCACGGCGGCATCGTGTCCGCCCGGAGCAAACGCCACCAGGGCATTGCGCGCGTTGGCGGCCAGCCGCCCGGCGCCCGCTTGGAACAGTTGCACGGCGGCGCCATCGGCGATCAAAACCAGGCTTCCATCGTCGCTCACCGCCAGGCTGCCGGCGAACTGGCGGTGCGCGCGGGAAGCCGTTCCCGCCTGCCCGCCTCCGCCCGGCATGAAATCGAACGCGCCGCTCAGCGCGGGCGCCGAGGGCAGACCCGTGACCACCTGCACGCGGCCCGCGCCATACAAAACCACGGCCGTTCCCGAGGGGCTGAAGGCGATGCGCTCCGGCGCGGCCGAAACTCCGTTCAAGGCGAGCGCGCCGGGCACGCCGGATTGCAACTGGAAGGCGTGGACGGATTGATCGGCCGCCACCACAATGGCCGAATCGAGGCGCGGCGAAACCACCGCGTTGGCCACATCGATTCCGAAATTCACGGCGTCGCCCAGCACCGCGGCGCCCGGAATTCCCTGAATGGGCCGCAGCACGCCCGCGGAGGAATCGAACGCGAAGCCCGCCACCGGACCCGCGATGGTGCCCTGCTGCGCCAGCGCCACGGCCGCCCATCCGCAGATCCATGCGCTCAACCAAAAATGCCGTGTCATATTCTTACCTCGGAGGCCCCACGGCGCCGGTGCCGGGGGTGATCGTAACCAGGGAAGCGCCGGCTGCCGTAGCGCTGCTGCCGCTGCCGCCGCCAATCGTGTGGCTGGCGTAGAGGCCGCCCACGGTTCCGGCGGCCGCGGCCACCGCGATGATTACAATCAGCTTGGCGGAGATTCCCGCGGCCGCCGCGGTAGCCGCCCCGGCGGCTGCCGCATTGCTTTGCGAGATGGTGGCGCTGGCCGTCTGCCCGTGATACGAGGCGTTCACGTGGATCTGGAACTGTCCCTGCACGTGGTTGGGCTGTAGCCCGTGCGCCACGGCGCGCCCCTGGTCATCGGTGATGACGGTCAAGGTATGGGAGCCATTGGCGAAAGTCCCGCCCGCGCCCTGCGTAGGCAGCAGGAACACCACCGCCGCGCCGGCCACCGGTTTATGGTTTTCGTCCTGCACCTGAACGATGGGCTCGCGGGCGGTGCGCTGGCGGATATTGTTGATGGCGCCATCGCCTTCCACAATCACCAGGTTCAACTTGGGCCCGCTGTCCTGCGGCGCCGCGCAGGTCAACCCAGGCAAAACGGCCGCTGCCAGGAGCACGCAAACATACCGCATGGTATCCCCCTTCGAGCCCCTATTATGGCGGTTGGCACGGCGAAACTCAATGCGCAAAGCCAGGCGCGGCGCGGAATCCCCGTCCCGGGGGCCGTCCGGAAGTTTGCCAAAACCAAGCCAATTCTCGATAAGCCTTGTATATTCTTACGGATAGCGTGATTTTCCCGGGCCTCAGCGTTGCAATGGATCTTCCACCCATGGCGGGGTAGCTTGGATCAGCCGGCCGAGCTCCGGTTCCAGGGCTTCCATTTTCTGTTTCATTTCCCAGGCGATTTCGCGGTAGCTGAAGTGGCCTTTCACGCCGCTGCGCAGGCGGGAAATGTATTCGGCTTCGGCGAAATCCATCTTGAAGAGGAATCGCGAGCGGGCGCCGAACGGCAGCAGGTAATGGGCGCCGGGCTGGGGCAGGCTGCGCAGGGTTTCCCACGCCGCGCGCATGGCGGCGGCGTAAATTTCCTCCGCTCCCGCTTGGGCCACCAGGGGAGGCGTCTCGAAGCCCAGGTCCCCGGCATAGGGCTGGCGAAACTTCTGGCATCGCCGGTGGCGGTGCAGATCGCGATAGGCGCCGATATCGATGGTGAAATCGTAAGCGTACAGGCCGCCGCGAAAGCCGCCGAGGATTTCGTCGCGGCGGGTGCGCGAGGCCAGAGCCACGCCCATGACCTCGGCGCGCTGCCGTTCGCTCCAGCCGCGGGCGATTTCGTAAAGCTCGCGAAAGGGGCGGTTGGCGACCGGGTAGAGCAGGGTAGCGGCGATATCGGCGGGCACGTTCGCGGGCTTGAGCAGATCCACGCGGCCCGGCTCGCAGCCGGCCGCCGGCGGCAGGTTTTGCCGGGCCCAATGGCGCAGGTCTTCGCGGGAACGGATGGCATGCTCGTCGGGATCGGCATGCCGCGCCAAAGTGGGGGCCAGGGGCTCGGCCGCGGCGGCGGCATCCCAAACGCAATCGGGAGGAGCGGCGCAGGCGCGCGCCAGCTCTTCGCCCAGATCGCGCAACTCCCGGTATTCGGCGGACTTCAAGCGGCGGATCTGCTTTTCCAGCGTGCGGATGCTGGAAACCTGGCCGGCATTGGTGGGGACGCCCCAGAACAGGAGGTAGCGCGCCACGTCGAAGGCGCGCGCCGCCACGTTGCGCCGGTAAGCGTCGGGCGGCATGCCTTCGGGCCGCGGCAGAGTCTCCGCAAGGCGCGCGAACACGGCCTCTTTGACGCGCGCGTAGGCCGCCAGCAGGGCTTCGCCGGCGGCGCGATAGGCAGCTTCGTCCCGGCCGGCGAACTCCGGCGGAACGATGAAGCCGGAGCGCGAAAAATCCTGGTAGCGGGAGCTTTTGGCCTGGCCGTCCCAGAGGGGCTCTTCTTCGATTTCCGTGGCGGCCAGCTCGCTGATGCCCTCGAAGCACACCACCGCGTGGCCCAGGTCGGCGATGGAAGCGTGGCCGTACTGGAAGTAGAAGCTCTCCAGGAATTTTTGCGAATCGTGGGTGCGCACCCATTCGAGGGACTGGCGGATGGAATCGGGCGAGCGGCTGTAGCGCGCCAGCGCGTAGGCGCTTTTCTCGGGCGGCATGGGCGCCACGGTGATGACGCGTTTCATCGAGGTCAAGACGTTATGATAACGAGGATGCAATTGCGAATCCATCGTATTCATGAAGGCGCCATCCTGCCAGCTTATGCCCACGGTCCCGCGGAGGATGCCGGCCTGGACCTGCACGCCGTGGAAGACGTCACGCTCGAGCCGGGCGTGCCGCGGCTGGTCGCGACCGGCCTGACCATCGAAGTGCCCCCCGGATACGAAGCGCAGGTGCGTCCGCGCAGCGGCCTGGCGTTGCAGCACGCCATCACGATGCCCAACGCCCCCGGCACCATCGACCCCGGCTATCGCGGCGAATTACGGGTGATTCTGCTGAACCTGGGGCGCGCGCCATACACCGTGCGCGCCGGCGACCGCATCGCGCAGATGATCGTGGCGCGTTATGAAGCGGTGGAGTGGGTGGAAACGGCGTTGGGCGAATCGCGGCGGGGGGATGGCGGATTCGGATCTTCGGGGCGGTGAGAGCCGCGTGCCGCGGAGCGGGAGGCCAGGCGGCCAGCAGGGCGGCGTATCCGCCGCCGGTTTCCATGGGAGGGGCGAAGGCGGGCGGAACGCGCTGATGATGGCCATCGCACTCACCGGAAGTTGTCGACCAGCAGGATGTCGGCTTCGGTGCGCTTGTTGCCGCAGTGGTAGATGGTCCGCTCATCGCGGGAAACGGACAGCGAAGTGGCATACCCGAAGCGAAGGGCTTCCGGCGGAAAACGGTAGACTTCTTCCTTCCGGCCGGATTCGGGGTCGATGCGCAGAATATACGCGCTGTCCGCGCCCGCGGCCATGCCCACGTAGAGATGGTTGCCGGCCAAGGCCCACGCCGCGGCGCGCGGGTCGCGGAAAATCAATTGCTCGGCGCCGCCGCCTGTGGGAACGCGGAAAATGCCGTCCGCAGTGCCCGATTCCGCGTAGTACAGCCAGCGGCCGTCGGGCGACTCAAACGCCTCGAAGCCGTTGTGCGTGACCGGTTGGGCGGCGCCTCCGGCGAACGGGATGCGTAGGATCCCATTGTTGGTGTCGTCGCCGAAATAGATCCATTTGCCGTCGGACGAAAAACTGGGCCGCACGTGGTTGCCCGCGCCATTGGTGACCTGCCGCGCCTGGCCTCCTTCGGCGCTCACCACGTAGATCTGGGTGCTGCCCTCGTGGTTGGCATCGAACGTGATCCACTGGCCGTCGAAGGACCAGCGGGGGCTGCCGATGCGCTGCCCGGGCAGGGAGGCGAGCAGCAGCGCTTGCGATCCATCCCGCCTGGCCCTCCAGATCTCGCGCGCACCGGAGCGCGTGGACGTGAATGCCACCCATTGGCCGTCGGGAGACACCTGGGCCTCCTCGTCGGTGTGCGACGAGTCGTAGAACTCCGCCGGCTGGAAGCGCCTGGCGGCGGCATTCCATTCCAGGCGTCCGATATCTTGCGCGGAGCCGTAGACCACGGTTGCCAGGCGAGCGCCGCGCAGCGAGACCGCGCTGGTGCTGGTCTGGGTGGTGTCGCACGGGAACTCCAGGGGAAGGCGAGTCGGGTTTCCACCGTCGATGGGAACTTTCCAATACTGGGCGGTAGCGCCGGCGATCACGGGCAGGAGCAGAGACTTGCCGCCGGGAAACCAATCCAGGCTGTAGGAATACCAATGGCGGCTGCCAATCTGGCGGGGTTCGCCCGCGGGAGAACCGTCCGCGCGGATGGCGATGCGCAACGGCACAGCCGAGAAGGTGGCCAGATTCCGCAGAAACGCCACCGCCGCGCCATCCGGTGAGAAGCGCGGACTGATGTCGCGCGTTCCAGCGGGCGCGCGCGTGAGGCGGTGGAGCTCGCCGGTTTCCACCGAGACCAATTGCAGCGAGTGGGCGCCTCCGCCCGCTTCGCCGACCGTGGCGGCGATCCAATGGCCGTCGGGCGACCAGGAGATGGAGGAGGCTCCTCCGGTGTAGTGCGCGATGCGGCGCTCCGGCCCGCCGAGCGCGGGCGCCACCAGGATTTCGGTATCGCCGGCGGCGGCACGGACGTACGCCACGCGGGTTCCATCGGGCGACCAGGCGGGGTATGCGCTGGCTTTTCCGGCCGGGCTGATGCGCAGCGGCTGCGCGCCTCCGGAGACCAGTTTGACGTAGATGCCTTGGCGGTCGGGGGGTTCTCCACGCCATGCGAAAGCCAACTGCTTCCCATCGGCGGACAGAGCCGGCTCAGTTTCCACTCCGGTGAAGGAAGTCAGCGGAGTGAAGCGGTAGAGGGGAATCGGCGGAGCCGGACGCAGGAACCAGACGGCGCCGCCACCCAGCAGAAAGGCGGCGGCGGCCGCGGCGGCGTAGGGAATCCAGTTTCGCCGCGGCGCGGGCGGAGCCGCGGCGGCCTGCACCGCGGTGGTGACGCCGCTGGAGAGGGCGCGCAGGGCGAAGGCCAGATCGGCGGTGGATTGGAAACGCTGCGACGGCTCTTTCTCCAGGCAGCGGCGGACGATTTGCGTCAACGCCGGAGAAACCGAGTCCGGAAGATCGGGGGGATCTTCGCGCAGAATGGCGGACATGGTATCGGCGCTGGTATCCCGCTGGAAGGCGCGGAGGCCCGCCAGCAGCTCATAAAGGACCAGGCCGAAGCTGAAGATGTCGCTGCGCGGGTCCACGGGCTTGCCGCGGACCTGTTCCGGAGACATGTAGCCGACGGTGCCGAGGACCATGCCGTCCTGCGTGATGGCCTGGGTTTGCGTGGCGCCATCGGCAGGCGGAGCGGCGGTTTGCTTGGCCAGTCCGAAATCCAGAATCTTGGCGCGGCCGGGGGAAGCGCTGGCGCTTCCCGAGACCATGATGTTCTCGGGCTTGAGGTCGCGGTGGGTGATGCCGGCCGCGTGGGCTGCCGCCAGGGCTTCGGCGATCTGCACGGCGAGATCCACGGACTTGCGCTGCGACGGACGGCCCTCGGCCAGGAGCGCGCGCAGCGTCTGGCCCTCCACCAGCTCCGTGACGATGTAAAACACTCCGTCCTCGAAGCGGATGTCATAGACGGCTACGATGCCGGGGTGGTTGAGCCCGCCGGCGGCGCGCGCCTCCTGCGAGAAGCGGGCGCGGCGGGATTCGTCGCCGGCGAAAACTTCGGGCAGGATTTTCAGGGCGACATCGCGTCCCAGCCGGGTATCGCGGGCGCGGAACACTTCTCCCATGCCGCCGGCGCCCAGCGCGCACACAATCTCGTAAGGGCCGATGCGAGTGCCGGGTGCGATGGACATGGGTGTAAAGCCTTCCGATGATATCAGAGCAGGGGTGAGCCGGGGGATAAGTATCGTATCTGTTTCGTGTGGAAAGATGGAGACGCCTACGACGTGGAAATCGCCGACTACCATTAGGAATTAAATGTTATGGCCAAACTAATACCAGCTCCCCATCCCGGAGAAACGATACGCGAGGACGTTCTGGATCCTTTCGGTATGACCGTGAACCAACTCGCCAAAGCATTGGGCACCACGGCAACGCGACTCAACGACGTCGTCTGCGGCCGCCGGAGAATCACAGCCGATACGGCCCTGCGCCTGGCGCGATACCTGGGCACGTCGGCCGAATTCCGGCTCGGCCTGCAACTTGAATACGACCTGCGCACAGCCCGGGAGACCCGGCAGCGCGAGATCGAGAAAGCGGTCCAGCCGCGGCCGGCGGCGGCCTAGCGCTGCGCAACGAGTGAGCGGGGCCGGGCCGTTTCCAGGGGATAAAGGCTCCAAATGGCTATCGCCGCGTGCCTCAAAGGAATCTGCGATGCGTTGATCCGCGGCAGTACGATTGAGCCATGATCAACCTGGCAGTTCGTGCGGCCGCGCTGCTTGTGCTGGCCGTGGTCTGCGCGTCGCCGCAGACGCCTTTCCGCCAACTGCATGTGGCGGCGTTCGACAAAACCGGGCAGGTGGTGACGGATCTGACCGGAAGCGATCTCAAAGTGACTGACGACGGCAAGCCGCAGCCGATCCTGTTTCTGCGTTTCAACCATGACCGGCCGGCTGCCTCCGCGCAGTTGGGTCCCCACGAGTACTCCAACCAGTCCGCACCGCGGCAACGGCGCATCATCCTGCTGTTGGATTTGCTGAATGGCAGCTACGAGGACCGGTTCACGGAAAACACCATTGTGCGCGCGCTGGAAAGCGCGGAAGACCCGGCTGCAATTTACTTCTATATCCTGACGAACAAAGCAACGTTCTATGCGGTTCATGCTCTACCCGAGAACCCGGCGTCCGGCGCGCCGCCGGATAACGACTGGACCGCCCAGGCCAAGCCGCTGCTGGACGGCGCCATCGGACAGGTCTTTGGCCTCAAGCCCGCGGATGAACGGATCGCGGGCAATCGCGACATCCTGACCTACCAGGCGCTGCGCGCGCTGGGGTCCGCCGCGGCCGCGCTTCCCGGCCCAACCAGCATCGTCTGGGTCACCTACGGTTTCCCGATGCTGGTGAACCTGGGCGCCCGCTGCCGGGATGTGAAGGTCGAAGATATGATTGCGAAATGCAACTACCCCTACGTCGACTTCACCCCGGTGGTGCAGGGGTTGGGAACCGCCATGGCCAGAGCCGGCATCGTGATATGGACGGTCGATGAAGCGTTGGCGCTGGATTCGCTCAGCCGCTCGATGCTGGAAACGTTTTCCGGTTTGACGGGAGGCAAGACGCTTCCTCGCGGCCAGACCTCCGCGGCGGTGGCGGATGCCTTCGCGGCCATGCGCTCGAATTACACCCTGGCGTATCGGCCGCCGGAGGCGAATTGGAACGGCAAATTTCACAGAGTGAAGGTGACCTGCGCGCGCAAGGATGTGGAGATCCGGGCGGAGGACGGTTATTTCGCCGACCCTCCGCGGGATTTCACGGCCGGGCTGATGGAGGCCGCCGCCGATAGCCCGGCGATCGGTGTGCGTGCCACGGCCAGCCGCGGAAACATCGAGAACCGGGTACGCTTCGATGTGAGCATCGGCATGCGCGACCTGCTTCTGGTACCCGAGGAGGGCCGCTTGACAGGCGAAGTGGTCCTGGAATTCGTGGGTCTCGGCGACGCCGGCCCGGTGCAGTTGGCGAAACCGAATGACCTGAAGCTTACTTTGAGCGCGGCCCGCCTGGAAGCGCCGGAGAGTGGCGCCGGCACAACCACGGAACTGGCGGTGCCGGAATCGGTGCGCGAGGTGCGCATCATTGCCATGGATCGATGGTCGGGGCAGGTTGGCTCGCTGACCGTGCCCAAGTGCTGGTGAGAGATGCGGCATGGGGTGGCGGGCCGCCGGCGCGAAATCGGGAAAGCTATCCAGGCGCGGTCCGCGGCCGCTTAGCCTGAAGGGTTGGCGCGTTCACACGGAGACCGGCGGGCGCCTCGAAGGACTGCACCGCCAGAGCGGTCGCGGCGTAGCGCCACATCTCCTCCAGCGGGACTTGCGGGTCGGTTGGATTCACTTCGACGAACCGGGCGTTTCGTCAGGTTGACGTGGGGGGACTTCACGGGAGTAAACTTACCCGGCCAGCAATCTGCGCCGCTCCCTGGTGCCTGTACGCCAAGAGGCGCGGCCCGCGAAGGCGACGGTGGCGACGCCGCAGCGGTGAGGAGCGTTATCTGGTGCTATCGTCCCTGGAAACGGAGACCTGGTCTCAGCCTCATCGCGGTGTTGTATTCGGCGATCGAGTCTCCCTGGCGACCGGGAATGCGTGAAAGAGCACTTGCAAGGTTATAATGTGCTTCCGCAAGCCCAGGGCTAATCTTCAGCGACGCCTCGTATTCAGAAACAGCTTCCAGCACTCTGCCTGAGATCAATAAGGCATTAGCCAGGTTATAATGCGCTTCAGCCGACGCTGGCATTAACTCGATGGCGATTCTGTCCTCCCGTATCGCATCATCCAGCCGGCCGGGCAACTGCACCAATGCGTTTCCCAGATTGCCGTGCGCCGCAAAATAGGCGGGCCGTTCCGCGATCGCAATCTGAAACTCCTCAACCGCGTCTGACATGCGGCCCGGTTGGCGAGCAAGGGCATTCCCAAGAGCATTGTGAGCCTCCGGATAGTTAGGCCTGAGCCGCAGAGCCGCTTGAAGTTCGCTAATGGCCTCCGGTAACCGATCCGACACTCTGATCAAAGCGTTGCCTAGATTGAAGTGCGCCTCGGCGAAGTTCGGGTTGATCCGCAACGCGGTTTCGTATTCTTGCACGGCACCTATCAAATTCGGCCGGGCGTGGGGCGGGGCGCCCAGATTGTTCTCTTCGTCCTGATAACCGGGCGAAACCACTTCCGCTCCTTGAAATCCATCATTGGCGTCCTCAGGTTGGGCCGGCCCTTTCAATAGGGCGTTACCAAGATTGTTATGCGCCTTGGCGTCTTCGGGACAGACAGAGGCGGCGCTCGTCCACAGGCTGTAATCATCACGCCAATCGAGATTCCGCGAATGAGTTCGCACCACTAATGCAAGACACGCCGCACAAGCGACAAACCCCGCGACATAGGCCGAACCTCTGAAGAGACGGCTCACACACACCTACAACGCCGTCGAACGCCACTACGATGCAACCGATCAAAGGCAGGGAAGGCACATACGCAAAGCGCTCACCCATCATGCTGCCGATTAGAACAAACAAGTTGGAAGTGGGAACAAGAGCCAGAAGAAAAAAACTGAGAAAGAAGGAGAGAACCCTATACGAACGACGACATCGGACGGCGAGCCCGATGGCAGCAACGCAAGCCGCGAGAGACACAATCGCCATTGCGTTCTCCCATGGCGTCGAGCTTCTTCCAAACATCGGCACAGCATTGTAAGAATAATCTCCCGACAAATGTTGTGGCCATATCACGAGGCCCATAATTTTACCAATGACTTTGAAAGCGGTAAGCTTCGCCGTCCAGAAGCCGGCCGCTACTAGAGGATTGTCGGCAAAATCAACTGTAAGATGGAGGCCGATTTCACTGCGTAGATAAAAGTAACCTGCGATCGGCGGCACGAAGGCTGCGTAGCGCAGGAGCCGGGTTCGCCACGCCACGCTTCCGGAGATCGTCATATCATACAAAAGCACGACAGCGGGCAAGATAAGGGCGCTCTCTTTTGCGAAAGCGCCGATGGCTTGAGCTAAAGCCGCCAGAACCAACCAGAGGAATGCACGGTAACCACGTCCTTGAGTGGCCTTGATATAGCAGAGCAGGCCACCAAACACACCGAGTGCGGCGAGCAGGTCCGCCCGCCCCACGATATTAGTCACGGACTCTGTGAGGAGCGGATGGACGCCCCAAATGAGGCTGATCATGAACGCCATTCGAGGTCTTTCCAAAAGCAGCATTCCCAGAGCGTACACGATTCCGATGTTCACGCAGTGAATGCATAGATTGATCCAGTGATACCCCGCAGGATTGAATCTATTACCGAATATTGTGAAATTCAACAAGTAAGACAGCGTCGTCAGCGGCCTGTAGAGTCCAGAACCTGAAGTGTTGTGCCAGTATTCACCTTGGAAGATCTGTCTAATATTGTCCGATGTTACATTCCGTATGCGGGGGTCTTGTCCGATCACGTCGGCATTGTCGAAGACCATGCCGGCGTGAAAGGAATTGGAATAGGCTACCAAGACAACTGTCCAGATCAGCAGCAAATGCCAACTGTGCCGCACGAGTAAAGTCCGTGAAGGACGAATCTGACCTGTAGGTGTCTTCAGGGCATGGGACGCCTTAGGGCTACGAGTCGTCGGCACGGCTTAGTAGTTTACCACAATTCTATTCCCGTGCCTTAATCGCGACCTCCGGAAACGGGCTTTGTGTAAAGTGACTAAGCCACGGAACCGCAGTCCATATGTGGTGAATTGGAGGATCGATCCCGTAAAACGCCGCGCACGTCAGTTGAAGCCAAGATCCCGGCCACCGGACGAAAAGTCGCCGCTGCGCCGGCGCATTTGACAGCCGCCGGGCTCATTTACCGGTTTCAAGGAGAGCTTTCGGCAGTTCGGATTGCCTGATGACGCTTGCCAGTGTGCCGCGCTTGAGTGGGTCATGTAAAGGAACGGGGACTGCGATCGTAGTGTCCTCCGGTCGACTTTGCGTAATCCGATGGCTGCTGCGTTGACGTACCGCAACAAGTCCATTCTGTTTCGAATATCCGGCCAACCCCGCCTCCGAAAGACCGCGAAGCCTACCCAAGGGCCTCGACCAGATTTGCCCTGGCCTCCAGCGCATCCCTCTTGGCGAAAGCCGCGCCATCGCCCTCCCGTCCCTCACTCCACCTTGATCAAATCCAAAAGCTGCTTCTCGCTCAGCACCGCGATGCCCAGTTCCCGCGCCTTGGCGAGCTTGGAGCCGGCGTCTTCCCCCGCCACCACGTAATTGGTCTTCCCGCTCACCGACCCCGCCACTTTTCCGCCGGCGGCTTCGATCAGCCGCTTGGCGTCTTCCCGGCTCAGGTTCGGCAGCGTGCCCGTGAGCACGAAGGTGAGGCCTTTTAACGGCCCGCGTTTGGGCCGCGTGGAGCGGTACGCGAACTGCAAACCGGCGCTCCGCAAGCGGTCCACCAGTTCCTGGTTGCGCGGCTCGCGGAAAAACTGGAACACGCTCTCGGCCACCTTGGGGCCGACTTCCTCGGCCTGCTGCAATTCCTCGAGGCCGGCCGAGGCGATCGTGTCCAGATCGCCAAAGTGCTCGGCCAGAAATACCGCCGTGCGCTCCCCCACGAAGCGCATGCCGAGCGCCGTCAGCACGCGCGGCAGCGGATTCTTTTTCGAGTTTTCGATATTGCGCACCAGGTTGGCCGCGGATTTTTCCCCCATCCGCTCCAGCGCCGCCAGGCGCTCCGCCGTCAGGGCGTAAAGGTCGGCGACGCTCTGCACCATGCCGCGGTCCACCAGTTGATCCACCATCGCATCGCCCAGCCCGTCGATGTTCATCACGCCGCGCGAGGAGAAGTGCAGAATCGATTCCTTGAGCCGCGCCGAGCAGTTGGTATTGATGCAGCGAGAGGCCGCTTCGCCTTCCTCGCGCACCACTTTGCCGCCGCACACCGGGCACTGGGAGGGCATGCGGAACTTCTTGCGGTAAGAGCCCTGGGAGTGCACCCGCACCACTTTGGGGATGACGTCGCCGGAGCGCTCGATCACCACTTCGTCGCCGGTTTCCAGGCCCAGCCGCTCGATTTCGTCTTCGTTGTGCAGGGTGGCGCGCGAAACCGTGACGCCGCTGACTTCCACCGGCCGCAGATGCGCCACCGGGGTGAGCGCGCCCGTACGCCCCACCTGCACTTCGATGTTCTCCACCACGGTTACCGCCTGGCGCGCCGGGTACTTGTAGGCAATGGCCCAGCGCGGCGCTTTGGCGGTGAAGCCGAGGGCGCGCTGCTGCTCCACCGAATCCACCTTCACCACCACGCCGTCGATCTCGTAGGGCAGCTCTTCGCGGCGGCCTTCCCATTGGGCGCAGAACGCCAGCACCTGGCCGATGTCGCGGCACAACTGGCGATGCGGGTTGACTTTGAAGCCCAGGCGCGCCAGCTCTTCCAGCGATTCCCAATGGCTCTCCAGCGCCGGCCAGCCCTCCACCAGCAGGAAGTAGGTGTAATAATCCAGGCGTCGCGAGGCGGTGATTTGCGGCTCGAGGACGCGCAGCGAGCCGGCGGCGGCGTTGCGCGGGTTGGCGAAGCGCGAAAGGCCGCGCTCGTCGCGCTCGGCGTTGAGGCGCTCGAAGGCGCGCCGGTTCATGACGGTTTCGCCGCGCGTTTCGAACTCGGGCCGCGCCGTTTTGACGCGCAGGGGAAGCGAGCGGATGGTGCGCGCGTTTTCCGTGACGTCTTCGCCGATGGCGCCGTCGCCGCGCGTCACGGCCTGCCGGAAGCGCCCATCCTGGTAATGCGCGGCCATGGAAAGCCCGTCCATCTTCAGCTCGGTGACGTAGCGGAATTCGGCGCCGCCGAGCAGTTCGCGCACGCGCCGGTCGAAATCGCGCAGCTCGCCTTCGTTGAGGGCGTTGTCCAGGCTGAGCATTTGCGAGCTGTGGCGGACTTTGAGGAAGCCCTCGCGCGGCTTGCCGCCCACCCGCTGGGTGGGGGAATCGGCCGCGGCCAGCGCGGGGTGCTCGGCCTCCAGTTGCTGCAGGCGGCGCATCAGCGCGTCGTATTCGGCATCGCTGATTTCGGGTTTGTCCAGCACGTAATACAGGTGCTCGTGGCGGCGCAGCTCATCGCGAAGGTGTTCGATCTCACGCGCGGGATCTTTCATCTGCCTCTCAACTATAATTTAACGAGGAAACGGGAGAATACCATAACAAGTTACCGGAAGACCGTACTGATCTATAATCCTCAGGCGGGCAAGATCAGGCGGCATGGGGGAGCGCTGATCGAGCGCACCCTCCAGATCCTCGCCGAAAACGGCCATTGCGTCGCGCCCGCCCCCACCACCGGCCCCGGCATGGCGGGCAGCCTGGCGCGCCGGCATATCGAGGACGGCGCGGACCTGATTCTGGCGGCCGGCGGCGATGGCACCATCAACGAAGTGGCCGAGGGGATGGTGCATTCGCGCGTTCCTTTAGGCCTGCTGCCGGCCGGCACCGCCAACGTGCTGGCCATGGAGATGCGTCTTGGCGGGCGCATGGAGCGCGTGGCCCAGCGCCTGGAAGAGTACGTGCCGCGGCGCATTTCCATGGGCCATCTGGCGGCCGGCGGCGGGCGCGTTTCGCGCCACTTTCTCCTCATGGCGGGAGTGGGGCTGGACGCCCACATCGTCTATCACGTGAGCGCGGACCTGAAGGCGCGGGTGGGCAAATTCGCCTACTGGGTAGCCGGCTGGAGCCTGCTGGGACGGCGCCTGTCGCAAATCCATGTGGAGATCGACGGGCGCAGCCGGGAGTGTTCTTTCGCGCTGCTCAGCAAGGTGAGAAACTACGGCGGGGATTTCGAAATCGCCCGCGAAGTCACGCTCTTCGAAGACCATTTCGAAGTGGTGCTGTTCCAGGGCCGCTCGACCCTGCCCTATGTGAAATATTTCGCCGGGCTGGCGCTGGGGCGCCTGGCGGGGCTGAAGGGCGTCGAGGTGCTGCACGCCGGCGAGGTGAAGCTGTCGGGTCCCCAGGATAACCGGGTGTACGTGCAGATCGACGGCGAATTCGCCGGCTACCTGCCCGCCCAAGTCCGCATCGTGCCGGATGCCATCACTCTGCTGGTGCCCCCGGCGTATAATTCAAAGCGCCGTGTACCGTGAGCGAGAACCCCCAGCGCGCTTGAGCCCCTGGGTGGAGTGCGGCTGGTCCATCGCGACGGCGCGGCCCGTGGCGGCGCATCGCGTTCCGCCGGATGGCTGCCTGGACATTGTCTACGCGGCGCAAAGCGGATTGATGGCCGTGGGCGAATGGCCGGCCAGTTCCTGCGCGCGGCGCCAGGCGAATTGACCGATCGCGCGGCGCCGCTGGAAGCGCTCTGGGGCGTGCGCGCGGGCGCCCTGCAACGGCGCTTGGAAGAAGCGCCCACGGCCGATGGCGCGCTGGGCCATTTGATGGACGCGCTCCAGCCCGCAGCCGCTCCCGGAAATGTGCAGCGCGCCATTGCGGCCATGACGGCGGTGCGCCGCATGGCGGGCCTGGACTCAATCGCGCGCCAGGCCAACCTCCGCCGCCGGCGATGCGCCCCGCGGCGGAAGCTGAGCCCAGGCTCGCGCAGCGGCGCACGTGCCCCCGAAAACACAGCCGGCGGCAGGCGGGCCCAGGGCGCCCCACCTGCCCCACAATTGCGTCCCCATCGGCCCGCGCCGCCCTGTACAATGAATCCAGTGTTTCGAGCCTTAGCGGCTCTGGCCCTGCTTTCTTGCACGGCAGCCAGTGGACAGGCGCCCGCCTACTCCGCAGCCGGAATGGTCAACGCCACCGATTTTTCCGCCGGTCCCTTCGCGCCCAATTCCGTCGTGACCATCTTCGGGAGCAACCTGACCTTTTCCGCCGATCCCGCTTCCGCCCCGTCCGGCGCCACGCTGCCTACCCAACTGGCGGGTATCGCCGTCTACGTGGATAATTCCGCCGCGCCGCTGCTCTATGCCTCCGACACGCAAATCAATTTCCTGATTCCCAGCGACGAGATCTCCGGCAGCGTCCAAATCCAGGTGGTGCGCCAGAGCTGGGCCGGGCCGAGTATCGCGGTGGTTCTGACCGCGGCCGCGCCGTGCCTGTTTTCCACGGCCAACCAATACGTGCTGGCGGCGGATTGGAACGCCGCCGGCGCGCTGGTGACCCCAGGCGCCCCCGCGCACGCCGGCGATACCGTGGTTCTCTACGCTACCGGCTTGGGCTACACCCAGCCCAACCTCAACCCCGGCGCCGTTCCGGCCACCGCCGCCGAAATCCAGAACCCGGCATCTTTCAGCCTGCTTCTCAACGGCAGCCCGATCGATCCCTCCCTGGTGAAATATGTGGGGCTCACGCCCGGCTGGCCGGGTCTCTACCAAATCAATTTCATCGTGCCGCCGAACTGGACGGCGGACGATCCCCAAATCCAGATTTCGGTGGCAAACCAGACCAGCGCCGCCGGCCTCCTGCTGGCCGTACGAGCGGCTGGGGAAACTTTGACGGCCGGGAACACGTTAAATAGGTAGGACGCGCCGCCCGCCTGCGCGAAAATGTGGAAATTCTTCGCTGGCGGCGAGCGCTAAAATCGTTTAAGGAGTACGGATGTTCCTTCGCTGTTTGCTTGCAACGGCTTTTCTCGCGGCGGCGTCGCTGGCGCAGAATGCCGCCCCGGTTCCGGCGGGCCAGCCCACGCCGCAGCCGGAGGCGGCCAAACCCTCCCGGTTTGTGGTCGAGTCCGGCACCAAGGTGCCGCTCAGCCTCATTAATAGCATCAGCACCCGGCACTCCGTCGAGGGCGATCGCGTTTATCTGGAGACGGCTTTTCCCATTCTGGCGAACGGCCGCATCGTGATTCCGGTGGGCAGTTGGGTAGCCGGCACGGTTACCCAGATCAAGCGTCCCGGCCGCGTGAAGGGCCGCGGCGAGCTCTACGTGCGCTTCGACTCGCTCACCCTTCCCAATGGCGTCACGCGGGATTTCCGCGCCCGCATGGGCGGCATGGATGGCAGCGCGCCGGGCACGCTGGACCGCACCGAAGGCAAAGTGACCGCCGAGGGAAATAAGAGCGGCGATGCGCGCACGGTGGGCGAAACCGCCGGCGTAGGCACCGAAGCCGGCGGAATTATCGGCGCGGTAGCCAGCCATCCCATGATGGGGGTGGGGATTGGCGCCGCCGCGGGCGCGGCCGCCGGCCTGATCGGCGTGCTGGTTACGCGCGGCCCCGACGCCATTCTGGCCAAGGGCACCACCATCGAGATGGTGCTGGACCGCCAAATCGTCTTCAGCGAAAGCGAAGTGAATTTCGGAAACTACCAGCCGCCGCATGCGGCTTTGGCCGCTCCGCCCGATCCGCAGAACTCCGGCAAGACCGGCATCCTGCCGGGCCATCCCTGGTAACGCAAGCTTCAGCTTGCCGACCGAGTACACGTTAAGTTAAAACTCGAAGGCTTGCAACTGAGTTGAGGCGCCGGACAGGCCGCGGGGCCTGTCCTACCGGCCCTTCGGCTCGGTGATTCCCAAATCGGTGAGCACCTTGGGATTGGCTTCGTCCATGGAGAGCAGGTTGTGGCAGGCGTTGCAATCCTGCGTGATGGAGCTGCCGTCCTTGGCGTTGTGGGCGGCATCGTGGCAGCGGAAGCAGCCGGGGAAGTCGGTGTGCCCGATATTGACCGGGTACCTGCCCCAGGTGACGTTCATATCGGGGAAAATGTTGCGGTTCCAGATGGCCAGCACCGCCTGGCCGGAGGAAGTCACTTCACTCTGCCGCTGCGCCCAAACGGCCGGTTGGCTCTCCCGGTAATATTGCGCAAAGGCCTCGGGAATGCGGCGCGCGGCTTCGTCGCGGGTGGTGTAGTTGGTCTTCAGGATCTCCAGCGCTTTCTTTTTGGCGAAGGGGAGGCCGGCGGAAATCTGGCCGGCATTCATGGCCTTGTCCAGGGCGCGGTCGGGCAGGTCGAAGCTGTGGCTGGGCCGGTTGTGGCAATCCATGCAGTCCATGACGCGCTTGGTGAGGCCGGCCCCGTCGGGCTTGGCGTCGCTGGTGGCGTACACGGTCTTCTTGCCGTTGTCGTTGTATTCCACCCAAGGAATCACCTGGCGCGCCTCGTCGGAGGCGCCGTAGGTGATCACCACACCCGGTCCGAGGTGGGTGCCATGGATGCCGACGCCGCGGTTGCCGCCGCCGATCTTCATTAGGAGGACCGTTTTGGTCAAGGTGTTGGCTTCATCTTCGGCGTATTTGGGAACGATCTTGATGCGGTCTTCGCCATATTTCTGCGGCCAATGGCAGCTTTCGCAAGTCTCCCGCGCCGGGCGCAGGTTGTGCACCGGAGTGGGAATCGGCCGCGGGTAGGTGTCGAAGGTGACGGCAAAAACCTGGCCGACTCCGGAGAGCTTGCTGCGCACGAACCAGCCGGCGCCAGGGCCGATGTGGCACTGCACGCACTCCACATTGGAATGCGGCGAATCCTGGTAGGCGGTGTACTCGGGCTGCATGACGGTGTGGCAGGTTTCCCCGCAGAACGTCACCGAATCCATGTAATTCACGGCTCCGTAGCTGAGCTGGCTGGCGATCACGATGTTGGCGACGGTGGTGACGCCGATGAAGTAGGCCAACCGGCGCAGGTCGGCGTTGTGCCAGTTGAGAGGAGGAAACTGCGGCGGATAGACGCCGCTGCGCCCGTCGCGTTTGCGCTGGATCCACATGCCCAGCGGAACCAGCATGAGTCCGGCGAAGAAAGGCGCCGGCAGCACCAGGTAGGCGAGGATCCCGATATACGGGTTCTCGGTTTGACCCCTTAGGGTGATAGGCAGAACGAACAGCCAGAAGATGGTGGCGGTGGTGACCAGCACCACGCCCGCCAGGCTGATCCAATTATTCGACAGGTGGATGACCGGGGACAACCATCCCCGGCCAGAGCGGCCAGTTTGAGTCGGCGTCATGTGTTTATCGTTAATCTCCCGCGACCGGAGCCACGGACTCCCTTGAGCGCTGATCTTTCTTCACGCTGACGCCGGTGAGAAACGCGGTGTCCAGCGGGTAAACATCGGGGTCGAAAATGACGGTATAGAAGTGCCAGACGACGATCGCCAGGGCCGCTAGAATGGCTTCGTAGAAGTGCACGGAAGTGGCCACGTCCAGCCAGGTCTTAGGCAAAAGCCGCATGGAGATATTGTTGGCCCACAGCAGGATTCCGCTGGCGGCCATTACGATCGTCCCCCAGATCAGGGCCCAGTATTCGGCCTTTTCGATATAGCTGTGGGCGGAGCGCCCCGGCCTGGTGTCTCCCAACCCCAGGTTGTAAGCGAAATTCGCCAGCGCCTCGCGCGGATCGTTGCTGTTGGGCAGCATGTCCTTCCAATGATCGCGCAGCTTGCGGTTGGCGACGATGGAAATCAGGTGGGTCACGGAGACCGCCAGGAACACGGCCGCCGCCACGCGATGGATCAGGCTGCGCACCGGATAGCGGCCCTCCATCAGCAGCAGCGGGCGGGCCCACCACTGTTCGGGATATTTCAAGGCGAACCCGGTCCATACCAGCACGATAAAGGAGATGGCGGTTACGGCGTGCTGCAAGCGCTCGAAGGGCAGCATGCGGATGTCGCTGTGCTGGCTCACGGCGCGGATCTCGGCGCGGCGCACGATGCGCGCGCGGAAGCGCAGGCGGATCAGCTTGCGAACCCAATCGCCGCCCTGGTGCAGCGCCATCAGCCCCAGCGTCACCGGAATCAGGAGCAGGTAAAACTGCCGCACGAAGCGCAGGACGGGAGGCTCGTCGCCGTTTTGCGACAGGTGCACCTGGCTGATGGCGAAGCGCGACCCCGCGCCGGGATGGCATTTGCCGCACGTGGTGGGCAGGTTCTTGGGATTGATGGTGGATCTGGGATCGCTGGACGGCAGAATGAGGTGCACGCCGTGGCAGCTCGCGCAATTGGCCACCGTCTGCGAACCGGCCTGCGCGGCCAACCCGTGATAGGAAGAGTCGTAGCTGATGAGGCGATCCGCCGGCAGCCCGAATCTGCGGGTGAGCCGCACGTCGCCGTGGCAGCTTCCGCAGGTATCGCGGATATGCGCGGCGTTCACCGGCGAGGTCGCGCTGGTATGTTTGATGATGTTGTGCTCGCCGTGGCAATCGGTGCACAGGGGCGCCTGCGTCACGCCGCGCGCCAGGGCTTGCCCGTGGACGCTGGCGCGGTACTGTTCGACCACTTCGCCGTGGCACATGCCGCAGGTATCCGGAACGGCGGCGCGGAAAGCCTGCGATTTGGGAGGCAGCAGTTCATGCGCGCTGCCGTGGCATAAGGCGCAATCCGGCGCCCCCTCGTTGCCCGCCTTGCGGGCCTGCCCGTGGACGCCGTTGGCATAATCCCCGGCCTGGTCCTGGTGGCAGGTGACGCAGGCCGGTTTGGGAATATTGGCCGGGTGGGGATACTTGTCGTGCGACTCGTGACAGGTATCGCAAGTCAGCCCCGCGTGAGCGCTTTTTGCCAGCTTCTGCCCCTGGTCATGGCAGGAGGCGCACTCCGCTTTAGGCGCATCCGCCGCGAACATGGGCGCGCCTGCTGCCCCGAAGAAGAGGGCGATGAGGGCGGAACCGAGCGAAAGGCCCAGATTCACAATGGCTCGGTTCGGTTTCATAAGGCAGTTCCTAGTGCAATCCCGTGCTGGAAAGTTCGACCCAGCTCTGGTACATGTAAATACATCCCACAACCAAGCCGTATACCAGTGCGACAACGGTGAGAATTTTGCCCCACTTATCGATTTGTTCCAA
>Ga0181521_10001607_pt1 | contig 27637 bp, 21 predicted proteins | sample PEATcosm2014_Bin_32_FD_119764 | JGI IMG/M metagenome (GOLD analysis project Ga0181521, IMG submission 119764) | Peatland microbial communities from MTU Mesocosm Facility, Houghton, MI, USA - PEATcosm2014_Bin02_60_metaG | ecosystem: Environmental > Terrestrial > Soil > Wetlands > Peat | place...
ACGGTCCGGGGAGCCAACGCCATCATCGCCCTTCGATGCTGCCAGCTCAACAACCGCTTCGAGGACTACTGGGAGGCGCGCCGCCCGGCGGCTTGATCTCCACTTCTACGTCGCGCACCCGTGACCAAATTCCGTGTTTTGCGTCTACAATGGAACGGTTCGTAAACCTGCACGCTTCATGAAGGAGTAACAAAAATGAAAACCGCCGCGTTCCTGTTGACTGTTTTTGGCGCCGTCGGCGCACTCGCCGCCGACGCGCCGCCCGTGGCCAAAATGCACGACGCCATTCTGAGCAGCGCCGAAAAGGAAATCGTTTCGCTGGCGGAAGCCATGCCGGCCGATAAATACGACTTCGCTCCCACGCAAGGCGCGTTCCAGGGCGTGCGCACCTTCGGCCAGCAGGTCAAGCACCTGGCGGCGGTGGTCTATATGGTATCGGCCGCGTCGCTGGGCGAAAAACCGCCGGTCGATACGGGCAATGAAAACGGTCCCGCCGACGTCAAGACCAAGCAGCAGATCGTGGACTACCTGAAGGCATCTTTCGCCTATGCGCACAAAGCCATGAACGCGCTGACGGCCGAAAACGAAAACGCGCTGGTTCCGTCGCCCTTCGGCCAAGGCAAGATGATGCGCGGCTCGGCCGCCGATGTGGCCGTGTGGCATAGCTTCGACCACTACGGCCAGATGGTGGTGTACGCGCGGATGAACGGGATCATTCCGCCGGCCAGCGCGGGCAAGTAACAGCTTGTGGGGCATGCTTCAGCACCGCCCCAGCCGAGCCGGTCGGAACGAAAGTGTGATCTGCCCGACGTGGGGCCGGATGGAATTCGGCGGCCGATTGGCGGGGTACCCTCCGGGTCGCCCAGGTTGCCTTGCGGCCAACCTGCCCTACAGTCGCTAACCCATTGACCAACCGGGCGCAGCCCGGCCAGAGAAGCGCTGTCCGAGGCCGCCCTTCGGGCGGCTGGCAGGCTAAAACTGACCAAAGCGCCAGAGCATGCCCCACCGGAGTTCAGCCGTTGGCAGGCAGGCCCGGAGGGCACCCCGCCTGCCCCACGAGATGGCGGCGAAAGGCGAGGGCAACCGCGCCGGCCAGCAATCCGGCGAACAGGGCCGCCAACACCATGGCCAGGCGATTCGGCCGGAATGGCTGCTCGGGAAGGCTGGGCGGGTCCAGCACTTTCACGTTCGGCGACACCGTACCGATTCTGTCTACAATCTCGCGAACGACGCTCTCCGCTTTATAGCGGTTGGAATAATCAAAAACCACGATGCAGACCTTGGCCTTGCCAGTTTCTATGTCGCGCACGCCGATACTCCTGCGCATCCGCGCAATTCCGTCGCGCTCTTGGGGATACAGCCCCAGCTTCTGAATCACCGACTGCAAGTACGCCGGATCGCCAGCGACTTCTCTCGCCACCCGGCCGGGATCTACGGTCTTACCGCGGAGCACCGCTTGCGAGCGATACACATCCGGAATCAGGTAGGTCGCCGGCAAGACGAGAATCGCCAGAGCCAATCCCGCCAGCGGGACCAGGGGCCAGCGCCGGATTCCCAGCACCGCCATCCCCGCTACCATCCCCATAACCAGCCCCGCCATCAGAATCGCGGGCCAATTGGGGATGTATGCGGCCTGCGGCTGGCTGGCGGGGTCCAGCAACTCCAGCGGGGCGGAGTCCTGGAGCGCCGCCATGAATCGCTCCGTCAGATCTTGGGTGACCACCTGCGCTTTCGCCGGATCCACATAATCGAAAGCGATCGAAAAGGCGCTGCCCGGCGCCTTGGTTTGGGACGTCGCCAGCCGCCGAATCTGGATATATCGATTGCGCATCTCCTGGATAATGTCTTCCAGCGGCAGGCGCGTTCGCTCTTCGGGATACAGATTGTACTTTTGGACCACGGCCCATAGCGAGGACCGGCTCAGAATATTCTGTTCCGCGCGCTGCAGGGAGCCGCTTTGCTCCTCGAAATCGCCTTGCGGAATGCGCAGGACTGCCATGGACCGGTACCGATTGTGCATGCCGAATCCGACGATTCCCGCCACGATCATGCCCGCCACGCCGCAGAACACGGCGAATCGCAATGCTCCGCCCTTCCAAACCTGCATCTGGATCGCTCCCTTGCAAATATCGAAGAATTCCCTCCAGCCGCATTGCATGTCTTCCGCCAGCGCCTCCAACTCGGCGCCGTAGCGCGCCCGCCAGGCGGCGGGATAAAGCCGCATGTCGCAACGGATCGGGAGTTTCATGCGGCCCCTTACTACGCATTACGGAATATCGTACGACGTAGTAATGTTGTCAAGCAGGTTACGCCAAGTCTCCCACCTTGCGCACTTCCAGCACCAGGTCGCCATGGGCATCCACCGAAAAAGCGGGCGCGAATCGCCGCCCCCAAACAATCTCTTCATAGCGGTAGGAGTAGCGCGCCATCACCGTCTGGCTGAAGGTATCGTCATAGGCTTTCACCAGAATCATGACTTCGGCCTGCAGGCGCTGGAGATCGCCCGCGGTCATGCTCCACAGCGGGCTCTCGCGATCGATGGGGTGAACGATGGTCCAGGTCAGCGGCAGAAACATCACTTGCGGCCGTTCCAGGTTGAGCAACTGGTATTTTCTCTGCGGCTGGCCCTCCTCCATCTCGACGGTCATGAGCAGCACCCGCGCCTCCAGGTCCACTACGTCGTTCTTCCGGCGATTGACCACGCGGAACTGCAGGCTGGTGATGTCCTGGTAAGGCGCCACCAGCATGTTCTCGCTGAAGCCGATGCGCGCGGAAGGCCGCGAAACGCGCCCGAAGAGCAGCCCGGTGGCCACCGCGAAGCCCAAGACCCCCAGCAGTCCCTCGAACGAGGAAAGGATTTGGGCGCCGATGGCCCGCGGCGCGATACTGCCGTAGCCCACCGTGCTGAGGGTTTGCGCGCTGAAGAAGAATTCGTTGACAAACCGCCCCGCGGCGCCGGGCGCGTCGGCGCCCTGCAACTGTCCCGGCCCCAGCGCAAAGTATAGGGCGGCGAACACGGTATTCGCCGCGACGTATCCCAGAAACAGGCATGCCAGGAATTTGGGCCAGCTCAAGTTGACCAAAAACAAATAAGGATGGACGTCGCGCCAGGTAGTGCCGCCGCGATGCACGTTGAAGCTTCCGTCTTTGTTGATGGCCCGGCTCAAGGGCCCCGTGAACTGCCGGGTAAGTCCCGGGTCGAAGGCGGGTTTTTGCATACCTATCCGATCATGCCGGATCGGGTAAAGATGCAGGCGCGTTCCTGGCTTCTTCCTCAACTATGGCCGCCAGCCAGGCGCGCAAAAACGGTTCCGGGTTGCTATTGAGGCTGACCGGGTCGGTGCGGATTTCCCGGCCGTTTTCGAGATACGCGGCCACCACGCCGGCGGCCGTGGGACGCAGCTCGAGCCGCCGCCCGCGCGCTTCCAGGCGCAGCGTGGTTCCCAGCCAGGAACAATAAACTTTGGTGCGCATGGCGTGCCCCAGGCGCGAGGCCTGCACCAGCAACTGCTCCGTAAACGGCCCTTTTTTCAGCGCCTCCGCGTAATCGGCCGCGGCCATGGCCACGGCCCGTTGGTTGTCGCGCGCGCGGCGCTGCCGGCCGGCATCGCCTTTCCCCTCCTCGTGCGATTCCAGGCTCTTGAGATTATTTTCCAGATTGTCGAGAAAACTCATTCTCCCTAGTTTGACGCGAAACCCCGCTTTTCGGATGTGAATTTGCGCCCATTCCAACGATTTCTCCGGCATGCGGCGCGCCGCTTCACGCTACCATGGACGCGATGACCGACCAAACTCGCGAGCGCCTCACCGGGCTGCGAAACGGCCTGCTGCGCTTGCACAAGGCTCTGCTGGATTCCGAACGCGCCATTTACGAACGAGACGTGGCCCGCATCGCCACCACCGGACAATACCTGAATCTGGTTTTGAACGATCCGTGGTTCGCGTGGCTGCGCGAGCTTTCGCAATTCGTCGTCCTGATCGACGAAACCCTGGACTTCAAGGAAGAGCCCGCCACCAACGAGGACGCCGCCCGGCTGGTCGCGCGCGCCCGCGAGCTGGTGGCCCCCGCCGAAAACGGCGGCGATTTCGCCCGCCAATACTATGCGGCCATGCAGCGCGACCCCGCCGCCGTGCTGGCACATCGCGACATGATGAAGGTCTTCAGCGGCTTGATGGAGCCGTAGCCGCCCTTCGCGCGGCCGGCAAGCTGATGAAGCGTGCCCTACTGGATCATACTTGTTGCATGCCGCTTTGGCCGCTGCAACTCCTTCTGGTCGCCGCCTGGCTCTATCTTCTGCTGGGGCGGGGCGGATACTGGCGGGAGTTTGCACGTCAATCCCATGCGCCGGCATTGACAGCCGCTCCTTCGGTGGTGGCCATCGTTCCGGCGCGCAACGAAGCGGCCACGGTGGCGGCGGCCATCGCTTCGCTGGCCAGCCAGAAATATGCCGGCGGCTTCCACATCGTGCTGGCCGATGACGGCAGCAGCGATGGCACGGCGGCTATAGCGCGCGCCGCCGCGCCACCCGATCGCCTCACCATCGTCCCGGCCGGGCCGCTGCCGCCCGGTTGGACCGGCAAGGTTTGGGCCATGCACGAAGCCATACGGGCGGTCGAGCTCCTGGCGCCCGAATACTACCTGCTTACCGATGCCGATATCGTGCACGGCCCCGCCAACCTGCAATCTCTGGCGGCCCGCGCCGGGGAAGGCTGCGATCTGGTCTCCTATATGGCCACGCTGAATTGCCGCACGCCGGCCGAGCGGCTGCTGGCGCCCGCGTTCGTGTATTTCTTTTTCCTGCTCTATCCGCCGGCGTTGGTGCGCGACCCGCGCTCGCGCACCGCGGGAGCGGCCGGAGGCTGCATCCTGATTCGCCGCGCCGCGCTCGAGCGCATGGGCGGTATGGGCGCCATCCGCGGCGAGCTCATCGACGATTGCGCTTTGGCCCGCGCCGTCAAGCGCGGCGGCGGCCGCTTGTGGCTCGGCCTGGACGCGGAAACCCGCAGCCTTCGCGAATACGCCGGATTCGCCGAGATGGGCCGCATGATTTCGCGCACCGCCTTCACGCAGCTCGATTATTCGCTGGCGGCGCTTTTGGCCACCGCGCTGGGCCTGGTTTTCGCGTTCGCTCTCCCGCTGGCGCTGCCGCCCGGGGGCACGGCTGCGTGGGCCCTTATGTCGCTCACCTGGATTCCGGCCCTGCGATTCTACCGCGTGCCCGCCTGGCAGGCGCCTCTGCTGCCGTTCGTCGCGTTGTTCTATCTGGGAGCGACGGTCCATTGCGCCATCGCCTGGTACGGCGGCCGCGGCGGAGCGTGGAAGGGCCGCGCACAGGCTAAAAGCGATCGTCCGCGCCGCCCGGACTGTTAGCGCTAACTCCTCAGCCGCACGCCGATCATTTCCCCCAGCACCGTTTCGGTGGCTTGCACCCGCCCCGCGACCACTTCCAGAACGCGCCGCAGCAGTTCCGCCGCCAATTCCGGATCCTCGCGCAGCATGGCATTGAGCGCGACCCCTTCCAGGCACAAGGCCGTGGAGCGCTCGCGCGCCCGCACCTGGAACAGCGTGTCGTGATGTTCCAGAAATGCCGACCAGCCAATCGTCTCGCCCGGCCCCACCGCCTGCACCGTCACGGTGTAGCCGCGGCCGCGCGCTTCCACGCACACGCTGCCCGTCAACATCAGGTAGAAATGCCGCGACTGCTGCCCGGCATGAAGAACGAATTCGTTCTCCTCAAAGCTCACTTCGCAGGCGAGCGAAGCCAGTTTCTTAATCTGGGCATCGCTCAATCCGGCGATGAACGCATGCCCCTCCAGGAGTTCGTGGACCATGAAAGATGGCATACACTTAACTCAAATGCGCGCGCGAAGCAATTCCTAGCGCACCATCGCCTCTTGCTTGACCTCCATCTCTGCATTCAATAGACGAAGCTGAACCGGCAATCCGCCCACCGATGCCGCCACGCGCCGCGCCAACTGCTCAAACGCCGCCGGGGCCTCCCGCCGATCCCACACGCCGTCCGCGACCACGAACCCAATGGCCGTACCGTCGCCTTTCGAAAGCACCACGGTGACGCCCAGGTCCGCCAGGTACCCGGCCTTCCGCAGCGCCTCTCCCAGAGCTTTGGCGTCGTCCTCCGTCGCGTTGCCCAAATAATAGATCGCGTCCCGGGGGCCGATCATGGCCTTCCCCACCACCACCGACTTGTGTTCCGTCCAGGAAGCGTCCACCAGGTGAATGCGGATGGGAAATCCGCCGATGGAGGCGGCAATGCGCCGTCCGATCTCTTCGAAACTGGCCACCGCGCGGGGATCGTTCCAAGCGCCGTCGTTGAGAACGAAGGAAACGATCGCGCCGCCTGCGCCTTTGGAAACCAGCACGCTGGCGCCGCGATCGCTGAAGAAGCCCGTATTTTGCAGCGCCTGCCCCAGCGCCAGGGCGTCCGCCGCGGTGGCCCCATGCGAGAAGTAAACCTGGTCTTTGGTTCCGATGGCCACTTTGGGAACGGATGTTTTGGGTTTGCGCGCCAGCTCGAACAGCGTCGCGGCCACCGTCGCCAGCAGCAGCAGCGCGATGCCGAAGGCGAACCACTTCGCAGCGGACTTCCCTGCCATGACCTATTCTATTGCTCGCGGAGCGCGCGCATGGGGTCGATGCGCGCGGCCTTCCATGCGGGAACGAAGCAGGCGATGGCGGCAGCCGCCAGCATGAAAACGGGAACGGCCAGGAACGTCACGGCATCGAAGGCGTGCACACTATAGAGCATGCTGGCGATCAACCGGGCCATCATGGCTGCCGCCAGGAGACCAATCCCCAGGCCAACGCCGGTGACCATCAATCCTTGCCGGACCACCATCGCCACCAGCGCGCCCGGTCCGGCTCCCAATGCCATGCGCAGCCCGATCTCCGCCGTCCGCTGCCGCACCGAATAGGACAAGAGGCCATACACCCCGACCAGCGCCAGGAAGACGGCGATGGCGGCAAAAGCGGCCAACAGCACGGTCTGAAATCTTCGCCGGCTGGCGGCTTCGCCGGTGCGCTCGCGCATGGTCTGAATGTCGGCCAAGGCCATGGTGGGATCGATTTCATGCACCGCCTGGCGCACGGCGGAGATCATGGCCGCGGGCGGCAAAGCCGTGCGGATGGCCAGGGCATCCGCGTTCCACCACTCCTCATAGAGAGCCGGCTGCGGAGCTTTCTCCAAATTGGTATGGCGAACATCCGCCACCACTCCCACAATCGTGGACCAGTCATCGCCCGGGCCGCCGGCGCGCACGCGGCCGCCCAGGGCGCTGCGGCCCGGGAAGTACAGCTTGGCGAAACTTTCGCTCACCACCACGGCTTTGGGAGGCGTAGCCACATCCGCTTCGGTCAGGTAGCGGCCGGCGGCCAGGCGAATCTGCATGGCGCGAAAGTATTCGCCGCCGATTTGGCGGATGTCCACCGTCTGGCCGCGCCGGTTGGCGTAGCCGTCCACGCGAAGGGTGGTGATGCTTTCCCGATGGCTGAGCGGCAACGCATTGGTGGCGCCGGCCGCCAGCACGCCGGGCAGGGCCGCAACCCGTTCCACCACGCGGCGGCAAAGAGCCCCGGTCTGCCGCAGCGTCCGCGATTGCCCATCCACCGCCAGCCGCATCGTCAACGTGGAAGGAGCGAAGCCCTTGTCTTCCCGCTGGACCGCCAGGTAACTGCGAATCAGCAGCCCGGCGCCGGCCAGCAGCACCACCGCCAGCGCCACATCCGCAACGATCAACGCATGCCGCGCCGCCGGCCATCCGCCCGCCACGCCGCGGCCTCCCTGGCGCAACAATTCGATGGCCTTGACGCGCGCGGCCGCCAGCGCCGGCAAGATGCCGAACACCAGCCCCGTCCCGAGCGAAATCAGCAAGGCGAACAGCAGCACGCGCGCATCCATCGAAACTTCTTCGAAGCGCGGAATATCGCCCGGATTCAGTCTGGCCAGCGAGCGGACCAAGACAAAACCCAGCAGCGTGCCCAGCGTGCCGCCGGCGGCGGAAAGCAGCAGCGCTTCGGTCAATAATTGCCGCACCAGGCGCGCCCGGGGAGCGCCCATGGCGGTTCTTACTCCCATCTCGTGCACCCGGCTTACAGCCCGCGCCATCAGAAGATTAGCCACGTTGCCGCAGGCGATCAAGAGAACCAGAAACACCGCGCCGGCCAGCAGGCGCATCAGCGGACGCACCGGCCCCGCGGAGGTTTCGACGAACGGCTCCAGCAGCGCTTGCATGCCTTGCATCTCGGGAGGGTTGAGGGGATCGAGCCGCTTTTCGATGGCGGACATTTCCGCCTGCGCCCGCGGCAGGCTCACTCCCGGCCGCAGCCGCCCGATGGCCGCGTCGCCGGATAGCATGCGAGCTCCTTCCTGCGCTGTGGTAAGAGCCGCCGGGACCCAGACTTCGGTGCGTTTGACGGTGGCCATGGCGAACGGAAAATCCGTGTCGTGCGGGAACGCGAATTCCGGCGGCATGATCCCCACAATGCGATAGCCCTGGCCGCCCAGTTGCACGGTTTTTCCCAGCGCGCCCGGGTCCTGGTTGAAGCGGGAGCGCCACAAAGCGTGGCTGATCACCAGCACGCGATCCTGCCCGGGGCGGTCGTCATTTTCATCGAGGGCGCGGCCCAACTCCGGCACGGCCCGCAGGGTGCGAAAGAAATTCCCCAGCACCATGGCGCCGCCAACCCGCGCAGCTTCGCCGCCATCCGCGAGCGTGAACATTCTCTGCCGCAGCGCGGTGATCTCCGTGAAGGAGCGGCTGGTTTTGCGCCACGCCAGCACATCGGCGAAGCTCGGCGCGAGCTCGCGCGGCAGGCCCTCGTAGCGCGGCACGGGCGTCCACAGGTACACCAGGCGCTCGGCTTCGCCGTAAGGGAGGGCGCGAATCAATACGGCGTTGATGAGGCTGAAAACCGCGGTGGCCGCGCCCACTCCCAACGCCAAAGCCAGCAGCGCGGCGCAAGCGAAGCCGGGCGCTTGCGCAAACACGCGCAGGCCGTGGCGCAGATCGCCGGCCAGAATGTGGAGGTGCTCGCGCGGAGCAGTGGCAGCCACATCGGCCAGAACCGCCGGCCAGAGCGCCAGGGCTCGCTCGGCGCGCAGACGCTCGGCGAACAGCCGCTCCATTTCCTCACCGTATTCGTGGCGGAATTCGGCCGGATAGGCGAACAGAAGGGCCCGGTAAAACTTAAGGGCGATGGGGCGCCAGGCCATACGCTCTCGCTTGCTCCAAAGCTTCCGTAAGGCGCGCCGCTTCGGCTTTCGCCGCCTTCCGGCCGAAAGGCGTGAGCCGGTAGTAGCGGCGCCGCTCGTCGTCCTCCGCCGCGCCGGGCCGCTCGCTGGGACGCAGTTCCACGATCAAGCCTTGCTCGAGCATGCGCTTCACCGAACCGTACAGCGTACCGGGGCTCAAGCGCAGCTTTCCACCCGATCGGCCGGCCACGTCCTGCATAATGGCGTAGCCGTGCAGGTCTCCTCCGGCCAATGCCACCAGAATGTGAAACACCTGCGGGGAGAGCGGCAGCAGGTCCGCGGCCGATTCTTCCGAGCTCATACGGAAAGTATACCGCCGCTCGATATAATGTCAAGCGATATAGTGGGGCGGGACCGGCTTCCCGGCCGGTCCCGGCAAGCTGAGGCTTGCTCCACCTTAGACTTTTTCCGGCACCACGAAGGGCTTGCGATAATTGCGCGTCGCCATTTTGGCGGCTTCGGAATCGCCCGTAATGCTCTGCGTCGCCGGATCGAAGTTGATGGTGCGGCCCAGGCGATACGAGATGTTCGCCAGGTGCACCAGCACGGTGGAAGCCGCGCCTTCTTCAATCTCCGCGTTGAGGGTCTCGCGCTTGCGGCTGCGCACGGCCTCGATGAAGTTGAGGTAATGGTCGCCGCCTTTATTGGCCGCCGGACCAGGCTCCTGCTCGCGCCCCATGAAGGTTTTATACGAGCTGTAGCTGTCCGAAGTCAGGTAGCCCTTCGAGCCGTAGAAGATATCGCCGATGGTATCCGGTTGCCCGCGCCGCATCTGGCGCCCTCCGCTTTCCGCGGCCGCGGCGGCGTTGGCTTGCGCGGCAGGCGGCTGCGGGCGCCGCGCCATGGGCTCCCCGATGGTGGATTCGTGGTTGCTGATCCAGTGCCGCACTTCGAATTCCATCATCTTGCGCTTGCCGTTTTCGTTGAACTCGAAGGCGCAGTTCAAGGTGTTGGGCGTCTCCTGGTCGTCGTCGAACATGAAGTGGCCGCCGATGGCGGTGGCTTTCACCGGAAACTTCACGCCCAAACCCCAGCGCGCCACATCCACTTCGTGAATGCCTTGATTCCCCAGGTCGCCGTTGCCGGTATCCCAGAACCAGTGCCAGTTGTAATGGAAACGGTTCTTGGTGAACTGGTGCAAGGGCGAAGGGCCGGTCCACAGGTCGTAATCGACGCCCTCGGGCACCGGCGCCGGCGCAGCGCGGCCGATGGTATCGCGCCATTTGAAGCACACCCCGCGCGCCAGGTAGACGTCTCCGATGAAGCCGTCGCGGATCCTCTGGATGCCTTCCTGCATCGCCGCCGAAGAGCGGATCTGGCTGCCCATTTGCACCATGCGGTTATACTTGCGCGCCGCCGCCACGATCTGTTTGGTTTCGAACAGGTTGTGCGAGCAGGGCTTCTCCACGTACACGTCCTTGCCCGCCTGGCATGCCCACACCGTCATCAGGGTGTGCCAATGGTTGGGCGTGGCAATCGTAATCGCGTCGATGTTCTTGTCCTCCAGCAGCTTGCGAATGTCTTTAAAAGTCTCCGGCTTGGGCTTCCCTAAACCGTCGAGTTGTTTCAGGCCGTTCGCAATGTGGGAATCGTCGATATCGCAGATCGCGACTACCTCGACGTTGGCCAGATTGCTTATGCCTCTGAGATGGTCTCTGCCGCGGCCGCCAATGCCAATGCACGCGACTCGAATGCGATCATTAGCCGCGCCGAAAACGCTCGATGCCGCGCCGAGCGCCGCCGCCGAGCTCACCAGGAAATTTCGTCGATCCATGGGACACTCCTTCCAGACTTGGGCTTGAGTTTGCCGGAACTACGCTCAACCTATCACGTTCCGGGGTTTCCCCGCCACATAAGCCGCCACATTTTCCACAGCCGTCCGCATCAGCCGCGCGCGGGCTTCGTGGGTGGCCCACGCCATGTGGGGCGTGATCAGACAATTGCGCGCCGTCAGCAGCGGGTTGGAAGCGTCCGGCGGCTCCAGCGAAACTACATCCAGACCCGCGCCGGCCAGCCGCCCGGCGTTCAAGGCATCGGCCAGATCCCGGTCGACGACCAGTGGTCCGCGCGACGTATTAATGAGGAACGCGGTGTTCTTCATGAGCGCCAGGGACTGCGCGTTGATCATGCCCTGTGTTTCCGGCAGCAGCGGCGAATGCAGGCTCACTACGTCGGCTTCCTGGAGCAGTTCCTCGCGGCTCGCCCAAGCGAAGCCGGTGTAGAGCGGCGCATCGCCCTGCCAGGTATCGTGGGCCATCACCCGCATCCCGAAAGCGTCGGCAATGCGCGCCGTCTGGCGGCCGATTCTGCCGAATCCCACAATCCCCATGGTGCGCCCCGCCAACTCCACCAGGGGCGTCTTCCAAAAGCTCCAGTCGGCGCTTTTCGTCCACTCCCCCGCGCGCACGGCATCGGCGTGCAGGCGTACGTTGTGGCACAATTCGAGCAAAAGCGCGAAGACGAACTGCGCCACCGAAGCCGTTCCGTAGATCGGGATATTGGTCACCACAATGCCGCGCTCGCGGGCGGCCGCCGCGTCCACGATGTCGTAACCGGTCGCCAGCACCCCGATGTATTTCAGCTCCGTGAGCTGCCGCTGCGTCTCGGCGCCGAGAGGCGTCTTGTTCGTCAAGACGATCTCCGCGCCCGCGGCGCGCCGCGCCACTTCGCTCTCCGGCGTGCGATCGAACACCCGCACCTCGCCGAACCGCGCCAGCGCATCCCACGTCAAATCTCCGGGGTTGAGGCAGTAGCCATCCAATACCGCGATCTTCATGCATCACCGAACCCGTGAACCGTCACCGGCAGTCCTTCGCGAGGAGCCGCAACCGCGGCTGCGTACCCCGCCGGAACGGCGATTTCCGTAATTGTCCAATTGTCTTCCATTTCCGATCCCAGGCCATAGAGGCCCACGCCGCGCGCCTTCAACACGGCTTCGATGCGCGTCCAGCGGCGGAAGAAATCGCCTTCCCGCCGGGCTTCGGGAACGGCCGCCAGCGCGGCGGCTTCGCCCGGCGGAAAAAAACGCCCGGCCACCGCCGCGTAGTCCGGCATGGCGCGGACCCGCTCGATATCCGCGCCCACATCGATTTCGAGGGCCACCGCGACCAGCGCCATCCCGCCGGAGTGCGCCAGGTTGAAACGCACCTCGGGCGCGGCCGGTAGAAACGGCTTTCCTTGCTCGGCGACGGCGAAATCCAGCGGCGCCCGCGTGACCCTGCCCAAGATTCCGCGCAGCGCGCGATGCGCCACCAGGTAGCGTTGCGCGTCTTCTTCCCGGCGGAAGCGCGCCGCGCGGGCGCGTTCCGCGGCGCTCGCCTCCGGCAGCAGGTTCTCGGGCAGTTGGCGCAGCACCAGCGGCCAAACATGCAGCTCGGCGGGCGTCACTGTAGGACAGGCCTCCTGGCCTGTCTGGGCTGGCAAGCCGAAGCATGCCCCACCCTCACGCCAGATCCTCCGCAATGGCGCGCAGCAGTTCGGGGGGCGCGGCCCGCAGATAAAAATGGCCGCCTGGAAAACGCCGCACGGCGAACGAAGCGCCGGTCTGCTCCGCCCAAGCCTCCAGGTGCGCATAGGTGACATGCGCATCGTCCACCCCGCCGTAGGCGCGAATCGCACAATCGAGCGGAGCTTCCTCCGCGTAGACGTAATGCCGGTACAGGCGCGTATCCGCGCGCAGCGCCGGCAGAACGGCGCGCACCGCCAGCGGATCTTCGAGCAGTCCCTGCGGCGTGCCTTCCAGGCTGCGCAGTTGATCCAGCAGTTGGTCATCGCTGGGGTCCGGCGGCGGCGTGTGGTTGCGGCGGAACTGCGGCGCGCGCGCGCCCGAAGCGATCAGCACTCGCGGGAGAGGCAGCCCGCGGCGCCGCAGTTCCCGCGCCAGTTCGAATGCCACCACCGCCCCCATGCTGTGCCCGAAAAATGCGACGCCTTGTTTGGTGTAAGGCTCGATGGCCGCGGCCAGCGCCTCGACCAGCGGCGCCATGCGCTCGAAAGCCGCTTCGGCGATGCGCGATTCCCTTCCCGGCAGCCGCACCGGGCAAAGCCCCGGCAGCGCCCAACCCGCAAAAGCCGAGGCGCCTCCGCCCGCATGCGGAAAACAAAATAGGCGCGGCCGCTCGATCGCATCCGCTCCCGGAAACCAAGCCCCCGCCGGCGCCCGCTTCCGCAAGCGCAGCGCCAAAAGCTTCTGCCTTTCCGCCGATAGAGGTAACTGCAAAGGTGGCGCCGGCAAAGGTGGGACCGGCTTTAGCCGGTCAACGCGAGGCCGCACCAGCAAACCCTCGAACGCCTCCACCGTGCACTTCTCCGCATACTCCAAAGCCGCCGCGCGGGAAGCCGCCGCAATTTCACCCCAGTGCGCCCTGTCCGTCAACAGTCTTGCCAGCGCCTCGCGCCAAGGCCCGGTATCCTGCTCCGGAACTTCCGCCACCGGCACCATCTGTTCGTCCAGCCGCGTTTGATATCGCACGATGGGGTTCACCGGCAATAGATAAGGGATCCCCATCTTGGCCTCGGGAATTCCGCCCACCGCCGCGGCCATCACCGGAACGCCGCGCGCCATGGCCTCTACAATCATGCGCGACCGCGCCTCGGCCCACAGGGAAGGCGCCAGCAGCACGCGCGTCCGCGCCAGCAGCACATCGATGTCATCCACCGGTTGCAGCAGCGCGATATTGGCGCGCGCCCGCAAGGCCTCCAGGTCCCGCTGGTTCGTCCCCCAGGTGGGCACGGCCGCAAAACGCGTTTCCCGAAAGGCATCCGCCAGCGCCAGAAAAATCGAAACACCCTTCACCGCGCAAGGGTTCACCAGCGTTACGAATTCATTTTCGAAGCTCCCCAGCGCACGCGGCGCGGGGCCCGCATCGGGCAGCGAAATGGGCACGTGGATGGCTTCTATCCCCGCGTAGCGGCCCATGTAATCGGCCACATATCGGCTCACTCCCACCACCAGATCGGCTTGCCGGAGGCGCTCCGTTTTCACCTGGCTGGGAAAGGCGCAATCCGGGCCGAAGGGAAGCGCCAGGGTGGCGCGCGCCAGGTAAACCACGCGGCTCGGCGAGCGCAGCGCCGCCTCCAGCAGCACCTGCGCCGGGTCGTCGGTGGAAGCCAGGATGGCGTCCGGCGCGAACTCCGCGATCCGCGCTTCGAAGTGCGCCCGCAGATTCCCCTGCGTCGCCACGTGAACCCCCACCCCGTTGCGCTCGAACCGCACCATTCCGCCTTCGGCCGAAAACTCGACTCCCCGCGCCGCCAGCTCCGCCACATACCGCGCGTGCCCGCGCTCGCCGAACTCGGCGATGCGCGCCACCGCGCGGCATTGGTGGCCGCGCGCCGCCAGCGCCTCCAGCAGCAGCCGGTTGGATTTGTCGCCGCCGCCGTGCGCCGGATAGTACAGCGAATTCTGCGCCAGCAGAATGCGCATCAGGGCACGATCCCGCGTTTGTGCACGCGCTCGAGCAGCAGCGCCCGCTGCGCCGGCGAGAGCGATTCGATGGTCGCCCGTTCCGCGTGCGAGGGCGTCCGCGGCGTGAGCCTCTCCAGGTAAACCGCCATGCCGGCAGCGTCCAGGCCGGCCGCAAACAGCAGAGCCGCATCGCGCGATGCCGCCGCTTCCCGCCGGTAAGCGCGCCGGTCCTCCAGCAGCTCTTCGATGGCCGCCACCCACGGCGCGGGGTCGTTCGCCGGAAGCACCGGCTTGGGCATGCCGTGCTCGTCGAAAACCGGCTGATAGCGCACGATGGGGTCCACCGGAATCACGTACCCGGTCCCGCTCTTGGCTTCCTTCAACCCTCCCGAATCGCTGGCAATCACGGGAATGCCGCGCAGCATGGCCTCCATCACAATCAGCCCGAACCCTTCGTACCACAGGGAAGGCATCAGCAGCACGCGCGTTTCCGCCAGCACGGTATCGATGCGCGGCGCGTTGGGCAGCACGCGCACGTTGGGCAGCCGCCCGATCTCGCGCCGGTCCTCAGCCGTAGTCCCCCAACCCGGCACCACCGCGAACCGGCGCGCCGGCAAACGCCGCGCCGCATGCAGGAAAATCGAAACCCCCTTCACCGCGCAGGGATTGATCATGGTGATGTACCCGCGCTCGAAATTGTCGTACGCCGCGAACGGCCCGGCGCCGTAAATTGGCGGATGGATCACCGCCGCCGCGCGCCCCAGCGTCTCCTGGATGTAGCCCGCCACATGCCGGCCGATGGCCACGATTCCCGCCGCTTCCGCCGCCGTGCCGGCCGCGTGCCGGTCCGGGTTCCAGCTCTCCGGCCCGAAGGGAAAGAACTGCGGCGTGTGCGCCAGGTACACCACGCGCCCCTGCGCCGAGTGCTGCGCCTCGCGCAACAGCGCGTGCCCCAGGTCTTCGGAAGAAACCAGCACCCAATCGGGCTGAAATTCCGCGATCTGGCGCCGCAGCATGCGCACCCGCTGGGCCGGCTCGCCGATGGCGTACACCTCGATGGATTCGTGATGCGGCAGCGCGACCCCTTCGCCGGCCGGCCCGCACACGATGCGGCACTGGTGTCCGCGACGCGCCAGGCCATCCAGCCAGAGCAGGTTGCTGCGCGTCGCCCCGCCACGCGGCGGCACATAGGAGGCATTGGCCGTCAACAGGATGCGCATCGCCGGTTAGCTGTCCTGCTCCTCGGCCAGCAGCGCGCGCACTTCGTCGTCGCTCAGCCCTTCGAGCTCCTCCAGCAGCTCCTGGTAATCGCCGCCGGCCTGCTCGATTTCCTTCAGCTCGACCGCCTTGGCCAGTTCCGCCACCGTGAATTCGCCGCTGTACACCACCTCGAGGGAAAGCTCGACCCCGTAGATCCGCCGCACGCGCGACAGCAGTTGCACGGCCAACAGGGAGTGTCCGCCCAGCGCGAAGAAGTTGTCGTGGATGCCCAGCGCGCGAATGTTCAGGAGGCTGGCCCAAAGTTCCGCCAACTCGCGCTCCAGGGGCGTGCGCGGCGGATCGGGCGCGCGTTCCGGCGCCGGCCCGCGGGTAGCCGCGCGGATGCGCTCGAGCACGTCTTCCGGCCGGCGCAGCTCGGTGGCAATGCGCGCGTAATCGACTGCGGCTCTCTCCAAAGGCGGGGCAGGCGGGCCTGTAGGACAGGTCTCCCGGCCTGTCCCCTTCCCGCTCCTCCCCGCTTCATACCGCACACCCGCCGCCTGCGCCGCGCTCAGCGGCGTCCCGATACTCGCCAAAAACGCCGCCGCCGGCTGATTCCGCCGGCCTGCCACAAAGGGAATCTCGACCCGCTCCAGCCCCCGCTCGAGGGCGATCTCTCCCAGCCGCGCCACCATTCGATGCTCCACCCCGCGCCCCAGCGCTCGGCAGCTCAGCAGCAACGTATCCACCACCAGGGCGCGCGCTTGCGCGCGAAAAATCATCGCGCCCGTCAGCCCGTAGTCGCCGAACCGATCCTTCACCGCGACGGTCAGGCACTCGCCCTCCAGCCCGCGCACCTCGGCTTCGGTGCGCCGCAGGCAGCTCGTATTCATCTGGTTGGTGCGCCCGGTAAGCTGCGCCACGCGCGCCACCTGTTCCGGCCGCATGGGCTCGATGGCGATCTCCAGTTCAAGCGAGTCGAGAAACTCGCGCAGGCTCCCCGCCGCGCGCTGCGCCCGCGCCCGCTCGGCCCGCTGCCCATACAACTCGGCCCTCCGCCGGTCTTCGCCGGTGACGCGCGCGCGGTCGAAGGCCCACACATGCCGCAGAAACTCGGGGATTTCTTCGGCCCGCGCGGGCAGCGCCAGCGCCAGCACTTCGGGCGTGGCGGCTTGCGCTTCGGTGCATTCCTTGGGGTTATCGTCCACCAGAATGAAGCTGTCCAGCCCCAGGTCCAATTCGCCCGCCAGCGCCGCCAGGCCGCTGGCTTTGCTTTCCCAGTCGATGCGCCGCGCCGCGAAATCCGCCAGGCGCAGCGGCATTTCCGGATGCGCCGCGAACACCTCCAGCACGTCCTGTTCGTTGTTCTTGCTGCACAGCGCCAGCAGCATGCCTTCCCGCCGCCGCTCCGCCATGAACTCCTGCAAGGCGCGCCGCGGCGCATCCAGCACCACGCCCTCCGCGCCGTCTTCGCCGCAAATTCCCGCCCACAACGTATCGTCGCAATCCAGGGCAATCACTTTATAAGGAGGCCGCGCGATGGCGTGGATCTTGCGCGCGATGGCGGTGGCCAGCGCCACGAAATAAACCGAGGTGTACGGCAAGTGGCCCAGTTCTTCGGCGTGCGCATCGTACACTTCCGCGACCGGATACAGCGCCGCGATTTCCGCGGGCGCGATCAGATGCACGCCGGCCAGGTCGCGCACCGCCGCGCGCAGCGTTTCCAGGGCGCCATCGAACGGCTCCGCCGAAGGGCACACGGCAACGATGAGCGGCGCCGCGGCCGCCGCGGCCCAGCATCGCAGCGCGTCCACCAACCGCGCCACGGCGTCCGCAATTCCCGCCGCGGCCCAATCCTGCAAACGCACCAGCGCCACATTGAAACCCGACCGGTTGCGCGCGAACAGACCCGCCGGATCCAGCAATTCCTGAAACACCTGGTTGTAGCCGGCGAAGCGGATGGCGGCGTCCAGCCCCAGTTCACCGGCCCAGAAGGCCAGCCCCGGTTGAATGGCTTCGGCGGTAAAAGTAGCGCTAATGGCGATCGCGCGATCGTCGAGCGGCATCAGTCCCCATTATTGCAAAAGCCCCGCCGCCGCCACTCGCTCCAGCCGCAACCAAAAAGCGGAGTAGCGCTTGCCCACCGCGGCGCCGGCCAGCCAGAAGTACAAAATCGCCAGGCCGGCCGCCGCGCAACATAGCCATCCCGGAATGGACCAGAGAAACCGATCGTACAAGCCCGTCCCCCGCAGCAGCACGGCGAAGAAGAGATGGATCGGAAGAAGAATCATCAGACTGCGCCAGTAAATCAGCCAGTGGACACTCAAGCTCTCGGCGTAGCTCATTTCGCGCGTCCCGCTTCCCCCGTCCCCTCGCATCACCCACAGCCGGAATCCGGGGAAATTCAGCCGCACGGCGCGCCGCACCACCCAGGTGTAAAAGAGGAAAAATCCAAGGATGGCAACTACCAGGTCGATTCCCGCAGCTTTTGCCGCGGGCAAACCCAACTGCGCTCGCAGCAACTGGTACGCCAGGTCGAAAAGCGCACCGGGCCAAGTCAAGGCCCACGCCAGGTGCAGCCGTTCTTCCGGCGTGGGCGGGGCGGCGCGCCGCGGCGCGCCCGGCAGATCCGTCTCGTTATACCAGTAGCCGACGTTGTCGAGGGGAAACTCCCCAGTCAGCCGCTCTCCATCACGGGCGATAAGCTGCCTCGCCCCGCTGTCCTTTTCCGCTATGCCTTCCACGCGAATCGGATTCGGATCGGCGGATTCCTTCAGCTTGATCACAACAGCCATGCGACCCCACCATAGTACAAAAACACAAACATTTCCAGCCCCACCTAACGCTTTCCCGAGTTCTTCGTACAATCGCTAGAGGGTCATTATGCCCGCGCTCTTCCAGGACGCCGCCTACGCCTTTCGCCAACTGCGCCGCAGCCCCGGGTTCGCCGTCACCGCCGCGCTCTCCCTCGCCCTCGGCATCGGCGCCAACACCGCCATCTTCCAACTGGTCAACGCCATCCGGCTCAAATTCCTGCCCGTGCGCAACCCCCACGAGCTGGTGCTGATCGATTTCGAAAAGGGCTCCATGCGGTCCGGCAATTTTTCCACTCGCAGCGCCAACCTCACCTACGCCCAATACGATGCCATCCGCACGCAGCGGCAGGCATTCACCGGCGTGCTGGCCTGGAGCGCCCACCGCTTCAACCTCGCTCCCGGCGGCGAAGCGCGCTACGCCGAAGGGCTCTACGTCAGCGGCAATTTCTTTTCGCTCCTGGGCGTGAATCCGCTCCTCGGCCGCACCTTCACCGAACAGGACGATACCGCCGCGTGCTCCAACCCCGGCGCCGTTCTCAGCTACGATTTCTGGCAGCGCGAATTCGATGGCGACACGGCGGCGCTGGGGCGCGCCGTTTTGCTGGATGGCCACGACTTCCCCGTGATCGGCGTGACCCCGCGCGCGTTTTTCGGCGTCGAAGTGGGCTACCGCTACGATGTCGCGATCCCCCTTTGCGCCGATCGCATGCTGTCCGACGACGGCAAGGGGCGCATCCCCGTTCGCCACTATTGGTGGCTGTCCCTGATGGGCCGGCTCAAGCCCGGCTGGACGGCGGCGCGCGCCACCAGTTACCTGCACACCATTTCCCCAGCCATCATGCAGGCCACGCTGCCGCCGGTTTACCGCGCCCGCGGCACCGCTCTGTATCTCAAGAACAAGCTCGGCGCCACCCCGGCCGCCACCGGCGAATCGGATCTGCGCTCCCAATACGAGCAGCCCCTCTGGCTCCTCATGGCTACCACCGGCCTGGTGCTGTTGATCGCCTGCGCCAATCTCGCCAACCTGCTGCTGGCGCGCGCCGGCATTCGCCAGCGCGAATTCGCCGTACGGCTGGCCATCGGCGCATCGCGCTGGCGCCTCATCCGCCAATTGCTGGCCGAATCGCTGCTGTTGGCCGCCATCGGCGGCGCGCTGGGCGCAGGTCTGGCGCAACTGTTGAGCCGCGGCCTGCTCTCTTTCCTCAATACCGCCGACAATCCCGTTTTCCTCGAACTCGGCTGGGACTGGCATACTTTGGGCTTCACCGCTGCCCTGGCCCTGGTCACCTGCATTCTGTTCGGCTTGACTCCCGCTTTCCGCGCCACCCGCATCGCGCCCGCCGCCGCCATGCGCGCCGGCGGCCGCAGTGTCACTTCCGGCAAGGAGCGCTTCAGCCTGCGCCGCATCCTGGTCACCACCCAAGTCGCTCTCTCGCTGGTGCTGCTGGTGGGAGCGCTGCTCTTCGTGCGCAGCCTGCGCAGCCTCATGACCACCGAACTGGGCTTCCAGCCCGAAGGCGTTCTTTCGCTCGACGTGGATTACAGCCGCTCGCCGTACCCCAAAGAGCGCCGCCTGCCGCTGGACCGCGAACTGCAGGATCGCCTGGCCGCGCTCCCCGGCGTGGTCTCCGCTGCGCAAGTGATGATGACCCCGGTGAGCGGGAATGGCTGGAACGACGAAGTAGGGCCTGACGGCGCAACCGCCAACGCCAGCGGCAAAATCTCCAATTTCAACGCCGTAGGCCCGGGCTATTTCCACACCATGGAAACTCGTTTGGTCGCCGGCCGCGAATTCACGGATCGCGACACCGCGAGCTCGCCCAAAGTGGCCATCGTCAACCAAGTTTTCGCCAGAAAATTCCTGGGCGGCGCCAACCCAGTGGGCCGCACCTTCCACCTGGAAGCGCCCGCGGGGCAACCCGAGCCGCTATTCCAAATCGTGGGCCTTGTAAGAAACACCAAGTATTACAAGCTGCGCGAGGATTTCGTTCCCATCGGCTACGTTCCTTTCGCGCAGAATCCCGACCCCAGTCCGGAGGCCGTCTACGTATTGCGCGTACGGGGCTCTCCAGGGGCGGTGATGAAAGCCGCTAAAGCCGCTATGGGACAAGTGGATTCGTCGATGACCCTGACCTTCCGCTCGCTTTCCGCGCAGTTGGACGATTCGCTGCTGCGCGAGCGGCTCGTGGCGACGCTTTCCGGCGCCTTCGGGCTGCTCGCCGAACTGCTCGCCACGCTGGGCCTTTACGGCGTGATCTCCTATATGGTGGGGCGCCGCCAGAGCGAAATCGGCGTCCGCATGGCGCTTGGCGCCGATCGCGCCAACGTCATCGGCCTGGTCCTGCGCGAAACCATTCTGCTCGTCGCCATCGGGCTGGCCGTGGGAACCGGCATCGTCCTGTGGGCAGGCCGCGCCGCAGCCCCGCTGCTCTTCGGCCTCAAACCTTACGACCCCGTCACGCTGATTGCCGCCGTGGCTCTGCTCACCCTGGTCGCCGTCGCCGCCAGCTACTTCCCCGCCCGCCGCGCCGCTGCGCTCGACCCCATGCTGGCCCTGAGAGACGAGTAGGACAGACCTCCCGGTCTGTCCGGGAACTTTCCCGTCCGCTCGCGAGTCTACCCACCCGTGTCGAAACTCCTCGCCGCCGCGGTTCTATTCCTCTCATCCGCAATTTAGGCCCAGTCGCCCGCCTTCGCCGTGGCCTCCATCAACCCAGCCAATCCGCCGACTTCCGCCGCACCGCCATGCAATTCCTACCCGGCGGCAGAATGGAGGCCATCAACTACCCTTTACAAGTCCCGATCGCCTACGCCTACCATCTCCCCTACAATTCGCCGCGCCTCACCGGCGGTCCCGCATGGGTGCGCTCCGCTCGCTACGATATCGAAGCCAAAGCCGATGAACCCGCGGGCGCTTCCCGCGCGCAAATGAACATGATGCTGCAAAAGCTGCTGGCCGACCGCTTCCAGCTCACCCTCCGCCGCGAAACCAAAGAGCTGCCCGTTTATGCGCTCGCCGTGGCGAAGAGCGGCCTGAAGTTGACGCCGGCCGCGACCGGGGAAGGCGCGCAGACCCTTTCCGGCGGTCAAGGCTGCGGCATCCATGGCAAGGCCGCTGCGCCAGAAAACCGCCGCGCCCGGCGCCAAAGCCGAGGACGGCTCCGACCTCTCTTCCATGCCGTCCTTATTCGCCGTCCTGGGCCAGCTTGGCCTCAAACTGGAACGGCGCCGGGCTCCCGTCGCAATCTTCGTGATCGACCGCGTCGCCAGGCCTGCGGAGAACTAACACGGTTTCGCGGATACGGTCCCGTATCCAAGAACCGCTTCCTGACGCGCGGCTCCGTGCAGCGGTCTTGCCGGAATATGATACGGAACCCTTGAGTCTGTGTACGAATCCGCGTGTCCCTCCCTCCACACCTGTCACAAACCCGCACGCTGCAACGTTACTTTTCACAAGGCGCCGGGAACTTTCTGCCCAAAAATAAGTCCAATTTTCGAACGGATTCGCGTAAAACGTCGTCAATATATCTAAACATGAGCCTAGCGACCCAGATTGGCCCCCGAACTGCCACTCTCAGGGAATTCGCTGTTTCGAGCCGCTTATCCGCGTTGCGAGCGGCCCAAGTTCTTTTGCATCAACCGGCTAAGACCGAGCCCCCGCCAGCGTCTTGCCCATAAGGACATCTTTCGCCATGCGTGCTCGAACGGCTGCCAGCCTATTGTTTTTAGCCTCTTACGCCGCTTCCGGCCAATCCCCGGCAGCTTCGCCGGCGTTCGATGTCGCCTCCATCAAGCCCAGCCAACTGGCGCGCGCCGGCGGCCAAGGCAGCCGCCGCGAGAACATCCAGCCCACCCCCGGCAGCCTCGCCATGCACAATGTCACGCTCGCATCGGCCATTCAGTGGGCATACCAAGTAAAGCCTTTTCAAATCTCCGGACCCTCCTGGATAACCAACGACCGCTTCGATATCGACGCCAAGTCCCCCGGCGGCGCGCCCGAAACGGCCCTCAGGCTCATGCTCCAGACGCTCCTCGCCGACCGCTTCAAGCTGGCATTCCATCGCGAAACCAGGGAGATCCCCGTCTATGCCCTGACCGTCGGCAAGGCCGGCGCCAAAGTCCACCACGCCGGCAAGGATGGCGACCTCGAAGTAAAGCCCGGCCAGGGCGGTAAAATGAATATCGAACTCCGTACCGTCTCCATGGCCCAGTTTGCCGATTTCCTTTCCACCAGTCCGCTGCAGCGCCCCGTGCTCGACGAAACCGGGCTCGCCGGTAAATACGATCTGGCGCTCGACCTCATGCCCTACCTGAATACCGACGCCGATGGCAAGATCCCAGGCCCCGTGGGCCTCTCCGACATGGGCAATATCATCGCCACCGCCATCCAGGAACAGTTAGGGCTCAAACTGGAATCGAGAAAAGAGTCCGCCGAAGTCCTGGTCGTCGATCACGCCGAAAAAACGCCCGTGGAAAACTAGCCGATGAAATCCACCCCCCTCCCACCTGTGCTTCGCACCTGCGCCGTCGCCCTTCTCTGCGCCTGCGCGCTTTTCGCCACCGAAATACGCGGGGTGGTCAAGTTCGCCGGCCTGCCCGTTCCCGGGGCCACCGTCACGGCTACGCAGGGTGACAAGAAATTCGTCGCGGTCACTGATCCCGACGGCCTCTATGTTTTCCCCGATCTCGCCGATGGCGTCTGGAAAATTCACATCGAAATGCAGACCTTCGCGCCGCTGGACGAAGAAGTCGCCGTGGCGCCCGGCGCGCCCGTCCCCGAATGGACCCTCAAGCTTCTCCCGCTCTCGGAAATTAACGCCACCGCCGCTCCGCCGCCCGCTCCCGCGCCCACTCCCGCCGCCTCCGGCGCCGGCGCCATGGCCGCGGCGGCTGCCAACAACACTGCCGGGGCATCCGCTTCCAACCCGCAGCTTCAGGCCGGCAGCCAGCCCGCCGACAACGGCAAATCCAAGAAGAAGAACAAGAAAACCGCCGAAACTCAGGCCGCCAACCCGCCGGGCGGTTTCCAGCGCACCGACGTCAACGCTTCCGCCAACGGCGCTCCCGCCGCCGCGCCCGAATCGACCGACAACCCCTCTCTGGCCGATCAACAGGGCGCCAGCGATGCCATGGTGGTCAACGGCAGCACCTCGACCGGCATCGAGCGCCGCGCCATCGGCAATGCCCGCCGCGGCCCCGGCTCGCTCTACCGCGGCGATATCAACGTCATCCTGGACAATTCCTACCTGGACGCCAACAGCTTCTCCCTCACCGGCCAGAACACCCCCAAACCCGTCTACAACCACCTGAAATTCGGCGGATCCGCCGGCGGACCGCTCACCATTCCCCACTTGCTTCATGGCAACGGGCAGTTCTTTGTCAATTACCAGATGACCCGCAACCGCAACGCCAGCATCGCCACCGGCCTGATGCCCGATTCCGCCGAGCGCAGCGGCGATTTCTCCGGCGTGCTCACTCCCCAAGGCCAGGCGGTGATCCTCTACGACCCCGCCACCGGCGCTCCCTTCCCCGGCAATGCCGTTCCGCAAAATCGCTTCAGCTCGCAAGCCCTGGCGCTGCTCAAGTTCTACCCGCAACCCAATTTCATTCAAACCGCCGGCTACAATTACCAGGTCCCCCTGGTTGGCACGCTCACCCAGAACGACGTCATCTCGCGCATCAACCGCAGCCTCAACCGCAAGGATTTCCTCAACGGCATGTTCGCTTACCGCAACTCCACCGGCGCCAACCCCAACATCTGGGATTTCACCGATACCACCGCGTTGAGCGGCATGAACGCCAGCGCCAACTGGCGCCACATGTTCAACCAGCGCGCCAACCTGCTGCTCGGCTATACCTTCAACCGCTACGCCGTCCGCAACACTCCGTTTTTCGCCGGCAAGGAAAACGTCTCCGGCGAAGCCGGCATCACCGGCAACAATCAGGACCCCGTCAACTGGGGACCTCCCAACCTCTCGTTCACCAATAGCGGCATCAACGGCCTGAGCGATTCCCAGGAGAGCTACACGCGCTCCCAAACCAGTTCCTTTACGGCCACCATGCTGCAGGTGAAACGCCCGCATAACATCACTTACGGGGTGGATATCCGGCGGCAGCAGTTCAACTATCTCAGCCAGCAGAACGCGCGCGGCAGCTTCGGCTTCACGGGAGCCGCCACGGAAAGCATCGTCAACGGAGTGGCCGTCCCCGGTACCGGTTCCGATTTCGCCGATTTCCTGCTGGGCATTCCCGATACCGCCGGCATCGCCTTCGGCAACGCCGACAAATATTTCCGCGCCAACATGGACGATGCCTACGTTTCCGACGATTGGCGCGCCGCCACCGGCTTTACCATCAACGCCGGCCTGCGCTGGGAATATGGCTCTCCCATCACCGAAAAGTACGGACGCCTGGTGAATCTGGATCTCACCCCCGGTTTCGGCGCGGCCGCTCCCGTCATCGGTGCGAGCCCCGTGGGCGCGCTCACCGGCCTGCATTACCCCAGTTCCCTGGTGAACCCCGATCACCACGGCTTCGAGCCGCGCGTTTCCTTCGCCTGGCATCCCCTGTTCGGCAACTCCCTGGTGGTGCGCGGCGGCTACGGCGTCTACTACAACACTTCCGTCTTCCAACCCATCGCGGTGCAGATGGGCCAGCAGTCCCCGCTCTCGAAAAGCCTGAGCGTGCAAAACGGCCCCGCCGATCCGCTCACTCTGGCGAGCGGCTTCAACGCCTCTCCCGCCACCACCCCCAACACCTTCGCCATCGACCCCAATTTCAAACCCGGCTATACGCAAAACTGGCAGTTCTCCGCGCAGCGCGATCTCACCGAAGGCATCGTCATGACGGTTACTTATCTGGGCATCAAGGGCACGCGCGCGGCCCAGGAATTCCTCCCCAATACGTATCCCGCCGGCGCCGCGGTTCCCTGCCCCGCCTGCCCCGCCGGCTTCGTTTATCTCACTTCCAACGGAAATTCCACGCGCGAAGCCGGGCAATTGCAAATCCAGCGCCGCTTCCATAACGGCATTTCCGCTAGCGCGCTCTACACGTACTCGAAATCCATCGACGACGCTTCTCTGGGCGGCCGCGGCCAGGGCTCGGGGGTGATCGCCCAGAACTGGCTGGACCTGAGCGCCGAGCGCGCGCTCTCCAGTTTCGATCAGCGCCATCTGGTCACCTTGCAAGCCCAGTACTCCACCGGCGTGGGCGTGCACGGCGGAGCGCTCATGAAAGGCTGGCGCGCCGCCGCCTTTAAAGGCTGGACCTTCCTCACCAGCATCAGCGCCGGAACCGGCCTGCCGGAAACCCCCAGTTACCCAGGCGCCATCGCGCGCACCGGCGTCTCCGGCCCCATCCGTCCCGATTACACCGGCGCCAGTATCTACAGCGCGCCACCCGGCCTGTTCCTCAACCCCGACGCTTTCACCGCGCCGCTTCCCGGCCAGTGGGGCACCGCCGGCCGCGATTCCATCACCGGCCCGGCCCAGTTCTCACTCAACGCATCCATGGCCCGCACCTTCAAAGACGCCCTCGATGTGCGCATCGATTCCACCAACGCCCTCAACCACGTGGTGTTCAACAGTTATAATGTCGTCACCACCAGCGCTCAGTTTGGCCTGCCGGCTTCCGCCAATGGCATGCGCGACGTGACCCTCACGCTGCGCTGGAGGTTCTAACATGCGACGCATCGCGATTCCGCTTCTGGTTTGGATTATGGCCGCGCCCGCGCAGCAGACGCCCAAACCCGCGCCCAAGCCGCCCGAAGGAACCACCGTCTTTCAAGCCAATGCCCAGCTCGTCGTGGAAACCGTCAGCGTAGTCGATAAGAGCGGCAACACCATCGAGGGGCTCTCCGCCAAAGACTTCACCATCACGGAAGACAACCAGCCGCAAGCCATCAGCTTCTGCGAATACGAAAAACTGGCCGAAGACGCCCTCCCCACTCCCTTGCCGCCCGTCAACGTCGATCAGATTGCCGCCGCGCCCGACGCCGCCAAGGACAAAAACGCCCCAGGCGCCCTCACCAGCGTCGAAATCCAACCCGAGAAGCCGGGCGATGTCCACTACAAGGACCGGCGCCTCATCGCGCTGTATTTCGACATGGGCGCCATGCCCGTCACCGATCAGTTGCGCGCGCAAAGCGCCGCCCTCAAGTTCATCGCCACCCAGATGAAACCCGCCGACCTGATGGCGCTGTTCTCGTTTTCCGACCGTCTCCACGTCCTGCAGGATTTCACCGACGACCGCGACCTCCTCGTCAAAACCATCTCCAAGCTCTTCATCGGCGAAGATCAGGGTTTCGACGAAGCCACTAGCGACGACAGCACTTCCGACGTGGGCTCGGCCTTCGGCGAAGACGATTCCGAATTCAACATCTTCAATACCGACCGCCAGTTGGCCGCCCTGCAAACCGCCGTCAAAATGCTGGGAGCGTTGAACGAAAAGAAGGTGCTGGTGTACTTCGCCAGCGGCCTCAACTTGAACGGCGTGGACAACCAGGCGCAGTTACAGGCCACCACCAACGCCGCCATCCGCGCCAACGTCAATTTCTTTACCGTGGATTCCCGCGGCCTGGTCGCGCAAGCTCCCCTGGGCGACGCCACCAGGGGTTCGCCCGGCGGCAGCGGCATGTATTCCGGCGCTTCCGCGCGCGCCTTCACGGGCAACTTCCAGCACTCGCAAGATACCCTTTACGCCCTCGCCTCCGACACCGGAGGCAAAGCCCTGCTGGATAACAACGACCTTTCCGCGGGCGTACTCAACGCCGAGAAATCCATTTCCAGTTACTACATTCTCGGCTATTACTCGCTCAACACCAACCTGGACGGCAAATTCCGCCGCATCAAGATTACGTTTAACGGCGACCCCACCGCCAAGCTCAATTACCGCCAGGGTTACTGGGCCGGCAAGGTATTCAGTAAGTTCACCACGGCCGACAAGGA
>Ga0181521_10001609_pt1 | contig 27625 bp, 15 predicted proteins | sample PEATcosm2014_Bin_32_FD_119764 | JGI IMG/M metagenome (GOLD analysis project Ga0181521, IMG submission 119764) | Peatland microbial communities from MTU Mesocosm Facility, Houghton, MI, USA - PEATcosm2014_Bin02_60_metaG | ecosystem: Environmental > Terrestrial > Soil > Wetlands > Peat | place...
GATCTCACCTCGGGCACCATGGTTGACAAGGTGTATGCTGACACCATTCGAGGCTATGAGTTTGCGAAAAGTCTGGGCGACGAAATGGTGGACGGCGATCTCGACGCAGTAGCCTCAAAGATCGACACGCAACCCGGCAGCAGTGCTTCGAGCACGGCGATTCCGGTGGTCGTCTTCAATAGTCTCGGGTGGCCTCGAACGGACGTCGCACAAGTGTCGATCGGATTATCACGGCCGGGAGTGACCTCACTCCGGATGACTGATCCGGCAGGACGAGAGACTCCGGTGCAGATTGTGGACAGCGATGAGTTTTCGTCAGGCGGTCTCAAATCGGCAACCGTCGCGTTCATCGCGCGCGATGTGCCAGCGATGGGGTACTCCCTGTACCAGATTCTGCCGGAGGAATCGGCGCCTCCCAGCAGTGAGCCCGAGAAGCGTCCGGCGGCGACCGCGCCGGCCAATACCGAGCACCACGACACGGGAGGGATCGAGAATGAGTTCTATCGCGCCACGTTCGATTTGTGGACCGGTGCACTGACGCGCCTGGACGTGAAGACTCCGACTGGCACCTGGAACGCCATCGGCGATCGAAGTGCGAACATAGTGGCTGAGGAGCAGGACGGCGGCGACTTTTGGGAGTTATACGGGACGCTGAATGGAGGCAGGCTTACCGCCATGACGCGGAAGCAAGGCTTGCCGATTGCCGGACAAGCGCACTTGAGCGACGAGTGGGTGGGCGGCGACGGCTCCACGGCGACTGGTCCGGTGTTTGCGCAGTTTCAAATCTCGCATCCCTTTGGCAACGGCAAATTCGCCACGCGCGTGCGGCTCTACCGCGGCGTCCAGCGTGTGGACATTCAAACTCGCGTCTTGAACAACGACAAACGAGTCCGCTATCGCCTTCTGGTTCCGACCTCGATCGCAAGTGGCAAACGTTTTGATGAGATACCTTATGGCAGCGTGGAACGACCGACCTCGCAGGAATTCCCAGCTCAGAATTGGATTGATTGGGGAGACGGCGCACGCGGCGTGGCGCTGTTGAACCACGGCCTTCCAGGGAACAACGTTTCGAGTGGCACTCTCCTTTTGTCCCTGATGCGCTCAGCAGTCATCACGGCTTACTCTTATTCCGGCGGGTACGAGCCAGGGGTATCTTCCGATCTTGGCTTGGAGCTCGGCGAAGAGCGAACGTTCGACTATGCGCTCGTTCCTCATAACGGCGACTGGCGGGAGTCGCAGATCTATCGAGCCGGGCTGGAATTCAACAACCCCCTGATCGCGCGAAAGACGTCGCGACATGCGGGGCCGCTTCCCAGCCACTGGGGCCTCGTCGAAATCACGCCGCCCAACGTGGTGGCCTCCGCGCTGATGCTAGGCGAGGCTAGAGGACTGATCCTGCGGGTCTACGAGGCTACCGGCAAGGCGGCGCCCGGCGTCAAAACCAAGCTGCCGCACGGTTCATGGGCCGCCAGGGAAGTGAATCTCATCGAGCAGCCGCTCCACGATGCCAAGATCCTGAGCGATAGCCTGACATTCGATCTGCGGCCATTCGAAATCAAGACATTCCGGATTGAGTTGCCAAAGGCTCACTAAGAGTCTGAGATTGTCACGTGTAGGGGTAGGGCTTGCCCTACCCCGTCGATCCGGGGACGGCAAGCCGTCCCCCTACACGCTATGCGGTCTTGTAGGGATTGCCGAGCGGGTCTTTTCGTTTGGCCACGGAGTATCCCCAGCGATCCGTAGCGGCTTCGTAGGCATGGTTTTTACGCAAGGCAACGAAGTCCGCAGCAGTCTTCAGGACCTCATGAGGCCTGAGGCGGCTGCGGACCAGGAAGTCAGGCTCGGGAGGGTTGCAGGCGAGAGGCACGCCCACGCTCCCGATGTTCTTGGCCTCGCCGGGCAGGCGCGTGATCAGGGCGTTGGTGGGTAGTGCGGCGCTCTGGTAACGAAGGTCCATGCTCCAGCGCACAACGTCGGTCTTGTTCTCGAAGCTGGCGTGTGGCGTGCGATTGGTGAGGAGCAGCACGCCGCCCTTGGGAACGGGCGCACAGACGGGCTTACGGCCGACGAACTCGTCGTCGGGAATGAGCAAGTAATGCGCCATGTCGTCCGGACGGTGGAAGAAGAGCCCGCCCTTGTGCACGCGCGGCATCACCCACAAGCAACCACGCTCCTCCGTGGCATCGACGAGCGGAACCCAGACCGTCAGGATCAGACCCAGGTCGCAGTACGCTTCGAAGTAGGCGGAATCCTGATGCCACGGCACGGGGCTCCAGGAATGGCTGGGGACCTTGGGGCGCAGGCGATAGACGCTTGAGGCAATGAGTTCCGGGCCGCACAATTGCTCGGCGACGTCGAGCAGCTTAGGATTCGTCATCAAGCCGAAGAAACTCGGCAGCACCACCTTGTTGTCCCACATGGATTTCGAGATCTGCTGGGTTTCCGCGTCTACGTGGGCCAGGCGGTGCTCGAAGTCGAACTCCTCGTAGGTGCGAGTAAGCTTGCCGGCGGCGACGGCGTCTCGGCAGCGCTGGTCGAGGTCGGCGGAGATCTCGTCGATCACGGGCTGCAGTTCCGCGTCGTCGAAGAGGTGCTCGACAACCAAATAGCCCTCTACCTCCATCTGCTGGATCTGGTCATTCGAAAGACGAAATTCGAAAGTGTGGCTTGCCATCGTGCTGCTCCCCCCTACTTAATAGGATGCAGCCAATTCCCGCACGACTGCAACGATTCTGTCGGTCGCGGGCACATAAAACCTCTCCATTACGGGCGCGAAGGGAACGGGAGTGTCGGGGGCGGCGATTCGCCGGATCGGAGCATCCAGATAACCGAAGCAGCTCTCACCGACTCGGGCCGCCACCTCGGCGCCCCAGCCGCCCGTCAGGTTATCCTCTTCGACGAGGACGAGTTTCCCAGTCTTCCGCACGGACTCGGCGACCGTCTCGCCATCAAAGGGCGCCAGCGTCCGCACGTCGATGACTTCTGCTTCAATTCCAGACTCCGCCAAAATTCCAGCCGCTTGGAGCGAGCGATGCACCATCAACAGATTGGCGACGAGCGTCACATCCCGGCCCGGCCTCACGACCTTCGCCTGTCCGAAGGGAATCAGGTATTCTTCTTCCGGGACAAAGCCCAGCACTTCAATGCCGCCTGCTTCCTTCCTGGCGCCCTTGCTGCCATAGAGGAGTTTGTGTTCGAAAAAGACAACGGGATTATCATCTCGAATTGCTGTCTTGAGCAGCCCCTTGCCGTCATAGGGATTTGACGGGCAGGCCACTTTCAGCCCCGGGACATGAAGAAAAAACGCCTCCAGCGACTGCCCGTGCTGCGCCCCGCGCGTGGTGGCGCCCACGGGCGCCCGCATCACCATCGGCACGCGCAGTTTGCCGCCTGACATGTAACGCAGTTTGGCCGCGTGATTGGCAAGCTGATCCATCGTCAGAAAGAGAAAGTCTCCATACTGCACGTCAGCAACCGGGCGCAGGCCCCCCAGGGCTGCTCCTATCGCCGCTCCCGCGATCCCCGCCTCCGAAATCGGGGTGTCGATGACGCGCCGATGCCCGAACTCCTCCGCCAGGCCCAGCGTCACCGTAAACGCTCCCCCAAATCCACCTTCGACGCCGATGTCTTCGCCCAGCAGGATGACGGTCTCGTCGCGGCGCATTTCCTCGCGCAAGGCTTCGCGCAGCGCCTCGACCATGGTGAGTTTGCGGTCCGGTGTCGAGCCGGTCTCGGTGGCGTTCTTAGGCGAAGACATCATTGAGGCAATCCTCGGGTAGGGGGCTTGGACTGTTTTCGGCAAAGCGAATGGCCTCGTCCAGTTTGCGATCAATATCGGCCTTAATCTGGTCGATCTCCTCTGCGCTTAGGTGGCCTGGCTCCAGAAGCACACTCTCATACACCTTGATGGGATCTCGCTCCCTCCACGCCGCCACCTCCGCCTTCGAGCGATAGTGGCCGGGATCGCTCCTCGAGTGGCCTGCGAACCTGTAGGTTTCGAGCTCCAAAAGGGTGGGGCCGCTTCCCTCGCGGGCTCGCTGGGCGGCCATGGACATGGCGTTATAAACCGCCTCGACGTCGTTGCCATCGACCGTTTCCCCTGGAATCCCATACGCCGCCGCGCGCTCGCTGACGTGCTTGACCTTCATGACTTTGGTGACCGAGGTTGATGCACCATATTTGTTGTTCTCGCACACGAAGACCACGGGGAGATTCCAAATGGCCGCCATGTTGATCCCTTCGTGGAAGGTGCCGATATTCGCTGCTCCATCCCCGAAAAAGCACGCCACAATGCTTTTCTTGTTCAAATTCTGGAACGCCAGCGCGAGTCCGACTGCGATCGGGATACCCCCGCCGACAATAGCTATGGCGGGAAGCATGCCTGCCGCGAGATCACCGACGTGCATCGACCCACCCTTCCCCTGACAACAACCCGTCTTTTTGGCGAGGAGTTCCGCCATCAGGCTCTCGACGCTCAGCCCGCGAGCGATGGCGTGGGAGTGCGGGCGGTGCGTACTGGTGATCACGTCGCCATCCACCAATACCGAGCAGACGCCTACCGCGCTGGCCTCCTGGCCCTGAGATTGGTGAACGGTTCCGGGGAGTCTTCCCTCCAGAAAGAGGTAGTAGATACGGTCTTCAAACATCCGGCAAAGAAGCATGCGCCGATACATGGCCAGCTTTTGGCCGCGCGTAAGCTGGAGATGAGTGACCGCGTGTTCAGGCGCCGAGAAATCTGTGGAGGGAACGGCCTGCGAGGTCGAGTGCGCCGCCGCGAAGCGCTCGACATCCCGGCGAGTGACCAATCCGCCGGGTCCCGTCCCTCGTACCGCCTCGAGATCAACGGCCGAATCGCGGGCCGCGGATATTGCCGCCGGAGCAGCCAGAACTTTCTGGCTGGCGGAGCGTGCCTTTCCCGGGGTTGAATCCGACGCCTCAGCAGACGAATCCCGGCTGCCCGCGCCCTCAGGAGGGCGCTCGAACGGCTCGTCTGAACTGTCCGTGACAATTGCAATCGGGTTCGACGAGCTACCCATCTGACCCTGCTCAACAAGAATCGCACGCAGATACCCGCTGACGTAGGACTCGACCTCCATCGTTACCTTGTCGGTTTCAACCTCCAGGAGGAATTCCCCCCTGGAAACTTTGTCTCCAGGTTTCTTCAGCCACCTTAGGATCTTCCCTTCGCTGACCGTCTGCCCCAGATCGGGCATGGTTATCGTATGGACCATAATTCACACGCTCAATCTCTCAGCCTCGGCGCGCTGCCTTGCCGGCGGATCCTGTAGCCGCTAAAAGCTCTTTCACCTTTTTCTTCACAGCTTCCTTGCCCGCAACCATTATATCTTTCTTGCCGCCCATGCCGAGAAAGGGATGGGGGTCGGATCCGGCTGAGTAATCCTTGAGCCCTTTATCGGTCGCCTGCAGGTAGGCTTGCTTGAGCGCCGTGCCGAAATTGAATTTGGCCACTCCGAATCGAATCGCTTCCGCGGCGAGCTGCAGCGGGAACCCGGTGCCTCCGTGGATAACTAGAGGGATCTCAATCAAGTCATGAATGCGTGCTAAGCTTTCAAGATCTATCGAAGCCTGTCCCTTGGTGAGAACGTGCACGTTGCCGATCGAAATTCCCAAGGCGTCGACTTCCGTTTCCTGGACAAACCTCCGTGCGACGGCAGGGTCTGTTATCTCCCCTTGCAATTCACCTCTGTCCCCAACGTAAGGCAATCGCCCAACTTGAGCCTCGACGGAGACTCCGCGCGAATGCGCAATCCGGACTGCTTCTTTCACGACCTGCAGGTATTCCGCGGAGCCAAGGTGGTCGCTCTCGACCATTACAGCGTTGAACCCCAAATCGATGCCGTACCTAATCTGTGCCAGATCGTCGGTCTCGTTGAGCAGGAAAGCCACGGGAACAGAGAAAGTCGCGAGAGCTCGACCCAGGCCGGCGTAAAGAGCCAGGTTTTCCGACCTGGTTCTTTGTGGATGCATCAAGAAGCCGCCGTTGAATCCGGCGATGATGGGGGAATCCGTTTCTTCGGCTGCCTCCAGCACCCCCGCGAAGGATTCGATATTCCAAGCTTCACAATAGCACATTGCATAATTGCGGCGTCGAGCGTCGAACAACAACTGTGTCATCGACTCCAAAGGCATGCTGACCTCTTAGCCCTACCAGGTTTTTCTAAATGGATCGCCCGCCTCGGCGCGCTTTTGAGTGGTCATCTTCGACCACTTGGTTTCCCGCTCTTGCCGAAAGACGTATTCGCTCAGGCCGGAACAGTGCTGGGCGATGGCTTCGAAAAGCTTATTGCCAAGCACCAGATTGCCCACCTTATTAGCATGAACACCGTCATAGCCGATCAACCAGTCAGCCCCGCCTTCCGCCGACCACACGTCGGCCACAATGCAGTCGAACTCCTGCGCAAGAGAACGGATACAATCATTGTACTTGAGCGTCAGCTCGATGCTGCCCTTGTTGATGGGCGGCCAACTGCGATAGCCGGTCATGTAGTACACCGTGGTGAGCACGGTTACGGGATTACACGCGTTCTTCACGTCGCGGATAATGGTGGCCATATCTTCGCGAAACCGTTCGAGCGGCATGGCGGCGCGCATGTCATTAAGGCCATAGGCCAGGATGAAGAGATCGGGGCGATTCTCGATCACATCTTTCCTGTAGCGTTCGATAGCGCTGGGCTTTGCCGACTGCGCATAACCCGGGCTGCGCGGCGAGATCGAGTTGTTACCGATTCCCTTGTTGATGTACTCGATGGGCCGTTCCTGCACCGAGTTGATGAGTCGCACCAGAACGTCGGCGTAACGGTCTTCCTTTGCGTGGAGCCAGGGGCCGCCTTCCACGGTGCTCTCCCCCAGGATTACCAAGCGACGCAAGGGTTCCTTCCGGTAGTCCTTGGGCCTCACCCGCGCCGTCGTTTCCGGTGCGGTTATCAGCGAACTCCCCGTTCCCTCGGCCCGCCCCGACTTCGAGGCGACCGCTGCGCCGCCTGCAAGCCCCGCCAGTCCGGAAGACGTGCTCTTGAGGAAAAGTCGCCGATTCATCCTACTGTCTCCCCTCTCAAACCGCCAGCTTCAGCGTTGTAATCTCCCAAGGCTGTATCTTCAGACTGAGTGAGCCGTCGGCGCTGGGCGCGAGCGACTCCTGATTTTCCTCGATCAGACTTGTCCTCCAGGCGCTCCGAATGGCGCGCGGCAATTCAATTCGCGCATCGCTTAAGTACCCTTCCGCTTCGTAAAATCGGAGCACCACTTGGTTGCCATCCTCGCTCTTCTTCAGAGCTGTGAGGATCAGGTTGGAGGGTTCGAGCCGCAGGAAGCATTGCTCGACCGGCAACGCTGCGCTGTTTGGCGCTTGCATTGGCTCACCGACGAATGCAATGAGCGGGTAATTGAAGGCGATCGCATCACGATAACGAAGTCTCCAATCGCCTTGATGCGGCATCAAGGCCGCTCGGTATCGATGATCACCTGCTTGCGTGAACCAGTAATCGGGGTTCCAGGCAAGACTCTTTCGCGTCGAGAGCAGGACGTGCTGCAAAACAGGGTAAGACACAGGGTCAGTGGTTTCGTCTCGGAACAGGTGGACTGTGCAGTCGGAGGCGGCCAGGCAGCCGTTTCGTTGGTAACTACGGGAGGATGCGTCGATCCAGTTGACGGCCTCGCGGAAGCGGAGAGGTGCGTTCCCGCCGTAGATATTGGGCGCGAACTGAGTGTCATCGTCGAACGGAAGGAGGGTGAAATCCAGCTCGTCCTTTCCAATTTCCACTGTGCCGAAAGGAACTTCGTAGCTGAGGCGAGCGGCCTCGAGGTTAATCGGGAAGACTAAGCGCAATTCGCGATCTTTTTGCCCGTCCCAGCCCAGTAAATCGGTTTCGATATCCAGGCGGGCGAAACCGTGGTAGAGATGAATGCTCTGCCGCAGCTTGAAGCTCTTGAATGCAGCCTCGCGTACGGCGGTCGTGCGAACGGGCGTGCGGACAAAAGTCTGCACGGGAAAAGGATGATTGCCGGTCCGGTCGAAATTCGCCATCGTGACAATCTCAGGATCTTCCCAGGCGATGCCGGGGGCGGTGAATTGCAGGACCTCACCGCCCTCGAACTTCTCTGTCCTCAGTACCTCCCACTTTTGTTGCTTTTCGTAAACGCTCTTGAGCCCGGATTTCCCAAGAACAACCCGGAAGAATTGATTTTCTACGATGTCACCCGAGAGCGGCTTTGGCAGGGTTGGCGCTCCGGCCTGCTCAAGATAGTAGGTTCGATAACCCGTGGGAGGGACGCCGGCTGCGAGGAAGACCAGAGTTGCTGGGGATGCCGGTGACTTGGCCGGGATCAACTCCAGGTCAATGTTGTGTCCGGCTTCGTCGTGCAGTTCCGCGCCGTTCCAGTCGGCGGGTAATTTCACTTCGCATTTCACCACATCGGTGCGTCGCCAGGAAAGAGGATTAAACACAACCACCGGTATCTGTGCGGGTGCGGTGCGTTTCACTCGTGAAGTAAGTGCAGCACCCGCCTCCGAAAAAAGCTTCTGCGAGATTTCTTTTGATTTGAAATAGGACTTGGCATAAACCGAGTCGGTGATCAGTCCCTGGTTCCCGCCCCAGCCGTGGTCCGGCCAGCAGTTCGCTCGCCAACCTTCGGTGATAGCGCCCGAGGGATAATCGGCCAGGCCGGCGGCCAGACCCAGCCCTGCGTAAAGCCGTTCCGCAGTGAGCAGTTGATTATGGGCGATGCGGCCCGCGAGCAAAGCCTCCCGGTTGCCGGGTTCGTCGTAGTAGGTCCAGGCGAAGGGCCAGTCGCCTCGTAACGTAGTGATGTCGAGCGACTGCTTAGTAAAGTCGTCTAGAAAACCCTCTGCCGCGACAAAGGTGATTTCAGGGGGATGAATCTGACGTTCCGGCGTCGAGCGGAAGTGATCGTTCCAGGCTGATGCAAACCGCTTCATCGCCTGGTTCTGCGCCCGTGCATACGGTGGAAGGGCAGGCTGGGGCGGCAGGTAGTCGCTTGTGTAATCGTACATGAACTGCGGGGGAAGTTGATGCGCCTCGTAGTAAGCCTGACGCTGATCGGCGTAGCGCAACCAGCCTCGGTTGTCCAGCGGGTCCAGCAGGCGCATCGGATCAACGTAATGCTGGGCGTAAACTAAGACTGTCGATCCGTCGGGCGCCTGCCAATTGTAGTAACCAAACGGCATGCGCCCCTGAATGATGTATTTGATGCCAGCTTTGGCAAGGATCTGCGGCATCTGCAGGGTCATCGACGGGGGATCCGTTTTGACGTAGAACTTGGTATCGACGCCGGGAAAGGTCTTCTTAAGCCACAGGCGGCCTAAATAGAATTGGCGAACCAGTTTCTCGGGGCCGACGTGGACCTCCTGGCACTGAACGTAACTCGCTCCCCAGCGGAAGCGCCGTTCGCGCATGCGCTCTGCCATTTCATCGCGCAGTTCGGGATGTCGCTCCAGGAACTCCATCAGGTAGGTGGCCGATTCCATCATGTAGATAAACTCGGGATATTGCTTAAGCAGGTTTAAGGTCGGCAAGATAATGTCGGAGGAGCGGAAGTCTGCCGTTTTCGCTTGAGTATTGAGCCATCCAAGATCGTTATGACATGTGCAGTGGAGAGCGAAGAGACCCGTGTCGAAGTAAGAGTGATAAGGCTCGACCCTCAAAGTGCGTTTCGGGCCCAGCGATGCGTTTCCTGCCATCAGCTCGAATTCCATGGACGTGGGTTCGAACGGTGCGGGTATCCAAACGTCCTGAGGAGCGAGCGAGCGCCCGGGGATCGGCGCTAGCGGAACGCGCATGACCTCTTTGCCCATTTGCGAGATGACCAGCTCCGCGTCGCGAAATTCTTCGCCAGGATTTGTGAGATGCAGGGTGGCGGATTGCGCCGGAGTGCCCTCGCGCACGTCGTACTGTTTGTAGACGTCGATCTCGAAGCTGCGCTCGTGCGGGTGCGGGTAAATCCGCAGCTTGCCCAGCCCTGTTTCCTTTCCGCCCGGTTTCGTCCACGCCTCATGGACAGTAAGGCGCACGTACGAGGTCTTGACCGGTTTAGGGAGAGCGATGATTTCGAAATAGGGGTGCTGCCCCAATTCAATAGGTATGCTGGTGTGGTCCGAGAAAGAGGCGGTGAGCGTGCGCGGCGCTTCGAGCAGGGCCACGCGTGAGTAAGTCATCGCGTAGACGTCTTGTCCAATGATATCGCGCGGCAGCGGCTGCGCTAGAATCAACAGCTCGCTGACCTGTCGAGGCTCTGGAAAGTCAATCTGCAACCAGGCGCCATCGGCCTGCTGGTCAGCTTCCCATCCGATATACAGGTTGTCGCCGACAACATTTTCGGGGGCATAACCTCCCGGTGGGTCGCCATAGAAGCTCGAGGCCGTGGCCTTCGACCCGAGCGCCACCCAATCGGGATTAGGAGTTTCGGCTGGCGCCTCCGCCGCCATGAGGCGGAATCCAGACCCCCGCCGCAAGCCGCTGCCAACCCCGAACGACAATGCTGCAAGCGTACCGTCCTTCAAGAAACTCCGTCGGTCCATGTAACGTCTCCTCGCTTCGCCCGGGACGACAGCTTTAGAATGTTGTTCCCGAATGCTCCTAATCTTTCAGACTGCCGTTCGCCGCAAATTCGGCCACCTTCCCATAATCTGACCGTCTCGCGAGCTTCCCGTCTCGAAATACCTCGTAATCCCAGAAACCAAGATAAACATCATAAGAATGGCCGCGAAACCGGTAACCCGTCAATCGGGCTTGGCCTAGTTCGTGGTGGTAGGATGGAGCAACGGTCAAGGACCCGTCGACGTGGGGCCGGAGACCGAAGACTCCGAAGACCACCGCTTGCACGCCGCTTCCTGCGGCGATCTCGAGCGGCATTTCCACTTCAGGGGAGCGAAAGTAATCCGCAAAGATCTCCTGCGGGATGTAAGGAAAGTGTTCGGTCCATTTCGTGCACCGATTGAGGATATCCCAGCCTAGGCCTGGGCGTCCCAGCCGGTACATGCTTTCTGCGAGCCGCAAGGGTTCGCCGGTGTATTGTCCACCCCCGCCCCAGTCTACGTCCTCGAGGTCCCAATGGGTGCGATCGGCCTTTGAAATGGAATAGACACCGAGGGGGCCCAGGAATTCGCCCTCCTTCAGATGGCTGATCATGGCGTCGTTTTGCGCTTCCGAGAGAACGCCTGCATCGAGCAAGTCGAACTGGTGATAGCTCAGCACCAAGTGCTTGCCTCCGTCCGGATAGAGGTTTACAAACCAACCGTCCGGCTCGTCCCAGAGTTTCTGGTTCATGGAGTCCTGAAGCTTCTTAGCCCAGCCCTCAAATTGCGAGGCCTCGGAATCATTTCGATCTCGGCACCATTCGGCGACTTGCCGGAAGTAGGCAACCGCCATGCCGTTGGTGGCCGCCACAACGTGCTGGTACCCATCGGTGCGAATCTCCAGCATCTTTTCCGAGCCGGCGCCAAAATCGAGCAGTCCATCGGGGCGGACGTAGCGTTTTACAACCTCACGGCCCATGCGCTTCATCCATTCGAAGACCGTTGCTCCCTCTACGGAGTAGTTGAGAAACCCCGTATCTCCGGTCTGGGTGAGATAATCCTGAAGAATACGCATTTCTGCGAAAGGATTCTGAGCATACCAGTAGGTGTTGGCGTTGCCGTTCCAAGGCACATAACTACTCGTAAGAAGTCCGGCCCGAACGTAAGTCAGGAAGGCGTCGCGAAGACCCTGGGGATCCAGAATGCTGAGCATCTCCGAGGCATAAGAAGTGTCCCATGGAATGGTAAAGATCCATGTCCCTACGGCGTAGAAGGGCTTAACGATGAAGTTCTCCCGTTCCCACCGAGACTCGAGGACACTCAGAATGCAGCGGCGATAGAGGTCATCGAAGGGCGGGTCGCTGGTGCTGACCTGCGGCAAGGTATCACCCGCCCATCGCAAGCGGGCGCGTAACGCCTGGTCTGCGCGTTCCATACGTTGGGCGAGATCGGGCGCCACCACGCTGGGTGCCCGCTGCGAAGCTTGTTGAAGAACGATGCCAAAGTATGCCCTGCGCTTTGAATGACCGGGAATTTCCCATTGCCATCCGTCTTTTTGTTGTCCGGGAAGGTCGCTGATCACAGTGATCCGGATTTGGTTGCTCGCGAGACTGAACGCGTCCGGGTGGGTCACGGGTCCCGAGGCCTTGCCGGGTTGGTTGGGAATCGAAAGCGCCAACTCCGGAGCGCGCTGGTCCGGGCTGACTATCAGCTCCAGCGGATCAGCTTGCCGGTTCTCGATTTCCACCGTCATGTAGATTTCATCCATGTCGGCTGCGACGCTCGCCTTGGTTGAGATCGCGAAGGAGATCCAGCGTTCCCCAAACTGCTTGTGGAAAGTGCCGGTGCGAATGATCGCGTTCGGCTCCCAGTAAGCCTGCTGCAACAGCATGACAATGGGAGTGCCCGGAGTGAAGTTGAGGCCCAAAGGGTGTGGCCCCTTTCCCGTCTCCACCATGTAGTCGTAAACGTCCGGAACGACATCTTGAATGAGAATCTTCGACTTGGTTTCGCGGAAAGCGAGGAAAAAGCGGTAATCCCGTATGTCAATGGGTGGAAATTGCAGGGTTTCGAGACCCGTCAGGCTTTTATCGCGAATCGATATCGCACCTCGTCCGTTGAAGAGCCGCAGCATGCGATCGCCCAAAGCGATCTGGGTTCGAGGCATGCCGAGTATTTCCGGGGTCAAGGCCGATGAAGGTTGAGTCTGGGACGGCCGTCCGGGCTCGTCGCCAAGAGGAATCTGTGCTTGGCTGGTTGCCACAGCGCTGAGAAGAAAACCAAGAGCTGTAACCTTGACGAATGATTTGGCAATAGCGCAAGTTTTCGGCGGTTGATTTCTTTGAGAAAGAATCATCGACGGCACCTTACTTTCCGGGGGCTTGCCAAGAATTCGGGAGTTTTCAGAGCGGCATCTACATCGAGGGCGGAGCCGCACCTGGCGCGCTACCCCAATTCTGATTAGGCTCGGGGCCCATATTCAAGACCAGTTTCCCGCCATTCGCTATCTCAGTGTGAGTGAACCACGGCCGCTCAAGCGGCTGGCCGTTCAGCATCGCCGACTGGATATAGATGTTTTTCTCCGAGTTATTCTTGGCCACAATCTCAAAGGCTTTGCCATTCGCAAGGTGAATTAGCAAGTCGTCGAAGATGGGGCTGCCGATTTCGTAGTTTTCGGTCGCCGGATCCACGGGGAAAAACCCCATTGCGCTCAGAACGTACCATGAGGAAGTGGACCCTTGGTCATCCATCCCCGGAAAACCAAGCCCGTACTCATCACTGCCGTACAATTCCGCGAGGATCTTCCGCACGACCGCCTGGGTCTTCCATGGTTGACCGCTCCAATCATAGAAGTACGCGGCTTGTTGATCGGGCTGATTCCCTTGCACGTACTGCCCAATCATGCCGGTACAGTCGCGGCAAATGCCGCGGGGATGATAGGGTGTAGTGAAGAATTGATCGAGCTTGGCGTTGAATTCCTCCCGCCCGCCCAGGAGGCCGATCAAGCCGTTAACATCCTCCGGTACGAGCCAAAGCGTGGACCAACCGGAGGCCTCCTTCATCATGAAGTTGTAATAAGGCTCCTGCGGGTCGAAGGGCGAAATCCAATTGCCGTCACTTGTCCTACCCCGCATGAATCCGATTGAGGGATCGAAGACGTTGCGGTAATTGTAAGCCCGCTTGCGAAACATCTGGTAATCGGCCTCTTTGCCCAATTTCTTGGCGTAGGCGGCGAGGGAGGCGTCGTCCCAACAATACTCGAGCGTCGTGGCCGCTCCCGCCTTGCCGTCCGCGTAGGGAGGGCTGGGATTGCCCTTCGGGATAAAGTCAGAGATGTAGCCTTTCTGGAGATACTCGGCGAGGTACGGACGCGGACCCTTCTCCGTGGTGGTGGCGTTCTTGTAAAGATATTCGTAGGCCGCCTTGTAATCGAACGGAACGCCCCGCAGCCAGTCTCCCAGATACATCCACACCGCGTGGTCGCCGTGAAACGAGGTCTGCATGAATCCCGTTTCGCGGGCCTGCTCGAGCGTCGAACGCAGAATGTTCACCTTCACCCCAGGCTCCACCAGGGTGAGCAACACGATCTGGTCGCGGCCCGTATCCCAGAAGGGCACTGGGCCATAGCGGTCGTAGTCCGCGGTTCTCATCTTGCCATCCAGTCCCCGGAATGGCTCCCCCTGGCGCGCCACCAGTTGCGGGCTGGCGAGGGAGTGGAAAAGGTTCGAGTAAAACAGCATGCGCTCATGGTCGGTTCCACCCTTGACCTCAATGGTGTTCAGCAATTTCGCCCAAATTTCCTCTGCGTGCCGGCGAATGCCGTCGAAATCCCATCCGGGACTTTCTGTTTGCAGGCGCTTTTGGGCGTCTTCGAAACTGTCGGCGGCTGCGGTTTTGACCAGCACCTGTTCACCCTCTGAGGTCGTGAAGTCGAGGTACGCACCCGCGTACGGTCCGGATTCCGCCTTCCCGCCTGGTGTTACTTGGTTGTCGCCCAAAAAACCAAAGCGGCTAATCTGGGCGGGTCGAATCTCCTTAAACGTGCCGAAGTCACGAAAAGCCTTCGAGAACTCAGCGACGAAACACGTCCGAGCCATGCCTCTTTCCGAGGTACCTGAGACTGCTCCGCGGATGGGGCGTACAGCGCAGCCTCGCACAGTGTGGTCATCGCTAATCTCGATATCGCCGCCGTGAAAGCCTAGGTCCATCAAGATGTGTGATTGTTCGCTTTTGGGAAAGCTGAAGCGGTAGATTCCCGTCCAGTAGGTTACGGTCATTTCGGCTTCGACGCGAAAATCGTCCAGGTAAACACTGTAATAACCGGCCGTGGCTTTTTCCCTCGATTTGTCATAGACCGACCCGCTGCGTTCCGGCGGCACCGTCCACGGGCCTACAACCGGCATCATCACCAGGCCATGCATTCCGTTGGTAAAGCCGAACATGGTCCGGTTCAGGTAGTCGTACGACATGCCGACGCCGGCGGGGTAAGAGACGTCGAGATTCTTGTTAATTGGGCCGAGGTTGGTGATACCGTGAGGGAGCACGGCCCCCGCCGAAGTCATGCCCGTGTACAGTTTCTCGCCAGGGGGCGGAGCGTTACCGATCAACTCCTGCTTGTCGAGCGGTGCGGTGCCCACCAGCGTGTTTACCCATCGCAGCGGTTCGTTTTGAGCTCGCAACCCGCCCGCACAAGCAAGGAGGGAACATGCAACAGCCTTCATATAAAATCTCATGCGGCACCTCACTTCCCAGCCGAAAGGCCCAGGTTGTCGAGCATGCCTCCCGAGCCCGCCTCACGATATAACTGACAGCGCATTCATCCGACGCCCTGATTCGGAAGTTCTCAGACCAACGTCGATCTCGAGCCGGCGTCCTTCACGCAACCCTCAGAGTGCGTAAGATTTCTATCACGGTGTGAGAACTTAACGCAACCCAAGAGTTTGGCGGTTCCTGCGACGTGCGGCGGCGCCATGCCCCAAAGACGCGACTCATTGTTGCATTCGGCGGCCGTGGGGTGTACGGTACACTAACAACGATAGGGCAGGAGCTTTTATGACAGCGAATGATCGGCTAGGAATTGCCTGCGGCGGCATCTGGGTGGTGGATCTCGTGAAGGTGACCGACCACTACCCGCAGGAGAACTCGATCGCATATATTTCTGAAATGTCCAAGGGCGGCGGTGGCTCGGCCCACAACGTGATCATGAATCTGGCGAAGTTTGATTCGAACCTGCCGCTTTATGCCCTTGGCCTCATTGGCAACGACGCTTACGGCGACTACCTCATGGAAGAGTGCCGTCGCTATCCCAATGTTAACGTCGACCAACTGCGTCGAACCGACCTGGACGCCACCTCTTTCACCGATGTTTTTAGCATTAAGGCCAGCGGACGGCGGACCTTTTTTCATTATCGGGGAACCAATCGATTGTTCGAGCCCGCTCACGTGGAAATCCAGAGCTTGCCAGTTAAGATGTTCCACTTCGGCTACCTCCTCATGATGGATGCCATGGACCAACCCGATGAGGAGTATGGAACCGTGGCGGCACATTTTCTCGCAGACCTTCAACGTCATAACATCCGGACCTCAATCGATCTGGTATCAGAAAACAGCGACCGCTTTCGTCACATCGTGCCCCCTGCGCTGAAGTACACCGACTACTGCATCATCAATGATTGGGAAGCCGAGAAGTTGACGGGCATCCCGCTGCGGTCAGGAGGCAAGCTGCTGCCCGAAAACTTGGGCAAGATTGGGGAAACCATTTTCGGCTTCGGAGTTAAAGATCTGGTGGTCGTTCATTTCCCGGAGGGCAGTTATCTGCTTTCCCAAGACGGAGTCGAGTTATTGCAGCCCTCCCTGGAACTTCCCGATGATTACGTCGTGGGAAGCGCCGGCGCGGGGGATTCTTTTTGCGCGGGCATTCTCTATGGGTTATATCATGGCTGGAGTCACGATAAGATGCTTCGCCTTGCCACCTGTGCCGGTGGGATGAACTTGAGCGGCTTGACCACCACGGGTGGCATTAAGTCGTGCCCGGAAATACTGCGGATGGAAGAGAGATTCCCCTATCGAAAGAGCGTGGCCTAATTGCGGCCAGTCTACGATGCCGGATGGGCGCCTCGGTTCGAGACCACATAGTTTTTGCCCTGGTAGTGCAGGTTGCGAAGCTCGGCGGCGGAATCGAAATCTGCCAAACGTGGCTTCACCTGGACGCCGTCGTAGAGCGTCAAGTCGGCGCCAAAGATCGAGTCAATTACGAGATCCATGAAGCTGCCGCCGGAAACGCAGCACCAATCGTTTCCGTATGGTTGCTCGAGGGGGCACTTGAACGCCCCGCCGTTTTCTGTCGGGAAAATGGTTTCGGCAATGTGTGCCTGTCCGAACGGACCCTGATTGGCGGATTTCGCCAAGCCCTTTACCCATGCCGTAACTTTGGCGGGGGAATCAATCCTATAAAGTCCCTTGGCCGTCATTGACGGCCATGCGGTGTAAGCGCCCAGCCAACTGTGGTCGGCGCGTAGATTCCAGGTGGCGTCCACATCGCCGGGGGAGAGGGCGTGCATCCACAGCGGGGTATGCAGTTCGCTCCAGAAGAAATGACTCATCTCGGTCTTCTGTTTTTCGCTTAGATCCTCAAACATGGTGTCCAGCACAGTCAGTAGGTCGTAGCAGTGCCGAACTTCGTTGAAAGTGCCATCGGGCTGGCCACATTTCCACCAACCCTTGCCTTCCACATAAAGTAAGCGATTGATGCGCGCCGCAAGCTCGCTGGCCTCCGATCGCAACAAAGCCGCCCGTGGGTTGCCGCGCCGCTCCAGTAACGAGGCCGCGAAACGCATGCCGTAAACATTGCCGGCATTCATGGCCGGGACTTCGTGAACCCAGGTGCTGACCACTTCAAGTAGGTCGTCGAGATTTCCATAGTCGGCCAAGCCATGCCCGAACTTGTCGAGCTTCTTCCAGTAGAGGGCATGGTCCACCAAATGCTCGAGCACGGTCTTTCCTTCGATGGTCTTATCGAGCCAGGCGAAGTCCCCCGTGACGCGCAGGTAGCCATGCGCGCAGCGCAAGATCCCCATATCGTTCACGGCGTACCACGGCCCAACGCCCTGGCCCGTCAGATAATCGGTCGCCAGGTGCGCGTGCATGTCCTGGACAAGCCAGTTATCGATCAGCCGCCGTAACGCCTGGGGATCAAGCAGCGAGAGGCTGAGCGACGTCAGCATCGCGTCCCAGATGAAGCTCAGAGTGGGGCAGGCACGGGGAATGGTGACGTATGTCGGTCCGTAAATAGACTCCGGCGAATCTCTCCGGTTGACCAGCAAATTGGTAAAGCCGGCATAGTAAAGTTTCCAAAGTTCCCTGTTTCGGGTTGCAAGCTGGGGCAGATGTCCGGAAAATTCTGAGTTGCCGGGCGTGAAGGCTGAACGAAGCACATTGCTGAATCGTGCTTCATTTTCTTCAAGGAGCCCCTCGAAGTTGGCTTGTTGCTGATCGTAGGTGTTCAGCGTCGCGTCGCGTTCCTCGCCAAGCAGGTTGAGGTAGTTAAACGTCCGGCTCTCTCCCGGATTCAAGGCGAAATCGTACACCAGCATGCGCCCCTGCTCGATGCGCGCGGGGTGTGGGGCAACACCCTGAATTGAAACCGCACGGCTATGCTGGGCCTCGAAAATTACGCAGCCGTGGGACTCGCTCGAGGTGAGCTTGTTGTCCGCCTCCGCCGCAGAGTCAGCAAACCAGGGCTTTTCGCGTTTCACGGTGACGCCGGCGCGCAGGTCGAAGCCCAGGGAAATCTCTCGCCGTTGGTGGCTCTCGTTCGTCAATTCGATTAGTTCTGCGGCCGCGCGCTGCTTGGCGGGCAGGAAGGTGTGGGTTCGAAATCGGATTCCCTCTGCTACTGTCTCACGCAAGATCCGGTGAGGAAACCAGGTGTAAGCAACCTCCCCTGCAGGCGCAGGGTAGGAAGTGAGAATCCGCCCATTCAGGAAAACCTCACAGGTTATAAGATTGCCTGGGCTGAAAGGCGTCTCCGGAGCACCGCAGCAGATGAATGGTGGAAAGCTGATGGCGGTAATTCCTGAGACCGACTTGGTCGCCTGAAGGTAGCCTGACTCGTTCTGCGCTGCCGGGGGGCTGAAGAGGTCGCGAAAATGGTGAACCAGCCGGTCGCTGGCGAGGTCCGCCGGTTTGGGAATAAGAGGGAGTAACTCGCCTTTGACCTCGGCCGAACGACCGGAAAGGGAAGACACGGCGAGGCCGCCTGCTCCGGGCTGGGCGAGTGGCAAAGCCGTCGTGAGTGCGCCGAGTTTCAAAAACGACCTGCGGTCCAATGCGGGAGTTCGGTTGTTAGCGCGGTTACTTTTCTTGATGCGCATGGCTGGATTTTCCTCTCCGGATTTTTGTCCCAGGGCACAGGGGCAGCCCTCATTGCCGCCCTCGGCCGACCATGAGCTGGCCTCTGCAACCCCCAAGACGCCCGAGGGACATCAGGGGGCAACTCTCCCTTTAAATGGCTTGTAAGGTGACGGAACCTGCCCCTCTCCTTCGCGCACCACCAGGACCTGGTTTGCCCCGACGTGCGTCAGCCGGTCGACCTTTCCGCTGGGCCAACTGATCTCGACCAATTCCGCCTCCTGGCGGGGACCGAGGCCGAAGTGAAGCCGTATATCATTTCCGGAAAGCCAGTTTCCGCCCGTGCGCACACGATCATACTGGGTTAAGTCTCCGGCCACGACTTTCACCCACGCCCCTATTCCATCTCGGTTGCTCTTAGTCCCCACAGTTCTTACCTGCAGCCAGTGTCCTGTCGAGCTGGCTCTTTCGTTTTGCAGCAGCACCGGTGGGCTGTCGATGTTGGTGATGGCCACGTCCAACGCCCCGTCGTTGTTATAGTCGCAACAGGCGCCCCCTCGGCCGCCCAACTGAAATGTGGCAAGCCCGACCTCTTTGGTGACCTCTCGGAACTTTCCATTGCCTAAGTTTTGGAACAGTTGAGGGTTCTGGTGATAATGTTCGTCGGTGAAAAGGCGATCGACCTCCGGGTAAAGATGGCCGTTAACCCAGAAAATATCTCTCCACCCGTCGTTGTTGTAATCCATGAAGAAGGTGGCCATCCCCAGCAACGGAATCGAGGGCTCTCCGATGCCGGAAGGATAGGAGACATCGGTAAAAACCCCTTTTCCGTCATTATGGAACAAGGTCTTATTATCATTGGCATAGGTAGTTATGAACAGGTCCGTCCACCCATCGTTATCGTAGTCGCCGGGGGCAATGCCCATATTGGCCTGCTCGGAACCCTCGCCGTTGTACGCGATTCCCACCACCTCGCCAACCTCTTCAAAAGTGCCGTTTCCCTTGTTCCTGTAGAAGTAGTTGGGGCCGGAGTCGTTGGCGACGACGATGTCAGGCGCTCCGTCGCCGGTCAGGTCTTCGATGAGAACGGAAAAGCCATAGCCCAGATTCTTGTCGACCACGCCTGCCTTTTCGGTTACATCCGTGAACGACCCGTCGCCGTTGTTGTGATAGAGGACGTCGGGCGCGCCTTTCAAGCCGCGGGGGCCGCAGGCTCGCATTACTTTGTTGCGATACGTGCAAGTGGGTTGGGCAGGTTGAGGAGGATGACGCAGGTCGAAGTCGATGTGGCCCGCGACGTAGAGGTCCACGAAGCCATCGTTGTCGAAGTCGCCAAAGGCCGCGCCGCCACTCCAAATCTGGTGCGGGGCTGCAACCCCTGCCTGGGCGGTCACGTCCGTGAAGGTCCCATCACCGTTATTGCGATACAGAATGTTGGGCCCGTAGTTGTAAACGTACAAGTCTTGAAACCCGTCATTGTTGTAATCCGCCGCAACCGCGCCAAACCCCCAGCCGTGCCCCTCGACACCCGCTCGGCGGGTTACGTCGGTAAAGGTCCCATCACCGTTATTTCGGAAGAGATAGTTGTGAGGAGGGTGCTTGACCTGAGAAGGATGAAGAAGATTGTCGATCGTGGATCCGTTAACGATATAAAGATCTACGTAGCCGTCGTTGTTGTAATCAAACCAGACGCAACCACTGCCGTAGACCTCCAGAATCCAGTTTTTTTCCCGGCTTCCGCAGGTCAGTTCGGCCCTAATCCCGGCGTCAGGTGCGACATCTCGAAAGAACCCAGAACTTGACGCGGTAGCGGGGGTTTGATCGGTGGGGTCCACCGCCGTTCCCGCAAGCAGGTTTACCCAGGCCTTCGCGTTGACTGACGGCAGCAGCAAAGGGCCGCAAAGACCCTGCATGAAGCTGCGTCGGGAATTCCTGCGGGAACGAACAAGCATGTGCCGCCAGGCTCCTTATCGGTTGCGCCGGTTCGAGGCTCGCCACGGAAACAATCCCCGACGGGTCAGGAGGCAAGTCAGGTGGGCGCGCGCCAAACCAGTCAATCGCGAACTTCCTAACTGCGTTAAACTATAACACGCAGCAGGACGGGTGTGTACGGTGTGCCGATTGGGCGATGGCGACGACAGCGAGATTGAAAAGGTCGAGTGAAGCAACACGGCGCTGGTTCGCGACACGTCGCGGGAGGCGCGACGGAATCTGCGTGTGCCTCTTCAGCATTCTTTTTGCCTGGTCTGCCACAGCACAAAAGCTGCCCTCCGGGACTCTCTTGGGACCGCGAGCGGCTGAAGAGATCTCGGAGCACGAGCGCCGCGGCGATGAGCTTCTCGCGGCCCGCCGCTTCGATCAAGCCATCGCGGAGTATCAAAGGGCGCTGGCCACCGGTCCGGCTTTTCCAGCCATTCATGAGAAGCTGGGAGTGGCCATGGCGGCCTCGGGTGATATGACAGGAGCCGTGCATGAATTCGGAGAGGCGGTACGTCTCGACCCGAGAAACGCCAGGGCAAGATCCGACCTGGGCATGGCTCTGGCGAGGACGGGCAATCGCACAGGAGCACTCGAGGCGCTCCACGTTGCCGTGGGACTGGATCCCAACGACGCCGTTTCTCACTACCGTCTCGGAGTGGTCCTGTCAGCCGGTGAAGATGCTGGAAGCGCGGCGCAGGAATTCCGCAAGGCCGTGGAACTCCGCCCCGATTATCCCGCGGCACACAACGATCTGGGCGTTTCGCTCATGTCGCTAGGCAAAGCGGATGAGGCTGCCGCCCAGTTTCGGCAGGCGCTCAAGCTACAGCCGGATTACGCCGAGGCCCATTTTAATCTGGGCCTGGCCTGCGCGAACAAGAAGGAGTTCGTCCCGGCGGTGGTCGAATTCCGTGAGGCGCTGCGATTGCGGCCTTCTTACGCGGACGCGCGCATTCAGCTTGGCGCAACTTTGCTGGATGCAGGACGCGTCGAAGAAGCCATGGTTGAGCTGAAGGCGGCGGTCGCCGACTTTCCGGACAAGGCCGGCGCTCATTACGGTCTGGGCAGGGCTTATGCCCGCCGGAGCGAACTCCACGAGGCGGAATTGGAATTCCAAAAGGCCGTGAGCCTGCGCAGCGCATTCGCGGACGCGTACAACAACCTGGGCGTCGTGCAGGCCGAACAAGGGCGAGTGGAGGAGGCCACTAAGGACTTCGTGCAGGCCGCGAAGCTGGACGGCAGCAACGCCGACTCGCATTACAACCTCGGGATGATGTACCTGATGAGCTCACAGGAGAAGCCGGCCGTCGCCGAACTGCGAAAGGCAGTCGAACTTGAGCCCAAGAATCCCCGCTTTCACTCACGCTTGGGCATGGCGCTTAACCAAGCCGGAGACATTGAGAACGGTATCCTTGAGTTGCGGGCGGCGCTCGAGCTCGATCCGCAGAATTCCGCCGGACGCTACAACCTGGCGAGATTGCTGCTGAAGAAAGGCGACCAACAAGCGGCTGCGTCAGAGTTCGCAAAGGTGACGCAGATCAAAAGCGCGGCCGAGTCGAAGGAACAGGCTTCCGCAAATGCCATCGAGGCGATTAGCGGCGGCCTTAGAGCGTTGGCGGAAGGCAGAACTCAGGAGGCGATTCAAGCCTTCACGCGCGCGGTTCAAATCGATCCGAACTCCCCGGAGGCCCACAATCACCTCGGCGTGGCACTGGCAAAGGCTGGAGAGACGGAGGGGGCCAGAGCGCAGTTCGAGAAGGCCATTGCTCTCCAGCCCCTGAATGCGGAAGCTTACAACAATGCCGGGGGGATGCTGGCGAGGCAGGGCAATATCGACGCCGCGATCGACCAGATGGAAAAGGCTCTCGCTCTCGATGCCGACCTTGCCCAGGCACACCACAATCTGGGAGTGATATTGCAGAAGAAGGGCGAGCTGAAACGCGCTGCCGAGGAGTTCCGCAAAGCCGCGGAGCTTGGCTACTCTCAGGGCGCGGCGCCGTAGTGCAACTCCGCGGCAAGTGCGGCCCTTGTAGCTGCCCTGGTTAGCGCCAGGTCTGAGGTTTAACATAGAATATGCTTAGGGGCAGAAGAAACCAAGGCTGCTACGATGTTCGGAGTGCGGGAGGTGTGACATGAGTCCAACTCTCAGAAAAGGTGTGATCCTGTTGCTGCCCTTCGCGTGCTGGGCGATCCCCTACGCCGCCGCCCAGGGACATGGAGATCCACAATACCCGGATCAGGTTACACACCCGCCGCCCCAACCCAGCACTCGCGATGCGTCGCCGCTTGACGATTTCTGGCAAAAGAAGCTGAATCCTTTCAAACCCGGCAACGCCATCAGACCCTCAGATATCAAGTGTTCCGTGGTTGAGTGGGAAACCGGTCCTCCTAAGCCGGCCCTGACGGTGGTTTGTCCTCCTCCCGAGATCTTCTCACCTTTACGAGTGTTCTTGAAATTCTCGTGGGTGGACGCCAAAGACGTTCCCAAAGAGGCGGCCAAAGTCGTGGCTGAGCCGAAAACAGCGACGAAAATCCAACTCGGGAAGGGAAGCGTGCGGGCGTTCCTGAAAGTCTCGAAAGAAGCTGACAGTCCTTCAAAGGAGAAGTGGGTCGCCTTCAACTCGCTCCAGAGTTTTGCGATTGTGCCGGCGCCGGAATGAGGCAATTAGGCAGATGGGCAGGTGGGGTGTGCGCAGCCGGGCAAATCGTCTGGCCACCGGCCTACCTGGGTTGCCGTTTACCTCCGGCTCGATTTGAGTGGCTTGTAGTGCGTGGCAATTTGTCCTTCGCCTTCCCGAACCACGAGAATCTGATCCGCGCTGACGTTCTTGACCCGGTCGATTTTTCCGCTGGGCCAGGTGATCTCAACGAGTTCGGCTCCCTGGCGGTTTCCCATTCCAAAGTGCAGTCGCATATCGTTGCCGGAGAGCCATGATCCTCCCGTGCGGACGCGGTCATACTGGGTGAGGTCCCCGGCAACGACCTTAACCCAGGCCCCGATGCCATCCCGGTTGCTCTTAGTGCCTACAGTCTTGATCTGCAACCAGTGGCCGGTTCGGTTTCCGCCATCATTGCGCAGCAGAAGAGGGCGGCTGCCGATGGTCGTGATCGCGACATCGAGGTCGCCATCGTTGTCATAGTCGCAAAAGGCTCCGCCCCGTCCGCCCACTGGCAAGGCGGAAATCCCTACATCCGTCGAGACCTCGACGAACTTTCCGTTCCCCTGATTCTCGAACAGTTGAGGATTCTGAAGGTAGTGTTCGTCGCTGAAAAGCCGATCGACTTCAGGATACAAATGGCCATTCACAATGAAGATGTCCTTCCACCCGTCATTGTTGTAATCCATGAAGAAGGTCGCCATGCCGAGGTAAGCGATCGTGGGGTCTCCGAGACCCGAAGGATATGACACGTCTGTGAAAATACCCCTTCCATCATTATGAAATAAGGTTTTATTATCATGAGCAAAAGTAGTAATGAACAGGTCGGTCCATCCGTCGTTGTCGTAGTCGCCCGCCGCGATGCCCATGTTGGACTGCTCTTGTCCCTCGCCGTTGTAGGCAATTCCAGCGGCTGTGCCGATTTCCTCGAAGGCGCCATTCTTTTTGTTCTTGTAAAAGTAGTTAGGGCCGGAGTCGTTGGCGACGACGATGTCCGGCCAGCCGTCACCATCCAGGTCCTCGAGTAGAACCGCAAAGCCAAAGCCCAATTGCTTATCAATTACGCCGGCCTTTTCGGTGACGTCCGTGAAAGTGCCGTCGCCGTTGTTGTGATAGAGCGCGTCGGGTGCGCCCTTGAGCCCGCGCGGGCCGCAGACCCTCACCATCTTGTTACGGTAGGTACAGAGGGCCTGGCCGGCCGGAGGGGGATGGTGAAGATCAAAGTCGATGTGTCCAGCTACGTAAAGGTCGAGGTAACCGTCCTTGTCGTAGTCCCCAAAGGCCGCGCCGCCGCTCCAGACCAGTTGGCGTCCGGCCAGTCCGGCCTGAGCCGTGGCGTCTGTAAAGGTGCCGTCGCCGTTGTTCCGGTAAAGGATGTTCGGTCCAAAGTTATAAACGAACAGGTCCACAAAGCCGTCGTTGTTGAAGTCGGCGGCGACGGCTCCCACGCCCCAGCCGTAACCGGGAACTCCCGCTTCTCGCGTGACGTCGGTAAACGTGCCATCGCCATTGTTGCGAAAGAGATAGTTGCGTGGTGAGTGGCTTACAGCGGCGGGACGCAAAAGGTTCTCGAGCGTCGAGCCGTTGACGATGTACAGGTCCGTATAACCGTCGTTGTTGTAGTCAAACCACACGCATCCACTGCCGTAGACTTCGACAATGTAGTTTTTTGTCGCATTTCCGCAGGTCAGAGTGGGTGTGATGCCGGCTTCCTGGGCTACATCGCGGAAGGTGATTTTGGAAGTAGCGTTCGTATTCGCGCTAAAACCGCGGCCCGACGCTCCCCAACGCCATCGCTCACTCTTGCCCATTAAGAACGGAGCGCAGCACTGCGCCAGAAAACCTCGCCGCGAGTTTACCTGATGCCGCGTATTACCCCCTTACCGATGTCCGTACTTGTTCACCCGATCAATCGATCTCCCGATCACTCGTTTCTCGTCACGGTTTGGTTCCGTTATCGTGCAAAGCTCGTCGCTGCTCCTCCGCGTTCTGCTTGGCAACCTGAGCGGCGTGAAGTTCCTGGAACTTTGCTGATGCTTGCGCCGCCTTCTCCTGGTCGCCAAGCCTTACGTAAGCTTGCGACAGATCGTAGTAGAACTCGGGTTCTGCGGGGTGAATCGGGATTCCCTCATTCGCGGCGGCCACTGCGTCATCGTATCGTTTGAGGCGGAGGAGCACCTGCGCGGTCCCCCGCAAGGCTTCCAGGTCCGTAGGGTCCAGCGCTTTGGCCCGTTCGAAACTGGCCAGGGCCTTGTCGTAATCGCCCCGGCGCGATTCTATGTCCCCCACCAGATCGTGCCCCTCAACCAACGACGCATCCAGTTGAACGGATTGCTCCGCGGACGGCAAGGCCTCCTGGTAGCGTCCCAGATTTGAGAGCTGGTTACCGATTTCGAACTGAAATCGGCCCACCGAAGGAAATCGCTGCGCCCCTTGCTGGGCCAGACTGAGCGCGGTCGAGAAGTCCTTTTGCTGCTGATAGGCTTCGATCAGCACGTGCCAAGGATTCGGATTGCCGGGCTGCAAGCGAATGGCCTCCCGCAGCAGCGGAATTGCCGCGCGCGCATCATCAGCCTGCAAATACTGATCTCCGAGAAGTGCAAGAATGCCGGGGTCGTCCGGCCGCGCCTGCCGGGCGACGTTCAACCGCCCGATGGCGTCTTGTGCGCGGCCCTGACCGACGTAGAGTACAGCCAGGGCGCTATTGGCTTCAAAAGCGTCGGGGCGGAGTTCCACAGCCTTTTTCAACGCAACCTCAGCGTCAGCCGCCTTTCCAAGCTTCATGAGCGTAAGGCCAAGGTTGTACTGCGCATCGTAGTACTGCGGCATCATTTGCGCCGCCACGGTGAGAGGTTCTGCCGCCTCGGTATAATACCCATGCTTGCCGAGTACTAAGCCGAGCGAGTGCATGATTTCCGGATCGCGGGGGGTTTGCGCAAGTAATTCCTGGCGCAGCGCAAATACACGCCCCGCATTCTTATCCTGGATCGCGACAGACAAGTCCAGCAGTTTCTGAATGGAAGCCTGGTCACTTTGCTTCAGGCGATTGGTGGCGTCGAATTCCTCCTTCGCCTCCTTGGGGTGTCCTGATTGCTGGTAAATACGCGCCAGTTGGTAATGAAGGGAGCTTTCCCACGGCGTCGCCTGCAGGCCCCGCTGGACCATCTCGAGCGCTTTCTTCGGCTCCCCCCTTCGCAAGTAGGCAACAGCCAGGCGCTGATAAGTGTCGTAAACGGGCGTGCCCAAGGCAAACTCGGATTCGAAGGAACGAATGGCCCCGTTGGTTTCGCCTTGTGCGTCGAACACTCTCCCCAGGAAATAGAGGGTATAGGCATTCTTTGGATCGAGACGGTGGGCCAGTTCGAATTCCTGGCCGGCCTCCTTGAAGCGGTCTTCCTTCCACAGCGCGTAGCCCAGGTAGTGATGGATCACCTGTTCAGTGGGTGCAACCTTCGCGGCCTCCTGAAGCACCGGCACGGCTTTCGCGTATTGTTTGTCGGCGAAGAGTTCCTTCGCCTCACGGAAAAGTTGCGCGGCCTTGCCTTGCAATTCACTGGCTTCGGGACCAACCGCCTCTGACGACTGACTCGGTTGTTTATCGGCGGTTCCGGCCGTGCTTTGGCCTCTAGCTGCAGAGGTACACCCGACCAAAGCCGCAACCAGCAGTGCCGCCGCAATGTGCCGGCGAATTACGCCGAGAGCCGACGCTGCGATGATGATCAACGTAACTCCTGAATAGTAGATTCTAATTCAGGCTCGCACAACCGTGTCAAGCCTCGAAGCATAAGTGTTTTGCACTCAGTTCAGACTTGAGCAACGTTTTTTCGCACGCAAGAACCAGTTACCTTTTGACCTCCAAAAGCAATTGCGGCCCCCTTGCTGGCTTTGCGGACGTGCCGGGGTTGGTGCTAGGATTGACCTTCGAGAGGTGCCAGGTTTTCGCTACGAACCTCATGACTCACCCAGATCCTGCAAGAACTGCTGCTTTTTGTCTCACGGCTTTGCTGACATGGGCTGTGCTGGCCTTCTGCGGGCAGGATGCTTTGCCTTCCGCCCGATCCCTTGAAAGCCAGGGTGACTACGTGCAAGC
>Ga0181521_10001613_pt1 | contig 27600 bp, 27 predicted proteins | sample PEATcosm2014_Bin_32_FD_119764 | JGI IMG/M metagenome (GOLD analysis project Ga0181521, IMG submission 119764) | Peatland microbial communities from MTU Mesocosm Facility, Houghton, MI, USA - PEATcosm2014_Bin02_60_metaG | ecosystem: Environmental > Terrestrial > Soil > Wetlands > Peat | place...
AGTGGCCGCAGAAAGCTGATGGTCGCATTATGGAACGAGTTACGCCTGCACCCAGCTCGATTCTTCTGGCGTCATGAGTTGGAGCCTGGCGCACCCCGGCCCGAGTAGACGTAACATCAGGACCACCGTGGGGCGTCTTGAATGCGGAAGCAGTTGGGTATATCTTTTCGGCCAGCTGGAAGATTAAAGCGAAACTTCTGAGTGAATGCTTTTGCCCGAGAGGAGTTTCATGCCGGATCCGGTAATGATTTCGGCTTCTGGTCTAAGCCTGCATGTTTCCGTGTCGGAAAACGCTGTCGTCGTGCAGTGCCGCGGCCCTTTGACGGCCGAGTGTTCGGATTTCTTGAAGCGCGAAGTCAAGAGCAGGATTCGAGGCAAGGGACGAATGGTCCTGGATCTGAGCGATGTCACCCGTATGGATAGCGCAGGGCTTGGCGCAATCGTCGGATTGTACGCCTCTGCCAGAGGCAGAAGCTGCGATTTCGATCTCATCAACCTGAATAAACAGATCCGCGACCTTCTGGCAATTTCCAACCTGCTGTCGATTTTTGAGACTGGCGGGCGCCAGGGTATCCGCATCCCATAAATCAACGGCCGCTTGCCTGACCGGCAGTTGTAACTCCTTTGCCTCCTCTACTTCCTCTGCCTCCTCAACCTCCTTTACTTCCCGCGCACTTCGGCAACGCCGCGCCAATTGCGGTTTTCCTCCTCGTGCCACAGTGCTACACTATTGGCAGGTGGAGGGGGATCGTCGCTCGCGACTCTGAGGGTGCGCGTCCGGCATCCTGTACTTCTCCGCGTTCATCTAAGAAAGCAGGACTTGTCACGCCTATGTCCACGACTTTGACCCAGCCTCGGCAGCGTAAACGCGAAGTCATCGAAAAGGCCGTCATCCGGTTCTGCGGCGACTCCGGCGACGGGATGCAGATCACCGGCAGTCAGTTCACCAACACCGTCGCGCTCTACGGCAACGACCTCGCCACGTTTCCCGATTACCCGGCCGAGATTCGCGCCCCTGCGGGCACGCTTCCGGGCGTCAGCGGCTTTCAGGTGCATTTTTCGTCGAGCGACGTCTATACGCCGGGCGACAGCGTAGACGCGCTCATCGCCATGAATCCCGCCGCGCTGAAAATGAACCTCACCGAGCTCAAGCCGAATGGGATTTTGATCGTCAACTTGGACGACTTCGGCGAGACCGACTTGCGCAAGGCGCAGATGACCTCGAATCCCCTCGAGGACCACTCGCTCGATGGTTACCGCCTGTTTCCCGTCGAACTGACGAAACTCACCCGCGCTGCGTTGAAGGAACTGGGCCTCGACAACAAGACCGTCGATCGCTGCAAGAATTTCTTCGCGCTCGGCATGTGCTACTGGCTTTACAACCGCTCCCTCGATACCACGCTCCGCTGGATCGAGGACAAGTTCAAGACCAAGCCGGCGCTCGTTGCGGCCAACCGCACGGCGATGCAGGCGGGCTACAGCTACTGCGAAGCGACCGAAGCGTTTCAGATCAGCTACGAGATTCCTCCCGCGAAGCTGGCTCCGGGCCTCTACCGCAACATCAGTGGCAATAGCGCGCTGGCGATGGGCTTCGTCGCGGCTTCGCAGAAGGCGGGCATTCCGCTGTTTCTCGGCTCGTATCCGATCACGCCCGCTTCCGACATCCTGCACGAGCTTTCGAGCTACAAGAACTTCGGCGTGATCACTTTCCAGGCCGAAGATGAAATCGCCGCGGTTACTTCGGCGATCGGCGCGGCCTACGCGGGCGCGCTCGGCATCACCACCACCTCCGGCCCCGGAATGTCGCTGAAGACGGAAGCTCTTGGTCTTGCCGTTGCCGTCGAACTGCCGCTCGTCGTCTGCGACATTCAGCGCGGCGGACCTTCCACCGGCCTTCCGACCAAAACCGAACAGGCCGATCTTTTGCAGGCGCTCTTTGGCAGAAACTCCGAAGCGCCCATTCCCGTTCTCGCGCCATCGAGTCCGGGCGACTGCTTCTGGATCGCTCTCGAGGCAAGCCGCATCGCGATCAAGTACATGGTGCCCGTCATTATCCTCTCGGACGGCTATCTCGCGAACGGCGCTGAACCGTGGAAAATTCCGTCCGTCGCGGACTTGCCTGAAGTTCCGGTGCACTTCGAAACGAATCCGGTGGATTTCCAACCCTACCGGCGCAATCCCAAAACGCTCGCGCGGCCTTGGGCTATTCCCGGCACGCCCGGGCTCGAGCACCGCATCGGCGGGATCGAAAAGCAGGACGTCACCGGGAATGTGAACTACGAGCCGCTCAACCACGAGCGGATGGTCCGGCTGCGCGCCGAAAAAGTCGCCGCCATCGTGCAGGAGGTTCCGGACGTTGTGCCCGCGGGCGATCCGTCCGGCGACTTGCTGATCGTGGCGTGGGGTTCGACGCACGGCCCCATCACCGGCGCGCTGAAAGCGCAGCGCGAAAAGGGCCGCCGCATCGGCCACGTTCATCTGCGCCATCTGAACCCTCTGCCGAAGAATCTCGGCGAGGTTCTCGGCCGCTACGACCGGATTCTCGTTCCGGAAATGAACATGGGGCAGCTCGTGATGCTGCTGCGCGCGAAGTTTTTGGTCGACGCGCATGGTTACAACAAGATTCAGGGCAAGCCTTTCAAGCAGTCCGAAATCGAACGCAAGATCGAGGAGATACTCTCCGCGGACGGGAGAATTTAAATGAGTACGGCCACGCTGCTGCCACCGCTGACAAAAAAAGATTTTCAGACCGACCAGGAGATTCGCTGGTGTCCCGGCTGCGGTGACTACGCGATCCTCTCCGCCGTTCAGTCGGTCTTCCCCGAGCTCGGCATTCCGCGCGAGAACTTCGTCGTCATCTCCGGGATCGGCTGCTCCAGCCGCTTTCCGTATTACATGAACACCTTCGGCTTTCACACAATTCACGGCCGCGCGCCAGCCATCGCCACCGGCCTGAAAATCGCGCGACCGGATTTGGAAGTGTGGGTGGCGACGGGGGACGGCGATTCGCTTTCAATTGGAGGGAATCACACGATCCACATGCTGCGACGTAACGTCGGCCTGAAGGTGCTCCTGTTCAATAACCGAATCTACGGGCTGACCAAGGGGCAGTTTTCGCCGACGTCCGAAATCGGCAAGAAGACGAAATCGACTCCGTTCGGCACAACCGACCGTCCGTTCAATCCGCTCGCGCTCGCGATCGGCGTCGAGGCTACGTTCGTGGCGCGCTCCGTCGACGTCTTCCAGCAGCATTTGAAGGACACCCTGCGGAGGGCGGCGGCGCACAAGGGCTCGGCGTACGTCGAGATTTTGCAGAACTGCAACATCTTCAACGACCGCGCGTGGGAGACGCTCACCGAGAAGGACGCGCGCAGCGAGCACGTCGTGCAACTCGAACACGGCAAGCCACTTATCTTCGGCAAGAACCGCGACAAAGGCATCCGGCTGACCGGCCTGGAGCTCGAAGTCGTCCAGCTCGGCAACGGCATCACGGAAAAGGATCTGCTCGTCCACGACGAGCAGCATCCGCGCCCGGCCTACGCCTTCATGCTCGCGCACATGGAGCAGAAGCCCGGCTTCCCCACTCCGATCGGCGTCTTGCGCGCGTGGGAAAACGTCCCGCGCTACGAGGACCTGATCAATGCGCAGATTCGGGAAGTGCAGGAAAAGCGCGGCAAGGGCGACCTCGAAAAGCTACTCCACGCGGGCGACACGTGGGAAGTCCGCGCCTGAAGAAAAACCCTCGCAACTGAAGGCTCGAATCCCTTCACATCGAAGGATTAGCTCGTTCACTGGTGGTGACAATTTTGCGCGTTTTTTGGCCTCTAAGTAGGCCTTAACGTGCCAAAAATGGCAGGGGCGTCAGCGCGCCGGCAAAGGGGCCAGTGAAGCGGCCTGTGGTAGCTGGTTTTGGGCCAGGGCCGGGTGCTGACCCTGCAAGGAAGGCATCTGGGCGAGGGCGCGATCGCGGGCGGCGGCGAACGCATTCCAGTCGCGCTTCGCGATCGGGTCGGACGACGGCAGCTTCAGCCGTTCAAAATTCAAAAACTCGCCGCGCTGCTCGATGCGAAAATCGAGATGGGGCCCGGTGGCGAGGCCCGTCATGCCGACGAGGCCGATGTTCTGCCCCTGCTGGACGCGCTGGCCGTTGCGCACGAGAATGCGCGAGAGGTGCATGTAGTAGGTGGTGTAACCGCTCGAGTGCTGCACCTTGATGAGGTTGCCATCTCCGCCCTTGGGTCCCGCGAAAATCACTTTGCCGTCGGCGATCGTCTGCACGGGTGTGCCCGTGGGCGCGCCGTAGTCGATTCCGAGATGCGGGCGGTACTCCTTCAGGATCGGATGGAAGCGGTGGTAGCTGAAATGCGACGTGATCGGCGCGGCGAATTTCAGCGGCGAGTGCAGGAACGCGCGCTTCAGCGATTTGCCGTCCGGCGTGTAGTAGACGACGTTGCCGAAAGGATCGTGGAAGAGGACGGCGCGATAGGCCCGGCCGGAGTTGACGTACTCGGCGGCGAGGATGCGGCCGTAGGCGACGGTCTCGCCGTTGGCGAGCGTCTTCTTTTCCATGACGACGCGGAACGTGTCGCCGGGGCGCGGGTCGGTGTAGAAGTCGAGGTCGTACGCGAAAATCGCGGCGAGACGCATCGCGAGTTCGGGCTTCTCTCCGGCGTCGGTGACGGCCTGGAAGAGCGAATCGTCGATTTGTCCGCCCACGCCGACGGTGTCGGTCTGCGACGGAATCGTTTCGATCTCGGAGTGGAAATCGCCCCCTGGGTTTCCCCGATCGTTCGATCGGACGGGCGCGATGGAGAGGACGTGGTCCGCGTCGATGTCGTAGCGCACCTCGCGCAGCTCGCCGAGGACCGAGCGTCCGATGGTTAGCTCGTTGCCGGCGCGGACGTGGCGCAGGTCGAAGACGGGCTGCGCGGCAGCCGTCAGGCGCGCGGCAGTCGGAGGCTCGATGCCGGACTTCTGCAAGAGCGCCGCAAACGCGAGGCGCGGCGGCACGACGCGCTTGGTGAAGAGGACGACCTGCTGCTGAATGCGTTCCGCTTCGGCGCGCGCGGCCGCGGTTTCTACCGGCATCTTTTGTTCCGCCGAGAAGCGAACGTAGTAGGACCAGCCGAGGCAGACCGCTGCGGCGGTCACGAAAGTCACCCAGAAAACGATGCGAAAAACTTTTCGAAGATTCGCCATGCCCTCGGTCCGTGCCCCCGTTCAAAGCTTGCCTTCCCGCGGAAGGCGGGGACAGCGTATCCCAAGCGCGCCGTGATAGAAAAGCGAAAATGTCATCCGTGGTTGGTAATTGGTGACGGGTGGATGGTGGCAAGGTCGCGCAAGCCCTCTCAGCCGTGCGGCGGTTTGAATCGTGGAGCCGGTCTGGTAATCTCGATCCACTCTGTGGAGGAAGGAGGTGTCCCTCCCATTAGCTCTACACCGGTACTGCCGGGCGACCCACTGGACGAACGAAGGTTCGAACAGGAAAGCGCTGCGAGGGCACGCGAATTAGATCTGCGCTAGCGTGAGGTAGCAGTCAGAGAACGCGAGGCGGGCTCGCCGCTCTCCGTTCGGCACCTGACGAAGGCACAAGTTCCAGCTCAATCGCAGATCGGCTCCCACGGCCCAAGTTCAGCTCGACACATGAGAAAAAGGAGAATGGAGATGAGCAAGAAGATCCCGGCGATTGCGATCGTTGTGGTATCCCTCTCCGTCCTGGCCGGCATGGCGCTTGCGGCGCAGCAGGACAAGTACACCCTGAAAGTGCCGGGTGGGCTCGCGTTCTCTGAGTTCAGAGGATACGAGGCCTGGCAGGTTGTCTCCATCAGTCAGGACGGAAGCCTTATTGCTGCGATCCTCGCCAATCCTGCGATGATCAAAGCGTACGAGGAAGGTATTCCGGGCAACGGCAAGCCTTTCCCCGACGGCTCCAAGATGGCGAAGATCCATTGGAACCCGAAAAAGATGGAGACGTTCCCCGCAGCAACGGTGCCAGGCACCCAGCATGACGTCGACTTCATGGAGAAGGATAGCAAGAGGTTCGCGGACAGCGGCGGTTGGGGATGGGCCGTGTTCGACTATGACGCCGCGTCCAATACGTTCACGCCTGGCACCTTGGCTGGCAAGCCGCCACAGGCGAACGACGCCAGGTGCGGGTTCACGTGCCACACGATAGTGAAGACAAGAGACTACGTTTTCACGGAGTACGGGAAGCGGTGAGCAAAGACACGAGTGGTGTGGTCTTGCCGGACTGGTGAACCTCCACCAGCCCCTACGAGCGCGATGTGGACCGGAAGCCGGCGTAGGTCAGATAGGCGCCGAGGACGAGTGAAAACGCGACGTAGGGGTAGAAGAGCTGTCCGTAGTGAAGGCCGCCGAGGAAAAAATTGGCTTCCGCGTCCGGCGACAGGAACAAGAAGAGCAGGCCCTTGATCAGCGTTGACCAACCGATGAGGGTGACGACGACCGGGAGCGCGCCGCCCGACCAGACGTTGTGGACCAAGACCATCGCCAGGCCGGCGAGCAGCGTGAACACGCCGAGGATGAGCAGCAGCGGCTGGTTGTGAAGCAGCGCGGTCACCGTGTCCACGGTCGCGCGTCCGCGCGCGAGCATCGACAGCGCGACGAGAATGCAATACAGCCCAAGCAACCTGCCAAGAGACGTTGTACGTGGAGACATGCTGCCCTCAGAACCGATGAGGCCGGAATTGCCGTTTTGACCGCCCGGCCGACCGACAATGTATATCCGGGCGGGGTCGGCATGCAATGCAAGAAACCCACCCTCATGCAAACCGTGAGGATGGAGCACCCGCCGCGTCGCCCGCCTGCCACAGATCGCACATGTGGAATTGTGTTCGTTTGTGAACAGACGGCTGAAGTCGCCAGGTGTTATTCGTAGGGCCATCCTCAATGGCAAAGACAGAAATTCCAGCCAAGGAGAATTCGACATGAAGTGGTTCCGGGTTGTCCTTTTGTTGATCGCCATCACGGGCCTCGGAGCGCTTGCGTCCGCGGCAACAGCGCAGTCCGCCGACACAGGATCGTCCTTCAGCAGCAGCGTTTCGCCTTCGCCCAGTCCCTCTCCCAGTACAGTGCAGCCACAACTGGACCTGACCTACAGGCGCCCGACGGAGAAAACGAAGCTCCGGAACTATCTCTTCGATACGCTTGGCCCCTATCCAATCGTCGGCGCCGCGATCCTAGGAGGAATTAATCAAGCGGATAAAACGCCTCCGGAGTGGGGGCAGGGCGCGGGAGCGTACGGCGAGCGAGTCGGATCCGACTTCGGGATCGCGATGGTGACGACGACGACGCGCTACACGCTGGCGAAAGCCTTCGGGGAGGATACGTTGTACTACCGCTGCGAGTGCAAGGGCGTACTGCGGCGGCTGGGTCATGCCGTGATTTCGACGGTGACGGCACGCCGCGGTGATGACGGCCATCGAAGTTTTTCATTCCCCGCGCTGGCCGCGCCCTACGCGGGCTCGATGACGGCCGTCTACGGATGGTATCCGGGCCGCTACGGCGCCAAAGATGGGTTTCGGATGGGCAACTACGCCCTCCTGGCGTTCGTGGGCGGAAATATCGCGCGCGAATTCATCTACGGAGGACCGCACACGCTATTTCACCACGCCGATCGCTCCGCATCTTCGGGAACAAAAATGGCAGCCAACTCGAACCCCTGAGGCGAAAGCCTCACCCCTGACGGGGTGAGCTACATAAGAAACAGCAGATCCCTTCCCGCACCAGCATCCGGGACGCAAACACCGCGCACCCGCCATCCGCGAGAAACGCGGCTGGGCTCGGGATGACAATCGTTTCTCCCAGGCTCGACTAACCGTCGACCTGGGAGCCCTTTCATCGGATTGTCAGAAGAAGTGGCGAGCGACTAGTGGCTAGCGGGGAGTGATTGGTTCGGGCGGCGATTTCACCGGAGACGGAGGTTGCAACGGAAAGGACGTGCCGCCGTCGAAGATCTGCCGCACCGCACGGACCAAGTCGCGGGCCGCGTGGGTTTTTACCACGTAGCCGGACGCGCTGGACTTGCGCACCTCCGCCATAAGTTCCTGCGAGTCGTGCATGGTGAGCACAAGAATTTTGGAGCGAATCCCCAACTTGGCCAGTTCGCGGATGACTTCGAGGCCACCTTTTCGTGGCATGCTGATATCGAGTATGACGAGGTCGGGATCGAACGACCTGGTCTTCTCGACGGCCTCGAATCCGTCTTCGGCTTCGGCGACGACCTGCCACTCCGGATGACCGCGAAGGATCAACCGAATGCCTTGGCGGACCACGTCATGATCATCGACGACGAGGATGCGCTTGGACATCGTGTCTTTGCCCAGAGGCACGGTGACTTCCACCCTCGTTCCGGAAGTGCCGGAATTGAGCCGCAACGTGCCGCCGAGTTCGCGCACGCGCTCGCGCACCTGGACTTCTCCATGCCTGGAATGAACGGGCTCGAGGCGACCCAGGCCATCAGGAAGACGACGCCAAACGTGCCCGTCGTCATTCTTACGGTGCACAGGACGAGGTTCGTAAAAGCCCAGGCTGCCGCCCCGCCGGTGTCAATGCGTTGATCTCCAAGGGCACGGACCTGACCGTGCTAGTCGGCACCATCCGAGCTTTGCTCGACTCTGAAACAGGAACCAAACTTAACAAAGAGTAAGGCGGGAAGCTCGAGGGCGTGGCTGTATGGCGCCAGCGGTGGGAACGTGTGCGGATGGGCGGCGCGGCATCGAATTGTCAGATGCGCGCGAAAGAGTGCCAAGTTGGTAATTCCGGTTGAAGACTGTCGAGCCAGGGAGGATGAATCGGGGATAAGATCAACCCAAGGCTTGGGAACAAGGCTCGAAAACAAGGTTGGGGCAAGTTTTGGGGACAGCCGTGAAAAAATGGAAATGTGTGTTGTCGCTACCCGGCGACAGCATGTACTTGCGCGCGCAAGAGGCCGCGGCAAAGGCCACGGCGGAGCGACTTGGGGTGGAGCTGCACGTGGTGAGCGCGGAAATGGACCCGGTGCTCCAGAGCCAGCAGTTGCTGAAGTTCGTCCAATCGGCAACCGAGCGGCCGGACGGAATTCTGCTGGAACCGGTGAGCGCCGCGGGATTGCCGCGGGTGGCAGAGGCGGCGGTGGCGGCGGGAGTGGGATGGGTGGTAAGCAACGCGCAGGTGGAATATCTCGGCGCGCTGCGCAAGAACGCGAAGGCGCCGGTGTTCATGATGTCGCAGGACCATGTGGAAGTGGGGCGGATTCAGGGGCGGCAGCTCGGCGCGATGTTCCCGGAAGGCGCGACTGTTCTTTACTTGCGCGGTCCGGCGATGAGTTCGATCGCGTCGCGACGATTCGAGGGGCTGGATGCGAGCAAGCCGAGGAACGTCGAGGTGAAGAGCCTGAAGGTGCAAGGGTCGACGGCGGACAACGCGCACAACACGGTGTGTTCGTGGCTGAGCCTTTCGACGGGCAAGCCGGAGGCGACGCAACTGATCGCGTCGCAAAACGTGGACTTCATTTTCGGCGCGCGGAAGGCGTTCGAGACGCTGGCCGAGCCGGAGCGGTCAAAGTGGCTGGCGGTGCCGTGCGCGGGCGTTGGGGTACGGAGCCATATCAAGCCGCTGGTGGACCAGGGAGTGCTGCGCGCGGCGGTGGAGACTGCGCTGACGACGGATACAGCGTTGGAAATGCTGGTGCGCGCGATGACGAACGGCGCACAGCCGCAGGAAAAAACGTTTGTCGAAGCGTACTCGTATCCGAGCCTGGAAGAACTCGCGAAGAAACGGATCCGCTAACTTACGCTTGATTCAGGCCTGCGGGGCACAATCGGAGCGGGGATTCGCGTGAACAGCTCGTCCTTGAGCTTGTGATACTTCTCGTACGCGACGATTTCCGCGGTGCGCTGCTTGAGAAGATCGTGATACGACGTCCAACTCGACGGATCCCTGGGCTCGGCCAGGAGCACGCTGAGGCGTTCGGCTTCCAGGGAATAATCGCCGAAAGCTTCGTCCATTCTGCTGAGCAAAATCTTGCATCCTGAGTCTTCCACGTAAGTTTCCACAGGTTCTCCCTTGAGAGTTCGCGATAAGCATGACTGATAACTCGGAAATTAGCCATAGTACCCCGTAGTACTGAGGATTTTCGGTCGTGGGGGTGGTAGCCGGATTTCGGCGGCTCAGATGTGGTGTAATGTGAGGAAATTGGTTCTCCCAGTGCCTGGGCCTGGCGTCAAGAATCAGACTGGGGAAGGAACGTCGCGCGCATGATGAACATTCGCCAAGGGTCGATCCGCCTGTTCCGGTTCGCCGGGATCGATCTGTTCTTGCATTGGTCCTGGTTCCTGGTGGCGGCGTTTGAAATCCAGAACCGGGCGACGAGGTATTCCTCTCTCTCCTGGAACGTGCTGGAGTATCTGGCCCTGTTTCTGATTGTGATGGTTCATGAATTCGGCCACGCGCTGGCCTGCCGGCAGGTTGGCGGGACGTCGAATCAGATCGTGCTTTGGCCGCTCGGCGGGGTGGCGTACGTGAACCCGCCGCCACGGCCGGGCGCCACGCTGTGGAGCATCGCGGCGGGACCGTTGGTGAATGTGGCGTTCGTTCCGATCTTGTACGGGCTCGGCATGTTGAGCCGGTCGGCGGGGTGGGCGGAGGCGATGCCCAACGCCCACGCGTTTCTGCAGGCCGTTTGGTGGATCAACCTCGTCTTGCTGATCTTCAACATGCTGCCCATCTATCCTCTGGATGGCGGCCAGATTCTTCGGTCCCTGCTCTGGTTTGTGGTGGGACGCGCCCGCAGCTTGATGGCCGCCACGATCATCGGCTTCGTCGGCGTGGCTGGGCTCATCGGCCTCGCCGTATGGCTGCAGTCCGTCTGGTTCGGCATTCTCTCCGTATTCATTCTCATGAATTGCTGGAACGGATTGCGACAGGCGCTGGCGTTGTCGCGCAGGGAAAAGTTGCCGCGTCGCGAGGGGTTTGCGTGCCCTTCGTGCAAAGCGGCGCCACTGGTGGGACCTTATTGGATTTGCGGGCTGTGCAAGAAGCCATTCGACACGTTTGAAGCGCAAACCGTCTGTCCCAACTGCTCGGCGCGGTTTGGCGCGACAAGGTGTTTGGACTGCGGCGAACCGCATCCAATGAACGAGTGGATCGCTCCCGCCCGCGTGCCTGCCCCGCTGTAAATCTCGTGCCGTGCAAGCACCTTCGAAACAAGGAGGGCGGTGTATCTCCGCTTTGTCGAGTGGCCGGAGCTTGCCAGAATGGGTGAGTGTTCTATAGTCCGCGCAGAATTCCCCTCCAAATCAAGAAGGAGAAAAAAAAGATGCGCAAGCTCATGTTGGTTGCATTCTGCATGCTCGTATCGGGATCCGCGGTGATGGCCCAGAACAAGGTCGATACCAAGTGGCACTGCCCGAAATCGCCGGACCACAACTTCGACGTGGGCGACGTGCCGGGTCACAGCTATGCGGTCACCCAAGGCCAGTGCAGCGCGGCCTCAAGCGCGAGCGGGGAAAAAACCGGAGATTACACGGAATTCCAGGAACGATGGAAAGCATCCCTGACCAATCACGGCCGCTTCAACGTGACAATGGACAACGGCGACAGGGTCTACTACACGTATGAAGGATCCGCCCCAGCAGACATCACGAAAGCTGCCACCAATAAATGGAAGATTCTGAGCGGCACCGGAAAGCAGAAGGGCATCAAGGGTTCCGGCGGCTGCACTGGGACACGTAATGCAGACGGCTCTTCCGGCTGGGCATGCGCCGGCACGTACTCGATGGGCCAGTAAACCGAAAGCTGAACTCCGAGGGCTGCGGGGCTGCCCGTGCCGTTGGCGGCGGCCCTAACCACCGGCGATGGCGCCGACGATCAAGAACGGCTCGGCTCCGGACGCGACCGGGTCGGGCAGCGGGGCGTCCGGCAACTCGTGGGACCAATCCTCCTGGCAGGCGAAGAACCGCAAGAACGGGCGGCGCTCGTGCGTGACGTGGTCGCGAATCGTCCCGCGCAGCATCGGGTAGCTGGCCTCGAGCGCGTCGAGGACCGAACGCTGCGTGGCCTGACCCTCAACTTCGAGCCTGACCTCGCAGCCGACGTGTGCCAGCGTCCGCAGATGCGCCGGGAGTTCGACTCGGATCGTCGCTCGGGTAACGGCTCGGGTCGTCGCTTGGTTCATGGCAGTGTCTGCACCTCCACAGATAGCACGCCCGGAAGGTCCCTGACAATGGGTGCCCAGTTATCTCCGGCGTCGGCCGAGGCGTACACTTGCCCGCCGGTGGTGCCGAAATACACACCGCAGGAATCGAGCGAGTCGACGGCCATCGCATCGCGCAGGACGTTGACGTAGCAATTGCTCTGCGGCAGACGTTTCGTCAGCGGTTCCCACTCGTTGCCGCCCGTGCGGCTGCGGTACACGCGCAATTGGCCGCCGATCGGAAAGTGCTCCGAATCGCTCTTGATCGGAACGACGTAGATGGTCTCCGGCTCGTGCGCGTGAACGTCGATTACGAACCCGAAGTCGGTCGGCAAGTTTCCGCTGACCTCCTGCCATAAATCGCCGGCGTTGTCGCTGCGCATGACGTCCCAGTGCTTCTGCATGAACAGCACACCCGGGCGCGAGCGGTGCATGGCGACGTGGTGAACGCAGTGGCCGACCTCGGCATTCGGGTCCGGGATATATTGGGACTTCAGGCCGCGGTTGATCGGCTTCCACGTCTTGCCGCCGTCGTCGGTGCGGAAGGCACCCGCGGCGGAGATGGCGATGAAAATTCGCTGAGGGTTGCTCGGATCGAGAACGATCGTGTGCAACCCCATTCCGCCAGCGCCGGGTTGCCACTTGGGTCCGGTGCCGTGCCCGCGCAGTCCGGAAAGTTCCTGCCACGACTTGCCGCCGTCGGTCGAGCGGAAGAGCGCGGCGTCCTCGACGCCGGCGTAGACCGTGTCCGGATCGGTCAGCGACGGTTCGAGATGCCAGACGCGCTTGAACTCCCAGGGGTGCTGCGTGCCGTCGTACCACTGATGCGTCGTGAGGGGCTTGCCGGTCGCGGCGGACGTGTCGTAGACGAATTTGTTGCTCTCGCCGGCAGGCATGCCACCCGGCGCCGGCATCTTCTCCCCTCCGGGTGTCTCCCACGTTTTGCCGCCGTCGCTCGAACGCTGGATCACCTGTCCGAACCAACCGCTGGTCTGCGACGCATACAGCCGATTCGGGTCGGCGGGCGATCCCTTGAGGTGGTAGATCTCCCAGCCCGCAAAGTGCGGGCCGCTGACGTCCCACTTCTCGCGCTTGCCGTCCGACGTGAGGACGAACGCGCCCTTGCGCGTGCCAACCAGGACTCGTACCTTGCTCATCGTTTCCTCCTTCCTGTGCTAAGCATATAACTGTCCGAGCGTCTTGCAACCCCTCACCTGGCGTTGGCGGTGATGCCTGCTCTATTCCTGTCCTACCGCTGGGCGGCGGCTGCGGCTTTTCGGCGGCGTTCGCGCTTCCGCCACGCGCTTTTGATCTTCCTCACGCTCGCGCTTGCGCCGGCGATTCACGACCGCGACCAGAATCCAGGGACCGATCAGGACAAACAAGACCAGCCCGAGTCCGAAGAGGATGGAAATGTCTTCCATCGGGCAGGCCGCGGTATGCGGCTACGGTGGGCGGATTCTACTACATGACTTCGTTAATGAGCATGAAGCAATTCGGGGAGTAAGGCGCGCGTCCTTCATCCAAACGGACGCAATGGTATGATTGAGTCAGCGAAAAACGAACCCAAACAATGGCTCTTGTGGACAAGGCTGGGAACTTGCAGGAAGCGGCGCCGGATACCGGGCCAACCGTAATCAACGCGGTCGATACGAGGGCGATCACCCGGCGATTCGGGACGCTCGTTGCCGTGGACCATTTGACGGTCACGGTGCCGAACGGCTCGATCTTCGGCTTGCTCGGGCCGAACGGCGCGGGCAAGAGCACGCTCATCAAAATGCTGACGACGCTGCTGTCGCCGAGCGAGGGAACGGCGTACGTCGCCGGATTCGACATCGTACGCGAGCCGCGGCAGGTGCGGCGCAAGATCGGCTACGTCTCGCAGATGCTTTCGGCCGACGGAGACCTGACGGGCTACGAGAATCTCCTGATTTCCGCGAAGCTGTACGGCATCCCGCGTTCAGAGCGCGCCGCAAGGATCGCACGAGCGCTCGAGTTCATGAAGCTGATGCACGTGTCGGACAAGCTCGTGAAGCACTACTCGGGCGGGATGATCCGGCGGCTCGAGATCGCGCAGTCGATGCTGCACCATCCGAGCATTCTTTTCCTGGACGAGCCGACGGTGGGCCTCGATCCGTTCGCCAAGCGAGCCGTCTGGGAAGACATTCGCGACCTGCAGCGCGAATTCGGAACCACGATTCTGATGACCACGCACGACATGCTGGAAGCGGATGAGCTTTGCGAGACCGTGGCGTTCATGCACCAGGGGACGCTGGCCGTGATCGGGCCGCCCTCGGAATTGAAAGCCGCGCTTGGAGCCAGCGCGACCCTGAACGACGCGTTCATTCACTACACGGGCGCTGCAATCACCGAAGGAGGGGACATCAAAGATGTCGCACGCACACGCCTCACCAGCCAGCGTCTTGGATGAAGGCAACCCCGCGATCGATTTCGCGCGGCAGACAGTAGCGGTGGCCGAAGCAGACATTCGAAAACTCATCCACGATCCGGTCGAACTTCTCACGCGCATGATCCAGCCGATGCTCTGGCTGCTGATCTTCGGCGAAGTCTTCACGCGGACGCGCGTGGTTCCGACGGGCGGGATCCGCTATCTCGATTTCATGACGCCGGGAATCCTAGCGCAGAGCGTGCTGTTCGGCGCGATCTTCTACGGCATCTCGTTGATCTGGGAACGCGACCTCGGGATCGTGCACAAATTCCTCGTAAGCCCTGCGGCGCGGAGCGCTCTGGTGCTGGGCAGGACGATTTCGTCTTCGGCGCGCAGCCTTTGCCAGATGATTTTCGTCTACCTGCTCGCGTTTCTGCTGCACGTGCAGTTGCGCTGGGATGTGGGCGCGTTTGCGGGCGTCGTTGTGGCCGTGGTTCTCGGATCGTCGGTTTTCTCGACGTTTTCGCTGATCGCGGCGTGCATCGTGAAGTCGCGCGAGCGGTTCATGGGCATCGGGCAGGTGCTGACGATGCCGCTGTTTTTCGCGAGCAACGCAATCTATCCGCTCAGCATGATGCCGGAGTGGCTTCGCTGGGTTTCCAAAGTGAACCCGCTGACGTACCAGGTGGACGCGCTGCGGCATTTGATGATCGTCGGGGGCACGAGCTCATTCGGGATGGGCGTCGATTTCGGGGTGATGGTGCTCGCGCTCGCGCTGATGGTCGGAATCGCCACGCGGCTCTATCCCACGATTATCAGCTGACCAGGGATTTCCTCGCGGCCGGATTTCACGCTTAAATGACGCAGTGGTATCATCTACGGCTTTGCGGGTGGGGCCGCGGATGATTGTGGCTTAACCGACTCACAAAAACAGAAATGGGGAGACACGGAATGGGGAATGAAAAGCGTCTCGATGTGGACCGGCTGACCGCAATCGACATGCACGTGCACATCGAGCACGAGGGTGAAGAAACCGCCACGGATGAAGCGGCGAAGAAATACTTCGGCGAAGGCGCGTCGCGAAGCCACAAAGCGCTCGCGGAATATTACCGGTCGCGGAATATCGGCTGCGTGGTCTTTACGGTGGATGAAAAGCTGTCCGGCAGGCCGCAGGTATCGAACGACACGGTATTGCAGTTTGCGTCGGAGAACGCCGACATCATGATGGCCTTCGCGAGCATCGATCCAACGCGCGGCGCCGAAGGCGTGCGCGAAGCGAAACGGCTGATCGCGACCGGCCTCGTACGCGGATTCAAATTTCATCCGCCCATCCAGCAGTTCTTCCCGAACGACCGGCTCGCGTATCCGCTCTACGAGGTGATTGCGGAAGCGGGGGTGCCGGCGCTGTTCCACACCGGGCACAGCGGGATCGGCACAGGCGTGCCGGGCGGCGCCGGAATCCGGCTGAAGTACGGCAACCCGATGTACATCGACGACGTGGCGGTGGATTTTCCGAATATGCCGATCATTCTGGCGCACCCGTCGTTTCCGTGGCAGGACGAAGCGATTTCAATGTGCCTGCACAAGCCCGAGGTGTATATCGATCTGTCGGGATGGTCGCCGAAATATTTCGCGCCGAACTTGATCCAGTACGCGAATTCGCTGCTCAGGACGAAGGTGCTTTTCGGGTCGGACTATCCGCTAATCACTCCGGACCGCTGGATGGCGGATTTCGCGAAGATCGCGATCAAGGACGAAGTGCGGCCGCTGATTCTGAAGGAAAACGCGATGACGCTGTTCGGGCTGAAGTCGAAGGCGACTTAGCGGCAGAGAAAGTTCACGTGAAAATTGACCGGCGTCAGCGAATCCTTGTGATCGGGGTTGCGATCATTGCCGTCGGCGTGTGCGCCCTCGTTCTGCTGGCCCTCGTCCTTACGCTGCTGCCGGGTCTGAAAGCGCCACGATAGAAGCCTAGGGAGAAGTAGAGGTCGAAACTATGCTCGCTCGACTTTGTTCGGAGTACAACGAACTCTGCGATCCCTTCGGCGACTCGGACTCCGCAAAGTAGTTCCGCTCGTGGAGGCCGCGATAGATGCGGCCCGCAATCTCCGATGCGTGGGGCCCGCTGATGATGCGGCTGCGCCCATGCAGCAGAACGACGAGGACGATTTTCGGATGCGCCTCATCCGCGTAAGAAGCAAACCAGCCGAGGCGTCCGCCGAGGTCTTCGTCGTTGCAAGTGCCGGTCTTGCCGAGAGCCTGTTCTCCGTAGGGATCGTAGCTCTGTCTCGCGGTACCGTAGAGGACGGCGGCGAGCATTCCGTCGCGAAGATCGGGAAGCAGCGGCGCGATATCGAGCTGCTGCCGGAGGCGCGGCTGAAAGTCCTGGCGATCCTGCTCGCTCCGCGGATATTGCAGGTAGTACTGATTGCCGCCGTTCGCGAGCGTTCCCACGAGCGAGGCAAGCTGAAACGGCGTGATGCGGATCCCCTCGCCAAAGCTCGACATGCGAGCCACTCCGCCGAACATGGGAGGCGCCGACGGCAGCGACCCGGACTGCTCTTCGGGAATGTTGTAGCCCACACGCTGGCCGAGACCAAGAAGCTCGTCGTACTTGATCACGCGATCGAATCCGAGTTTCGAACCGACGGACTCGAAGAATTTGTTGTTGGAATGCGCCATGGCCTCGGTGAGGTCCATGTAGCGCCGGCGGCCGACCTGAAGCATCGTGTCGCGGGTAATCACGCCTTCCTGGAGTCCCGCGAGCGCGACGAACGGCTTGATCGTGGAGCAGGGCTCCAAGGCGGCAGAAAACGCCATCTTCTGATTGACGACCGTCAGAATGCGGCCGGTGGTTGGATCGACGGCGACTACCGCGCCTTTTTCGCGGCCGAGCGCGTCCACGGCGATCGCGCGGATCTCGGCGTCGTCATACTGGGTGACGTCGTCCTTGGCCGGGTCGACGCTCTCCACGACGCGCGGGCGATGCTTGTGATGCGCGGGTTTCGCGGGACGCGCAGGCGGCGCCGCAAAGGCCACGCCGAAGTTGCCAGTGAGTGCAAGACACAAGATCGCGACTGCTTTACTGAGAGCTGGGGTCCGATGCATATGTTCTTTCGATGCCGATTTTGCCTGTGGTGGAAGCCGAAAACTAGTCTAAGTAAGCCCGGTGCGGCTTCGCAACCCTAAAGCATAAGCCATTTTCCATCAGGGCATAGGCCCAAGGCAACTGGTCTGGCGGACAGGCTTCGTCTAGGCCCGCGCGGGCTTGGCCCCGGCCCGCGTGCGGCGTATGATGGCGCGGTCGCGGGAAAGGGAGGACAGCAATGACATCCGCCGAACGCGAACTTGCCCTAAGCCAACTTGCCGAGAGCCGCGAGCGGCTGCTCCGCGCGGCGCACGGCTTATCCGAGACACAGCTCACGTACAAGCCCGGCCCAGACCGCTGGTCGGTGGCCGACATGATTGAACATCTCACTGTCGTCGAGATGCGGGTTCTCGACCTGATCCAGCAGAGACTCGCAACGGCTCCCGATCCTTCAAAACGCGCCGCCATGGCGGACAAAGCCCTGATTGGCGACGTGGCCGGCCGTGTGACGCGCTTTCAAGCGCCGGAATTTCTGGCCCCCACGGGGCGATGGCCGGTGGATCAGCGCGTGCGGGAATTCGAGGTCGTGCGCAAACGAACCATTGAGTTCGCCGCCAGCACAGATGCGGACCTCAGGGGCCATTTCGCTCCGCATCCGATGCTCGGCGAGCTCGACTGCTATCAGTGGTTGCTTCTGGTGGGAGCGCACTGCCACCGGCATTGCGCGCAGAGCGAGGAAGTGAAAGCGGACGCAGGTTTTCCGCGCGCTGCGGCGGCAGGCTAGGAATAAGTTGCCCTAGCGGGCGGCGCGGCCCTGCGCGGCGGCAGCGGCCTTTGCGGGCTGCTTATCGCCATCGGCGGCGGCTTTCTTGGCGTCGTCGGCCGAAAGCGGAACGAGCCCGAGCGACTTGCGCAGCTCGTGCTCGATTTTGTCGCGAATGTCCGTGTGCTCCTTCAGAAACAGGCGCGCGTTTTCGCGGCCCTGCCCCAACCGCTCGCCCTTGTAGGAAATCCACGTACCTGACTTTTCGAGGATGCCTTTCGTCACGCCGACGTCGAGAAGATCGCCTTCTCTGGAGACGCCTTCGCCGTAGATGATGTCGAACTCGGCTTCGCGGAACGGCGCGGCGACTTTGTTCTTCACGATTTTCGCGCGGGTGCGCGAGCCAACCACGCGGTCGCCTTCCTTGATCGACTGGATGCGCCGGATATCGACGCGGATCGAGGCGTAAAACTTGAGCGCGCGGCCGCCGGTGGTGGTTTCGGGATTGCCGAACATCACGCCGATCTTTTCGCGAATCTGGTTGATGAAGATCAGGCAGGTGCGCGATTTCGAGACGATGGCGGTGAGCTTGCGCAGCGCCTGCGACATCAGGCGCGCCTGCAAACCCATCGTCGGCTCGCCCATTTCGCCTTCGAGCTCGGCCTTGGGCACGAGCGCGGCGACGGAATCGACCACGACCACGTCCACGCCACCCGAGCGAATCAGCGCCTCCGCGATTTCGAGCGCTTGCTCGCCGTTGTCCGGCTGCGAGACGAGGAGATTATCGACGTCCACGCCCAGCTTCCGCGCGTAGACGGGATCGAGCGCGTGCTCCGCGTCGATGAAGGCGGCGATGCCGCCGAGCTTTTGCGCCTCGGCGATCACGTGCAGCGTCAGCGTCGTCTTGCCGCCCGACTCCGGGCCGTACACTTCGATCACGCGGCCGCGCGGAAAACCGCCGACGCCGAGAGCGGCGTCGATCGATATCGAGCCCGTCGGGATCACGCTGACCGGGACGAGCACGTCGCGGTTCCCCAGGCGCATGATCGAGCCTTTGCCGTACTGCTTTTCGATTTGCGAGATTGCGAGATCCAGATTTTTAGTTTTTTCGTCCGTCATGGTGCCACCTCGTGAGGAAGTTCGATTAGGTCCCGCCGTGGCGGGCGGCCCGATTCTAGCAGAGTGCGATTCAAGCGACTGGTTCATTTCTGGGAGGCATATTATCACGAGGCGAAGAAAAAGCAAAAGGTATTTCCACAGGGTCGGACAGAAAGGCAACAGCAGATCCCTCGCCCCCGTTCAAATTCGACGGGCTCGGGATGACAGCTCGTTTCTCCAGGGACGCTACCTAATACTCGTAGAAGCCGCGGCCGGATTTGCGGCCGAGCCACCCGGCGGCGACGTATTTTCGCAGCAGCGGGCAGGCGCGGTATTTCGGATCGCCGAGCCCCTTGTGCAGGACGTCCAGAATATCGACGCAGACGTCGAGGCCGACGAGGTCGGCAAGCTCGAGCGGGCCCATCGGATGGTTCATTCCGAGCTTCATCACGGCGTCAACGGCTTCGGGCGTCGCGACGCCTTCCATCACGGCGAAAGCGGCTTCGTTGATCATCGGCATCAGGACGCGATTCGAGACGAAGCCGGGCGAGTCGTTCACTGCGACGGGCGTCTTGCCCAGCTTTTCGCAGAGCGACATCGTGGTGGCGAACGTGGCGTCGCTGGTGGCGAGGCCGCGAATCACTTCGACCAGGACCATCACCGGCACGGGATTCATGAAGTGCATGCCGATGAAGCGGTCGGGGCGGCGGGTCTGCGCGGCCAGCTCGGTGATCGAAATCGAGGAGGTGTTGCTCGCGAGAATCACGCCGGGGCCGAGGACGGCGTCCACTTCCTTGAGCACGCGGATTTTGAGGTCGCGCTGTTCGGGCACGGCCTCCACGACGAAGTCGGCGGCGATGAGAGCGAGATTGTCCGTGACGGGCTGGATGCGGGCGAGCGCGGCGGATTTGTCCGCTTCGGTGATTTTGCCCTTGGTCACATCCCTGCCGAGATTCTTGCCAATGGTCTCGAGGCCACAGTCGAGGAAGCGCTTATCAACGTCGCGCAGGAGCACGGTATAGCCCGAACGCGCGAAGACGTGCGCGATGCCGCCGCCCATGGTGCCCGCGCCGAGTACGGCGACGGTTTTGATTGAATCCGCAGACATAGCGGGTCGATCATAGCGGAAAATCAGAGGTGCGAGGCCAGAAGTTAGAAGCTCAAAGATTCGGCGCGGCAGTTTACGCCAACGACTTCGACGCGAGGGAAAGCCACGCTATCAAGGAAGCGAACTTCTCGTCCTGCGACCAGGGCGACCCCAACGGGCGGCCAAGATCCACGATGAGACGCGCGAGCCTTTCGGGCTTTTGATGAAGCGCGCGCGACGCCATATCGAAGAGTTCCCGTTCTTTGATCGTCACAGCCTTGAGACCGCAGCGGGCGCTTGCGTGAAGGATGGCTTCGCGGAAGAGTTCGCCATCGGCGGCGTGAATCAGGGAATGAGATGCCAAAATCCGGTTGAGGCTTGGAAGCGGCCTGCCCGAGGCGAGCAACAGGCCGCACCGGGTTGTTTCGTAGCCCTGCTCTCGTAAGTTCGTTTGAAGTGCGCGGATCGCGCGGAGGGCGAGGCGTCGCGCTTCGGACTGAACGCGTGAAATAAAGGCACGGTCTTCGTCGGACGGCAACTTCTCCGCGGTGTGGTACGGCTGGCGAAATTCGTAGGTGAAGGTGTCAACAAGATGCACGCGCTGGCGCGCGAGGACGACCGGCGCGCCCCTCGTGACGGCAAGCGCAACGAGCGCGGTCCAGCCGGAGTGGGCGTGAAAGCCGACGGCGGCGCGTTTCATGACATCCTCCGCGGAGGAACCACAGCCAAGACTGGCTGTGCTACGGCCGCTCGACTGCGAGCGCAACCGCATTCCCGCCGCCGAGGCAGAGCGCGCCGATGCCGCGCTTCAGGTTGCGGCGCTGCAATTCGTAGAGCAGCGTGACGAGTATGCGCGCGCCCGAAGCGCCGATCGGGTGCCCGAGCGCCACCGCGCCGCCGTTTACGTTGACCTTCGCGGGGTCGAGCTTCAGCTGGCGCGTGACGGCCATCGCGGCGACGGCAAAGGCCTCGTTCAATTCGTAGAGGTCGACGTCCTTGTCGCGGTCCCAGCCGGTCTTTTCCAGGATTTTCTCGACGGCGTAGACAGGCGCCATCATGATCCATTTGGGCTCGACGCCGCTCACGGCCTGCGCGACGATGCGCGCCATGGGCGCCTTGCCGAGCCGCGCGGCCGTGCGCTCGCTCGTGACGACAAGCGCCGCGGCGCCGTCGTTCGTTCCCGGCGCATTGCCCGCGGTGACGGTGCCGTCCTTCTTGAACGCAGGTTTGAGCTTGGCAAGCGCTTCGAGCGATGTGTCTTCGCGCGGGGATTCGTCCGTTTTGATGACGAGAGGCTCGCCCTTTTTCTGCGGGATCTCGATGGGGAGAATCTGCTCCGTGACGAAACACGACTTCGTCGCGCGCACCGCCTTGCGGTGGCTATCGAGCGCGAATTGATCCTGCTCCTGGCGCGAGATGCCGTACTTTTCGGCGACAAGCTCGGCGGTCATGCCCATGTGGAAGTTTTCGTAGACGTCCCAGAGGCCGTCCGTGATCATGGAATCCAAAATCTCCTGGTTGCCGAGGCGAAAGCCGGTCCGCGCGCCCTTCATCAGGTACGGCGTGTTCGACATCGACTCCATGCCGCCCGCGACCACGATCTCCGATTCGCCCAGCGCGACCGCCTGCGCGGCGAGTCCGACGGCCTTGAGGCCCGAGCCGCAGACTTTGTTGATGGTCATCGCGGCGACGCGCGGGTCGAGGCCGCCTTTCAGCGCGGCCTGGCGCGCCGGATTCTGGCCCAGTCCGGCCTGAACGACGTTGCCCATGATCGTTTCATCAACCTGCTTGGGATCGATCCCGGCGCGGCGGACGGATTCGGCCACCACGCGCGCGCCAAGCTCCGGCGCCGAGAGCGGCGAAAGCCCGCCCATAAATTTCCCGATCGGCGTGCGAACGGCGCTGAGGATGATGGGGGTTTCCATGGCGAAGTCTCCTGCGCAGGCGACGCCTGCAACAACTCACGAGTCGAGGGTTCAGTATAGGCGCGGCGCAAAGGCGGGTCAATTTACCGCGGGGATAGCGGATAGGGACGCGAAAAAGGGACCACCTTCGCAAGCGTCGACGTTTTCACCTTCTTCCCGTTAAGAATTGCACGAATCGTTTTGCGGTCAGTCGAAAAACTTGCAGGCACCCCCCGCTTAGCTGTGGGGGGCCCTTTTTCGCGTCCCTATCCGCTATCCCGCCAATTTAGCGCGGCTTCCGTCCAGCTTCGCCCGCCAGCCATTCGTCGGCGAGAATCGCGTAGAGGTACGAGTCGCGCCATTCGCCTTTTTCCATCACATCCTTGCGGAAATGGGCTTCGCGGCGCATGCCGAGCTTTTCCATCACGCGATAGGATGCGTGATTGCGCGGATCGCAGGTCGCCCAGACGCGATGCAAATGCAACCCGTGAAAGGCGGCGTCGAGAATCGCGCGTCCAGCTTCCGTCACGTAGCCGCGGCCCCAGTAGCGGCGATTGAGGACGTAACCGATGTCGGCGCTGCGATTGGCTTCGTCCTTGATGCGAAGGCCGATGGAGCCGATCAGCCGATGGTCCTCCTTTCGTTCGATGGCGAGCTCAACGCCGGGGCGCGGCCAGCGCTCTTGTGCATTCAGTGCGCCTTCGAGGAACGTGCGGGTCATCTCCGGAGTGTTCGGTCCCCAGATCATCAGGCGCACGACTTCGGGGTCCGAGGCGCATTCGTGGATCTGGCTCTCGTCGCCGGCGCGGAATTCGCGCAGCAGCAGACGCTCGGTGGCAATGGGGAACCAGCGATTCATTCGGTCATCTTAGCGAGCACCGCAGCCGGCGAACAAGCGAAACGGTTCTTCCGCGGTGGATCAGTTTCCGATTGGATCAGTTTCCGATTGGCCGGCAACACCGAACCGATGAAGCGAAAACGGGCTGAGCAAGTTCGGGTGACATAAGTGAACGGAAGCAACAGAGACAGACGCTGTTCGTGCGCCGGCGAAGACGCGTGCTCGAATCCAGTGATCAGCCAAAGAAAACACTCTTGCAACGGCCGGCGCCGTTAGAGATAGCGCGTTAACCAGGCATGAGGTCATGGCCGGGATTTCCCGGACGCGACCCCGCTACGCGGAGTAATTCTTGGAGGGGCAAGCCACACGCTCAAGGTCGCGATAGAAGTAAGGATTCTCGAATCCGCCGCCTAACGCCACTTGTCGATGGACGCGCTGGTCACGTAGCTGAAGTCTCCGCCAGCCCAGTAAGTGTTGGTCTCGCCTCCGAGCACGATGATCTCGACCGAAGATTTCGGGTTGGGATCGGGCGGCGCGCCCGGACGGCCGCGGCGGTAGAAGCGCTGGAACGGAATCTCGCCGTCGCCCATCTTCAGATAAGAGGCGTACGGCTCGACGCCTGCCTGGGCCTGCTTCAACTCGTTCCGGTGCGTGTCCCAGTAGAGCCAAGCCGGCGTCTTCGAGTTCTTCGACCAGTAGTCGCTTAACTCTTCCTTCGAGTTGTATCCGTGGTCCTTCGCGTCGCGGGCGACGGTTGGATCGAGCAACAACGTGGCTGCTCCGGTCCCGAACGAGAAGAAATGCGTCAGCCAGTTCTTGATCAGTTCGTGGTAGGGCAGGGGGGTGAACCAGGCGACGTTGTTCAGGCTCCAACCGCTGAAGATGCTCACGACGCTCTCGTCGGGCTTGAAGCCCTTTTGCACGTGGAAAGGCTTCCAGCCGTCTGGCAGCCTGTTTTCCGTTTCCGCGATGCACAAGTTGTTGTAATTGAAGTTGGATCCCAGGGTGCCCAGGTAGGTGAGTCCGGGCACGCCACAGCCGCCGAGGTTCTTCGAAAGGATCGTCCACGCGCGGCCGATGGTGGCATTGGGTTCGGCGAACGGGCCCATCGCGCCGATGCCGTAGTTCATCTTGATTTGGTCGGAGATGGGACCGTTCAACACCACCATGCGGGAGAAGGACGACGTCGAGCTGAACAGCGCTGGTTGGCCCGTGGCAGAGATCGCGAGAATCACGGGGAAGTATTCCGGACTCGCGCCGGCCATGACCGCATTGATGGCCACGTGCTTGACCGTAAAGGACCACGAGGGTTGAGCTCCACGGGCGGCGCTCAACGTGCCGACAACCTCGTCGGGCTTGTGGCTCGTGCCCTTCAGCATGGCCTCCACCTTTTCCTCAGTGGGAACAACGATGGGCATGAAATCGGTCAGGTTGTTGTCGCAGTACAGGCGCTGCAGCTCATCCTGAGTGCCCACGTAGGTGGGCGGGCCAATATCCGGACTGACGGTGCCGGTTTTCTTCTCGTCCGCGGTCAGAGGCGCCGTTAATGCGGCGATGATCTCCGGCATCAGCGGCTTGTTTGTGACAGGATCATTCCCTTCGAGCACGGCATACATCTGCTCGTCGGTTTTGTTCGTCATCGGATGAGGCAGGAAGCAGATTCGTTCGAGCGGCATGCCACGGCTGGCCGCGTTCGACTTGGCAAGATCCTTGAAGGCGATCGTGACCAGTGGGGCGGTCGGGAAACCCATCTTTTCGACTTGCATGCAGTGACCGACGGTCGCTGGGGTGCACGTGCTTCAATGCCCGTATGCCATGATCATGGCGTTGCCGCTGGCTTTGATTTCCGCCATGAGCTTGGGGTCATCATCGAAATACGACCCGGCTTTCAGACGGTACACCGTCTTCACACTGGGCATATTCTTCTGGAACCAGATGGCGATCTGGTTCAGGAAGCGATCGGCACCGGCGAAGCCGTCAGACACTAAGAAAATCGTCTTACCATCAAGGCTCGAAAGGCGGGGCGCCATGGGAACGAGCTCGATCGGGGGCGGCAGGCCCTTGGGATTGAGCGCCTCGACCTTGGCCTGGCCGGATTTCTGCGCGGGCTTTTTCTTGCCCGCCTCAGCTACGGCTGGGAAGCCAGACAAAACCGCCGGAGAAATACCGATCAGCGACAGCAGTTTGCGCCTGTTAATTTTCATCGTTCTCTCTCACTCTCTCAGATGCTCGGCAGTGTGGCCCTTGCGCGACCCCATCATAACACTCGTGTCCCTTAGGTTTAGACTGATCTGGTGCGGTTTAGGTTACCAGAGCGCGAAAGCGTAGACACCGTTATGGCCGGTCGGAGTCACGCAGATATGTTGCTTCCCGTTGACCCCGTAAGGTAAGTCCTGATTGTCAGATTGATGCGTTAATCAGGCACTAGCCCGACAGTTCGGCAAATGGCTTCGCCGCGCAACGGTTGAAAACTATCGCTTTCGGAGATAGCATCAGGCCGCATTATGCGAGGCGATGACGCCTTGCATTCGCACGATCCGCAAGAAGACGGATGTGATGGGGAGGATGCATGCCGGGAACGCCGTATCCGAAAGAGCAGATGCATCGCATCGCTTACACGAAGCTTTCCGAACGACAGATTGGAGACAAGCTGAGCAAGGTCGCTGTGAGCGGCCCGATGAGCGCCTCGCCGCTGTCCGACGTGTTGGCCGGCAAGTCGATTCGCATCGTCACCGATAAAGGCCCTGCGCTGGCCTATACGTTCGGCCGGACCGACCGCCTTTCGGTGGCGGAGAACGGCGGCGGCGCGGTGGAGGCGGGATATGGCGCGCTGACCCTGGGCAGCGTCGCCTTCTTCTCGCACATGATCCCGGGCACGCAGCGCGGCTACGCCGTGGTGATCGACCAAGGCACGAACCTGGCGACGGTATTCGAACTGTGGTTCAGCGGTTATCAGGACAATCGCGAAGTCCAGCGCGAGATTTATTACGGCTATGTCGAGCAGCCGGGCCAGCAGGCGCCGACCGCTCGCCACGTCACGACGAACCGCGTCGAGGGCAAGGGCTTCTATTGGAAGCAGGACAACGGCGCGGAGACGCTGGAGTTCTATCCCTCGGCGGCGTACTCGAACTTTGTCGAGCTGTCGCGGCTGGGCGGCGAGCTCGGGTTCTGCGCGCCGTCCGACTACATCAAGATCAATGACGATCTGTATATCTACTCCCGCACCGAATGCGAGTTCTCCGGCACCTTCACGGCGTACGTGATGGACCTGAACCGCGTCGAACAGATCGGCATGCGGCTCGGCTTCGACGCCAACGACGCGCTGGAATATTACGTCTTCCGCGGCCAGGGCGAGTGGCTGGGGCAGCTCGCCCAGTTCGAAAAGTTCGGCGACGAAAACGGCTCGCCGGTTCCAGCGGCCGCCGCCGGCCAGACTCCGGCGAAGGGCGCGAGGCGCGTCTATAGGCCGCTGCGAACGATGGCGAAAATGTCGAAGGCAGAAGTCGACGCCGCCGTTGCGAAGAGGGCGTCGGCCTTTGCGCCCGGGCCCGCCACCGGACCCGGCGCCCAGATGGGCGCCAACCGCGGAACCAATACCAGCTGGCTGGCCGGCAAGACATTCACCCTTCGCTACGACAACGCGCCGGCGATGGAATACCGATTCGACGACGCCGAAAACCTGAACTGGCGCAAAGAAGGCGATGCCAGCTGGACCAAGGCGCGCTATCAGGCCTGGGAATCGATGCCCGGAGTGATCCTGTTCGGCCACCTGCTGGAAGGCACGCCGAACCATGACGGGCACTCGATCGTGGCGGATTTCCACCAGGGGCTGGTGACGTGTTTCAACGGCTATCTGAACACGCCCTATTTCGCCAACGAGGCGGGGGTGAAGACTCTGTTCGGCGTGATCGAGATGGGAGGCTTGATTCCACCGAAGTATAACCGCCACCAGTTCACGGATGAGATGGTCGGTCGCGCGGTGAGCCAGAACTACGCACCGGGCCTGACCTCCATGCACCTGTACACGACGCCGCATTCGCTTTCCTGGATCATCTTCACCGATGCCGATGCCGGCGGGTTGGAGTGGAGCGGGCCGGCGGCCTACGTGAAGATTCGCGATGGCCTGTATTTCATGTACTGGCTGGAGGAGGCCTGCAACGGCACGCTCGGCACCATCCTGGTCAACTTGCATACGATGCGCGACGTTGGAGTCGGCTATAGCTGCGGCACAAACGGCCTG
>Ga0181521_10001617_pt1 | contig 27509 bp, 22 predicted proteins | sample PEATcosm2014_Bin_32_FD_119764 | JGI IMG/M metagenome (GOLD analysis project Ga0181521, IMG submission 119764) | Peatland microbial communities from MTU Mesocosm Facility, Houghton, MI, USA - PEATcosm2014_Bin02_60_metaG | ecosystem: Environmental > Terrestrial > Soil > Wetlands > Peat | place...
AAGCTCGGGATGACCTGGGCCGGGATTGCGCGGGTCGATCTCCAGGTGCTGTCGCTGGGAAAGACGGAGAGGCAGTAACCAAGAGACCAAGGGACCAAGGGACCAAGAAAACGGCCAGCTCAAATGAGCTGGCCGTTCTGATTTAATTCCAGAAAAAATAAGCACCTAGTTGTCTTCCGGCCGTTTGTAGGGCTTTTGCAGATATTGGCGGGCTTCGTTGACTGCGCCCTGCGTGTTGTCGTTGGTCTGGACGGCCAGACGGTACTCGTTGACGGCGCGGTCGCGCTGGCCGGTGATATCAAAGATCTTGCCGATGGCAATATGGCTCCAGACCTCGGTCCAGGGCGGCTCGTCGTCGCCGCGGAGAGAATCGCGGAAGGAGTTGACCGCGGCCTGGTAGTTGCGCTGCGTGACCAGCACCTCGCCGATGCGATAGCTGGCCAGGGAACTGAGGGGGTTGGAGTCAAGCGCCTTCTTGTATTCGGCGAGAGCGTTGACCAGATCGCCCTGCGCCACCAACTGCTGCCCCTTCAGGATGGCGATGCGCACTTGCAGGTCGGGAGTGGTCTTGAGCACCCAGTCGCCGGGATCGAGGCTGATGCGGCGGGGACGGCCGAAGGTGTCGACCACGTACTGGGTATCGGTGCCCACCACGTCGATCTTCTTGCTTTCCGTTTTGCCTTCGGTTTCAACGCTGAGCTCGACCGGCATGCGGAAGAGGTCGAGATCCTGGTTGATTTCGCCGATGGTACGGAAGCCCTTGTTGTTGCCGAGCCGGTAGACGGCGTACTTGTTGGTGAAGGCGGGGGCGCCGGTGCCGTCGACCCATTGCGAAAAGAAGGGGAGTAACTGCTGCTGGCTCAGCTCTTCAGAGACCTTTTCGAAGTCCTCGGTGCGGATGGAGGTGTCGGTAAATTGGCTGAGCGTGCCTTTGAGGATGTTGAGAAAGGCCTTGTCGCCCACTTCGCCGCGGAGCATGTGGAAGATCATGGCGCCCTTTTCGAGGGTCATAGACTGGAACTGCGGCGAGAAGGGATCGAGGCGGTTGGTGCTGGAAAGAGGGACGGTGTCGTAGGCGAGGGCGCCGGCGGCGACGTCTTCAAGAGCGGCGCGGAGTGCGCTTTTTCCGTTCTCGTCTTCGACATACATCAACTCGCCGTAGCGCGACATGCCATTGGTGATCCAGGCATCGCCCAGCGAATGGGGACTGACTTCGCATCCCCACCACTGGTGGGCGATGGTGTTGGCCAGCAGCCGGACGCCGGATTTGTCGCCCACGCGCGAGCCTTGAATGGCGGCCAGCTCGGGTGCGTAAGCGGCGGGGAGAGTGTCGTCAGGCAGTTCGACAACATTTAAATGAGTGGTTTCCGGCTCGCCGAAGCTGTCGGTAAAGAAATCGAATTCTTTGGTAGCGGTTTGGGCAAGCTGATTGCCCGAGGCCTGATGGCTGATGGTGAGATACACCTTGACGTTGCCGGGGCCAGCGGAAAAGGGGTCGGCAAAACGGCCGGCGATGACGGTGCCGGGAAATCCCGGCTTGGACCATTTGAAGTCCCACTCGGAGCCGGGCTTGCCATTCGAGAGAGTGACGGACTTGGGCATTCCCGTGGCGCCGCTCGCTAAAACCCGCATGCCCTGGGGCACGCGGATGTGCATCTCGGCGGTGAAGCGGTCGGTCATGTAGCCGGTGGTAGGGAACCAGCGGGCCTGATACAGCAGGTAGCTGATGGGTTCCTGGATGGCCGCGAGTTTGAGTCCCTCAATGGGGCCGTCTTCGTTGCCGGTGACGGTGCCGTCGTAAACGAAGGTCCAATGCGAGGTTTGGCCGGCGACGAACGGCGTAGAGGCGGTGACGCGAATGGAGCCGTCGGCGGTGCGCTCGCCATCGAGCAACTTGCCCCTTTCATCGATGATTTTGGTGACCTTGAGCGCGGGATGAAAGCCGAAGTTGACCACGTCAAGATTGGCGGGCGCAGTGAAACTAACCACGGCGGTGGCCGTGAGGTGGTGGGCCGTGGTATCCAATTCGGCGTCAATCACATAGCCGGTGATGTCCAACGCCGGGCGCTCGCGTTGCGCGGCTGCAGGGAGGACCGCGAAGGCGGCGCAGAAGAGCATCAGAGCGAGATTGCATGGGCCAAGAGTGCGCATCTTCGAGGACTGAGAACGTTTCGAGTATCTAACCATTCGAGTCATCATCACCTTGCCGTTTTTCGTGGATGGAAGGAAGTGGACCCCGCGAGATCCGAATAGATTCCGGGTGTCGGGGAAACCTTCCCTCAGGGACTAAAGTCCCGTTAGCTTTGCTTGCCTTACGGTACGGCTGAAGCCGTGCCCTTTCAAAACGCCGGTTCAATCAGAGCTTACCTCAGAGAAGTCGCGGATTAGTTCAAGGTTGCGCGGCTTCCTGCGCCGCAGGGGACGCCGCTTCAACCTCACGGGCAACGATGGCCGCTACGGCTTCGATAGCGCCCAGGTCATTACCCCGGCCAGCAGCCGGGTGCACGTGCAAGGCTTCGCGGATGGCTCCCAACTCCTTCATCATGGACTCGCGAGCGGGGCCGTCGGGTAGCAACTGCCTGAGGTGTTGGACGATATTTGCCGCCGTGAAGTCTTGCTGGATGAGTTCAGGAACCACGCGCTTGCCGGCAATGAGATTGGCCATGGCCACATGGGGCACCTTTACGAGACGCCTGGCGATAGCATACGTCAGCCGGGAGACGCGATAGACCACAACGAAGGGATTGCCGATGAGCGCGGCTTCGACGGTGGCGGTTCCGCTGGCGACCACCGAGCCGCGAGCATGGAAAAGTGCGGCGCGGGCGTCGTCGACCAGGCGGATGGAGAGCCCGCCGCCGAGCTTCTCGACCATGTGCAGAACGACTTTGCGCTGGGACGCGTCGAGTGTGGGCGCAAGGGGAATCAAGAACTCGTAACTTCCTTCGGGATCGCCGTGGGCCGGATCGGATGTGAGCAGGCTCCGAGCCGCCTCGAGCATCTGCGGCAGATTGGCCTCGATCTCCTTGAGGCGGCTGCCGGGCAAAAGGCCGATCCAGATTCGGGCCGCGTCGAGCCCGTTTTCGGCGGCAAACTGCTCGCGGGTGATGGCGGGCGGCGGCAGATCGGCGAGGGGATGGCCGACGAATTCGGCTTCGACGCCGCGCTCGCGATAGTACTTCTCTTCAAACGGAAAGATGACCAGCATGCGCTGGACGTAGCGCTGAACCTGCCTGATACGTTGCGGCTTCCAGGCCCAGAGCTGCGGGCTGACAAGGTAGATGACGGGAATGCCGAGGCGATCGAACACTTGGGCGAGGCGGAAATGAATCTCCGGAAAGTCGATGAGTACGGCGACGGTGGGGCGGCGCTGCCTGATGGCGCGTTCAAGCTTGCGGAACTCGCGATAGATGCGCGGCAGATGCAGCAAGATTTCCGTGAATCCCATGACCGCCATGTCTTCAGAGCGGACCACGATCTCAACTCCGGCGGCGGCCATGCGCGGGCCGCCCATGCCGAAGAGCTCCGCTCGCTCTCCTCTTGGAGCGAGGCGACGCTGGAGCGACGCGGCCAGCAGCGCCCCATAGAGCTCTCCGCTAGCTTCGCCCGCCGAGATGAAGATCGAAGGGGTCATGGCTGATCAAAGGATAGCGGAGTTGGCGGAGTTAGCGGTGTTCGATTGACGGCGGAGTTTTGGTGCGTTGCTACCGAGTGATAGGCTTGCCAGTGGAATTGCGACAGGAGGAAGCCGTGCGGAATTTTTCTTGGTCTTGGATGGGTGTCGTGCTGGCGACAGCGGGGTTGGGATTGGCGGCGCAGGCTCAGCCGTTTCCGGGGCAGTCGCCGGCTCCAGAACATCAAACGACTATGCAGTCCGCGGTGAGGCCGGCTGAGCCGGTGGACAATCCTGTGGCCGATCCGAAGGCTGTTGTCACGATCGGCAATGCGCGGTTTACGGTGCTCACGCCGCAGTTGATCCGCATGGAGTGGTCAGCGGAAGGGAAGTTTGAGGATCACGCTTCGCTCGTGTTTATCAATCGGAAATTGCCGGTGCCGCGCATCAAGACCACCAATCAGTCTTCCAACGGAGTCGAGCTTTGGACGATCAAGACCGATGCTTTGACGCTGACCTACTTGCCTTCCGGGGATGGACGTCTCACAGGTGGCAACCTTTCCGTCGCGCTCATGGTCGAAGGCAAACAAGTGTTCTGGCATCCCGGCGATACCGATTCCCAAAACCTGCAAGGCACGACGCGCACATTAGACGGCGCGCGCGGCGACAAAACGCGCGAGCCCATCGAGCCGGGGCTGGTTTCGCGCTCGGGATGGGCGCTGGTGGACGATTCCACGCGGCCGCTGTTCGACTCCACCGATTTCCGTTTTGTTGATGGCGAAAAGAGCCCATGGCCGTGGGCGATGGAGCGGCCGGCGAACGAGGCGCCGGGGAAATACACCGACTGGTACTTCTTTGGCTACGGCCACGACTACAAACAAGCGCTTGGTGATTTCGTCAAAGTCGCCGGGCGCATTCCGCTGCCGCCGCGGTTTGCTTTCGGCGTGTGGTGGTCGCGCTACTGGGCCTACAGCGACCAGGAGCTGGACGAACTGGTGAAGGGTTTCCGCGAGAACGATACGCCGCTCGACGTGCTGGTGATCGACATGGACTGGCATATTAGCCAGGAACAACTGAAGGCCATGGGCGAGAAGGATCAGTCGGGCTACGGGCTGGGCTGGAGCGGCTACACGTGGAACAAAGACCTGTTTCCCGATCCCGATGCGTTTTTGAAAAAGATCCACGAGGAAGGCCTGAAGGCCACGATGAATCTGCATCCCGCGTCGGGCATTCAGCCGTGGGAGCAGGCGTACCCCGCGATGGCGCGCGCCATGGGCATTGACCCGGCAACGAAAAAGTACGTGCCGTTTGACATCGCCGACAAGAAGTTCGCGACGAATTACATGGACCTGGTTCTGCATCCGCTGGAGAAGCAGGGCATCGATTTCTGGTGGCTCGACTGGCAGCAACAGCCGATGATGACCAAACTGCCCGGCGTAGCAAATACGTGGTGGCTGAACTACGTGCACTTTACCGATCAGCAGCGCGAGGGCAAGCGGCCGCTGCTGTTTCATCGCTGGGGCGGGCTGGGCAACCATCGCTACCAGATCGGTTTTTCAGGCGACACGTTTTCAGTGTGGGAGTCGCTGGCGTTTCAGCCGTGGTTCACGGCGACGGCGGCCAACGTGGGCTACGCTTACTGGAGCCACGACATCGGCGGACACATGCCGGGCGCGGTCGATCCTGAGCTCTTCACGCGGTGGGTGCAGTTTGGCGCGTTCTCGCCAATTCTGCGCACGCATACGACCAAAAATCCCGATGCGGAGCGGCGCATCTGGGCGTATCCCGAGCCGTATGCGTCGGTGCTGCGGTCGGCGTTCCAGTTGCGCGAAGCGATGGAGCCGTATCTCTATACTGAGGCGCGGCGCACTTACGATACGGGCGTGGCGTTTTTGCGGCCGCTCTACTACGACTGGCCAGAGGACGACAACGCCTACAAGAGCAAGAACGAATATGTGTTTGGCGACCAGATGCTGGCGGCTCCGGTGACGGATGCGGCGGATAAGATTACGGGGCTCGCGACGGAACAAGTGTGGCTGCCCAAGGGCGACTGGATGGAGTGGCCGACGGGAAAGCATTTTGCTGGACCGGTGACGGTGGAGCGCAGCTTTTCCGTTGCGGAGATTCCGGTTTATATGAAGGCGGGAGCGATTGTGCCGATGCAGCCGCCGATGCTGCATACCGGCGAGAAGGCGGTCGATCCGTTGATTGTGAATGTGTGGCCGCTGGAGCCGGGCGAGAACTCGAGCTACTCGGTGTATGAGGATTCCGGCGCGTCGGTCGAATACCAGAAAGGCGTGTTTGCGCGCACGCCCATCAAGGCAGCACAAAACGGCGACACCTTGCGCGTGGAGTTTGGGCCGGTGGAAGGCAGCTACCCCGGCATGTTGAAGACGCGCGGCTACGAGCTGCGATTGCCCGCCGACTGGCCGCCGGTTTCTGTGACGGTGAACGGCAAGGCTCTGAAGCCGGTGAATCCGGGCGAGCCGGGCGGTTGGCGGTACGAGGGCAATACGCTGACGACGATCATTCCCGTGCCGGCGCAAAGCACTGCAGCAAAAGTTGTGGTTGAGGCGCGCCGTGCGAGAGGATTGACGGCGCGGCGCAACGAGCTTGACGGCTTTGCCGGCAAAATGACCTTCCTGCGCGGCGCGTATGACGCCATGCAAGCGACCGGGCCGGTGGCGGGACCGTCGCTTGCGCTTGTGGACGCGATGCAGAGCGGCGACCGGCTCAGCTACTATCCCGAAAAGATCGACGGCGAGTTGGCGCATTTCCAGGAGGCGCTGAAACAGGCGCAGACGGACCTCGCCGCTCTGGACAAGGAGTTTGAGAAGCGGCTGAGCGATACCTCGCGACGAGTCGGCGGCGCGACGCTGGCTCCGGCCGACGTAGAGAGCGAGAAGCAGAAGCGCCGCGACGCGCTGCATCGCGCCGAGGCGATGCTGGCGGAAGCCGCGAAATGATTCGCGGCCCTGCGCGGCGCCGAGTTGTTTTAGGGGAGACCTACGCCGCCGTTGCCGCGTCTTGCATGAAGACAGGCGGCTCGTCGGCGCTGGGGCCCCAGCTGGCTGGGACGGCAACGTTCAAGATGCGCAGGTAGACGCTGAACTGGCCGCGATGCTGATACCAGTGGCTGAGCATCACGTCGCGCAGGAACAGGCCGCGCGGCTGCGAGAACAGCTGTTTGCCGTCGCGCACAAGCCGCCAGGTCTCCTTCATTGCGGCATCGTCGTAATCGGGCAGCTTTTCGCGCACGGTGGCGATACTTGCGTCGAAGGCTTTCAGGATCTCGTCGCGGCTGGCCGGTTGGGGAAAGACGAACTCGGATCGGGCTTCTTTCGGGTTTTCCTGTACCAGTTGCACCACGCCGCCGGTCGTAGTGGCAATATGCAGGGCCAGTTGTCCGGCGGTCATGGATTTTTCGTGCGGCTTCCAGGTGAGCTTGTCTTCGGGCAGCCGCTCAAGAAAGCGGTGCGTGATGGGCGCTTGCGCTTCGAACTCGGCTAACAACGATTCCGCAATGGAACGAGTAACAACTGCTTCGGATACAGGCATGATGATTTTCCTCCTTGGGGAATTTGGGCGTGGTGCGGTTAGTCGGCGATGGTTTGCGACCGCTCGGCGCGCAGGCGTACCTGCTCGTGAATGAAGGTCCAGCCGGTTTTTACGCCTTCGCGATGCTCAGCCTGCACCGGACCGAAGGCCGAGTGAGAGAACTTGATGACGGTTTCGCCGCTCTCTTCGCTCAGGCGGTAGATGAGGTGGTTGGCCACGGGCTGCGACATGAAGAGCGGTCCGGAGAATTCCAGCAGCGTGGGCCGCTTGATGGATTGCACCGTGGCCCAGCAGTGGCCGTTGCCATCGCCCAGATCGCGGAACCAGCGGCCGCCCGGCCAGGGTTCGACCTTCATGGCCAGCGACTTGCCGTCGTGGGTTTCGTTGTAGGGGCCGAGCTGCTCGAGGAGCGCCGCGAACGTCACTTCCAGCGAGGCGCGCACGCGAATCTCCTGATTCACGCGCAGAGTGAGGGCTTCAATTTCGGGAAGAGTCAGAGTCGTCATACATTCTCCTGAGGGAAGTTTTTTGCTTGCGTGGCCGGTCACTGCGATGGGGGTTTGGGGTTCATGTTCGCCTCAGCGCGTTCTTTGACGCGTTGCAACTGGTGGCTCCAGTAGCGCTCAAAGGTTTCAGTCCACTCGTGCATGGGCTTGATTGCCTCGGCGTTGGTGCGGTAGAGACGGTGGCGTCCGTTGCGGCGCACGCGCACCAGGCCAACTTCGCGTAGAACGCCGAGGTGCTTGGAGACCGAAGGCTGATCGAGGCCCACGGCCACCACGATCTCGCCAACCTGGCGCTCGTTTTCGGCCAGGAAGGTCAGAATCTGGCGGCGACGAGGCTCAGCCACGGCGTTGAAGGGATCGGAGGTGGTTGCGGCTCTCGCCATGATCAAAACAATACATTCCTATATGGGAATATGTCAAGTGGTTTTTGATTGGTTGTGGAAAAGATCTTTGGCCACTCAATCAATGCCCACTCAATCAGTGCATTCATTGATGCATTGATAGAAGGGTTTTGCGGAGTGGACGGTGCCCGGTGTATGCTCCGCGGCATGAAGAATCCGATATTGGCCGTCTTTGCCGCACTGCTGTTTGGTGCGGCGGTCCCCTGTGCCCACACGCAGGCGCCCGCCGCGAGTTCGCAGCCGAAGGAGGCTGCGCAGCCAGCGAAAACCTGGTTAATCCGCCTGATTCCGCCGCGCCCTGACTTCAACCAGGACAACGCTACTCCGGCCGAGCAGGCGCTGATGGGGCAGCACCTTGCCTACTGGAAGGACCTGAACGAAAAGGGTGTGTGCCTGTTTGGCGGGCCGGTACTCGATCCCCGGGGTGTGTACGGCATCCTGGTGGTGCGCGCGGCAACTGAGGACGAGGCGCGCGCGTTGGGGAACGGCGATCCCGCGGTGAAAGGCGGAGTGTTCAAGATTGAAGTGGCGGAGATGCGGGTGGTGTTTGTGCCAGTGCATTCTTCTTAGAACGTTTAGTCGTTCCTGCAAGGGAAACCTTCTTGCACCGTCCCTACGGGACTCCGCCGCGAATTCTTGCACGGTTCCCCACGTTGAAACGCGGGGCTAACAAACATTGCGCCTCCGGCGCGCTTTCCTGGACATTTTCGATGCGGCCCTGAAGGAGTAGCGCTGCACAAAAGCGAAAAGTGCGCTTGGCCCGACGGCATCGGCTATAGTTTTCGGCAAGGGCTTCGTCTGCTTGGAAAGGATTCCTGCGCATGACTCTCAACCGCAGAGCTTTTTTGAACGCGTGCAGTTGCGCGGGGATTGCTTCGCCGCTGCTGCCGGGGATTTTGTTGACGCTGGCTACGCAGGCGCAGGAAGCGGCCCCCGACGCGAAGGCGACGGCGCTGCCAAAGATCACGCCGGAAATGTTGGACCAGGCCGCGGAGATGGCGGGCGTGGGGCCGTTTACGGCTGAGCAGAAGAAGATGATGCTCGATGGGCTGAACGACCAGCGCGATGCGTACGCGCAGATTCGCGCGCTGAAGCTGGCCAACGATGTACCGCCGGCGTATGTGTTTCATCCGGGGCCGTCGGCGCCAGTGCCGCCGCCAGCCGTCGTGGGCCCGCCCCACCCCATGACTTACCTCGGAGATCGGGCGGTCTTCGATGTCCCTGGTCCGTCAGCTCCGGCTAAGATTGAAGACCTTGCCTTCGCGCCCGCTAGCGAACTGTCGTTCCTCCTAGTGACCGGCAAGATCACTTCGCTGGCGCTGACGCAGATGTATCTCGCCCGTCTCAAGCGCTACGACGCGAAGCTGCATTTCGTCATCACGCTCACGGAGGAGCGGGCGATTGCGCAGGCGAAGAAGGCGGACGAGGAGATTGCCGCGGGAAAGTATCGTGGGCCGTTGCACGGGATTCCGTGGGGCGCAAAGGATCTGCTGGCGGTGAAGGGCTATCCGACGACGTGGGGAGCGGGAGGGTTCGAGCACCAATCCTTTGACGAAGACGCGACGGTTGTGCAACGGCTGGACGAGGCCGGAGCCGTTCTGATTGCCAAGTTTTCGCTGGGCGCACTGGCCATGGGCGATAAGTGGTTTGGCGGGCGGACGCGCAACCCGTGGAATCCTGCGCAGGGGTCGAGTGGATCGTCGGCGGGGTCGGCGAGCGCGGTGGCTGCCGGTTGCGTGGGTTTTGCGATCGGGTCGGAGACGCTGGGTTCGATCTCGTCGCCTTCGACGCGGTGCGGCTGCTCCGGCCTGCGGCCGAGCTTTGGCCTGGTGCCGCGGACGGGAGCCATGGCGCTCAGCTGGACGATGGATAAGCTGGGGCCGATCTGCCGCTCGGTGGAGGATTGCGCGCTGGTGCTGGAGGTGATTCACGGGCCGGACGGCAAGGACCTCTCGGCTGCGACGGCAGGGTTCGACTGGAATCCGGGGTTGGACTGGAAGCAACTGCGGGTTGGGTATTTCAAGAGCGAGTTCGATCCATTGCAGCCGTTGAAGCTGAAGGAAGCCGCAGCGGGCGAGACGGAGGAGGAAAAGAAGAAGCGCGAGGACGCTAACGCGGAGATGCAGGCCGGGCGGGCGCGGCGCGAGTACGACCGGCGCTATGAACAGGCTGCACTGGAAAAGCTGCACGGGATGGGCGTCAATTTAATTCCTGTTGAGCTGCCGAAGCTGCCATGGGACGCGATGGTTCCGCTGCTCACGGCGGAGGCGGCTGCGGCCTTCGACGACCTGACGATGAGCGGCCGCGACAAATTGCTGACCGAGCAGGGACCGGAGGACTGGCCGAATGATTTTCGCGTGGCGCGATTCTATCCGGCGGTCGAGTACATCCAGGCCAACCGGGCGCGAACGCTCGCGGTGCGGGGATTGGCGAAGATCTTCGAGCAGGTGGACGTGGTGGTGACGCCTTCGACCGATGCGCAACTGATCGCGACCAATCTGACGGGGAATCCCGCGGTGATTGTGCCGAACGGATTGCGCGGAGACGATGCGCCCAAACCGCCGCTGATCGACAACGGCGACCATGACGACATTGGCGGGCCGGGTACGCCGGTTTCGCTTACGTTTCTGGGTGGCTTGTATCAGGACGCGAAGGTGGCGGTGTTTGCGCGCGCTTATCAGCAGGCGACGGGGTTCGAGAAGCTGCATCCGAAGCTGTAGCGCGACTGCCTTCGTGGTCTCCCACCCTTTTCCGCCCAGCCACCCCACGAACGAAGACCTGTTCGCGGGGGCCCCGCTCACCCACCCCACGAACGAAGACCTGTTCGTGGGGGCCCCGGTCACGCGGAAAGGATGGGGCACGGCTACTCTCTGGGAGATACTTACTTCGGCTGCGGTTGGGCGGGCGCGGCCGGTTGCGGCGGCGTTGCCGGTTGCGCAGGCGTCGCGGGCTGAGCGGGAGCAGCCGTGGCTGCGGGCGCCGCCGGAGTTGCGGGTTGAGTTGGAGCAGGATTTGGTGGCATGCCCGCGCCGGGATGCGGTGTGACCGGCGCTGGGTGCGGCATTCCGGGACGCATCGGCGGTGCAGCCTGAGCCGGCGGCTCCATCATTTCCACCAGCTCGATATCGAAGATCAGCTCGGCCTTCGGAGGAATCCCAGGGATCTTCGGGTCCGGGTTTGGGCGTCCCTGCTCTCCGTAGGCCAACTGGTAAGGGATGAACAGCCGCCGCTTGCCGCCGACGTGCATCCCATCGAAGCCCAGATTCCATCCGGAGATCATGCGGGGATCGCCCTGCATGAACAGCATCGGCTGCCCGGCCTCCATCTTCGGCTTGCCGTCGTCGCCCTTCACCTGTTGGAGCGAGCTGTCATAGACGGGTTGTGGCGGATGGTCGTCGGAGGAATCGAACTTGTGACCGTCGGCCGCCAGCCAGCCCGTGTACTTGACCCGGTAGACCTTATGCGGCTCTGCGATTGGCCCGGGGCCGACCTTGACCTCTTCGTAGCGCAGTGCGAACGGCTCCTTGACCGGCCCATGAGCCAGCGCTGGGACGCCGGGAGGCAGCTTGATCCAGGGTGCCGGCGCGGGCGCACTCGCGGTGGAGGGTTTTGTCGCGGGGGCGGTCGTGGCCGGGGAAGAGCTCTTTGCAGCCGGCGTTGTGGACGTCGATGGCTTTGAGGGAGTTTGGGCACTCGCGGCGAGCGCTGCAGCCGCGACGATAAGGGCTAGGACGAATCGATTCATGAGGAGACAACTTTCTGGATGGATTCCAAAAGGGGAGTGTATCAAGCCGGGGGGACCAACGCGGAGGGCGCGCATCGCAAATTTACAGCGTGTTTTCATTCGTTGACCAGCATGCCGGCCAGCAGGGCGGTGCGCAGCGCCAGGTGCTCAATGAGGACCGATTCGTGCGGCGCGTGTGCGCCTTCGCCCACCGCGCCCATGCCGTCGAGCGTGGGAATGCCGAGCGCCGCGGTGAAATTGCCATCCGATCCGCCGCCGGTGGAGGCCTCGTTCAGTTCGAAGCCGAGGTCGCGGGCAAGCAGGTGCGCTTTGCGGAAGAGCCGCAAGGTTCCGCGGCTGCGCTCCATGGGCGGACGATTTATGCCGCCGGTGACGATGAGCGTGCAGCGCGGATCGGCGGGCCGGAGCGCGGCAAATCTGCGTGTGATGCGCGCGGCGTCGGCGAGGCGCGGAATGCGCACGTCGACATGCGCCCAGGCTTCGGCCGGAACCACGTTGCTTTTGCTGCCGCCGGCGGCCATGCCCACGCTCACGGTGAGCCCACGCTTGAGATCGGTCCAGCCGCTGACGGTTTCAATGACATGGGCAAGTTCGAGCAGGGCGTTAGCGCCTTTTTCGAAGTCGACACCGGCGTGAGCGGCGACGCCTTTGACTACGATGTGCCAGTCGCCGACGCCTTTGCGCGCGGTTTTGTAGGCCAACCCCTGCGCGGGCTCGAGGACGTAGACGGCGGAACACTGCCGCGCGAGATTCTCGGTGATGGGCCGCGATGCAGGACTGCCGATCTCTTCGTCGCCATTGAGCAGAAGGATGATTTCACGGCGCAGTAAATCCGCTTCCGTGAGCAATTCGAGGGCGGCGCAGGCCATGGCCACGCCGGCCTTCATGTCAAGAGTCCCGGGGCCCCAGAGACGGCCATCGCGTATGCGGCAGGGCATGGATTGGAGCGTGCCGAGCGGCCAAACGGTATCGAGGTGGCCGAGGAGCAGGATGGGTTTGGCGGGTTCGCGTGATCGCGTGGACCGTGGTCCGAAGCGGGCCTCGAGAGCGTTGCCATGGTCTTCGAGCCGATGCAGCGTGACGCGGCCGCCGAGTTGCCTGAGGTGCGCGGCGGCGAGGGCAACGCAGGCGTCGACCGCCGACTTGGATTCGGAGGGCGACTCGGCAGCCACGAGTTTGCGGGTGAGATCGAGGAGCGAGCGCTCCTTGCGGCGCGCCCCGGCCAACAGGGCACGCATGGGAAAAACGGTTTCGGCGGAGTTTGGCATTTTGGTTCCTTAACTCCCCGAGAAAAGAGTGCGGCCGGTGGGAGGCTCTCTGATTCTACGACACTTAAGGCAGTTATCCACGCGAGACTGCGGAACTGGCAGGAGTGACGTCCTGGGTCACACTGTGGCAAATTTGCCACAGTACAGGATTCATCCTTGCCGTCTAATCTAAACACTGCACAGGCTTTCGTGCATTTGGGAGTTCGTACTTGGCTCAACTGGCGCACCTGGAACAGACGATCGCAGCACCTCTTGAATTCTCGGGAATCGGACTGCATTCCGGGGCTCCGGTGACGATGCGGCTGTTACCTGCAGCGGCCGGTTCGGGGATTGTTTTCCGGCGCACAGATCTCGACAACTTCGAGATTCCCGCCACCGGGCGCAACGTGGCCAAGGTCAGCTACGCGACGAGCTTGATGCGCCAGGGCGTGCTCATCTCCACCACCGAACATCTGCTCTCGGCCTTCATCGGCATGGGCGTCGACAACGTGATTGTGGAGATCGACAACCTGGAGCTGCCGATTCTGGATGGGAGCGCCCTCCCGTATGTTGAAGCATTCCAGCGCGTCGGTATTCGCGGGCAGCGTCGGCGGCGCGAGACGTTGCGCATTTTGCAACCGGTGGAAGTGCGCGAAGGCGATAAGTTCATCGGCGTGTATCCAGGAAGCGGCTACCGGGTTTCGTACACCATCGACTTTCCCGCGCCCATCGGCCAGCAGAAGACCTGCATTGACCTGGCTGCGGAAATGTACGGATCGACCATCGCCCCGGCGCGGACGTTTGGCTACAAGGTTGACGAACACAAGCTGCGCAATATGGGGCTGATTCGCGGCGCGGGCCCGGAGAATGCGATCATCCTCGGCCAAAACGGCCCGGAGAATGGCCCGTTGCGCTTTCCCGATGAATACGTGCGGCACAAGGTGCTGGACTTGATCGGCGACCTGGCGCTGGCCGGACGCCGGCTGGAAGGACACGTGGTGGCGATGCGCGCCGGTCACGCCATGCACACCGCTCTTGTGGCGCGGCTCATCAAGGACCGCTCGGCATGGGAGCTGGCGCACGTGCCGGTGACGCCGCCGGCGGCCGAAAGCCAGCCGGAAGAAAACCCCGGCGTGGCGGAAGCGGCGCTGGCCGGCGCGTAGCGCGAACGCCTTTCCCGAGAACTGAAATCTTGAGTTTCGCAACGCAGGAGCCCCCATGCCTACTCCCGTCAATCGCCGCACCGTCGATCTCTCCGCGTACCCTGACCTTGCCGTTGTCTATCTAGGCATGCGCGTCAATCGCATCACCGGTGTCAAAACCGTTTTCGGATTTGGCCCTAAGATCGCCAACTCAGTCGCCGCTCAGCCAGACGGCTTGCTCCGCCACGAAAACTTCGTCTTTTCGTTCTTCCCCATGCATGTGGGCATGCGTCAGTACTGGCGTGACATGGCGTCGCTCCTCGCCTGGACCCGCTCCGAGCCGCACCGCCTTTGGTGGAAGAACTTCCTGCGCGACGCCGGAGGCACCGGCTTTTGGCACGAGACCTATGCCATCCGCGGCGGCATGGAAGCTATCTACGACGACATAGCCCCGAAGATCGGATTCATGAGCTTCGCTCCCATCGTCCCCGCGCGCGGATCCATGTTTACTGCCTCTCACCGCGCCACGCGCGGCGGCGACCTCGATCCGGTTATCACGGAATCCGAACTCTACGAAAAGTAGCCGCAGCCCTCGGCGCTCTACGCCTCAGTCGGGAATCGCTTCGACCGCCATGGCCGTGGCTTCGCCGCCGCCAATGCAGAGCGAGGCCATGCCGCGGCGGAGATGGTATTTCTGGAGCGCGGCCAGCAGCGTGATGAGAATGCGCGCGCCGGAGGCACCGATGGGATGGCCCAGTGCGCAGGCGCCGCCGTGGATGTTGACCTTCTCGTGAGGCAGGCCGAGATCGCGCATCGCCGCCATGACGACCACCGCAAAAGCTTCATTGATCTCGAATAAGTCGACTTCCGCAAGGGTCCAGCCGGTGCGTTCGGCGAGCAAGCGCATGGCGCCGATGGGCGCGGTGGGAAAGAGCGCGGGCTGGTTGGCGTAGCTCGCGTGCGCGACGATGGTGGCCAGCGGCTTGAGGCCGCGGCGATCGGCTTCAGACCGGCGCATCAGCACCAGCGCGGCCGCGCCGTCGGAGATGGCGCTGGAATTGGCCGCAGTTACTGTACCGCCTTCGCGAAATGCGGGCTTGAGACGGGGAATTTTGTCGGGTGTGGCCTTGAGCGGCAGCTCGTCGTGCACGATTTGGCGCTCGGTTTTGCCGGCTTTCACTGTGAGAGGAACGATTTCGCCAGAAAAGCTGCCATCGGCCGTAGCTTTTCGCGCGCGGGCGAGTGAGGTGAGGGCGAATTCGTCCTGAGCCTCGCGCGTGAAGGCGTAACTTTGCGCGCAATCTTCAGCGAAGGTGCCCATCAGGCGGCCTTTGTCGTAGGCGTCTTCGAGGCCGTCGAGAAACATGTGATCGAGAATGCGGCCGTGGCCCATGCGATAGCCGGAGCGCGCGCGGTCAAGAAGATAGGGCGCGTTGCTCATGCTCTCCATGCCGCCGGCAACGATGATGTTGGCGCTGCCCGCGAGCAATAGATCGTGGGCGATCATGAGGGCCTTCATGCCGGAGCCGCACATCTTGTTGACGGTGGTTGCGCCGGCGGAAATCGGCAGACCCGCGCCTAGAGCGGCTTGCCGCGCGGGGGCCTGGCCTTGCCCGGCGGGAAGCACGCAACCGAAGAGAACTTCGTCGATGGCATCGGCGGGAAGGCCGGCGCGTTCGATTGCGGCACGGATCGAGGCAGCTCCGAGCTCGGGAGCGGCGAGACCACTGAGATCGCCCTGGAATGCGCCGATGGGGATGCGCGCAAAGCTTACGATGACGATGGGGTCGGGGATGGGCATAGCTGCTCCTTTCATCAGATGCGTCAGCGGGGCCGAGTGCTTCACCGTGGCGGCATGCGCAAAGCGCCGTCGAGGCGGATGGTTTCGCCGTTGAGCATGACGTTTTCGATAATGTGGCGGACGAGCGCGGCGAACTCCGCGGGATGGCCGAGACGCGGCGGAAAGGGAACGCTTTTGGCGAGCGCGTCCTGGACTTCTTGAGGAAATGCAGCCATCATCGGAGTCTCGAAGATGCCCGGAGCGATGGTGACGACGCGAATTCCGGAGCGCGCCAGCTCGCGCGCGATGGGGAGCGTGAGTGCGGCGACACCGCCTTTTGAGGCTGCGTAGGCTGCCTGGCCGATCTGTCCATCAAACGCCGCAATCGACGCAGTGTTGACGATGACGCCGCGTTCGCCGTCTGCGCCGGGTGCTTCTTTGGCGATGGCCGCGGCGACGAGACGGATCATATTGAAGGTGCCGACAAGGTTGATGTTGATGGTTTTTGCAAAGGACTCAAGATGATGCGGACCGTCGCGGCCCACGACCTTTTCAGAGGGCGCGATGCCGGCGCAATTCACCAGCCCATGCAGATGGCCGAAGGCCTCGCGCGCGAGATCGATCGCGGCCTGGGCGTCGTTTTCGCTGGTGACGTCGGTGAGAGCGAAGCGGGCGGCACTGCCCAGCTCGTTTGCAAGCGCCTGGCCTGCGGTGCGATCGAGATCGGCGACGACGACGGAGCCGGCTTCGGCAGCGAGAAGCCGCACTGTGGCCGCGCCGAGTCCCGATGCGCCGCCGGTAACGAGAAAAACGTGATTGCCGATTTGCATGGGAAGCTTGCCTATTGTTTTGTATCAGGGCGCGAGTTTATTCGCGCCGTTAATGCGATGGAATGATTGAGGGCTTTAGCCCTTGCGTAATTCCTTCCTCGCGAAGACGCCTATTTCAGGACCCGTTCAAGAACGCAGCATATCATTTTGCATGACGGTGTGTGATTCTTGGGATCGGGAAAGTGAGGGAACGAACGTGAGTTCTCAAGCGGCGGGCGCGCCAGTTACGCAACTGAGTGAAGACGAGAAGCTGTTTGCGGATGCGGTGCGCGGGTTTGCCCGCCTCGAAGTTGCGCCGCTGGTGCGCCGCATGGATGAAGAGCAGCACATGGACGCTGCGCTGGTTGAGAAGATGTTTGCGCTGGGGCTGATGGGGATTGAGATTCCTGAGGAGTATGGCGGCAGCGGGGGATCGTTCTTCGATGTGGTGCTGGCTGTCGAACTGCTGTCGGCTGTCGATCCGGCCGTGGCGCTGCTGGTGGACGTGCAGAACACGCTGGTGGCGAGCGCGCTGCTGCGCTGGGCCAATGACGAGCAGAAGCGGAAGTATCTGCCCCGTCTGGCGGAGGATACCGTGGGCGCCTATGCGCTGAGCGAGGCGGGATCGGGCTCGGATGCGTTTGCATTACAGACTCGTGCGGAGAAACGCGGCAGCGATTACGTTCTGAACGGGCGCAAGCTTTGGATCAGTAATGCGAAAGAAGCGGGATTGTTCATCATCTTCGCCACTGTAGACGCGAGCGCGGGATACAAGGGGATTACGGCTTTCTTGATTGAGAACGACACGGCGGGATTCACCGTGGGCCGCAAAGAGGACAAGCTGGGCATTCGCGCGTCGAGCACGTGCGAGCTGATTTTGGAAGACTGCGCGGTGCCTGAAGCGCAAGTCCTCGGCGCGGTGGGCCAGGGCTACAAAGTGGCCATGGAGACGCTGAACGAGGGGCGCATCGGGATTGGCGCGCAGATGCTGGGGTTAGCCGAAGGCGCGTGGGGCCACGCGGTCCAACATGCAAAGGCCCGCAAGCAGTTCGGCAAGGCGTTGGTGGAGTTCCAGGCCATGCAGTTCCAGCTTGCGGAGATGGCGACCGATATTGAGGCGGCAAAGTTGCTGGTCTACAACGCGGCACGGTTGAAGGATGCGCGACGCGAATTTCGCAAAGAGGCAGCGATGGCGAAGTACTTTGCGTCGCACACGGCGGAGCGGGTGGCGAGCCTGGCCGTGGAGGTGCTGGGCGGATTGGGGTTCGTGAAAGATTCGCCCGTCGAAAAGCTCTACCGCGACGCGAAGATCGGCACCATTTACGAAGGAACGTCGTTCATGCAGTTGGCGGCGATTGCGAAGTGCGTGCTGTGAGCAGAGAGTGAAGGGAGTGAAAAAGTGAAAGGAGTGGAGCGTGATTCGTGGTTCGTGGGTCGTGAATCGTGAACAGTGGGCGGGCTCGTGGCCGGTAGATGCCGGCGTTCGTGACCAACTTCCTCCAGCAGCTACGCCGCTGGCTTCCGCTTCGCGGTCTCAAACTGATCGATCTCGACCGTTCCCTCCGGGAACTCGGCCAGGATTTTTAGGTTTCCGCCCATCGCCTTCACGTAGTTCCTGAGCGTCGAAACATACATATCGGTGCGCTTTTCCACAGTTGAAACCGCGCCCTGGTTAATCTTGAGCGCTTTGGCAAGGTTCACCTGCGTTTTTTTGCGCGCCTGGCGCAGTTGATAGAGCGCCATGACCTTGGCGGCGGCTTTTACTTTGCCGCTGATCCGCTCTTCGACCTCCGGCGCGTGCTTTCTGCGAATTTCACTCCACTTCTTGGCCATGGTCATTCTCCAATCTCATTAAGGTGCAGGGCGTATATTGCCTCGGCCCGCCGTAGCGCATCGGCGTACCAGCCGGGGTCGCCGCTCTTGTCGCCGCCCAGAATCAGGTAAGCGCTGCGCCGCGGATCGAAGGCGTAGAGGATCCGGAACGGACGCCCGCGATGTTGCACGCGCAGCTCCTTCATATTCGAGTAACGCGAGCCTTTCAGTGTGTCGGCATAAGGCCGGCCCAGCCGGGGACCGTACGCGATGAGCATATCGACGGCCGTATCGACGCTTTCGCTCTCATCTTCCTTGAGCGCGCCATACCACGCAGCGAATTCGTCACTGACCTCGACATCCCAGGCCACGGATTTAATATAGCATGGAAGTGATATTCCGTGGAGATGATATTTTCAGTCGAAAATCATCCGCTCAACAACTGATCGATGGTCTCGATGTCGACGAGGCCGTTGCAGCCGTACAGAGCCGGAAGCACTTTGGCCGCCGGGTGCTTGCGGCGCAGGGCGGCGACTTTGTCTGTGCCGGCGCGGTAGGCTGGCAAATACATGCGGCCCAGCAATGGATGGCGTCCCCATGCGCCGGAGAGCTTGTTGGCGCGCTCTTCGGTGACGAGAAAATCGCGGCGGAGTGTGGCGGCGACTTCCTGCTGTTCGCGGCCCTCGCCCCAGGTGAGCCAGGAGGACTGGTTCTTGGCGTCGTCTTGCAATAGAGCCAACAGCACGCCGATCTGCAAGTCTTCGTCGGGCAATTGATCTACTTCCGTGACTCCGTGAGCGATGAGGATGGCGTTGTTGGCGATGCCCTCAAAGAGCGTGGCGGCGCGGGTGTTCATGGTGAGCACTGTAGCTTCAAAACCGGCTTTACCGCGGACATATAAATCTTGAAGGTACGCAAAGGTGGTCACGTGGCCCGGTACGACTTCGTGGCTGACGAGCTGCTCAAACTCTGGATAAGAGATTTGCAGCGACGCGTTGATCTCGTAGCTGGCCTCGTATTCGGGAGCGCCCGACGCGGTGCGGGCGCGGCCGATGTAGTTCATCGACCCGGAGAACCATGCGTCCTTGATGGGCATGAAATTGATGTTGGCGCGCGGCACGGCCGCAAGTTCCTGCGGCAGATGCGGGACGAGATTTTTGGCGCTGAGCGCATCGAAATGGGCGATTACGGCCTGGCCTAAGGCTTGAACAGACGCCATAGGCGTGACGCGTTCGTTGCGCCAGGCATCGACGGCGGTGAGGATTCCGCCGGACTGCGATGCGGAGTGGCCGGCACGGCCGAGCAGCTCGGCTACACGCTCGCGCTTGGCTTCGGGGCGCGAGGGCTCTGGCGGCCTGGCTGTTGAGGCCTCAACGGCCCGCGTGTACGGAACCGGATCGCCCTTGCCGAGGACTTCCATGGCGAGATCCCACATGACGTCGAGAGAAACGGCGAGGCCTTCGAGATAGGCGCGGCGCAGTTCTGGACAACCAGCGGCTTCTTTGCGCAGGCCGGCGATCGCGGCGGGTAGATCGACGTCGCGCAGATAGCTTCCGAAAGACTCGCGGTCGATTTCTTTGGCGCCAACACCGCCGGATTGGCGCAAAGCCGCAGCGGCCGGGTGCGTATAAGCGGCGGGAAGCGGCTCATTGGAAAACCACGAGTCGGCGATGAAGCGGCCCGTGCCCGAAGGATTCATGACATCGCCGCCCCAGAGAGTGTCGATTCCGAGAATGGCGTCAGCGATGAAAAGATCGAGTTGCGAGGGAGTTTTCTGGTTCATGACGTTTTCCTCTCCGATTTGATGCTACCGCGCCAGACATACACGCAAAGTCCGATGAAAAGCAATGCGGAAACGCACTGCGAGATCGGGTCGATGGAATAGAACGGCGTCTGGATGAAATCTTCGTGGAACTTCGGAAAGAGGCGCAGGGCCGCGCCGAGCACGCCGCCGAGCGCGCCGCCGGCCATGAGTCCCGAGGCCAGAATGACGCCGCGCTCGCGCATGCCGCGGCCGGTTTCGCCGCCGGCTTTCTCTGAGCGGCGATGCACGAAGTGCGAGAGGAATCCGCCCGTGAGGATGGGCGTGGTGAGGCTCAGCGGCAGATAAATGCCGAGCGCAAAAACCATGGAGGATTTGCCCAGCATCTCCAGAACCACGGTGATGAGAGCGCCGACGCCGAAGAGAAGATAGGTAACCGGCTGGTGGCTCATGAATCCGACGACCAGCGCCTTCATGATGGAGGCCTGGGGCGCGGCGAGAACGGGGCGCGTGTCGCCGACGGCGGATTCACCGAACTGAAAGGTATGGGCCAAGAGCACAATGGTGAGGCCGGCAGCAGCGGCCGCGGCCAGGATGCCGAGGAATTTGGCCTTCTCTTGCGCGGTTGGAGTGTTGCCGAGCCAGTACCCGGTTTTGAGGTCGGTCATGAATTGGCCTGAGACGCAGAGCGCGGTGCACACCATCCCGGCGATCGCCATGATGAAAAACATGCCCGTGGTGCCGGAGAGACCGAAGCGCAGCAGCACCACCGAAGAGATGATGACGGTGAGCATGGTCATGCCGGAGGCGGGATTGTTGGCCGTGGTGGCGATGGCGTTGGCCGCGACCGAGGCAAAGAAGAAGGCGAAGAGCAGCGTGAGCGCGAGGCCCAGGAGGAGGACGGTCCAGGAGACCTGAAGACGGCTGAAGAAGATGGCGACGGCGAGGGCGCTGACGATGATACCGAGAAGAATGGCCGGCATGGAGATGTCGCGATCGGTGCGGACGGACGTGTCGACGGCACGTGTACGAAGAGCGCGCAGGGCAATGCTGAAGGAGCCGGCGATGACGCGCAGCGACTTGATGACGCCGAAAATGCCAGCCGTGGCGATGGCGCCCACACCGATGTAGCGCACGTAGCTCGAGTAAATCTGCGCGGCAGACATGGCGGACACGGGCATGGTTCCGGGATAGACCGGCATGTTGACGTGGCTACCGAGGAACCAGACGAGAGGGACGAGAACGAAGTTGGCCAGAACGCCGCCCGCGCAAAAGACCATGGCGCTGCGCAGACCCATCACGTAGCCGAGGCCGAGGATGAATCCGATGGCGTCGAAGTTGAAGACCATGCGGCCGCGATCGGCGAGGGTGCGCATGACAGGAATGAACTGCAGGTTGAGATATTCGCGCCAGACGTGAAAGGTGGTGACAAAAAAATCGTAAACGGCGGCGATGCAGGTGGCCTGCAGCAGCACCCTGGCCTGCAAACCGCCGCGCTCGCCGGTGACGAGGACTTCAGTGATAGCTGTGGCTTCAGGGAATGGGAACTCGCCGTGCATCTCGCGCACGAAGAAGCGCCGCAGAGGAATGACGAAGAGGACGCCGAGGCATCCGCCGGCGAGACAGATGAAGACGGTTTGAAATGGATTTGGGCTGAGGTGAAGGATGTAAAGCGCGGGGAGGGTAAAGACCGCGCCTGCGACTACAGCGGCCGACGCGCCGCCGATGCCGGTGATGATGACATTCTCAAGCAAACTGGAGCGGCGCTTGTAGAGGCGGGCCAGGCCGATGGCGAGAATGGAGATGGGAATGGCGGCTTCCATGCCCTGGCCGACTTTGAGCGTGGAATAGGCCGAGGCGGTGGTGAAGATGATGCAGAAGAAGACACCCCAGAGAATGGCGCGGGCCGTGAGCTCGGGCGCATGCATCTGCGCTTGAATGATGGGTGTGTAGGACTCGCCGGGCTGCAGCGGCAGATAGGCGTTTTCAGGAAGTGCTTTGGTTTCCTGCTCGCTGGTTTCTGGTTCGGTCGATTCTGGTTCGGTCATGGAATGGGTCCCTCAATGATGGATGTGCATAGCGCACGCGGACTTCTGGCCGGACGAAGCGGGTCGCTGCTCACGCGGCAGCACGTACGCGTGGTTGCGACGCGCATGCCGCGAAGCAATGCGAAGCACGGCGCGGGGCACGGAGCCAGACACGGGATTTGTCCTGTTTCGGATAGCAAGCAAGAGTGTACAGCGTGGAGGGCGGCTGGGGGCAAACGGGATTGGTAGGGCGGGAAACGAAGAGCGGGGATGGCGCGGGAAAGCTTTAGTAGAGGGCAGAAACACAGGAGCGGGGAGAGAGCATCTGCTCCGTGCAATGGTGGAGGACCTGGCCGGGATCGAACTTGCGCCGTTTAGTGGTGATTTTTCTGCCAGTCCGAATATTGTTTCTGCTCGTCTGGGCTACGCTTGCTCAAATCCCGGTGTGGACGATTTGTTTCATGCTCCCACTGATTGTAAGTAACGTTTTCTTGAGGGGCTGCCTGAGGGGCTTCTTGATACCGGCAGCCAATCATGGCTACGGGAGAAGCTATCGCCACTGCGAGCAGGAGCGGGGTGAAACGCCGAATTAACGAGTGCATGACCATTGTCCTCCGGTCCGATCCGTCCTTGTTTCGCCGATGAGAATCGTGGAGACCTGTTGGCCGGTCCATGAGACATCGCTTTGGGAGCCAAAGCCGCGACAATAGGTAGAACTTAGCTGAAAGAGAAGAGGCGGTCTGTGCAATCTTGAACACGGTCAACTTTCCTGCGGCGGAGGGTGTGAAACGAGACACCCCGGGGGCCTGTTTGCATTGACATGCCTTCTGCCTGGTGGAATGCTCGGGGCATGGCTCAGTGTGAATGCGGCAGACCGATCGGCGCGTCCGGCAAATCGTGCGCTCGGTGCGATGCCCTGAGAACACTTGGCCTTGAGCGCGGTGCCTCCCGGAATGAGATTCGCGATACATATCTCGACCTGGTTAAGGTGTGGCACCCCGACCGCTTCTCCTACGACGCGAAACTCCGCAGCAGGGCAGAAGAGAAGCTGAAAGAAGTCAATGCGGCTTTTCAGCACCTTAATTCATCAGCGGGTAGGACCCCCGCACGTGCAGCGTCTGCCACAAAAAAGCCTTATTGGACTTCCAGGACTGCAACGCGGACCTATCAGTGGTATGCAACATCCGCAAGAGAGACTCCTCGACCGAACGCATCGGCACCAGAACCTCCTCTGAAGGATGTCTCTCAGTCGGGCTTTCCCAATGCCGCTCGTCCTCAGTCGAAGGTCAATGCCCGAACGCAGTCCCCAACTCGAGAGGCGAGCCGCCCCATCAATGCGGCTTTTCAGCACCTGAATTCATCAGCGGATACGACTCCTGCGCGTGCAGCGTCTGCCACAAAAAAGCCTGAAGCGAGGGCCGAAGCGCGGAAGCTTTTTGAGAATTCCGGGACTTCAACGCGGACCTTTCAGGGGTCTCCAGCATTTGCAACAGAGACTCCTCGATCGAACGCATCGGCGCAAGAACCTCCTCGGAAGGCCGTCTCCCGGATGAGCTTTCTCAATGCCGCTGATCCTCAGCCGAACGGCAATGCCCGGGCGCAATCACCAGTTCCAAAGGCTTATCACCCCATCAACCAGGGAGCAGCAGGTGCCTTGTTTTCGCTTCGCAGAATTCCTTATTTGTTGGTGCTAGCCCTCTTCGTCGCCTTTACGCAAATGTGGGTGAATGCGAACAAGCCTCCGACCGCAGCCCAGGACGAGATACTGAATCAATACTACGAAGCAGAAGCGGGAAAAAATGCCTTTAGTCAACCTACAGTCCAAGACGAGATTATGAATCTATATTACGAAGCTGAAGCGAGGAAAAATGCCCTCAACCAACTAGAATCAGCACCGACTAAAGCAGAAAACTCTCGAGTTGCGCTAACCTCTTCTCCGTCCTCTCCAAAGCAAGACCTGCATTTGCCCCAGAAGCGATCGAGGATCGACGCTGTCTCTTACCCACTGCGGCCGGATGCCGGGCCTCAGGTTCCGCGATCTACGGCACTGCGCGATCAGTTCCCTTGCCGAGAGCGGGGCGGCAGACTCCACCATCATGACGATTGCCGGACACGTTAGAGCGGTTTCGGAAATACTGTTTTCGGTCAAAGTGACACTCAGGGTCGTCGCTCCTTGGGGTCGCGACGACTTGGCTGGCTCGAATGCGGATGCACCATTTCCGCAACCGCTGTAGCCGCAAGATTGGAACGGTCGAGCCACGTCCGCATGAAAGCCAGGCGCACAGCGATCGAAACCCTCGCGCTAGCACCAGAACGGCAGGTTATAACACAAACATCCGACCTCTGAATGTTCGCTCCAGCCAGATTTAACAGCACCAAGACTGCACGTTACCGATAGCAATTCGACGAGTAACTCGGCAATTCTTCATCAACTGACAGCGGAGACTCCAAAACAAGGTGGCAGCGAGTCGCGCCGCGACGCGCCTGCTTTTTGTGATCATCCTCACATCACAAGGCGAGATGGTGGCGATAATTGGTCAACTAATCCGTGATGGTCATCACATCACAAGAAGAGGTGGAAGACGATAATCGGTCGACCAAACTAAGGATGTGCGGGCCATCACTCCTTTAACTCACGGAGGACCCCATGCGTTCTCGCTCTTCCGCAAGTCAGCGTGAATCTCTAGCCGACAATGCGCCCCCGAGGCACCTTTTCCGTGCCATAGTTCATCGAACCGTCCCGTGCATCCTCCTATTCGCTTCCATACTCTTCCTGGCTGCCTGCGGGGGCAGTTCCAACGGGGCACTGCCTGCCGGGGATCTGATCAGCATCTCGCCGCACCCAGCCTCCGTCCCCGTGAATAGCACCGTGACCTTTACCGCGACCACTCTCGAGTCAAGTTCGACGGTGACCTGGTCGATCGTCTGCGGCGTACCGGGCACGCTCTCCTCCACCACCGGGAACACCGTGACCTACACCGCACCATCTCAGTCGCCCATCTACACCGGACCCTGCAACGGACTCGCGGGCGGAGGGGATGGCTGGGTGGTGCTGAAGGCACAGGCGAACGACTTTTTTTCGTCCTTTGTGCTGGTAAGCTTCCCGGTCACAGGCACGGAATGGATCGGTCTTTCGCCCCTAACTACGACTGTCGCGCTCGGCGGCACAGAACAGTTCCTCGGCTACGCGGTCGGCAACGTCAGTACTGCACTCACTTGGCAGGTGAACGGCGTCACCGGGGGCTCGGCGGCCACCGGCACCATCTCGAATACAGTCACAGCTGATTACGAAGGGGGCCTGTACACCGCGCCCACGGTCATGCCCATGACCGGCGACACCGTCACCATCACTATGATCTCGCAGGCCGACCCGACCAAAACCATGACCGCCACCGTCACATTGCAATAGCGAATCGCCGCCACGTGCCTGTCATCTGCGATCGACCGCCGGATGCTGGAGCGGTCGAGCCACGTCCGCATGGAAGCCGCGCGCATAGCGAGAGAAACCCTTGCCAATACCGGCAAAATGGCAGATCATGACACAAACCCTGACACAAATGTCCGGCCTTCGAACATTCGCCTCGGCCAAATGATTGGATTGCCTGGCGGGCCTGATCGGGATCGAACTTGAGCCTGGGCGGGAGAGCCGCCAAATGCCGTCCACAGTGCTGAAATGTCGATGGATAACACAGATGTGTCATTGAACCGGCAGACGTAGCGAGCTTTACTATTAGCTATCTGTAGAAGTAGCTGACGTGGGAATCACGGCTCGGGCAGCCCCCAGACTCTTCAATCGGGACTCCTCAATCCTTTCCCCGCTGAAAATCCGAGTCGCAACCCTTCTGGGGTAGGTGACCTCTCTCGAAGCTCACTCCCACTCGGACAGTGTAACGACTTGGCGAAAAGGAGAATCTTATGCGTCAAGGCATTGGCCGTGCGCTCCTAATTCTGGCATTGCTGGTTACATTCTCACGTTATTCTTTTGGCGACCCTTTTGGGTCCAGCGGCGTTCTTACAGCCAGCGGCGACATGGAAGGGGGCTCGTTAACTTTTCCCTCCTTCACATTCAGCGGGAACTCGGGGGCCACCTGGGCTCTCTTCAACAATACTTGGACCGTCGGAGAATCCGTCCAGCCGTCGTATGGCATCAGTTTTAGCGACGGCGGTGCTTGGACCCTCGACGGGCTCTCCGGTGACTACAGCACCGGATCATTCATTATCGATGTGACAAATCCGTTTACGGTTGAAGCTGACGGGCCGTACAAGGGGGCACCGGGCGCAGAGTTGCTTGCAACGGGAGTTCCGATTACTTGGGACGGTCAAATCGATCTTTTTTCAGACAATGGGACATTACTTTACGACATAGACTTAGACGGCGTTGGAACAGCATCTTTTGCTGGATATGCGACGCCCTGGGGGTATTCCGTTGATTATGGGATTGCTGACGTGACCGACGATGCCACGATTACTCCAGAATCGAGCACATTGACACTCGTGGGGATTGCGGGGATTGCGTTCATAGTCGGCATAGGATTCCGCCAACACTCTAAACGCAAGAAAGCCACTGTGGCCGACAGCGCCTTGGCTTGATCTTTTCGTTCTGGCTAAATTATTGGATTGATTGGCGGATCTTGTCGGATCTTGAGCCGATTTGCGGGCGTCCGAGCCCGCAGGCGAAATCCTGAGTCGCCGCAGCGGCGAATTGCGGGAAAGCTTTGATAGAAGGCAGAAACGCTGGAGCGAGCGAGAAGCGAGGATCTGCTCCATGCAATGGTTGGTGGACCTGGTCGGGATCGAACCGACGACCTCTTCCATGCCATTTCCAAGGGTGAATTGAGACGGCCAGATTCAGAGCGAAATAGAACGACACAGAAAGGCAGTGTTCATGCGGGTTCCGCGCATGTTCGCTGCCTTTCTTGTGTACCTGAGTGAAACGGCGAGTACCGGCCCGACACCGGCAGGGATGGCAGGGTTACGACACAAACAACGACACAAAACGACACAGGGCAGTGGACCCCCTCCGGTTCCATCCACCCGGATTGTCGAGCCCCCGGCTCGCCAGCTCGGGAAGGCGGCTTGGTCCAGACTAGGTTTTCGGACAGCCCGCATT
>Ga0181521_10001618_pt1 | contig 27504 bp, 28 predicted proteins | sample PEATcosm2014_Bin_32_FD_119764 | JGI IMG/M metagenome (GOLD analysis project Ga0181521, IMG submission 119764) | Peatland microbial communities from MTU Mesocosm Facility, Houghton, MI, USA - PEATcosm2014_Bin02_60_metaG | ecosystem: Environmental > Terrestrial > Soil > Wetlands > Peat | place...
GTACTGCTGAAAGGCTTCGAAGGGCTTGAGGCGCGGATCCTCGTAATCCAAACCCACCACGAAGCCCACGTACACGCGATCGTTGCTGAGGTGATAGAGAAAACTGCCGCCGTACGTGCGGTTGTCGAGCGGCCATCCCACCGTATGTTGAATGAGGCCCGGCTGCACGCGCCCCGGCGGCAGTTGCCAGAGTTCTTTGAACCCCAAGCCATAGGTCTGCGGCGACTTGCCGGCATCGAGCTTGAAGCGCTTGATCAGCTGCTTGGAGGTGCTGCCGCGGCAGCCTTCGCAAAACATCGTGACTTTCGCGTGAATCTCCGGTCCCAATGTGAAATTCGGTCCCGGAGTGCCGCTTTTTTCCACCCCCATGTCGCCGATGCGCACGCCCTTCACGGTGCCGGACGTGTCGAACAGTGCCTCGGCGGCAGCAAAACCGGCGAAGACGTCGACGCCGAGCTTCTCCGCCTCCGCCCCCAGGATCGGTATCAGTTGTCCGAGGGAGATGATGAAATTGCCGTGATTCACCATCTGCGGCGGCGTGATCGGCAGCCGGTAGCGCTTGCGCCGCGTCATGAACAGGAAATCATCGCGCCCGGCCGGCACGCAAATGGCGGGTGCGTGATCGCGCCACTGCGGCCAGAGCTCATCGAGAGGTTCCGGTTCCATGACCGCACCGGACAGGGAGTGGGCGCCCAAGCTCGCCGCCTTTTCCAGCACGCAGATGCTCAAGTCCGGCTTCAATTGTTTGAGTCGGATCGCACAGGCGAGTCCGGCAGGGCCGGCGCCGACGATTGCAACCTCGTACTCCATGACATCACGTTGATCTTCGGTCATAGAAATCGCACCTGCGGGGTTCCAAAATCGATGTGTCGCGCATCAAACGGCGGCGTAGTAGACCACAAACGGCGCGCGCCCGGATGGCCTCAGACGACTTCTATCGCAATCGCCGTTGCTTCACCGCCCCCGATGCAGAGGCTCGCGATGCCGCGCTTCTTGCCGCGGTTTTTCAGCGCATAAATCAGCGTCGTCAAAATGCGTGTGCCCGTGGCGCCGATCGGATGACCGAGTGCGCAGGCGCCGCCGTTGACGTTCACTTTCGCAGGGTCCAACTCGAGCTCTTTGATGGCCGCCATCGCGACGACTGCAAACGCTTCATTGATCTCGTACAGATCGACATCCGAGGCCTGCCATTGCAACTGGCTCAGCAATTTCACGATCGCGCCGACGGGCGCCAGTGTGAACCACTCCGGCTCCCGGGCGAAGCTCGAATAGCCCACGATGCGCGCCAGCGGCTTCAAGCCCCGAGCCTTGCACCACGATTCGCGCGCCAACACGACGGCAGCCGCGCCGTCGGAAATGCTCGCGGAACTGGCGGCGGTCACCGTCCCGTCTTTTTTGAAGGCCGGCTTGAGTGTCGGTATCTTCGACACGTCGATCGTGGAGGGTGTCTCGTCCCGATCGATCAACACCTCCCCTTTGCGGGTCTTGGCCCACACGGGCGCTACCTCCTGCGCAAACGCGCCGCTCGCGACGGCACCCTGGGCGCGGCGCGCGGACTCCTTCGCAAAATCGTCCTGGACCTGGCGTGTAAAGTCGTACTTTCCCGACGTCGCCTCGGCAAAGCAGCCCATGAGTTGTCCATCCCACGGGCTTTGCAGGCCGTCATAGAACATGTGGTCCAGCACTTCCTGGTGCCCCATGCGATAGCCGGCCCGCGCCTTCGGCAAGAGGTAGGGCGCGTTGGTCATCGACTCGAGGCCTCCGGCTACGATGGCGCGGGCCGATCCCGCCAGAATTTGGTCGCTTGCCAGCATCACGGCGCGCATGGCGGAACCGCACATCTTGTTGACCGTGGTGGCGGGGATGCTGGGGGGGATGCCGGCTCCCAAGGCGGCCTGGCGGGCGGGCGCTTGGCCAAGACCGGCCGACAGCACGCAGCCCATGATCAGTTCATCGATCTCTGCGGCGGCCACCCCGGAATCGGCGACGGCCGCCTTGATGGCCACGGCGCCTAGTTGCGGTGCAGTAACGGCGGCGAAAACGCCTTGGAAGGCCCCGACCGGTGTGCGGCGCGCGGCCAAGATGACGACGGGATCCGAACTCATGAATGCATTCCGTGAGCATGTTGCGCAGCTTATAAGTATAACTGCGGACCGGTAGCGGCGAAATCAGCCTGGCTAAGGCCACGCGGAATCCTCAGACAGGATCCTAGGGAGTCCTAAGGAGCCAGCGGTTCTCCGACTGCGTGTGCGATCAGCTCACGGCTGCGCTGCCGGGCACCCTGGGGATCGAGAACCCCCAAGATTTCGAAGCGGATGGGCTTGCGCCGAATCAAGAGGCTGTCGGTCGGCAGAACGTCCCGCGTGCCGTGTATCGCCACCGCGACGATCTGCATCTGCGAACGTTCGGCGGTCGCGAATGCGCCGCCCAAGAATTTGCCGATTTGGCGGGTCCCATCGAAGGTGCCTTCCGGAAAAAACACCAGGGACTGCCCGGTGGCCGCGCGCTTCCATACACGCCGCGCGTCGGAAGCGCCTTTGTGACGGTCGAAGCGTTCGACGAACTCCGAACCGAGACGCCGCAGCAACAGGCTGGCGAGCGGTACGCGCACCATCTCCTTTTTGATGACGAAGGAAAAATAGGGAGGCAGTGCCGCTATGGCAACGATTCCGTCAATATAGCTGGCGTGATTGGCGACCACCACGCACGGCACACGCGGCAACCGGTCTATCCCTTGGATGCGTAACTGAATTCCGGCCGCGCGGAAGAATCCGCGCGACAGCGCGCCGGCCACCAGTCGGCGCCCACGCAGGTTGGGCAGGAACAGGCCGAGCACGAGTGCGATCGTGGCCAAGGCCACGAACAATAGCAGGCAATAGGCTGTGTAAAGACGACGTCGCAAGACGGCTGCCGCGGTGGCTTGTGTGATCTGGTTCTCCCTTATGTTAATACTTATAGTTACTGTGAGACTGGTCACGCCGACCTGTAAAGGCCCCTCGCATACTGCAAATAGATAGCGCGTAAAGCACTATGTCGTGCGGCCTTCACGCGGGAAATTATGGCGACGGCTCTTAAACGGACGGTTTATACACGCACCTCGGGCGCAGGGGTACCGCCGACTCGCGATGTGACGGATCCGGCTCTGCAGCGGTTCCTCGATGCCGTGTGGATGGAGCGCGGTCTGTCCGCAAACACGCTCGCAGCCTATCGGGCGGATTTGACCGCATTGGCACGTTGGCTCGAAGAGCGCGACAGCGCTCTGCTGAAAGCCACGCGCATCGAGCTGCTCGGGTTCATCGCAGCGCGCGTCGAGGGCGGATCCAGGCCACGTTCGACCGCGCGGCAACTGTCGAGTTTCCGACGCTTCTTTCGCTTCATGGTGCGCGAAGGTTTGATCGAGCTGGATCCCACGGCGCAGATCGCCATGCCGAAAATCGGCCGCTCGTTGCCCAAATCACTCACCGAGGCGGAGGTCGATTCCTTGCTCGAGGCGCCGACCGTATCGGACCCATTGGGTCATCGTGACCGCACCATGCTGGAAGTCTTGTATGCCACGGGATTGCGCGTCTCGGAACTCGTCAGCCTCAAGCACAATCAGGTCAATTTGAACCAAGGGGTCATGCGCGTGGTCGGCAAAGGCAACCGCGAGCGCTTGATTCCTCTGGGTGATGAAGCCGTCAAGTGGCTGCAGCAATTCGTGCAGGGCCCACGCGTGGAAATCCTGTTGGAACGGCAAACGGACTATTTGTTCCCCACCCGCCGCGGCGACCGCATGACCCGCCAGGCGTTCTGGCACATCATCAAGCGTTACTCGAAAAAGGCCGGGGTCGACAAGGAACTCTCGCCGCATACCTTGCGGCACGCGTTCGCCACGCACTTGTTGAATCACGGAGCGGATCTGCGCGTGGTGCAAATGCTGCTGGGTCATAGCGACCTGTCGACGACGCAAATCTACACGCATGTTGCGCGCGAGCGTTTGAAAGAACTGCACTCGCAACACCATCCGCGCGGCTAGGGGCCCCCACCGCCATCGCACCGCCTCCCGTTGCGTCGCGCCACCGTCCCATGCCGTGCGCCGGCATCTGATAGAATTTCCTGAACCACTCGCGCGCGCTGAAGTCGAAGATTGAGCCTGACCCGCTGGAGCGCTTCATGTTGAAAAATCTTGCCGCATTAGTCATGGCCATCGCCGCCGCGGGACTCTACGTCCCCGCCGCGTCGGCCGATCAACCTGCAGACCCGCGAGCAGCGCTGGTGAAGCTGTTGCCGGCCGGATCGAAGATCGAGGATTTGCAGCCGTCGCCCATTCCCGGCATTTACCAATTCATGCAGGGCGCTGACGTGAGTTATCTGACCGCCGACGGCAAATACTTTCTCGATGGCAATCTATATGACATGGGAACGCGCGAGAATCTCACCGAGGTGCTGCGAACGCGCGCGCGGCTCGTGCTGATCAACGCCGTGCCCGAATCGGAGATGGTGATTTTCTCGCCGAAAAACCCACAGTACACCATTACCGTGTTCACCGACTTGGATTGCCAGTACTGCCGCAAGCTGCACAGCGAAATCGCCGAAATCAACAAGCTTGGCGTGCGCGTGCGCTACCTGTTCTATCCGCGCAGCGGACCGGATACGGAGAGTTGGCGCAAGGCGGAAGTCGTGTGGTGCTCGCCGGATCGCAATGAAGCGTTCACTCGGGCCAAGGCCGGCGGTCAGCTGGATATGAACAAAACCTGCGGGCAGACCCCCGTAGCGCGCGAATTCGCGTTGGGGCAGAGTGTTGGGGTGCGAGGCACCCCGGCAATCATCACCGAGAGCGGCGACTTCATCAACGGCTACATGCCGCCGCACGAACTCTTGCAGGCGATCAAACAGACGCAGCTTGCGAAACGCTAGGCTGCAGGCGGCGCAACGCTAGGCTGCAGGCGGCGCAACGCTAGGCTGCAGGCGGCGCAACGCTAAGCGGCGGCCGGCGCAACGCCAGGCTGAAATGGCGCAACGCCGGCGCTCATCGCTCCAGCAAATTCAGCTTGTCCTTGACACCTTCCCATTGCTTGGCATCCGCCGGCGGATCCTTCATCTCGCTGATCACGGGCCATTTCTTCGCGAGCTCTGCGTTCAGCTGCCGAAAATTCTCCTGGCCCGAGGGAATTTCCTCTTCGGAATAAATGGCTTCGACCGGGCACTCGGGCTCACACAGCGTGCAGTCGATGCACTCATCCGGATCGATCACGAGAAAATTCGGCCCCTCGTGGAAGCAGTCCACGGGACAGACTTCCACGCAGTCCATATATTTGCACTTGATGCAGCTTTCGGTGACCACGAACGCCATGACTTACCCTTCTTGGTGAACAGATGACACTATGCATGATTCGAACGAATGCGGCTGCTATTCTGCCACAGCGGCTCACGCGGATTACTCAGACAGGCGCCTGGGACTTCAACGGACGCGTCAGTTCCGTGAAATGATGATCCTCACGACCGGCGGCGCGATCGGCGAAATACTTCCGCAGCGTGAACTCCCCGCTCGGGAACGCCAACTGACCCCACGGAATTTCCGACTCATCGTACAAACCGACCTCCAGGCTCTCGGGGCCCGGAGCAAACTGCGGCGTTAGCAGCTGTGCCCGAAACATCACGTGCACCTGGCCGGCATGGGTCACGTTGACCACCGCCAGCAAAGAGCCGACTTCGACCTTCGCCAAGGCCTCTTCGTAGCATTCGCGTGCCGCCGCGTGTTGCATGGTTTCCCCGTTTTCCATGAATCCCGCGGGCACCGTCCAAAATCCCAGACGCGGCTCGATGGCGCGCCGGCACAACAGGATCTTGCCTTGCCATTGGGGCACGCAACCCAAGACCAGCAGCGGGTTTTTGTAGTGAATCATGCCGCAGTTCGCGCAGACGAAGCGCGGCATATGATCCCCATCGGGAATTTTCGATGTAACGGGCGAGCCGCAGTGACTGCAAAAGTTCAAGGGATGTCCATTAATTCAACACTGGTGCCCGGAGAGGGAATCGAACCCACACGGTGTCACCACCACCGGATTTTGAGTCCGGCGCGTCTACCAGTTCCGCCATCCGGGCATGCCAGATCGTGCAGTATATGCGATTGGTGCACTTGGTAGTATTGCTTAAGAATGAAGCGCACGGATTTTCACTTCGAGCTTCCCGAGGAACTCATTGCACAGCGCCCCGTAACGCCGCGCTCCGCCAGCCGGATGCTTGAGCTGAATGGCAACGGGGGGTCGCTGCGCGACCTCGATTTTCGGGACTTACCGGGGCTTTTGACAGCGGCTGATCTCTTGGTGTTCAACGACACCCGGGTGGTGCCGGCACGCATCCACGGGACCAAGGAGAGCGGCGGAAAGATCGAACTGCTGCTCGAGCGCGTGCTGACGGCCGATACGGCGCTGGTGCACGCCCGCGCCAGCAAAAGCCTGAAGCCGCATGCACGGGTACAGCTGCCCGGCGGCCAAACCGCGCGCATGCTCGGCCGGGACGGGGATCTGTTTCACTTGCAGTTCTCCAGCGACGTGCTGGCGTTCTTCGAAGCTCACGGCGATGTTCCGCTGCCCCCCTATATCGATCGCGCGCCCGAGCACGCCGATCGCGAACGCTATCAGACCGTGTATGCGCGGGTGCAGGGTGCGGTTGCCGCACCGACCGCGGGACTGCACTTCGACGCCGCCACGTTTGCCGCGCTCGAGACGCGGCAAGTGAGGCATGCATTCGTCACGCTGCACGTCGGTGCCGGCACCTTCCAGCCGGTACGAGTGGACGACATCGATGGGCACGAGATGCACACGGAGTACTTGGAGGTGCCGCAAACCACGTGCGATGCGATCAACGCCACGCGAGCCGCCGGCGGCCGCGTGATCGCGGTGGGCACGACGGTGGTGAGGAGCTTGGAGACCGCCGGCGGCGGCGGCACGCTTCTTCCGTACCTGGGCGCGACGCGCATGTTCATCAAACCGGGCTACAAATTTCGCGCGGTGGATGCGATGGTCACGAATTTTCACTTGCCCGAATCGACGTTGTTGATGCTGTGCGCGGCCTTCGTGGGACGCGACGCGCTGCTGGCGGCTTACGCACACGCGGTCAGGGCGCGGTATCGATTTTTCAGCTACGGTGACGCCATGTTCCTGATTCCCGCGGCAGCGGCTTTGGCGTGAACGCGATGCACGGCATGCGTTTCGAGTTGTTGCATGAGGACGGTGCGGCACGGCGCGGCCGTTTGCAGTTCGCGCGAGGCATCGTCGAGACGCCGGCGTTCATGCCGGTGGGCACCTACGGCACCGTGAAGGCGATGACGCCGGAGCAGCTCGAGGGCATCGGCGTCGAAATCGTACTCGGCAACACCTTTCACCTGTACTTGCGGCCGGGGCTGAAGGTAATCGAGGCGCATCAGGGGTTGCATCGCTTCATGCATTGGCGCCGGCCCATCCTCACCGATTCGGGCGGTTTTCAGGTGTGGAGCCTCAAGGAAATGCGCAAAATAACCGAGGAAGGTGCGCGTTTTCACTCACCGGTCGATGGCGCGCCGGTGTTTCTGTCGCCGGAGGAATCGATGCGCATTCAGCGCATCCTGGGCTCCGATATCGCCATGAGCTTCGATGAATGCACGCCGTATCCGGCGAGCGAGGCTCAGGCGCGCTCGTCCATGGAGTTATCGATGCGCTGGGCGCTGCGCGCGCATCGCGAATATTACGCCAGCGAACCGCCCGGAACGCTGTTCGGCATCGTGCAGGGCGGGGTCCACGGGAATTTGCGCGCGGCCTCGCTTGCCGCGCTCGAGCAGATCGGCTTTGCCGGCTTAGGCATAGGCGGCCTTGCCGTGGGCGAGAGTGAGGCGGAACGCAGCCAGGTGCTCGATCAACTGCTGCCCTTGATGCCTACGCACAAACCGCGTTACCTGATGGGCGTCGGGCGGCCGGAGGATATCCTCGAGGCGGTGCAGCGCGGAATCGACATGTTCGATTGCGTCATGCCGACGCGGCACGCGCGAAATGCACATCTGTTCACGCGTACGGGCGCGATCAACATTCGTAACGCGGTGCACCAGGAGGATACGGGCCCCATCGAGGAGGGGTGCGCGTGCTACACCTGCCGCAACTACAGCCGCAGCTACTTGCGCCATTTGGACAAATGCCGCGAGATACTCGGCGCGCACTTGAATACGATCCACAACTTGTATTTCTATCAGCGGCTGATGGCGGAAATTCGGGCGGCGATCGAGGCGGGTCAACTCGCGGCCTATGCGGCCGAGTTCTACGCGGCCCTGGGCCGCCGACCCGGGAGCCCGCCGCCGACCTAGGAGCAACCGTCGGCCTCAGAGCAACCGCCGACATAGGGATCCGACGGCTTGCTGGCGCGTTAAGTTTTGGACCGTCTCCTGTATACTACGCGGCTTTGTGTCTCGGCGTCCGCCGCAAAACATGGGTGTAACACTATGGATTTCTTCATTAACTCGGCCCACGCGCAGGCCGCGGGCGGGGCCGGCGGCCAAGGGATCATGAGCGCCTTGTTGCTGCCCGTACTGCTGTTGGTAGTGTTTTACTTTCTATTGATTCGACCGCAGAACAAGCGCGCCAAGGAACAGCGCGAGATGTTGTCCAAGATCGCGGTCGGAGACGAGGTGGCCACCACCGGCGGGATTCTCGGCAAGGTCACCGAGGTCGGCGAGCAGTTCTTGACCCTGGAAATCGCCAGCGGCGTGAGCGTCAAGCTGCAGAAATTCCAAGTCTCGCAGCTGTTGCCCAAGGGCACGGTCAAGAGCGCATGATTGCATATCCGCGCTGGAAGATCGTGCTGGTCGCGGTCGTTCTATTGTTCGGGATCTTCCTGGCGCTGCCGAATCTATTCGGCGAAGAGAATGCACTGCAACTGGCGCGCGATCGCGCCGCCGTTCAAGTCAGCGATCGCACCGGCATCGAGCAGCTCCTCAAGTCCAAAGGCGTCACGCCGAGCGGCGCATTCTTGGATCAGGGTCGCTTGACGCTGCGATTTACCAGCAAACAGGATCAGTTGAAAGCGCGCGATCTGATCGCCGAGGCGCAGCCCAATCAGTACACCATCGCCTTGTCGCAGGCCTCGCGCGTGCCGGAATGGATGCGCAATTTGGGATTGAGTCCGCTGAAACTGGGCTTGGACCTGCGGGGCGGCGTGTACCTCGTGTATCAAGTGGATGTCGCGGGCGCGGTGAAACAGCAGCTCGATCATCGTGAACAGGATTTTCGTGCCTCGCTGCGCACTGCGCGCGTGCCGTATCAAGATGTGCAAGTGGACTACCCGGCGAACCGGGTGCGCGTCTTGTTTCGCGATGCCGAAGCTCTCGCCAAGGGCAAGGCGGCGATCCTCTCCGACAACCGCAATTTGCATTTGACCGACACCACGGTCGACGGCGCACCCGCCGTGGAACTGAATCTGACGCCGCAGGAAATCAAGGAGCGCCAGGATTACGCGGTCCAGCAAAACATCATCATCCTGCGCAATCGCTTGAATAGCCCGGAGCTCGCGGTGTCCGAACCGCAGGTCGCGCGTGAGGGCGTCGATCGCATCGCCATTCAACTGCCCGGGCTGCAAAATTCCGCCGAGGTGAAGAAAATTCTCGGCAAGACGGCGACCTTGGAATTTCGCATGGTCGACGAAACGAACAATCCGCTCGAGGCCGCGGGGACCGGGCATGTGCCCCTGGGCTCGAAGCTCTACTACACGCGTGAGAAGCAACCGGTGCTGCTGAAGCGCGACGTGGTGGTGACGGGAGATCAGCTCACCGACGCATCGTTCCAGCCCAATACCCAGGACGGCCCCGCGGTCTCGGTGAGCCTGGACAGTCGGGGCGCCTCGAAGATGTTGAAGAACACGGAGGAGAATATCGGCCATCTGATGGCGGTGGTATTCATCGACCGTTCGCGTGAAAAGAACGCCCAGGGTGTGGAGGTCGACCGAATCACCGAAGAGGTGATCAACCGCGCGACCATTCGCGGTGTGTTCAGCAACAATTTCCAGATCACGGGAGTCAATCCCATCGAGGGCCGTGAGCTCGCGCTATTGTTGCGCGCCGGCGGTTTGGCGGCGCCGCTGACCCCCGTGGAGGAACGAGCGATCGGACCCAGCCTGGGCCAGGACAATATCGACAAGGGCGTCAACGCCATGGTGTTCGGCATGTTGGCGGCCTTCGTGTTCATGGCAATCTACTACAAACTATTCGGCTTGATCGCCGACGTGGTGCTCGTTGCCAACGTCGTATTGCTGACGGCATTTTTGTCGCTGGTGGGAGCCGCGCTGACGCTGCCCGGGATCGCGGCAGTGGTATTGACCGTTGGCATGGCGGTCGATGCCAATATTTTGATCTATGAACGTATCCGCGAAGAATTGCGCAACGGCGTATCGCCGCGCGCGGCGATCACGGCCGGTTTCGAGCGGGCGTTCTCCGCCATCTGGGACTCCAATATCACCGCGTTGATCGCCGGATTGGTGCTGTGGTTGTTCGGCGCCGGCGCAGTCCGCGGTTTCGCCGTGGTGCTGGTGCTCGGTATCGGCACGTCGATGTTCACATCGCTGATGGGCAGTCGCGCGTTGGTTCAAGTCATTTACGGTGGTAAGCGCAAGGTCGAACGCCTGTCCATCTGAGACGTTAGAGTTCGATCCGAGGTTCAGGTCCATGGAATTTTTTCATAAGGTAACGCGCTTCCCGTTCATGAACACCCGTAAGGTGTGGTACGGGCTGTCCGCGGTGCTGATCGTCGCATCGTTCGCCCTGGTGGCGGTGCGCGGCCTGAATTTGGGTGTCGATTTCACGGGAGGCGTGGTCATCGAAACGAATTTTCCGCAGGCGCCGAATATTGACCAGCTGCGCGGTGCCTTGGCCAAGGCGGGGGTGACCGCGGCTCAGGTACAGGCCTTCGGCAGCTCGCGGGACATCTTGGTGCGCCTGCCGCCCGATCCGAACGTGAAAGGCGAGCAGATCGGTGCGCGGATTCTCGAGGTTTTCAAAACCGTCGACGGTGGTGCGAAGCTGCAGCGCACGGAAGTGGTCGGACCGCAGGTGGGTCAAGAACTGTTCGTCAAGGGCGCTTGGGCCCTGGTGGCGACGCTGGTCCTCATCCTGATGTATGTGTTGTTCCGTTTCACGCCCAAGCTGGCGCTCGGCGCGATTTTCGCCGTGCTGCACGACCCGATCTGTGTGGTGGGTTTTTTTGCCTTGACCCAGATCACTTTCGATCTCACGGCGATCGCGGCCATCCTGGCGGTGATCGGCTATTCGCTGAATGACACCGTCATCGTCTTCGATCGGGTGCGCGAGCGCGCGCGAAACGCCCGCAAGCTGCCCATCGCGCAGGTGATCGACGAATCCATCAACCAGACGTTGTCGCGAACCTTGATGACCAAGCTGGTGACATTGCTGGTCGTCGTGGCATTGTTGATTTTCGGCGGAGAAACGCTGCACGGATTCTCCGCGGCCTTGGTGATCGGCATTCTCGCGGGCACCTATTCGTCGATTTACATTTCCGCCGCGCTTGCGTTGGATTTGGGACTGCGAACCGACGATCTGCTGGAACGCAAGCTCACCAAGCCCGAGGAAATCGACGGTTTGCCCTAGGAGCCCGGTCGCGGCCACGTGGAATGCTCAGACCGGCTCCTCGGGTCCGCTTGCGACGGCGTTCGTAAAGTGTAGAGTGCCGGTATCACAGGCTAGCGAGTGCGTGACATGAATATCAGAGGGATGTTAGCGACCAAGCCGATTGCCGACTACCACAAAGAGGCCGCCGACAAGACCTTGAAGCGGGCGCTCGGTATCCCCTCCCTGATCGCATTCGGCATCGGCGGCATCATCGGCACCGGCATCTTCGTGCTGACCGGACTGGCCGCCGCGCAGCACGCCGGCCCCGCCATCGTCATATCCTTCGTCATCGCCGGCATCGGCTGCATGTTCGCGGGGCTGTGCTATTCGGAATTTGCCACGATGGTGCCGGTCGCCGGCAGCGCCTACGCCTACAGCTACGCGACCCTGGGCGAGTTCGTGGCGTGGTTCGTCGGCTGGAACCTGATCCTCGAATACATGATGGCGTGCTCCACGGTGGCGGTCGGCTGGAGCCGCTACTTCGTGAAATTGCTCGATCACTATGGCATCAATTTCATCCCGGGCTGGCTCAGCTCCGCGCCGTTCGAGGCGGCCGAAGTGGGTTACCAAGTGCACCAAACCGGCGCGTTCCTCAATTTGCCGGCGATCGCCATCATCACCGCCGCGACGGCCCTGTGCTACAAGGGCATCAAGGAATCCGCGGTGGTCAACACCATCATCGTGGCGATCAAGGTCAGCATCGTGATCGCCGTGATCGGCTTCGGCGCCATGTACGTGGATACGTCGCACTGGGTACCCTACATTCCGCAGAACACCGGCAACTTCGGCGAGTTCGGCTGGAGCGGCATTCTGCAGGCCTCCGCCATCATTTTCTTCGCTTATATCGGGTTCGATGGCGTCTCCACCGTGGCTCAGGAAGCCAAGGACCCGCAGCGCGGCATGCCGATCGGCATGCTGGGCAGCCTCGCCATCTGCACGGTGCTTTATATCCTCATGTCGAGCGTCATGACGGGCTTGGTGCCGTTCAAGCAACTCAATGACGCGGCGCCGGTTGCGATCGCCCTCGAGTCGCACCCGCAATTGTTCTGGCTGTCGAGCTGGGTCATCTGGGGCGCGCTGTTCGGACTGACCTCGGTGATCATCACCATGATCATCCCGCAGGCGCGCATCTGGCTCACCATGTCGCACGACGGCCTGCTGCCGAAGTTCTTCGGCGCCGTGCACCCCAAATTCCGCACGCCGCACATCGCGACGCTGATCACCGGCGCGCTGGCGGCGACCTTCGCCGGGCTGCTGCCGATCGGCATACTGGGCGAGCTGGTGTCGATCGGCACGCTGATCGCCTTCATCGTCGTCTGTCTGGGAGTCCTGGTACTGCGCTACACCCGCCCCGATTTGCCGCGTCCCTTCAGGGTCAAGTGGGTTTGGTTCACTGCGCCCATGGGAGTGCTTTTCTGCGCCGGCATGGCCGCATCGCTGCCCACGGCCACCTGGGTGCGGCTGGTGCTGTGGAGCGCCATCGGTATCGCGATCTATTTCTTTTACGGATACCGAAACAGCCGTCTGCGTGAGCCGGAGAGTTCGGGCCACGCGGCGCCGGTGACTCCGGCCGCCTGAGGCATTCCCGCCGGCGACCGGATGCTCTAACCGCGCAAGGCAGCGGGCGTGAGGGGGCCGAGCGCTTCGAGCAGTTCCTCGTATACCTTGGGATTGCCGGCAACTATGTTGGGCCCGAGAGCGTATTCGACCCCGGTCGGTGTGCCGACGCGGCCGCCCGCTTCTTGAATGAGCAGCGTACCGGCGGCGGTATCCCAAGGCGACAGACCGAATTCCCAAAAGCCGTCGATGCGGCCGGCCGCCACATAGGCGAGATCGAGCGCGGCAGCGCCGGGGCGGCGCACACCGGCCGCGGTGGCCATGATCACTTTGAGAATGGCGAGATAGTGATCGATGTGGGCCGCGTTCATGCGATAGGGGAAGCCGGTGCCGATCAGCGAGCCTTCCAAACTGCGTTGGCTGCTGACGCGAATCTTCTTGCCCTCGAGCTGTGCACCATCACCGCGCGATGCGGTGAAAAACTCCTGACGCATGGGATCGTAAACGACCGCATGCTGCAGGCGGCCTCGATGTTCGACCGCAATCGAGACCGCGAAAGTCGGGAAGCCGTGCAAGAAATTCGTGGTGCCGTCGAGAGGGTCGATGATCCAGACGTGCTCGTTGTCGCCGCTGCGACCGCTCTCCTCGGCGAGAAACGCGTGGTCGGGATGAGCCCGCCGAATCGTCGCAATGATCTCGGCCTCAGCCTTGCGATCGATGTCGGTGACGAAGTCGTTGCGGCCTTTGGTGTCGATTTTCAGGGAATCGAGGCGCGATAGGCTGCGTACGATCAAATCACCGGCGCGCCTCGCGGCACGCATGCCGATATTGAGCAGTGGTTGCATAAGGTGGCGGTAGAATAACAGAGCATGACCGCTCTCGTTCGCATCGTCCTGATAGACCCGAGCCACCCGGGCAATATAGGCTCGGTTGCACGGGCCATGAAAAACATGGCGCTCAGCGAGTTGGTATTGGTAAGGCCGCGCTCCTTTCCGCACGCGGAATCCAATGCGCTGGCCGCGGGCGCGGACGACATTCTGTCGAGCGCGCGCATCGTGGCAACGGTGGCGGAGGCAATCAGCGATTGCGCCTTCATCGCCGGAACGACCTCGCGACCGCGTTCCTATTATTGGGAATTCACCACACCGCGCGATGTGGCGGGCCGAATCGAGGGTCTCGGAGAGGAAAATCGCGCGGCACTGCTGTTCGGCTCGGAGCGTTACGGACTCGCCAACGAGGACTTGCAGTATTGCAATGTGTTGGTCCGCATACCGGCCAATCCCGATTATTGTTCGCTGAATTTGGCGATGTCGGTGCAGCTGCTCGCGTATGAACTATTCGTGGCGCGCGAGCACCCCCAATCGCGGGTGCAGCTGGAGCTGCCGCTGGCACCGTCGGGCGATGTCGAACATTTTTACGCGCACCTGCATCAGGTCCTCAATGAAATCGATTTCGACGATCGTACCGGGCACCTGATGGAGCGCTTGCGGCGGCTCTTCAATCGCGCGCAACTCGATCGCAACGAATTGAACATCATGCGCGGCATCTTGAGCGCCGTGCAGGGACGGCGCGGCCAGTCCGCGCGCCGCCCGCGCGAATGACCACACCGCACCCGAAAATGAATGCAGCGAGCGCGAGAATGCAGGCACCCTCGCCGTGCGTGTATTTGGATTATGCGGCGACCACGCCGGTGGATCCGCTGGTCGCCGCGCGCATGGCGGAGTGCCTGGGTCGCGACGGGGTTTTCGGCAACCCGGGATCGACGAGCCATGATTATGGCGAGGCGGCGAGTGAGCGGGTCGAAGCGGCGCGTGCGCAGGTGGCCGCGACGGTGGGCGCGGAACCCGCCGAAGTCATTTGGACCTCGGGTGCTACCGAGGCAAATAACTTGGCGATTTTTGGCGTCGCCCATTACTACCGCGCCACCGGCCGGCACATCGTCACCGTTCGCACCGAACACAAGGCGGTACTCGATCCTTGCCGGGAACTCGAGCGGCGCGGCTGGCGCGTGACCTATCTGGTGCCGGATCGCGGCGGTGTGTTGGATCCCGCCCAGGTGGTTGCGGCGCTGCGGCCGGATACGGTGCTGCTCTCCATCATGCACGTCAACAACGAAATCGGTGTCATCCAGGACATAGCCGCCATCGCGGCACTGTGCGCACAATCCGGACGTGCGTGGCTGCACGTGGACGCCGCACAAAGCGTCGGCAAGTGTGAGGTGAATTTCGCCGCGCTGGGCGTCGATCTGTTGTCCCTCTCGGCGCACAAGACCTACGGACCCAAGGGCGTCGGGGCATTGCTCGTATCTCGACGTCGCGGCGTGCAACTTGAGCCGCTGCAATACGGCGGTGGGCAGGAGCGAGCGCTGCGCTCAGGCACGGTGGCGACGCATCAGGTGGTGGGTATGGGCGCGGCGTTTGCATTGGCAAAATCCGCACTACGGCACGAGACCGAGCGCATCGCGCTATTGCAGGATCGTTTGTGGCAGGGGCTCGTCTCGCTGGGCGGCGTGCTGCGAAACGGCGCCGGCGCGCGCTCGGTGCCCCACCTGCTCAACGTGTCGTTCGAGGGCGTCGAAGGGGAGAGCCTGCTCGCGGCCATTCGGCCGCACATCGCCGTGTCAACGGGCTCGGCCTGCATGTCGATTCATCAGGAGCCGTCCTATGTGCTGCGCGCCTTGGGCCGTGACGATCGTCTGGCCGAAAGCAGTTTGCGCTTCAGCCTCGGCCGCTTTTCCAATGAAGCCGATATCGACACCGCGGTGGCCGTGGTGACGCACGCCGTGGAGCGGCTGCGCAGGATCGGCGGCGCATGAAATACAATGAATTGACCCGCCGCTATTTTGAAAATGCCCCTGGTGCGGGGGTATTGGTCGGACCCGGCATCTACCGGGGCGCGGCCGGCAGCCGGAACCAAGGGACCTGGGTGCAATTCGAGGTGCAGGTCGACTTGCATGCTCGGGTGACGATTGTGCAGGTGGCGCGTTTCCTGGCGCTCGCGTGCCCGCACGTCATCGCGGTGTCGGCTTGGGTGACGGAACGGGCGGTGGGCCTCGAGGTCAAAGATCAATTGCCGGAGAGCGTGCAGTCGCTACGTGAGCGCTTTGCTGTACCCGTTGAGAAGCTGGGGCGCCTGTTGATCGTGGAAGATGCCTGGATCGCGGCCGCGTACGCGGCCGGGGCGCCACGGCTGGGTAGCGCCGCGACCGGAGAGTAGCGCCACGGCCGGGTTAGCGCCACGGCCGGGTTAGCGCCACGGCCGGGTGGCGCCGCAGTCGGGTGCCGCCGCGGTTTTTGCAGCGCAATGCAACGCACTGCAAAAGCCGGTGCGATGAAATGCGCTCAAGGTCCGTGCGCAGCTGCCGTCTGCGTGTTATGTATGATGCTGATCTTTTGGTGCGAGGAATCTTATGGCGATTTTGTTGACAGAGTCAGCGGTTGATCGAGTTCGGTCTCACCTGGCAAAGCGCGGTACCGGAGTGGGTCTGCGTGTCGGGATCAAGAAGACCGGATGCTCGGGATTCGCGTATGTCGTGAATTACGCTGACGAAATTCAACCCGGTGATGCGGTTTTCGACACCGGCGGCGTGAAAGTCGTGGTGGATTCGGTGAGCCTGCCGTTGATCGACGGCACCGTGGTCGATTTCGTCAAACAGGGCTTGAATGAGGCCTTTAAATTCAAGAACCCCAAAGCCAAGGGCGAATGTGGTTGCGGTGAGAGTTTCAACGTCTGACGAAGGTGGCTTGAGGGTTGCCTTCAGGGCGCGGTTTTTCCAAGTAATACAGGCACTTCGGCCCTCATCCTGATTGCCTGGACGGGCCCGCTCCAGTACACTTCGCGGTCTTTGCCGGCCCCTTGATGGGGGTAACCCCGCTTTGTACCCGAGGTCATCATGCCCATTGAGCGCACTCTATCGATTGTCAAGCCGGACGGCGTCGGCCGTAACTTGATCGGCGAGGTATTGCGTCGATTCGAACAGGCGGGCTTGCGGGTGGTTGCGGCGCGCATGATGCAGCTCTCGCAAAAGGAGGCTGAGGGCTTTTACAGCGTGCATCGCGAGCGGCCGTTTTTCAAGGATTTGGTGAAATTCATGACGTCGGGTCCGGTCATGGTGCAGGTGCTCGAGGGCGAGGGCGCCATCGCGAAAAATCGCGAGGTGATGGGCGCCACGGATCCGAAGAAGGCCGCCAAGGGCACGATTCGCGCCGATCTCGCCAGCAGCATCGAGGAAAATATCGTGCATGGTTCGGACGCGCCGGAGGCCGCCGCGCGGGAAATTTCTTATTTCTTTCGTGAAATTGAGGTCTGCCCGCGTACGCGCTAGCGTATGCAGGCAGCAGTTTCGGGAGCACTGGAGTGATTGCCGAACGCGTGAATCTTCTCGGCATGCCGCGCGCGCAACTCGAGGCGTTCGTGGCCGAGCGCCTGGGTGCGAAGCCGTTTCGCGCCCGGCAATTGATGAAATGGATCTATCGGCGCCGCGCGGCGGATTTTTCCGCCATGACCGATCTTGCGCAGGAGTTTCGCGCGCGACTCAAGGACGTGGCCAAGATCGCCGTGCCGGAGATCGTCACCGAGCAGCTGTCCTCGGACGGTACGCGCAAGTGGATGCTGCGCATGGACGAGGTGCAAGGCATCGAAACGGTTTATATCCCAGAACCCGATCGCGGCACGCTGTGTATTTCGAGTCAGGTGGGCTGCGCCATGGATTGCTCCTTCTGTTCGACCGCGCAGCAGGGTTTCAATCGCAACCTGAGCGTCGCGGAGATCGTGGGTCAGGTCTGGTTGGCGCACCGCGAATTGACGGAGGCGCGAGCCGACGGCCGGACCATCACCAACATCGTGTTCATGGGAATGGGCGAACCGCTCGCCAACTATCGCAACGTCGTTCCGGCGATGCGCATTTTCATGGATGATTTGGGGTATGACTTATCGCGCCGTCGCGTGACCTTGAGTACCTCGGGGTTGGTGCCGCAGATTTATAAATTGGCCGAGGAATGCAACGTCGCCTTGGCCGTGTCGCTGCATGCGCCGAACGACGCCTTGCGCAACGAGCTCGTGCCCATCAATCGCAAACACCCGATCGATGAATTGCTGGCAGCATGTTGGCATTACATCGACAAGCAAAACGGCCGCAGCATCACGTTCGAATACGTCATGCTCGATGGCGTCAATGACAAACCCGAACATGCGCAGGCACTGGCGCGGCTGTTGCGCGGCCGGCCGGCCAAACTCAATCTGATCCCCTTCAATATCTTTCCCGGCACGCGCTATCGGTGCTCGCCCGCGGCCACGATTTTGCGGTTTCGCGACATTCTCAACGAGCACGGCGTCATTGCAATGACGCGCCGGACGCGCGGCGACGACATCGATGCGGCGTGCGGCCAACTTGCGGGTCGGGTGACGGATCGGACCCTCGTGCGGCTCGGCAACAAATTGACGGGCTCGCGAGCGGCGGCGGAGCTGCAATGAGGGAGCGAGCTCCGCTGCGACTCGGAGCCTTGCCGGCGATGGCGGTGACTCTGGCGGTGTTGTCGGCTTGCCACAGTACTCCAACGCCTTATCAGCCCCCTAATCGCACGTACAAGCCGGAGCCTGCCCAAGCGGCCATCGCCAATATGCAGATGGCCATCGAGTACATGCGGCTCAACAACCTGGCCCGGGCGCGCGAGCGCATCGAGCGCGCGCTCGCCGAAGCGCCCGACAACGCGAGCGTGCAGGAAACCGCAGGCCTGGTGTACGAGCGCCTCGACGAAATGTCGAAGGCCCAACGCGCCTTTTCGGCCGCCGCGCGTTTGGGCAAGCAGGACCCGGCGATTCAGAATAGCTATGCGGGCTTTCTGTGCCGTACCGGCAAGGCCATCGCCGGCGAAAAGTTGTTCGACGAGGTCGCGCGCAATCCGGCCTATCAAACTCCGGAAGTGGCGCTGGTCAACGCCGGGGTCTGCGTGAGCGGCTCGGGCGACGTCGTGGATGCGGAGCGCTATTTCAATCGCGCACTGGCGATTCGTCCCAACATGCCGGAGGCACTGCTGCAGCTGGGCAATCTTGCATTTGACCGCGGCGACGCTGCGCAGGCACTCGAGTTCGTGGAGCGCTTCCTGGCAGTGAATCAGGCGACCCCCGAAGTCCTGTGGCTGGGGTTCCGTGCGGAACGCAAGCTGGGCGATAGCACCGCCGCGGCGAGTTATGCGCGCCGCGTGCAGACCGAGTTTCCTAATTCCCAACAGGCACAAACGATGCGCTCCGGCGTCGACCGATGAGCGAGCTCGCGCCAACGCTGGGACAGCGCCTCAAGGCTGAGCGTCAACGGCGCGGGATGAGCACGCAAAAGGCCGCCGACGAAATGCATCTCGACGCGTGGGTCATCGACGCACTCGAGGCCGATGATTACCAGCGCATCGGCCCGTCGGTATACGCCAAAGGGCATTTGAAGAAATACGCGAGCATTTTGGGAATGTCGCCCGCGGAAATTGTGGCCGGGTACGACACACGCCCTGCGGCGCCGGTGGTTGTCGCTCCGCAGCCCGCAAGCATCAGGATGCATTCCACGGCTCCCGGCGCAGCCAACTTGCCGTGGCCGCAAATAGCGGCTTTCGCGCTGCTTGTCTTGACTGTCGGCGGTATTCTTTGGTGGCGACCGTGGCATCCGCGTTCCGTCACGCCTGCCTCCGTCGCGCTGAACAGCCAGCGCGCGAGCGCGGCGTCGCCCGGCACGGCGTCGATCAGCGCCCAGCCCAACATCGAGCGCTCACCCGAGCAGCAGGCCTCGAACAACGCCACTAGCGAACCGGATGTCGCGGCCGGCGCCTCAGCCGAGGCGCCGCCACCGGCCGCAGCCGCGGCGACACCCGCGGCGCTGTCAAGATCCGCGGGTACGGCGAGCGAAACCGACTCGACGTTGGGCGTGGGCCGAGCGCGCCTGCGGCTGAGTTTTTCGGCGGACTCCTGGGTGGATGTGCGCGATGCGGCGGGCCGGCGCGTGTTCACCGGCAACGGCCGCGCCAACAGCGTCAAGACGATTGCCGGCATGGCCCCGTTGAGGGTGTACTTGGGTTTCGCCGGCGGCGTGCAGCTCGAGGTAAATGATCACGCCGTCGCGATCGGGCCACAATTCGTCACCGGCGATGTGGCCCGCTTCGAAGCCGGTGCCGACGGCGTACTACGGCGCGATTCGCATCCCTTGCCATCGAACGGCGTGCAGACGCGCGCCGCCCCGCCGAACGGCTGAGCAGGGGACTCCCTTGGGTACGCTCATTGAGCCTCTACGCGGCGTTCACGATGTGCTGCCTGCGCAGGTCACGGCCTGGCAGCACTTGGAGCGGGTCACGCGTGAAGTCTTCGCGGGCTACGGGTACGAGGAATTTCGCGTCCCGATCATCGAGCAGACGCAACTGTTCAAGCGCTCGATCGGCGATTTCACCGACATCGTCGAGAAGGAAATGTTCAGCTTCGTCGATCAGGGCGAGGATCACATCACGTTGCGGCCCGAAGCGACCGCCGGCATCGTGCGTGCGGTGATCTCGAACGGTTTGCTGCGCGAGGGCCGGCTGCGCGTTTGGTGCATGGGCCCAATGTTCAGACGCGAACGGCCCCAGGCGGGACGCTATCGCCAGTTTCATCAAATCGACGCCGAGGCATTCGGTTTCGAGGGGCCCGATATCGACGCGGAAATGATTCTGTTGTCTGCGCGGCTGTTGCGGCGGCTCGGATTGTCGCGCATCAAACTGCTGATCAATTCGCTCGGTACGCCCGCGGCCCGCGCCGCATATCGGGATCAGTTGACCGCGTATTTCAGCGTGCACGAAGCGGCGCTCGACGAGGACAGCAAGCGGCGCCTGCGCGGCAACCCGCTGCGCATACTCGACAGCAAGAATCCGGATATGCAGCGCATCATCGCCGGCGCGCCGCTGTTGCTCGAGGCGCTCGATGCGGAGTCGAGGGCGCATTTCGAGGAATTGTGCGCCCACCTGCGCAGCGCCGGCATCGAGTATGATGTCGCGCCGCGCTTGGTCCGTGGACTGGATTACTACACGCGCACGGTGTTCGAATGGGCCACCGATGCGCTCGGTTCACAAAGCACGGTGTGCGCCGGCGGACGCTATGACGGCTTGGTGGCTCAACTAGGCGGGTCCAGCACACCCGGCATCGGGTGGGCGATGGGGCAGGAGCGTATCGTCATGCTCCTCGAAAAGCAGGGATTGGGTCCGCTGCGCGACCGGCCGCAGGTTTATCTGGTGCTGGTCGGGGAACGAACGGAAATTCAAGGCTTCAAATTGGCGGAGCAATTGCGCGACGCATGGCCGGATCTCAAGTTGCAAGTCAACCTGGGCGGCGGCAGCTTCAAGACGCAATTCAAGCGTGCCGACAAGAGCGGTGCGCAGTTTGCCATCGTTTTGGGGGATGACGAAGTAGCGCGTGGGGTCGTCGCGCTGAAGGCTTTGCGTCAGGACGTGGCGCAGGAGGAGTGCTCCATTGCCCAAATCAGTGAACGCCTGGGGGAATTGTTGGGTCTAGAGGGGCTTAAGGTAGCGGAGCATTCATGACAGAAGAATATTTGACGGACGACGAACAACTGGAGCATGTCAAGCGTTTGGCGGCGGAATATGGCCCGTGGATGATCGGCGCGGTCGTGATCGGGCTGGGCTTCGTGTACGGGTCGCGCTATTACGACAATCATCGAAACGAACGCGCACTGCAAGCGGCGGCGCAGTTCGGCGACATGACTTCCGCGCTCCAGCACGACGACCGCGCCAGGACGCGGCAGATCGCCGAGGGCTTGATCAAGGATTACCCGAATTCGCCGTACGCCGATCAGGCGAAATTGACCCTTGCGCGGTTGTACATCGACGCCGGGGAGGACGCGAACGCGATCCCGCCCCTGACCGAAGTCATGGACAACTCGAAGGATAGCGAACTCAAGCACATCGCCCGCTTGCGCCTCGCGCGGGTGTTGATCGATCAAGGCAAGCCGGACGAAGCGCTCAAGACGCTGGCTGATGCTCCGGGCGCATTTGCAGCGCGCTACCACGAAGTGCGGGGTGACGCGTTTTATGCCAAGAAAGACTTTCGCGAGGCGGTGAACGAATATCAAGCGGCGCTCGGCGCAGGCGCGTCGGGCGGCGCGGACTCCGCATTGCTGGCATTGAAAATAGCGGACTTGGGTTTGCCTGCGGCGCCCGCGGCCATGTCCCCTCCCGCCGACACCTCGAACAAGGCCAAACCCTGATGCGCTCAATGCTCCCGTTAGCCCTCGCGGCCCTGCTCATCGCCGCCGGCTGCAGCAAGGATAAGGATGTGGAACCACCGGCCGTGCTGGTGAATTTTCCGGCTAAGCTTCCGGTGAAGCAACTCTGGGGCGAGAAAATCGGCGGCGGCAAAAAGCAAGTGAAGCTACGGCTCGGCTTGGGGCCGGCGGTCGACAACGGCGTGGTCTTCGCGGCCACGCACAAGGGCGAACTGGTTGCGGTCACGCTCGATACCGGCCGGCAGGTTTGGCTGAAAAAACTCAAGATGCCCTTGTCCGCGGGCCCTGCGGCCGACCTAGGGATGGTGATCGTCGGTTCGAGCAAGGGTGCGGTGGTTGCGCTGGATGGTGCGACCGGGCGCGAGCTGTGGCGCACGCGGGTAAACTCTGAGCTGCTATCGGCGCCGGCAATCAGTGAAAAGGTCGTGGTGATCCGCTCGGTCGACGGGCGGTTGCATGGCCTGAATTCCAGCAACGGCAAGGAGCTGTGGTCCGTCGAGCAGCAGGTGCCGCGCTTGAGCTTGCGCGGCACGGCGATACCAGTCATCGCCAAGGACGTGGCCGTCAGCGGCTTCGACAACGGCAAGGTGATGGCGGTCAACTTGAGCACCGGTGACACGGTGTGGGATACGGCGCTCGCCTCGCCGCACGGCAGGACGGAATTGGACCGCTTGGTCGACATCGACTCGGCGGTGCGCGTGGTCGGTGACAATGTGTTTGCCACCGGATACCAAGGCCGCACGGCCATGCTCGCGCTCGATTCCGGTCAGATTTGGTGGGCGCACGACATGTCGAGCTATCGTGGCTTGGCGGTCGATGAGGAGAATATATTCGTGACGCAGTCCGACGGCGTCGTCGTGGCACTGCGCCAGCGCGACGGGTCTGAAATGTGGCGCAACGACAAATTGAAGCGACGGGGCTTGAGCACGCCCGCCGTGACGAGCACCGCTGTCGCGGTCGCTGACTACCAGGGGTATCTGCATTGGCTGGACAAGGCCACCGGTGAACTCGTGGCACGGGAACGTGTGGCCAAATTTCGCGTCAGCAACCCGCCGGCGGCTGCGCAGGACACAGTGGTCGTGCTCACCGACAGCGGCAACTTGGCCGCCTTTCGCGCGACGCCGCCGCCAAAACCATAGGCTCCTAGCACCCCGTGCTGCCCGTAGTCGCACTGATCGGTCGGCCGAACGTGGGCAAATCGACCCTGTTCAACGCCATGACCGGCACGCGCGATGCGTTGGTCGCCGATCTGCCGGGGCTGACCCGCGATCGGCAATACGGGTTCGCCCGCCGCACCGATGTGCCTTGCATCGTCGTCGACACGGGTGGGCTGGTCGAAAACGCAGGCGTTATCGAGAGCCTGATGATTGCGCAAACCGAGCGCGCCATCGCCGAGGCCGATCGGTTGATCGTGTTGGTCGACGGGCGCGCGGGCGTGACCCCGCAGGATCAATTCGTGGCGCAGTTGGCGCGGCGCAGCGGCAAACCCGTATTGTTGGCGGTCAATAAAACCGAGGGTTTCGACCACGACATTGCCGTCGCCGACTTTCATCAGCTGGCGCTGGGCGAGCCGCATCCGATCGCAGCCGCGCACGATCAAGGAGTGATTTCATTGCTCGAGGCGACGCTCAAGGGGCTCACCGCAGATCCGCAGGACGGCCCGGAAATGACCGGCATCAAGGTCGCGGTGATCGGCCGCCCGAATGTGGGTAAGAGCACGTTGATCAATCGCTTGCTGGGCGAGAATCGCATGGTGGCTTTCGACGAGCCGGGCACCACGCGCGATGCGGTCTTGGTGCCATTCGAGCGTGATGGCGAGCGCTATACGTTGATCGATACGGCAGGGGTGAGGCGGCGCGCGCGAGTCGAAGAAGCGGTCGAGAAGTTTAGTGTTATAAAAACTCTACAGGCGATCGAGACGGCCCACGTGGTCATCGTCGTGATGGACGCGCATGACACGGTGGCGGAGCAAGACGCGAGCCTGTTGGGCATCGTGATCGAGCAAGGCCGCGCGCTGGTGCTCGCCGTCAACAAGTGGGACAACATCCCGGCCGAGCAACGCGATCTGATTCGAAGCCAAGTCGAGCAGCGGCTGCAATTTGCCGATTTTGCGCCGCTGTATTTCATTTCCGCACGCCACGGCAGCGGAGTGGGGGAGTTGTTCGCGGCGGTGCGCAAGGTGTACGCGGCTGCGACGCGGGATATGGGTACGCCGGAATTGACCCGCGTGCTGGAAGCGGCTATCGAGAGCCATCAACCACCGCTGGTGAGCGGGCGGCGCATCAAGCTGCGCTATGCCCACCAGGGCGGGCGGAATCCGCCGGTGATCGTGATTCACGGCAATCAAACCGAGCATGTCCCCGACGCCTATCGTCGGTATCTGGTCAACGTCTATCGCAAGGCGTTCAATCTGATGGGTACACCCGTGCGCGTCATGTTCCGTGGCGAAGAAAACCCGTATGCCGGCAAGCGCAATCCGCTGACGCCTCGCCAAGTGCGCAAGCGCAAGCGGCTCATCCAGCGCAACAAGCGCTGAGCGGTCTTTTGGCGCGTGGCAGCCGCAAGCCGGGGATCGGAGGCGAGGTTGCATGATATCGCCGCGCAAACGACGGAACGGCTTTGCAAATCCACTGTCCATGGGCTATTGGACCCTAGGAGACAGACATGAACGGTGTGAACTCGAGTGCATTGCTGCTTGCCATGGCGTTATCGACGATTGCCGCGGACGCAGCGGATGCGCCGGCCAATGGCGCTGCGGCGAACGCATCAGCGACTAATCCCGCTGCTCTGCCGGAGGCGAGCATTCCGTTTGCCAATCACGGCGGGATATACAATTGGCAGGTGGTGGATGATCGTACCGTATTGATTCAGGGGCTGGATCGCCAATGGTACAAGGCCACCCTGTTCAGTCCCTGCATCGACTTACCGTTCGCCCAGCGGCTCGGGTTTGAATCGAACCCGGACGGCAGCTTCGACAAGTTCAGCGTGATCACCGACCGCGACCAGCGGTGTCCCTTGGTATCCTTGGTTAAAACCGCCGCGCCGGGGAAAAAATCCAAGTCGAACAAGGCGGCCGCTGCAAATGCGCCGGTCCCCACCGGCAGCAGGCCGGCGGCGCCGACGGGAGCTTCCTCGCCTCTACCGCAGTAGCAATCGTCGCATTCTCAACCGGTGGCGATGAGGCGTCCGCAAACGGCGACAGACGGCGCCCGCGAAGTTTTACACTCCCGAATTTCGTGACGGACGTCGCGCTCCATTGCCAATTATGCCAGGTAGTCTCCCGCCCACTTGCCCGAAGTCGCCGATACCTGGAGAACCCCCGATGAGCAATCCTTACAACACCGCGACCGAACGCTCTTCGATCCTCGGCCCGACCTTGTATTTCAAAGGTGACCTGAGCGCCGATGAAGACTTGTTGATCCAGGGGCGCGTGGAGGGCTCGATAACGCATACGCAGCGCTTGACCGTGGGCGTGCAGGGCACCGTCAAAGCAAATATTCGCGCACAACAAATCATTGTCGAGGGCACGGTCGAGGGCGATTTGCAGGCGGAAAAATCCGTCTTCGTGAAAGAATCGGCGAAGGTCAGCGGCAACATCTTTGCGCCCACCGTCAGCATCGTCGAGGGCGCCAATTTCAGCGGCAGCATCGATATGGACGGCAAGAAATCAGGCCAAGCCCACGGCAAGCAAGAGACCGCACCCGCACGCATGGTCAGAACTTCAAGCAGCGCGGCATAACGATGGCCTGGTTCAAAAAATCGGACGATGGAGATAGTGAAATGATAAATGCCAATTCAAGCGGCCGTACAACCGCGCAAGATCCCGTAACGGCGCGGCCCGAACCCCGCGAGCCCCGCATCGAGCCGCGCACGCCGCCGGTGCGTCCATCGGAGCCTCGCGCGCCCGAGGCGCGCGCCGCCGAAGCGCGAGCGCCAGAAGCACGTGCGCCGGAAAGCGGTGCGCGCGCATCCGTGCTTGGGCCCACCTTGCGATTCCGCGGCGAACTATCGGCTCAAGAGGACTTGATCATCCAGGGCAGCGTCGAAGGGTCCATCACTCACACGCAGAGTCTCACCGTCGGCACCGACGGCACCATGAAAGGCGACATTCGCGCGCGCGTGATCGTCATCGACGGCAAGGTCGAGGGCGATCTGTATGCCACCGAATCGGTGAATATTCGGGCGACCGCCAAGGTCAAGGGCAATGTGTTCGCGCCGCGTGTCGGCATCACCGAGGGCGCCTTCTTCCAGGGCCAGGTCGAGATGCAGCCTTCCGGTGCCGCCGTGCAGGAGCACAGCGCGCGGCTGCGGCAAGCCGCAATGTCCACGCCCCCCTTGGAGGGCGGTGCCGTCGACCAGATGTTGAGCGCGAGCCTAGCAGCCGGCCAAGGGGAACACTAAGACAGGCTCCTAGGGTTTTCCTAGGGTTCTCCTAGGGTAGAAACAGCTCCGGATCGACCCACGCGCGATTCAGGCTCAAGGCCCAGTGCAAGTGGGGTCCGGTCGCGCGCCCGGTCATCCCGACCGCGCCGATGCGCGTGCCGGCGGCGATTCGCTGTCCCGGCTGCACGTCAATGCCGCTCAAATGGCAGTACATGCTGATGAGCCCCCCACCGTGATCGACCAGCACGGTATTGCCCGTGAAAAAATACTCGCCCGTGTCGAGGACCGTGCCGGCCACCGGCAACAGCACCGGGGTGCCGGTGGGTGCCGCAATGTCCATGCCGCTGTGCGGATTGCGCGATTCGCCATTGAAAATTCGACGCATGCCGAAGGAGCTGCTGCGCACGCCGGGCACTGGCGGCGGCCAGCGCAGCGTCTCCGGTGGCGGCTCGCTCCAATGACCCAGGGCCCGCTCGAGACTCACCCGTTCGCGATTGACCCGAGCGAGATCGGCGGGCGATAAGTTGACTTGGCGCGGCGCGACCTTGAGCGACTGACTGGCATAGCGCTTGTCGCCGACCGTGAATTCGATCTCGTGCAAGCCATCAGCCCCGCGCACCGTCACCCGCCGCGCGCCCAGCGGTGCCGCCAGCGGGATACCGACCACCGCGACCCAGGCCGTGCCGTCTTGCAC
>Ga0181521_10001619_pt1 | contig 27503 bp, 22 predicted proteins | sample PEATcosm2014_Bin_32_FD_119764 | JGI IMG/M metagenome (GOLD analysis project Ga0181521, IMG submission 119764) | Peatland microbial communities from MTU Mesocosm Facility, Houghton, MI, USA - PEATcosm2014_Bin02_60_metaG | ecosystem: Environmental > Terrestrial > Soil > Wetlands > Peat | place...
AAGAACTCCGACGTCGAGACTTTCTGCGCCCTGCGGCTTTTCATCGACTCATGGCGCTGGGAGGGGGTGCCGTGGTACCTGCGCTCCGGCAAATACCTGGCAGATACCGCGACCGAGGTATTGGTGGAGCTGAAGCCGCCGCCGCAGAGGCTTTTCGCCGACTCAGCGCCGAGGACCGGCAGGGCCAACTATCTGCGCTTCCGGCTCTCCCCCGGCTCAGCCGTCGCCCTCGCTGCTCGCGTCAAGCTCGCAGGGAAGGAATTCGTCGGGGACCAGCGAGAGCTCTACCTATTCGAGGAACAGCCGGGAGAGGAAGCGCCCTACGAGCGGCTGTTGGGCGACGCCATGATCGGCGATGGAGCGCTCTTCACCCGTGAGGACGCGGTTGAGGCCGCCTGGGCGGTCGTCGATCCAGTCCTTAAGACCCACCACCAGGTTTGCCCCTACAAGCGCCACAGCTGGGGACCGAAAGAAGCGGACGCGATCATCGCGTCAGACGGCTCTTGGCACAACCCCAGACCCAAGGCGGCATCTTGCGCCAGCAAAATGCTTTTGGCAACTGACTCTGGCCCAGTTGCGGAAGTTAATCCACACCTTCCACGTCGTAGACGTCGCCGTTTTCCCAGCGAAAGCAGAGGCGAAATTGATCGTTAGTGCGAATGCTGTGCTGGCCTTCCCTCTCGCCGCGTTAACGCCTCCAACCGGTTTCCCGGTGGTGACGCCAAATCCCTTAAGTCTGTTGCACTGTCGAGAATCTACAGCTTGCGCTTGGCCTATCCACCACGTCCGCCGCTAGCCGGCTGCTTCGCCCTGTGATGAATAGGCGCTCTGTCTCGACGTTAGCAAAGCCGCGAATCACCCAACGAAAGTCATTCTGACGCACCGCCCCGATTCCCTGCAGAATCGGCACCCAACACTCGCGTCATCTTCTGAGGAGGTCAGAGCTTCGCCCAATCCTCCCAGAGAAGACTCTTGATGCGACCGAACTCCTTTGCGTTCGCCGTCACCAATGTCAACTTGCGGTGTAACGCTTGACCCGCGATCAATAGGTCGTAGGCCCCAATTGGCTTGCCAGCAGCTTCCATTGCTGCCCGCACTCTGCCAGCAGTCTTGGCATCCTCTTCCTCGAAGGGCAGCAAGCTGACAGGACCTACGAAGAAGGTCTCGAGCCGCCTTGCGTTTGCTTCCTGACGAGCGCTCTTGGCAACCCCATACCAGAGTTCGAAGGCAACAACGGTTGATACAAGTACCTGAGCACCACCATCGAGCGCCTCTTGGAGCCGGACTCGGACAGAGGACGGGTTGCCGTTAATGACTGCAATGCAAGCGTTGGTATCCAGCAAATAGCTCACTTGAAGATCTCACGACTGGGAGCCACTGGTTGGTTGCGGCTCTTCTTCATGAAGGGTTCGGAATTGAGTCGGTCCAACTCGGCGAACCACTCGGGAGTGTCAGAAATGAGCGGTTCTAATAGAACCCCCTCGGCAACCTGCCGAATCCGTACCCGGTCTCCCTCGAAGCGAAACTCTCGGGGAAGGCGAACAGCTTGGCTGCGCCCGTTACGAAACAGTTTGGCGACACCGGCCTTCGCCACAAGGCACCCCCTTTCACCTCCTCTAGTATATACCACAAATATATATCAGGAGGCTTACCCCTGGAGATCGTCGGGAAGATGTCCAGTACCCAGGTGTATTTGTGCAACGAGGTTGCACTTTTGTGAACCGGGCCGGGACGCGCTGTCTTGCGAACTCCGCCACGGCCGTCCGAACTGCTTGAGGCTCCCGTTTCCCTGGTAATCCCCCTCCTCATCCTGCGCTCGATGGTTTTCTTTATGTCCATCTCTGTGCAGTCGCGAGGCAGGCCGGTTCGGATTATCGCCAATTATTCGCCCACGCACTGGTCGCATTATGGCATAAATTATGAGCGAATAAAAGGAGAATATTGCAGGCGCCAGGGAAATAAGTGCCCTGGACCAGGCGCTTCCGAAGAGGTTAAGGCCTAGTCCTCCCCAGTGAGTAGCCATTTCATAGTTCTGCCGAACTCGGGCGCAATTCTCAGGCAAGATCTCGGCCCCAACCTCGACTTGCTCCTCATGCCGTATGCCCGCGGATGGGGATTCGATTTCAGAAACACGCCATCAGGCGCCGAGTTGCGGTTCTCGACCAAAGAACATACTGGATCGCTGGAGCCTTCGTTCTTCTCCCCTACTTCAAGCGGCTCCGACAGATGGAGCCTGTTCCTGTCGGCGGCAAACCCCGAAGGGGGAGGCTAGTTTAGCGAACCATTTTGATTCCAGGACATCCGCACAGCGCTTCACACCGCCTGGCGGCCAATGCCCATCCGCAGGCACTGCCAGAATGTGGGCAGGGCTGGCGGATCTCACCGTACGCATGTCCCTGGATTACAATGAGTTGCCTTGGCTGGGGACTGGCGATCCAAATGCGAGGTCACTTGGGTCGTGACGGTGCACAATACTAACTGCAACTCAAGGAGGCGCTTCGAACGTGTCAGAGAATATTCACGAACTGATTGAGCAGCACCATGCCTTCTACCAGGTGCTGCCCTACTACATTATGGTCCAGATTATGGTCCAGGAGGAACGAACGCACGCAACCACAAAGAGGATTCAGGCTGGGTTTGATATCGACGTGTACGGTATCAAGCCCAGCCATGAGCAACACCCTGGCCGGGATTATGTACTCGGCTACGTGGCGTTAGAGAAGCTGGTGGAGACGATCTTACCTCACACCGGCGAGTCCTGCTCAGTGGAGGTCATTCGGTTTCCCTCGACCGTCGTCTTCGACCCCAAAAGGCAATTCCAGGAAGAGGGGATGCTGCGAATTAGGATCACGCATAAGGCTCTGCAACCTGCCGGCAAACCGGAAGAACGCGCCTTGAAGGAGATCAAGGATCGCCTCCACGATCTGGGTTTAAGTCAGAGATGACTCGACACATCGATTTCGCGGGTAACTGTCCAAAATGATAGTTGGCGGAAATGTATGGTCCGCCGCATCCTAGAGCTCGCTGCGCGAAATCATAGAGGAGGAACCCCGTGAAGCTTACCCCTGGAAAACTAGAAGTATAAGCGCCGGAGCAAAAATAGACCGTATTACGCCACGGGAGCGGTGATGCGCGGCTTCGTGGGGGTTGATCTGGGGCGGGAGCCGGTGCCGGACGAGACCACGATGTGCAAGTTCCGCCACTTGCTGGAAGAGCATGGGTTGGGCGGGGAGATGCTGGAGACGGTGAACCTGCACTTGCAGAGCCGGGGAGTGCGGATTGCGACCGGCACGATTGTGGACGCCACCATCATTCACGCGCCCTCCTCGACCAAGAACCGCGAGCAGCAGCGCGACCCGGAGATGCACCAGACGAAGAAGGGCAAGCAGTGGTACTTCGGGATGAAGGCGCATGTGGGCGTGGACAGCAAGACCAAGATCATCCACACGGCGGTGGTGACGCCGGCCCACGTGGCCGACGCCGTGGTGTTGCCGGAACTGCTGCATGGGGAAGAGACGCAGGTGTGGGGCGACTAGGGCTATGTGGGACAGAGGGACGTGATTCACCAGTGCGCGCCCCAGGCCCAGGACGGTACTCATCGACGGTACCGGTATCAAGACCGGGTGGATGAAGTCGAGCGGGCGAAGAATCGGACCAAGTCCAGGGTGCGGTCTAAGGTCGAGCACGTGTTCGGGGTGCTGAAGCTGAAGTTCGGGTTCGTGAAGGTGCGCTACCGAGGACTGGCGAAGAACGCCAACCGCCTGTTTGCCACCTGCGCGCTGGTGAACCTGTTCATGGTCCGCAAGAAACTGCTGTCTTTGGCAGCGGCGTAGGACGGTGAGGGACGCGGCTCAGCGCCATCGCTGGCGATGCGAGCGGTCGGATATCCGTACAGAACTCAGTGAAACTGGTCTGAATCGGCCACTGCTTGTCATCCGCTGCCTCAGAAACAGTGCTTGTTCAGAGATTCCCTAAGCAGGGATACCGCCTTGGCTACGTCAGTGACACCGAACACCACCAGCGACATGTTCGATCCCGGCTCTGTTCCGCAATAGGCGTAGTTGATATTAATGCTAGCTTCGCCAAGGCGTGACGCTGCGCGGAATAGCTCACCCGAGCGATGGGGAAGCGCAACCTGGGCAACTTCGGTTTCGGTGTAGTAAATACGGTCGGCATCCAGCAGCTTCTTGGCAGTCGCGGGATCGTCTACGACCATGCGAATCAGGCTCTGCCCTTCCCGCTCAAACGCCTGAAAGGCGAGGATGTTCACGTCACGCTCAGCAAGCGGTCGGCAGCACTGCGCCAGTGTGCCGGGCTTATATTCTATTCGGATCGTAAGTTCTTTCGCTATCGGCATAATTCTTGCTCCTCTTCGCGGCGCGGAACCTAAACGCTGCGAAACCCTCGCGGTCTTCAGCAGCATCCGACGGAAACTGCCGTCGGTTCGGGAGCCTCTTCCCTAGGGGCGATTTTCTTGGCCTCCGGGGGCCCAAATGCCTCCGGCGGAATGGGCCCACCATGAAGCGTCTTCCAGCAGCGCCGTGCCGCCTCGAACTGGACCAGAACGACTCCTACGATAAAGATGGACATCAGGACCGAGTCCAGCAGGCCCTGAAAATGTGTCCCCGGCTTCATCGCCATAGGCCAGAAGATATTCTTGATGGACAGCACCGCGGCCGTGAGCGTGGTGATCCCGACAAACACCATCGGCACCGCGGTCACCCATGCGTCGATCTCGTAACACATGGCCTCTACGCCCTCTGGATACCGGCATGGCAACGCAGCTCACCGCATGTAGACGAGAATCGCACTCATCATGTCTCCGATTGCTAGTAGAAACGCAATGCCAAGCAAGACTATGGCTGCGAAGAACTGTGTGTCATTGCTGTCCGCCTGAACATATAGGGAAACGGGGTAGATCATCGCGGCAATGTTTATGATCGCCAGGATTACCCAAAACTTTGTCTTCTGGGTTTTCTGCGTCATGTTTTCACCCCCGACGTGTTTCTGTTCCGGTCGGTCCCGGCAGTCGCACCCCTTGTCGTAGGCAGGTCCACTCTCTGGTGCAATTTCATTCAAGCACCTACGTATCTGTTCCCGAGACAGAACCGGCGGGTTGCTCTGAAACCTGCAACTGCAGGCGCTCGCAGATGGAGCGCGTATACACATTCACCGCGACAAACTTCGCGCCAAGCCGGCCGAGCCACAACAACACTCGTTCGCCGAACGGATCGACAAACGTCACCTCCGAAAGATCCACCATGATCGCCGCGGGGACTTGATAGCGAGCCAGGGTGACCCTTGCGTCCTCGGCGTAAAGGCCGACCAGCCGACCCTGCAGCCGCACAGTCAACGTGCCATTCCCATCATGATCGAATTCAACGCGCAACATTGTCAGTCTCCCCAGGGATTAGTTCTTTTTCCTTGCGCATCACAAGTTGTGCAAATCGTGGGCCACGGAAGCGGAAAATAAGCCACCAAGGGCCAATCACGTATCAGGGCCGAGGCGATTTGCCGCTTTACGGTCGCGCCCCCTACCTGCATGAAGGCACGTCCGCGCCGCAGATCGCTAGCGAAGCGATGACGCAGAACCAGCTTGCGAACGGCGTAGATAGACAGTCCAGCGAGCGCAAGACCTGCTAAAAGCGCTCCCACTCTGCCAGCGTAGGCAGCCGCGCGGTCCAGGTCATGGCTGAAGACATAGCCGAGTCCCGCGTACACGCCTGAATAGAGGCTGGCGCCAACTGCATCAAAGGCGAAGAAACGGACCCGGCTCGTGCGGGATGATCCCGCGAGGGGAGGCGTTACCGCGTCGAGCCCCGGGACGAACTTGGCCACCACGAGAAGCAGCAGCCCATACCGGGCAAAAGTTTCCTTCGCCCTGCGATCGTGAGCGTCAGGATCTGCCGTGAGGCGGTGAATAAAGTGTAGGACCTTTTCACCCCATTGACGACCAGCCTCGTACCACACCCAATCAGCCAGGACACAGGCAATGACAGCCAGACCGAACGACGTGACGAGGCCCAACTTCCCGCTCGCGGCCAACGCCCCAGCCGCAAGGAGAAACAGAGGTCCCGGTAGTGGCAAACCTATCTGGTGCGCGAATAACGCAGCGAACAGGATTGAGTAGCCATGCTTCAGAACGAATTGGAAAACAGTACTCATACAGATTCAGCACCGAGCACAACCCGCCGCTTTACATCTTCCTGGACGGCGTGTGGCGCTCGTCACTGCGAGAGAGTGCAAGTGTTATGCCGAAGCTGATAGTGGCTAAGTGCTTGATTCGCAATCGCATCAGGAACTCGGGGCCTGCGGTTGTTTGCCCAGATATGGGCACTGCCGACGGGGGGGCGTGAAATCGAGTCAAGAACTGGAGCCGGACGTGTAGTCGGGCTTTGAGATCCGCAGCCGCCGCATCTTGTTCTGAAGAGTCGTACGTTTCAGGCCCAGACGCTCTGCGGCCCCGCTCGGTCCAGCGATCTTGCCTGATGCCGCCTTGAGGGCATCGATGATCGCGTTTCGCTCTAGGTCGTGGAACTTGGATCCGACAGTCGCCGCTCGACTGCTCGACTTCTTGAGCTCTGGCAGAGGCACATTCAATTCGGTCCCCTGGGTCAGAATGACGGCGCGCTCGATGAAGTTCTCCAGTTCACGGATGTTGCCGGGCCAGGAGGCGTTCGTCAGAGCTCCCATCGCGCTCTTCGGGATGGTTTTGATCTGCTTTTGCATCCGCCGGGCCAGGCGCGAAACAAAATAATGAACCAGAAGCGGGATGTCGCCTGACCGCTCGCGAAGTGGCGGAATTTCGATCGGGAAGACGTTCAGCCGGTAGAACAGATCCTCGCGAAATTGTCCGTTATGGATCATTGTGGGGATATCGCGATGTGTGGCCGCGATGAGGCGGACGTCCACGTGAGTGGTCTTCATGCTGCCCAGACGCTCGAACTCTTGTTCCTGAAGCGCCCGAAGCAACTTCGGTTGCAGCTCGAGACTGATGTCGCCGATCTCGTCCAGGAACAAAGTCCCATGGTCGGCCAGTTCGAAGCGGCCCTTCCTTTGCATTAACGCCCCGGTGAACGCGCCTTTCTCGTGTCCGAAGAGCTCGCTCTCGAGAAGGCCGGACGGGATCGCGGCGCAATTCACTTTTACGAAGGTCCGGTCCCGCCGGGGGCTGTTGCTGTGGATCGCGCGGGCGATCAATTCCTTTCCAGTCCCGGTTTCACCATACAATAAAACGGTCGAACCGGTCGGGGCGACGATGGAGACCTGTTCGAGCACCGCCCGCAGTGCCGGGCTGTTCCCGACGATATCCTCGAAGTTGTATTCCGAGCGAATCTCGGATTCGAGGTACAGGCGCTCCTCTTCGAGGCGATCCCTCGCCGCCGTGACCCGTCCGTAAGCAACCGCGTTCTCGACCGCAAGCGCCATCTGAGTGCCGATTTGCGATAAGAGGTCCAGATCCTCCTGGCCAAAGCTGTTGGGGCGGCGGCTGCCCATCGTGATGACACCCAAAGCGCCGGTTGCAGTTGTGAGCGGGGCGAGCGCGATTGACGTGATCGATTCAGCTTTCAGATTGCCGGCAATGGGCGCCGGGAGCTTCTCAATCTCGGCCAGCGACCACAGTTCAGGATTGTGGGCAAGCATCTTCTCGTGATCACTGGAGCTGAGTTCGTGAACTGCGACGTCGGTCAGGAACCCTTTGCTGCCTGGAAAATCCAGAACTGCTAGCTCAAGCTGGTTCGAGTCTTTGCCGATCAGCCAGAATCCAGTGAAATCGTTCTGGAAGTAGCTCCGGATGGAAGTCGATGCCGACCGGAACAGTTCCAGGATGTCCAGCTTGGTGATAACGTGGTTGTTGATTTCAAGCAACACCCTGAGCCGATCCCGCTCCCTGGCCACTTGTCGCTGGTAACGCGCTGCACTATCTCTTGCGGACGCGCACTCGAGCGCGACCGCAACGTGCGCTGCTAGAGAAGTGAGCAGTTCGACATCTTCAGGGAGAAACTCCTGCCCTCGGTCCTTGGTCACTATAAGAATGCCGTATCGTTCCTGGGCTGTAGACACTGGGAATCCATACGTGCTTCGGCCGACAGATTCGGGTGCGAACGGAGCCAGTTCGGGATGTTTCAACATCTCCTGCGATATGTCCGGGATGAAAAGTGGCTTCTGCTCCTCAAGCATTTGCGCCGCCGCACCAATGCGCGAAATCCTGGTGCCAGTCTTGATCGGGGGGGCGTCCGCTTCTCTATCGAACTCCAACAAATGCAGCGTTTCTCCGTCACTGTCTAGGACCCAGAGGTGGGCTCCATGCATGCTGCAAGCGCTGGACAAAACGCCGCGCAGGCTGCGTAGCACGGCCCTTACCGTGGGCTGATCGGCCAGAGTGCTGGACATATCCAGCAAAGTTCGGTAGCGATCTTCGGCGGTCGTCATAGCGACGGTGGTAGTTCCCACCGGGGAACGGAGTACCTGGATCCTTAGGCCCCCTGATTTCGATTGCACTGGTATAACCCCTTGGAACGGCCGTTACAATCCAATTTTGCCCGCGACTGGTCTCCGCCCACTTCAGTTCTACGCGGTAACACAGCCATACGACTCGATAACCGCCTGGCAGTAGATGACCTCCAGCGATTCAAGTGCACTGCTGTATGCGGCTTGCACGGCATGCTTGCTGATTCCCAGCAGCAGGGCAGCATCGCCCGTTGAGCGCTGTTCGACGCCGCACAAGATGAGGACAAACCGGCAGAGTGAGTCAAGTCGAAGCCGAATAACGTCGGATTCCCTCACCACGAGCTCGATTCGGTCCAGAGACAGTGGTGGGTACTGCTGGCCAACGAAAGCACCGTCTTCATAGGCCGAAGAAAGCTCAGCGATCCGCGTCCGCTTGAGATCGAGGGCAGAACGGATCGTGGCTTCCCGAGGCCATCTCCGAACGCATTCCTGACAGATTTCATCCTCATTATTGTCCGTCAGGTTGCGAGCATCCGCGACACAAGCGGACGCCATCAGCTCATCGTCTGTCAGGAATTCGGCCAGCCACGTCAGTTCTCGCCGATGTTCGGTGAAAGCCGCACGGATCTCTTCTGCAGGGGCTATCCCTGAACTGGTCGCGATAGTTTCGCTGGTTGTTATAGCTGCCATGTCGCACTCCGACCCGCCATAGGGCAACATCAGTGCCAAACCAGCGCGCTCTCAAGTTGCTGAAAACACTGACGCCCTGAGGGCGAATGGCGGCGTTCGCCGCTAAACGCTGCCCGAATATGGTCAATGAAGGGGCGCCCCCGCACCGGCATGGGCACTCCGGCATTGCGTGCCTATTGCTAACGCCAGACCTTCTTCCGTGACGGAACAGTCCGTAACAGCGTGCAAACCGGATACTTGAGGGTGGAAAGGGCCGCATGACATCGACCCAAACGACAGCCCTGCGCTGGTGACCAGCACCCCCGCGGCAAATCACATTGACAAGACCTCGGGCGCATGAATCCCGGCGGACACTGCCCGCATGCGGGCAGCAGGCTGATGCCGGGTGCCCGCGTTGATGCCTCAGTTTCAATAACTTAGGTGGTGCGCTGCTTTGGCATGCAGTCTGCACTAGTGACCGGCGACAGATCGGCGGGCTTGATCACTGCTGAGGTTCTGAGATGAAAGCAAAACACCTTTTGTTGGTCTCCTTAATGTATGCGGTTGCATGGCCGGCCGTATTGCTGGCGCAACGGCAACCAGCATCGCCGCCGGACACCGGGGCGCCACTGCTTACGTTGGAAGACGCAGTATCGCTCGCACTCACCAATAACCGGCTGGTGAAGAACACAGCGCTGGAAGCACAGAAGTTTGATTTCCGGGTGAACACGGCACGCAGCAGGCGTCTGCCGCAATTTCAGTTTGCTGTCCTGGGCGGCGAGTTAATGCACTCGTTTGACTTCACGTTTCCCGCCGGCTCGTTCGGCACGGATGCGAATGGCCGCCCTATTCCTTCGACCGAATCAAAGATTCGTAATCCCGCGCGATTCACGACCTACCTCACAGGTGCGTTCGATCAACCGATCACGCAGCAGTACAAGATCGGCCTCGCAATTCGTGCGACCGAGCTTGGGCGCCAAATAGCTCGTGAAGACGTCCGCGCTGAGCGCCAGAAAATCGCCGCCGAGGTTCGAACCGCGTACTTCGATCTTGTCGCGACCCAAGCCGGCGTAGAAGCGGCGCGCGAAGCCGTGAAGACCTTAGAAGAGGCGCAGCGAATCACGACCCGATACATCGCAGAAAAGACAGTACTCCGGGGAGATGCACTGGAGGTCGATGCACGCCTCGCAAAAGGGCGGTATGAGTTGTCGGTTGCGGAGAACGGTCTCGCAACCCAGTGTGAGCACTTGAACCAACTGCTGGGCCGCGATCTGGGCACGCGGTTTCGCGTTGATTCGATGCCCGAGGAGGCCGCAACCGATCTGACCATCGAGGCCGCGCGAGACAAGGCTTCGCAGAACCGGCCCGAAGTTCGTCAAGCCTTCCTCAAGGAGGAGCAAGCGGAATACGACCGCCGGATCGCCAAAGCAGAATACATCCCCGACCTCAGCTTGTCCGTGAGATACCAGGGGCTCAACAACGTCCGCGTACTTCCGGAGAACGTCGCCACTGCCGGCTTCTACTTAGCATGGGAACCATTCGATTGGGGACGCCGCCGCAACAACGTAGCCGAAAAGGCCAAGACCGTCGAGCAGGCGCGCAACGGAGCGCGGGAAACGGAGTCTCAGATCGCGGTTGAAGTCGGAGCCAAGTACCGCAAATTGCAGGAGGCCGCCCTTCTTCTCAAGGCAGCGCGAACCGGACACGAGGCGGCCACGGAGCAATTTCGCGTTACCAACCATAAGTACAAAGAACAGGCCGCGCTCATAAAGGACTTGCTACAGGCGCAGGCTCGAAGCACCGAGACGGAATTCCAGTACGAACAGGCGCTGTCGTCGTATTGGGGTTCGCTGGCTGAATTGCGCCGGGCGATGGGAGATGAATAACGTGAGAAACATAGCCATAACGCTGTTGATTACGCTGGTGATGGTCGGCTGTCATTCCAGCAAACCCATCCAGCAAGCGCCGCAGGCAGTCCAGACGCAGCGGGTGGAGTTCGATCGTGCCTCCGCCACCGGCGGATTGCGCTTCTCGGCAGTGGTGACACCCGATGCGCAAGTCCCACTGTCGTTCAGGATCCCCGGATACATCGTTTCACTGAAGCAGGTCCGCGGCGAGGATGGCAGGATGCGCGACATTGCGGAAGGCGACCGGGTCGGCAAAGGCGCCGTGCTCGTCCAAATCCGAGCGGCTGAATACCAGGACAAGGTGCAACAGGCGTCCTCGCAGGCCGCGGCCGCTGAAGCTGTCGCAGAGAAAGCAAAGCTCGATTTTGATCGCGCCACGCGCCTGTATGGCAGCCAGAGCATCACGAAACCCGACTTCGATGCGGCGCGTGCGCAATATGACGCAAGCCAAAGCGAGCTGCGGGCCGCTCGGGCGGCAACGAGCGAGGCCGGAGTCGCTCTGCGCGACACCTCTGTCGTAGCCCCCTTCGACGGCGACATCGTGAAGAAGTCGGTCGACCTGGGCGCGTTCGTCGGTCCCGGGGTTCCAGCATTTGTGCTCGCCAAGACCGATACCGTAAAGATCGTAGTCGGAGTGCCTGACACGGTTGTGCGGTCAATCAAACTAGGTCAACCAGTTGACGTTGCCATCGACGCCTTCCCTACACGTAGCTTTCACGCACGGATCAGCCGCATGTCATCGGCAGCAGACGCGACCACGCGCAACTTTGAGGTCGAGGTCGCTATACCCAATCCCGACCACTTGCTGAAGGTGGGCATGATCGGTTCTCTGCAGCTGGCCAATAGCGAAAGCGAAACGCGAGCCTCGTCTCTGGTGGTTCCGCTTTCGGCGATCGTGCAAGCGAAAGACGACAAATACGCCGTCTTTGTGGTCTCAAACTCAAATGCCGGCCAGGTAGCGAGCCTCCGTAGCGTGGAGATCGGCGCTGTCACCGGAACCGACATAACGGTGGTAAATGGGCTGTCCGCAGGGGACCGGATCATCACCACCGGCGCCAACCTGCTGAAGGATGGTCAGCGGGTGGAGGTCGTTCAATGAACGCTGAGAACCAGAACAACAGCCGTAATCCGGCGCGATTTTTTACACACAACCGGCAGATCGCGTGGGTCGCCTTGCTCGCAACCCTTGCCTGGGGCGTGTTCGGGTACATGAACATGCCCAAGCGGAAAGACCCTGACATCCCGGTGCGCATCGCCCTTGCGATCACGCCGTGGCCTGGTATCTCGGCAGACAAGGTCGAGCAGTTGGTCACGCGAAAGGTCGAGCAAGCCGCGACTGGGAACAGCAAGGTGGACCGCGTGGAATCCACCACCCTGGACAACATTTCTGTCGTACAAGTTAGATTGCTCGACAACATAGCGAACACACAACAGGAATTCCAAGACATTGGCCAGCGGCTGAATCAGATCACCGACCTTCCACAAGGTGCGGGACCGATCACCTGGATCAGCGATTTCGGCGATACCGCGGCGCTGATGTTAACCGTTGCCAGTCCGGTAGTCCCGGACCTTGAAATCGAGTTGCGCGCCCGCGGTGTGCGTGATGCCATTGAGAAAGCCCGCCAAGGCGATACGAAAGGACGCGCGACCGCTCTCTTTTGTTATCCGGCATCAGTCCCCCCCGCCGTTATTGAGAGACCTTTTAGATTATTTGCTGCAGAGGCCCAGCGAGACGGCATAGCGCGAGATGTTCGTCCGGTATCGGTGGGAAGTTGCTCCGGGATAGATTTTGCAACTACGAAATCGGATGACGAATTCCGCGCTTATGCACAGCAATTCATTGAGAAGAGGCTCCAACAGTACGACTTACATCCCGACGCATGGGGACCGATCATCATTCGCGATCCCCAATCCACGAAGGAACGCATCGCGGCAGTAGCGAGCGACCGGTATTCGTATCGGCAGCTTGATGACTTCACCGATCTGATCCAGCGCACCCTGCAACGTGTGCCGGAGGTAGCCAAAGTTCAGCGCGTGGGCGTCCTGCCAGAACAGTTTTATCTGGAGTACTCGGACGCTCGGCTGGCCGCGTTCAAGTTACAACCGACGAAAATCAAAGACATCCTCGGCGCTCGAAATGTGACCGCTCCGGGCGGCATCGTCGAGACGCAATCGCGAAATGTCCTGGTTGACGCGACCGCCGAATTCAAAAGCACGAAAGACATTGGCAACGTCCTGGTCGGAGCCTCCTCCACGGGAGTGCCGGTCTATTTGCGCGATCTCGTGGACATCTCGCGCGGATATCAGACACCCACACGGTACCTGAACTACATGGTCTCTCGCGAGGCGAACGGCAATTGGCACCGGAACCGTGCCATCACCTTGGCCGTGCAAATGCGATCGGGGGAACAGATAGGCAGATTCGGCGCCGCGGTGGACAAAGCGCTTGCCACCGTGCAACCAACGCTGCCTCCTGACCTTATTGTTGCTCGCACGTCGGACCAGCCGAGGCAAGTGCACGAACTTGTCAGTCTATTGATGTCGAGTCTCTATGAGGCCATTGTGCTCGTCGTGATCGTCGCGTTGGTCGGATTCTGGGACTGGCGTGCGGCCATGTTGATGGCTGCCTCGATTCCCCTGACGCTGGCCATGGCCTTCGGCATCATTCACGTTCTGAATATCGACATTCAACAGGTTTCCATCGCGACGCTGATCATCGCTCTTGGCTTGCTGGTGGATATGCCCGTGGTGGCCGGTGATGCTATCAAACGCGAGCTGGGCTCCGGTTCACCGCGCGACCTGGCGTCGTGGATTGGTCCGACGAAACTGGCAAAGGCGATTATCTTTGCCACAATCACGAATATCGTCGCCTACCTGCCCTTCCTGATGCTGACCGGCGACACAGGTTTCTTCCTCTATAGTCTTCCGGTCGTGATGACGTGCACGCTGGTGGCGTCAGTCATCGTTTCTTTCACGTTCATCCCGTTGATTGCGTATTACCTGATCAAACCGCCGAAGCAGGTGGAGGCGCCCATGTCGGAGCGGCGCACTCATGGTTTCCCAGGACTGTACTACAAGGTAGGTGATTTCGCGCTGCGGCATCGCTGGGGCGTGTTCGCCGGCTCCCTTTTATTTCTCGTGCTGGGCGGCTGGTTGTTCACAAGGCTGCAGTCGCAGTTCTTCCCCAAGGACCTCTCGTACCTTTCGTACGTGGACGTCTGGCTCCCGCCGGACGCCCCGCTCGGCGCCACGGATGCGGTTTCCCAGCGAGCAGAAACTGTCATTCGAGAAGAGGCCGAACGGTTTGGCAAAGAACATCATCGGAAAGATGTTCTGAAGTCGCTGACCACATTTGTCGGTGGCGGCGGTCCCAGGTTCTGGTTTTCGGTCGACCCCGAGCGACAACAACTGAATTATGCGCAGATCCTCGTCGAGGTTGCGGACAAGCACTTCACCAACGAATTCGTTGGGCCGCTGCAGACGGCGCTGAGCCGCGAGGTCCCAGGCGCCCGGGTGGATGTGCGGCAGCTCGAGACCGGCAAGCCGGTCGGCATTCCGGTCTCAATTCGAATTTCCGGCGCGGATATCGGCGTTCTGCACCAACTCTCCAGCGAACTTCAGGCAATCCTCCGTTCCCAGCCGAATGCGGCCCGGGTACGCGATGACTGGGGTGAACCTGCGATGACCGTTCGACTGAAGGTTGACCCGGACCGCGCAAACATTTCAGGTGTCACCAACCTGGATGTTGCCCTCTCATCGGCCGCTGCGCTGAGCGGGCTACCGGTCGCAACATACCGGGAAGCTGACAAACAAATCCCGATCGCCGTTCGCTTGCGAATGGAGGAACGAGCCGGCCTGTCTGACGTCCAAAATACCTACGTTTACTCGAACACCAGCAATCAGCGCGTACCTCTGCGGCAGGTATCGCAGGTCACGACTGACATGTCAGTCCCAAAGATCAAGCGACGCAATCAGTTCCGCACGGTTACGGTTTCCGCATTCCCAATCCCGGGTGTTCTGCCCTCTCAAGTCCTGACGCCGTTGTTGCCCAGGATCAAGCAGTTCGAAAAGCAGCTTCCGCCTGGATATTTCCTCGAGATCGGGGGCGAATACGACGAGCAGGTGAAAGGGTTCAAGGAACTCAGCGTCGTAATGGCGATCTCCGTACTGCTCATCTATATCGCGCTCGTCGTGCAGTTCCGAAATGCAGTCAAGCCGTTTCTCGTGTTCGCGGCGATTCCCTACGGAATGACAGGAGCCCTCGCCGGGCTGGTCGTCATGCATCAACCCTTCGGGTTTATGGGGTTTTTGGGAGTCGCGAGTCTTGTCGGCGTGATCGTCAGCCATGTCATCGTGCTGTTTGACTTCATCGAGGAGGCGCACCACCGCGGAGAACCGTTGCGAGAAGCGCTACTGGACGCCGGCATCGTGCGACTGCGGCCGGTGATGATCACGGTCGGCGCGACCGTACTTGGGCTCATACCGCTGGCGATGCACGGCGGCCCGCTCTGGGAGCCGCTCTGCTATGCCCAGATCGGCGGCCTCACGATCGCGACGTTCATTACTCTGCTGCTTGTGCCGGTGATGTATTCGATCTTTGTACTGGACCTGAAGCTGATCAAGTGGGAGGAAAAGGGCCGGGCTCTCGCCGCGACAGAACAGCCGCAGACTGGCACGCTGCCGCCCTCTCCATTGGCTGACGGCACTCACGGAGCGTAGATGCGACCAAGGAAGAATCTCATGACTCGACCCTTCATCCGGACACTCATCATCGCACTTTGCACAGCAACTTTGGCATTGAGGGGTGTTTGCCAACGGACCCCTGCTAAGCCCGGGCCGGACGTCCGCGCCGGTCACCAGGTGGCGTCGCACCTCCCAGCAGACATGCTGACCCAGCTGAGCGACTCGCTGCAACAACTGGCCAGCAAGGTTTCTCCGGCCGTCGTTCAGATAGAGGTTAGCGGTTTCGGGCTCACCGAGGACGGTGGCCGGAAGAATACGGCACTCATCGTTCGCCAACACGCGATCGGCGCCGGCGTGATTGTAGATCCAGATGGTTACGTCATTACCAACGCGCATGTAATCGAAGGCGCGCAGCGGATTCGAGTGGTTATGACGGCGGTCCCGGCCGCGTTGTACGACGTATCCAGTGCTGGGAAAACTCAAGTCCTGGATGCGAAAGTGATCGGATTGCAAAAGGAAGCTGACTTGGCGTTGCTGAAAGTCGACGCCAGCAATCTGCCCACACTGCGATTCAATCTAGAGCGCGAGCCGCGGCCGGGAGAACTCGTCTTCGCCATCGGCAGCCCGGAAGGTCTGCAGAACTCCGTAACGATGGGCGTGATCAGTTCGGTGTGGCGGCACCCTGACCCCGATAACCCGATGGTGTATCTGCAAACGGACGCGCCCATTAACCCGGGTAACAGCGGAGGGCCGTTGGTGGACGTTACAGGCGCTATGGTCGGATTGAACACCTTCATCCTGAGCAGTGCTGGAGGCAGTGAAGGCCTGGGTTTTGCCATCCCGGCGACCATCGTGAATTTCGTTTACCAAAGCTTGAGAAAGTATGGCCATGTCGATCACGTTGAAATTGGGGCAGTCGCTCAAACGATCACCCCCACTATGGCGGAGGGCCTAGGGTTGGCGCAGAACTGGGGCGTGATAATCGCCGACGTCACACCGCGGGGACCGGCCGACGCGGCCGGTATAAAGCCGGAAGACGTTATTTTGGCGGTAGACGGCCACCCCATGCTGGACCTGCACATGTTCGCCGCTGCGCTCTATCAGCACCCGCTCGATCAGGTCTTGAAAATCGAAGGGTTACGGGGCAGGGCGAAGCTGTCGTTCAACGTCCCCGCCGTCCGGGCGCGCGACCGCATGGACCAGTTCGCCGGTGTCGCCGATCCCCTCAAGAGTCACATCGGACCCCTGGCTATTTTGGGTCTAGATCTCAACGACGAGTTGCGCTCGCTGCTGCCAGGTGTGCGCATTGGCACGGGCGTCATCGTGGTTGGACGGGCGCCGGGCTTCAATTCGGTCAGCACCGGCCTGCGGGTCGGCGACCTGATCCATTCCCTGAACCGCACGCCTATCGAATCGGTTGATCAACTGAAGTCAGTCGTGGCTCAGCTCAAAGCGGGCGACGCAGCGGTGTTGTGGATAGAGCGGCAGGGACAATTCCAATATCTCGCGTTCGAGATGGAATAAAGAGGCAATAGCTGATGACAGTCACAGCACAACGAGTGGCAATCAATACAGGAGACACTCTCTTCTGCGGGAGACGCCCGTGACTGTCGAACAACAGCAATGGCTCAAACACACGGAGGCCATCCTTGAAATGCTCAACGAGGGCGTGGTTATCAGCGATGAGTCTGGCCGCATTCTCTTTGTCAACGAGTGTATGGAGCGCTTTCTCGGATTCCCGCGCTCAGTGCTCATAGGGAAGACCGTGGAGGCCTTCTACCCTAGAGAAGACTACGAGGTCATGCTAGCGCGAATGGCTCTGATAAAGGGGGTGGGCGGCTACGACCGATACGAATTCTTTGTTCCCCGTGCCGACGGCGAACGTGTACCAGTGATCCTTAGCGCCCGCGAGCTGGAGGCCCCTTATGGAGGCCGCTTCTCGGTGATCACTTGCACGGACATCTCCGAGCAGAAGAAGGCAGAGCAGAGTCTGCGAGACGCCAATGCGCAGCTCGAGCGCTGGGCTGAGGAAATTGACCGCGACCTGGTCCTCGCCGCGCGCGTGCAGCAAAGCCTGGCGCCTCAGCCCCTTTACTGGGGCCGCTTGGTCATCGAAACCTATTACAAGCCCGTGCAAACGATCGGCGGCGATTTCGGCCTGGTGGTCCCCCACAGCGGCAGCCAACTGGATTTGCTCGTCTGCGATGTCTCTGGCCATGGCATCAGCTCCGCCCTGCTCGCCAACCGCATTTACACAGAGACGCTTTCCTTGTTACGCGACGGTATGGAACCCGGCGAAATGTTACGCACGCTGAATCGCTTTATGATCGAGCAAATCGGCATTGCCGGGTTCATGTTCACCATGGCTGCGGCACGGCTGGACCAGAGCGGGCGACAACTCATCTATGCGGGCGCTGGACATCCCCCTGCCCTGCTGATTTCTCCTTCCGGTGAGTTGCGCCAGCTGGAGTCATGCGGCACAGTCCTTGGCGTCCTGGAAGGTGCTGTGCCTCGGAACGGCAGCGGAGAATTCAAGTTGTCGGCCGGTGACCGACTGATGCTTTACTCCGACGGCCTGTTTGAAGTGTGGAATCGCGAGGACGAAATGCTTGGTCTACAGGGCTTGGAGAGAATCGTGCGCGGCGCCGCTGCATTGCCACTTCACGCCATGCGCCAAGCCATAATCGAGGGCGTCAACTCTTACAGTGCGGGGCCTGTTCGCGACGACACCACGCTGATCCTTATAGAGGTCCGCTAGCGCGTGCGTTGGGATTTAATATCTCGCGTTCGAGATGGAATAAAGAGGCAATAGCTGATGACAGTCACAGCACAACGAGTAGCAATCAATACAGGAGGCGGCGATGCACCCGGCCTGAACGCGGTCATTCATGGCGCGGTGTATGCGGCGCGTGGTCTGGGCTGGCAGATCTTCGGTATTCGCGACGGCTACGACGGATTTCTGGAACCACAGAACTATCCGGGCGGCGGACTGGTCGAACTTAGGCGTTCGGTGGTGCGCGAAATCTCTCACCTGGGCGGCACGATCCTGGGCACAACCAATCGAGGCGATCCCTTCTGTCGTCCCACGAGACAGCAGGATGGCACTTTCAAAGACGTCGACCGTTCCGACGAACTCATGGATTGTTTTCGGAAGAACAGGCTTGACGCCCTCATCGCAGTTGGAGGCGACGGCAGCCTCAGCATTGCGCACAAGTTGCAAAGCAAGGGGCTGCGCGTCATCGGTGTGCCGAAAACTATCGACAACGATCTGGAATCCACTGTTCTTACATTCGGTTTCAATACCGCCGTTTCATTTGCCACAGAGTGTATTGACCGCCTGCACAGCACAGCGTTGTCTCATCAGCGAATCATCGTGGTGGAAGTCATGGGGCGCTATGCGGGTTGGATTGCGCTCCACTCCGGCTTAGCTGGAAGAGCGGATGCCATCCTCATTCCAGAGATCCCGTTTGAAATCGAGAAAGTCGCAGCACACCTTTGCCGAAAGCACGAAGAGGGCAAAGCGTATTCGATTGTGGTGGTCGCGGAAGGAGCTAAACCAGCAGGCGGTAATGTAACTGTCAAAAGTCGTGAGGCTGGCCGAGCCGACCGACTGGGCGGCATCGGCGAGACCGTCGCCGCGCATCTTCAGGAACTCACTGGCAAGGAGAGCCGGTGCGTGGTTCTGGGCCACCTATTGCGTGGCGGATCGCCTACCGCGATTGATCGCATCCTGGGAGTTACGTTCGGCGCCGCTGCCATCCATGCGCTCTCAATGGGTATGGACGGGGTGATGGTCGCTCTTAATCCACCGCGTATTGATTTCGTGCCCATCCAGCAGGCGATCGCCCACCTGAAGCTGGTGCCGCGAGATAGCGAATTTGTCCTCGTATCGCGTGCGCTCGATATTTGTTTTGGAGGTGGCGAATGATGAGTACCAAGGCTGCAGCAAAGCGGCAGGCATTGCCAGATGTTGAGAGACTCACGACCCAGTACGGATGTGGTCCAGTGCAGTTCTCCGGAACGGACGAAGCACTGTATGAACGGCACCTGCTGTTTGATAGTGGCGTCGATTTGGCGGCGGCGACGGCGCGGGACCGGTTCGAGGCGCTTGCCCGGTCAGTGCGCGACGTTCTATCTCAGCGATGGCTCTTAACAGAGAAGACCTACGAACAACAAAATCCTAAGCGGCTCTACTACCTCTCGATGGAGTTCCTCATCGGCCGCTCACTCCTAAACAACGTTATGAATCTTCTGCTTGCTCCACTGGCGAACCAGGTCATCGAGGATAAGAAACTCAACCTGCTCGAAATATTGGAGCAAGAGCCCGATGCAGGCTTGGGCAATGGCGGGCTCGGACGTTTGGCAGCCTGCTTCATGGAATCCGCGGCGACCATGCAGCTCCCGGCCATGGGCTACGGATTGCGTTATGAGTACGGCATCTTCCGGCAATCGATCCGGAACGGATGGCAAGATGAAGTGCCCGACAACTGGCTCCGTTGTCCCGACCCCTGGGAGGTGGCTCGCCCGAATGAGAAAGTGGAAGTCAGCTTGGGTTGCTCGGTCGAGCTCAGTGGAGGCACCCTGGTCCTCGTACCGGGGCGTCCGTCGACTCTGATCGGCATCCCATTCGACCGCCCGGTGATCGGGTACGGCGGTTCCACCATCAACACGCTCCGCCTCTGGGCCGCGGCCGCGCCGGACTATTTCAACTTCGAAGAGTTCTCACACGGCGATTTTGTCGAGGCGTTTACTCAGACGCTCGCGGCGGAAACGCTGACACGCGTCCTTTATCCCGATGATTCAAGATTCAAGGGGCAAGGGCTACGGCTTATGCAGGAGTACTTTCTTGTTGCCTGCTCGCTGGCGGATGCGGTGCGCCGCTTCCAATGCGGCAACTCGGATTGGCGCTTGTTTCCAGACAAAGTCGCGATTCAGATGAACGATACGCACCCCGCTCTGGCTGTGTCGGAGCTCATGCGAATTCTGCTTGACCAGGTGCACCTTGGGTGGGACGAAGCCTGGGACATCACACAAAATACGCTCGCGTACACGAATCATACCTTGTTGCCCGAAGCCCTCGAAAAATGGCCGGTAGAGTGGTTCGAAGACATGCTGCCAAGGCAGCTTGAGATTATCTATGAAATTAATCGACGTTTTCTGGGCGATGTTCGCCGGCGGTTTCCGGGAGATGAAAGCCGCATTCAGCGCGTGAGCCTTATCGAAGAAGGCTACGGCAAAAAAATTCGCATGGCCAATCTGGCGGTCGTGGGTTCCCACAGTACCAATGGAGTGGCTCTGATTCACTCAAACCTGTTGCGCAAGACGACGCTCAAAGAACTGGCAGAGATCTTTCCTGAACGTTTCAACAACAAGACGAACGGAGTCACGCCCCGGCGCTGGCTGCTCCTGTGCAATCCTGAGCTTTCCAAACTGATTACTGATGTCATTGGTGAGGGCTGGATCAGTGACCTAAGCCAGTTAAGCAACCTGAAGGCATTCACTGCCGACAGGGGCTTCCGTGATGACTTCCGGAAGGCCAAGGGCAACGCCAAGCGCCAATTTTGCGATTGGTTCAGGTGGTCGACGGGGCAGGTCCTTGATCCGGATGCGATCTTCGATTGCCAGGTGAAGCGCATCCACGAGTACAAACGCCAGCTACTGAATGCGCTAAGAATCGTAGTGCTGTACAACCGGCTACGGGAGAACCCCGGGCTGGACATGCATCCACGGACGTTTTTCTTCGCCGGCAAGGCTGCCCCGGCATACCGGCTCGCCAAACTGATTATCAAATTCATAAACAATCTTGCTGGGACTATCGACGGCGACCCCGCCGTACGCGGGCGGCTCAAAGTTGTGTTCCTTCCCGAGTACTGCGTCTCGCTGGCAGAACACCTGATTTCCGCCAGCGACGTTTCCAACCAGATATCGACGGCTGGCTACGAAGCCAGCGGCACAAGCAACATGAAATTCATGATGAACGGCGCTTTGACAATCGGAACACGCGACGGCGCGACGATCGAGATGGCCCAGGAGGCAGGCGAGGAGAACTTCTTCCTATTCGGTTTGACGGCCGAGCAGGTGAGCGGCAGTCGCGGGTGGTACAACCCGTACTGGCACTACGAACACGAGCCGGAGACCCTCGAGGCTCTGGACTTGATGTTCTCCGATTATTTCAGCCGTAATGAACCGGGCGTCTTCGCCCCATTGCGCGACATGTTGCTAATGCACGATCACTATATGCATTTGGCGGATCTGAAGTCGTACCTTGACGCTGACGAGCGGCTGTGCGCGTTGTATGCCGACCCCGACGAGTGGGCGCGCAAGGCGATCTTGAATGTGGCGGGCTCGGGAAAGTTCTCCAGCGACCGCACCATCGCTGAATACGCAGCCGAAATCTGGAAGGTGCAACCGTGTCCAGTGCCAGGGAAGGCATAAGCGGGCGGCGAAAATAGGTTCGGCTTAAGAAATTGAAAACAAAAGGAGAATTCCATGACGAATGCAAGTGCAGTTCTAGAAGCAGGTCCCGCGCAAGCGGTCAGCCCAAGGGGACGTTTCTTCGCCACTCAGACATTCCACTATGAGACGTTGCGGAATGCGGGATACATCGTGTCCAACTGTGCCGACCTAGGCGAGGTTCTGGAGACGGTGAAGGTCATCGCCGAAGGCGATGTACAGAGCTGGTACACCGCGTGGAAGGCTACGGCCGATCGCGTGCTTGCGCTGGCCGAGCGAACACAAGATCCGCTCAGCAAAGGCGGGGCCTACATGCGCGCTTCTACATACCGGCGCATGGCTGAGTTTCTGCTACCGCCCGACGATCCCAAACGTCCGGAATCGCTCGAGAAAACAGGGAGTTATTTATTTAAGGGCCTGGACACGCTCGGCGTCCGCTATGAACGCATCACCGTACCGTACGGCGCGGGGAGCCTGCGGGCGTTGTACTACCCGGGACCGCAAGGGGCTGAGACGAAGCCATTACTGATGTTTGGCGGCGGCTTCGACTCGATTCTGGAAGAGTACTATCCCAATTTCGCCGAGGCCGCGCTCAAGCGTGGATACTCCGTGCTGACTTACGAAGGACCAGGCCAGGGCCAGGCGCTGCGCAAGTACGGCCTTACCTACACCGCGGAATGGGAGAAGCCCGTTCAAGCGGTGCTCGACGAATTCCTCCATACTCACGCCAAACCTTCGAAGACTGTACTCATCGGCATGAGCATGGGCGGCTATTTCGCGCCACGCGCCGCCGCCTTCGAAGAACGCATCGACGGCGTAGTGGCGTACGACACCTGCTACGATTTCGGTGCGCTGGCGGCTCCACTCCTGGCCGCAGCGAAAAATCCTCTCGCGATGAACAATATTGCTGTTTCGTGGGCCTACCGCAATGCGCTGTGGACCATGGGCACCAAGGACGCCGACGAAACCGCTAAGGCATGCGCTGCTTACACTCTCGCGCCTGTCGCCGATCGCATCCGGCAAGACGTATTGATCCTGGCGGGTACGGAGGATCATTTCATTCCGTTCCACCAGACCACGGACTTCGAGAAAGCACTGGTCAACGCCCGCAGCGTGACCACACGGATTTTCGATGGGCCATCGGGTGGCGCTGGGCACTGCCAGATGGGCGCCTTAATGCTCTATCACGCAGCCGTTTTCGATTGGCTCCTGGAGAAGTTCCCCGCAAGTCCAAGGGGTTAATCAGGCATCGAACTTCCGCGACGCGTACGAACCTAAGAACGGTGCGCGTCCCTGGAAAACATAAGAGGCTGCAATGCTGGCGAGCGGGAGATTGGCCGAGGAGAACTCCTGCCGCTGAGGTGCAGCAAATGGTCTTGGCAAGACTGAAGCAGCTTACACCCCCGACGACCGGCCGTAGCTTTCCAATAGGGGCTACGCTGATGACCGGCGGCGCCAACGTCTCCGTCTTCTCCCGGAATGCGGCCAGGATCGAGCTGCTGTTTTTCGATCGAGTGGACGACGCTCGCCCTTCGCGGGTCATTCCCATCGATCCGGCAGCGAACCGCACCTACCATTATTGGCATGTCTTCGTTCCGGGAGTGCAAGCGGGTCAAATCTATGGATTCCGGGCCTACGGGCCGTTCGAGCCAGATCGGGGGCTCAGGTTCGATCCATCCAAGCTACTCCTCGACCCATATGGCCGCGACATCGTCGTGCCGAGAAACTATAGCCGTGAGGCAGCCCGTCGCGAAGGCGACAACACCGCCACGGCCATGAAGAGCGTGGTCACGGACCCGCACGCGTATGACTGGGAGGGTGACGTTCCCCTGAAGCGGCCGTGGTCACGCACCATCATTTACGAGATGCATGTGCGCGGTTTTACCGCACACCCCAGCTCCGGTTTGGCGGAATCGAAACGTGGCACATACGCCGGACTCGTCGAGAAGATTCCCTATCTTCAGCAACTGGGCATTACCGCGGTCGAACTGCTTCCGGCGTTTCAATTCGATCATCAGGATGCGCCCCCAGGCCGGACGAACTACTGGGGCTACTCACCGGTCTCATTCTTTGCACCGCACCAGGCCTACAGCTCGCGTCGGGGGCCGCTGGGCGCGGTAGATGAATTTCGGGATATGGTGAAGGCGCTGCACCGGGGCGGCATCGAAGTCATTCTCGACGTGGTCTTCAATCACACGGCGGAAGGTGGACACGACGGGCCAACACAGTGCTTCCGCGGCCTGGACAATCCAACTTACTACCTCCTGTGTGAGGACCGCTCACGCTACGCAAACTTCACCGGCACAGGAAACACGCTGAATGCGAACCATCTGGTTATACGGCGCATGATTGTGGACAGCCTCCGTTACTGGGTGAACGAAATGCATGTGGATGGCTTCCGCTTCGATCTTGCATCCATCCTTGCGCGCGATTCGTCCGGTGCCGTCATGTCGAATCCTCCGCTGCTTTGGGACATCGAGTCCGATCCGGCGCTAGCGGGCACCAAGATGATTGCGGAAGCGTGGGATGCCGCAGGACTTTATCAGGTCGGCAGCTTCGTGGGGGACAGTTGGAAGGAGTGGAACGACCGATTTCGCGACGACGTCCGCGACTTCTTCCGGGGCGCGAATGATTCGGTGGAGCGCGCAGCCGATCGTCTCCTTGGCAGCCCAGGCATTTATGGTCCGAAGGAGCGCGAAGCCGAGCAGAGTATCAATTTCGTTGCGTGCCACGATGGCTTTACCCTCAACGACCTCGTCTCGTATAACCACAAGCACAACGAAGAAAATGGCGAGGACAACCGCGACGGATGTGAGGAGAACCGAAGCTGGAACTGCGGCTTTGAAGGTCCGACGGACGATCCCGTAATCGAGAGGCTTCGCAACCGGCAGGTGAAAAACTTTCTCACAGCCGTTATCTTGTCCGCAGGTGTGCCCATGTTTGTTATGGGCGACGAGGTGCGGCGTAGCCAGCGCGGCAACAACAACGCCTACTGCCAGGACAATTATACGAGTTGGTTCGACTGGAAGCTCCTGTCCAAACATGCGGATGTCCTCCGCTTCGTGAAGTTGCTGATCGAGCGTCGTGTGATGCGGGACGTGGAACATGAGCGGCGGCGCGTGAGTCTAAGCCAGGTCCTCCGCGAGGCGAAACACGCCTGGCACGGCGTGAAACTCAATCAGCCGGATTGGTCACCCAGCTCGCACAGCCTCGCCATAAGTGCGGAACTGAAGAATGAAGGAATGTTGCTGCACGTCATCCTGAATGCATATTGGGAAGATCTCGACTTTGAACTTCCGATCGTGACGAACGGCACAGAGAACTGGCGGCGGTGGGTCGATACTGCGCTGGATCCGCCGCACGACATTTGCGAATGGAACACAGCGGCACCGGTTCTGGGCGGAACGTATCGCGCTGACGCGCGGTCGGTGGTGGTCCTAATCGCAGGTGAGGGGGTGAATGGGTGCACGGCCCCATTGTCACAACGCTGACAGAGAACCCGATCCTCACGCTCTTCATCGTCATTGGGCTCGGATACGTATTGGGCGAAATCTCCATCTTTGGATTTCGTTTCGGCATCGTCGGGGTCCTGTTCGTCGGACTGGCCGTGGGCTCGATCGGCCCCTCGATCTCCGTCCCGGAAGTGATTCCCACCCTGGGGCTGATCATCTTCATCTACACCATCGGCCTCCAGAGCGGCCCCGAGTTCTTCAAGTCTCTGCGCGAGCGAGGTTATCGCGATAGCGTGTTCGCCCTGGTGATCGTGGTTTTGGGCGCGGGACTCACGCTTCTGGTCTCGCGTCCGGCGCACTTGACGCGCCCTCGCGTCGCCGGCCTCTACACAGGTGCCATGACGAATACGCCAGCGCTGGCGGCCGTGCGCGAATTGCTGCGCGAGCGCGGCCGCGCTGCCGGGCTCTCTCCTGAGCACCTTCGCGCGGACTCCGACGAGCCGGTGGTCGCCTACTCGATCGCGTACCCCGTGGGCGTCATCGGCGTGCTGGTCTCGTTCGCCGTATTGCGCCGCCGGTGGAAACCGCAGATGGAGCCGCTCGCGGAAGGTCCGGAGATCCGTGTTCGCGACTTCGAGGTGATGAATCCCGCCGTATTCGACCGGACGGTGGAGGAGGTTCTGCGGCCGCACCGCGACCCCGGCTTTGTAATCAGCCGTATCCAGCATGCAGAGTCGAGCGACATCGCCCGCGGCGACACGCGGCTGCAGCGGGCGGACATTGTGGTTGCCGTCGGTGATGACGACGGGCTGGTGCGCGCCGAACAGATTTTCGGCCAGCCCCTCGATGCCCACATCGAGCAGGACCGCTCTCAGCTCGATTTTCGCCGCGTCTTCGTCTCCCGCCAGGAGATTGTCGGCAAGCGCATCCGTGAGCTCAACTTGGAGAACACCATGGGCGCTACGGTAACACGCCTACGCCGCGGCGATGTGGACTTCGTCCCCACACGAGACACGCGCCTCGAACTCGGCGACCGCGTCCGCGTGCTCACCCGCCGCGAGAACTTCTCCGCCATCTCGCGGTTCTTCGGCGACTCTATCCGTGGCACCGCCGAAACCGATTTCGGTTCCGTCGCCCTTGGCATGGTCCTTGGCGTGCTCGTCGGCCTCGTGCCCATCCCGCTGCCGGGCGGGACTATCCGCCTGGGATTCGCTGGCGGGCCGCTCCTAGTCGCCCTCATCCTGGGCAAGCTGGAGCGCACCGGCCGCATCACCTGGATCATGCCGCTGCACTCCAATCTCACGCTGCGGCAGATTGGGCTGGTGTTCTTTCTCGCCGGTGTTGGCATCCGCGCCGGCTATTCCTTTGCGCAGACGCTCCGCCAGAACGGCCTGGCAATGCTGCTGGCGGGGGCGGCCGTTACGCTGGTCGTTACGCTAGTGTCCATGGTGGTGGGATACAAGTTGCTCAAAATTCCGTTCGCATCGCTCATGGGCCTGGTTTCCGGTATCCAGACGCAGCCAGCCTGTCTGGCTTACGCCACGCGCGAAGCCAACTCCGATGCACCCAACCTTACCTACGCTGCAGTGTATCCGGTGGCGATGATCGCAAAGATCATTCTGGCGCAGTTGCTGATATAAGACTTGCCGCCTGCGCGCACGCTTGGAGCTGAATGCCGGCTGCACGTTCCTCACCGACCAGAGTGTGCCATAGGGATCACTGGTACACCGATCGACTGGCATCAGCGGCAGATCATCCGTCGGCTTGAACAGTCGCACCGCCGCTTTTAGCGTGGTGTTTTTCCACTATGTTTAGGATCACGAACATCACCCTCACACGGGCAGATTCTACGACTGCGGTGCCTTTGCGGCAATTTCCAGCTGCTCTG